>Ga0256838_1000170_pt1 | contig 45536 bp, 51 predicted proteins | sample 4571419metaG_FD_185978 | JGI IMG/M metagenome (GOLD analysis project Ga0256838, IMG submission 185978) | Hydrothermal vent microbial communities from Guaymas Basin, Mexico - 4571-419 | ecosystem: Environmental > Aquatic > Marine > Hydrothermal vents | place: Mexico: Guaymas Basin | collected... | reverse complement strand
AAGTATAAACCACCATTTATCAAAGGAAGGGGGCCTATTGGAACATTCATTAGCGGTAGCTTCTTCAGCTGTAGAAAAAGCTAAACAAAAGGGTATTTCCAACTTAAAGGATGTATATCTGGCTGGGTTATTGCACGATATAGGGAAGATAAAACTTTATACCAAAGACGATAAAGGGCGTTGGGTATCCACAGGAGCAAAACAGGAAGTTGCTAATCAACTAGCTTTAGCGGAACTAAAAGAGAAATTTGAAATTCGAGAAATAAAAGACTCCAAAATAGAAAAAATTGTAAAAAGTGCTGATAGGGAAATAACCGCTAAGGAATTAAAAGAAGAATTAACCTCCTACTTGTTGGAGACAGATATATTGTCTATCTTACGGGAGATTATACCTAAAACAGATTATATTTACCTTAAGAACAAAGAACTAATAGTTGTTCCAGCAAAAACTTTGAATCCTTTATTTATGGAAAAGTTAAAGGATATATTTCCCGATATGAATTTTAAGGAAGACGAAGTGGATTACTTTACCGGTGTTCACCCTATAGCTTTTGCACACCCTTATCTACCTTTTCTAAAGCTAAAAGTAGATGGTAAATACGCTGATAGTCTCGATTTATTTGATGTTAAGATTGGAGATAAAACTATTAAAGCGGTTTACATTTTCGATAATCAAAAATTAAATTTGCACTTAAGACCTTTTAAAGAGAACGTAGAAATAATAGAAAGAGGTTTATAATTTCCTGTTATGAAGAAAAGTTGGTATTTTGTTTGCTTTTATATTAATCTTTGCTTGGAAAGCTTTTAGTTATTGGTATACTTTTTGGGGACCGAAAAAAAACCAGTGCAAACCTATAAGTTTCCAAAGCGTTAAATAATTGAGATTAAGAAAAATAGGAATAAAATAATTTGTTAGAAGGTTGGTTCTTTAGCACTAGATATAGGGGAGAGGAAGGGAAGGGCCGCTCGGGTAGTTCCGAGCGGTAAGGACGGCACTCCCTCCTACCCGCTCCCTACGGGGGGCGGGGCCCCCTCTTGAGCGTCCATTTCTTTTTACTTTGGGCGTTGAAGTGGGGGCCCCGCCCCCTAAAAAAACTAGGAGGGAGTGTTATGTGGAGAGAAGAGGACTTCAACTTCGACAACATACCGGCTAACGCCAGCCAAAGGTTTTGGGAAGAGCTACAGGCTCTTCCCGAACCAGTAATCGAAATGGCGGCTAAGGCGGACTGGGAAAAAGCAATAAGGGAGTTCCTTGAATGGGTAATATCCCTAGTATCAGTAGGTACCCGTCGGAGGTACCAAGCTAGGGATATTGCCAAATCGCTCTACCGCCGGGCTGATATACTGGAAAAATGGAGAGCTGAAATTGTGAAGCCCTCCTACGATAGGGCTAAAGCCCGGTGGGAGGAGTTTAAAGAAAAAGCTCCCCGTGCCCGGTGGGGTAAAAAGGTTTACAGCTCCAAAAGAAAGGAGCTGTGGACCGAATACAAACTCACCGGAGAGCTGTCCGCATCTCTCAGAGAGCTGTCTAAAGGGCTCCGTAGAGTTGCAGGGCAGCTATGGGGGGAATATAAGGAACTCCCTCAACGCCTCGAAGCTCTTCTAAAGGAGATGGGGGTTAAGGTGTACAAAAACTCCCACTCCGGAGAGCTTCAAGCAAAAATAGTGGACTTCCGTAAAGCCCTACCCTGGATATTGCAATCCAGGGATAGGGTGGAAGTCCACTACATCAACAAAGCCCTGGACTATTACAACGAAATCCAGGGGTTCTAACCTTTCCTTCCTCTCCCCACTCAGGGGAGGGAGAGGTTGACTCTCTTATCTAAGGTTGTCATGGTATTGGGCGTTTGCCCACCCACCTAAAAGCCCTTTGGTAATGACGCCGTAGAGTTCCTCAAGTCTGTTAGCTTTCTCCAATAGGGAAATAATTTTGTCCTCCAGGTGTTTAGGAAGTTTCTTAACCCTCTTAAACAGCGGAATAACTTCGGAAAGCCTTTTAAGTTCTTCGCTATAAAACTCCTCTAAAACCGATTTAAGCTCGTTGTCGGCATCCTCTAAGTCCCTGGACTCTTCGACAAACCTACTCAGGTCCGACAGGATTAAAAAGAGGTTTACCGACAGAAGGTGGTTAGCAAACTTTTTCCTCTTGTTCAGATAGGGAGAGAGCTTTAGGTCCTCCTCCAGCTCCCTAATATGGTTCTCAACCTCCTCCAAAAACCGTTCAAACTCCTCCAAGGTGGTTATCTTTTGAAGGTATTCTTTTTCTATGTTGGAAAGTTTTTTCTCCTGCATTTTGACACCTTCTCGGTTGGCACATAATTTTAAATATTAGTGCTAACCCTCAATTCTGTCAAAGTCTCCTTTAAGCCCGAAGTGCCGTTTTAGTTCCTCAAACTCTTGGGGGGATAGTTCTCTTAGAAGCTTAAAAAGCCTCTCATTCGGAAAGGGAGGGTTAAACCTTTTGGGATCAAGTCCCATTTTGACCAGTAGAAATTCCCTCAGGAGCTTTTCGGCTCTCTTTCCTATCGTTTCGTCGTCGTGACCGTCGCTGAGCCACTTCAAAAACTCAAGGTGTTTATCTTCGATATCGCTTGTTAGATCCTCAAAACCGGGAAGAAGGTTAGCATATCTTTTAAGTTCCATGAGGTAAACGTCCGCATACATGGATATAGTCGTAAGTGCCATCTTAAAGGTTTCCGTGTGGTCCCCTTCTTTGTAAACCTTTTCCTCCGCTTCGAAAATTTTTAAAATCTCCTTAAGGTCTCTAACCACCCTATCCCTGTCTCCGCTCAAAGCCCTCTGTTTTGCCATCTTTTCAATAAGCTCCGGTGTATCATCTTCAAACTTTCCAAGTTTTAGCCCTTCCCAAAGCGTTCCGTTATCTTTTGAGTGTTCTATCCATTTCTTCAACGCCTTCTTGTGAAATTCCTCCAACTTTCTTTTAAGTTCCCAATACCTGGCTGAATAGTTGTGTCTTTTAACTTCCTCCTCTCTTAGTTCCTTCTCCGAAGCCTCCAGAAAGTCCTTACCCAAAAAGTCCACCGAATACGGTTCAAACCTCTTTAGCTCCTCCCTAAGCTCCAAAAGCTTTCCGTCCAGCTCCTTAAAGTTCAAACCGCTCCTTTTAAGCCAGTTAAGTTTCTCTTCAATCTCCCTCAGTCCTTCAAGAGCCTCCTCTTCGGAGACCTTTACCGTTTTAAAGGTGGGCTGAAGGTATTCTTCAAGCCTGTCCGAAAGGTTTCTGAGTTCCTCCGACAAACGTTGAGCCTTTTTGAGGAGGTCCTTAGGAATGCTCCCTTTCGGAAAGGGTAAGGGATTAAAGTTCTTGTGAATCGGGTCCGCTAAGTAGTCCAAAAGCACCGAAATCATGCCGGCATTGGAGGCGTCCTCTTCAATTTCTTCGTCCTCAAACGGATATGGCGGAGCTTGATACTTTCGCTTAAGCTCCCCTAAAAACCCTTCAACCTCCCTCAAAAACTCCTCAAGCTCCTCAAGGTTTTTAATCTCCTTCAAAAACTCCCATTCGGGTTTAGGATCCTTTTCCGCAAAAGGATTCCATTCATAGCTTAAAATCCTCCTAAGCACGCTCATCGTGTGCATCTTACCACCTCCTAGTTTTGTTGTTGAAAAAAGAACTTGAAAACTTGTTAAGTTGCAAACTTTCAAGGAAGTTTGAAAGCGGTCTTGAAAATTTTTCGGTTAGCACCCAGATTTTTCTAAATCTGTGCTAACCTCTAAGCCTTCTAAAGCCTTCAAAATCTCCTCCGCCCTATTGGAAACTTTGGAATCGAACTTAAGCTCCCAAACCCTATCTTTAATTTCAAACAGGTGGTGTTTTATCTCAATTTGAAAGTCTCTGCTAAAGAGCTTGAGGTTTTCGCTTAAAAGCCTCAAAAGGGGAAGGTTTTCCTCTACGAGCTTTAAAACCTTTAAGGCGTCGGTTTCCTTTTGAACCTTTTCGTCCATAGCCCTTAAAAGCTCTCCGAAAAACCTAAGAGCCTTTTTGCCGTTTAGGGAGAGAAGAGCCTTCACCGAAACCCTATGACCGCAAGGAAACTTTAATCCGTTCTCAAAAACCACAATCTTTTCGAAGCTCCTAAAACATTCGGTACAGGTCAGTTTTAAATCCGACCTCAAAAGCTCTTCCCATTCCTTAGGCGTCAGAACACAACCGCAAGGAGCTTTGAAGACCTTTTCCTTAACCCTTTCCGGAAGGGAAAAGAAGACCTCAAACTCGAATTTCTCTTTGAGCTTCCTAACCGACGAAGGGAGCTCCTCCTCAAGAATCTCAACCCTCTTTTTACAGACGGGACAAAAAGTCCTTCCCTCTATCAGGGTTTCCTTCACCGTAGTGGCATCCAGACCTTTAAGGTGTCCGCAAGAAAGCTTTAAAACCTCTTCACTTGTAAACCCGATAAGAAGTTTCCTGGCTACCTTTTCCTTTTCCCTTTGAGCCAGTTTGTCCATTTGTTTGAAAGCCTTTTCCGCGTTAAAGCTGGCAATATCCACAAACCTCCCGCACTTGGGACAGACTTTAACGTTCTCGGTCGAAGGTTCAGGATTTAAAACCTCTTCCCAATCTATCGGGTCCTCTATTTCCAAAAGCTGGAGACCGTAGTGGGCTTCCTCATACCAAAGGCGAAATTGGTTATTTCCGTAAAGTTCCCTAATTCGCTCTATCGAAAGCTCTCTTTCATCGATGTCTTTACCGCTTAGGAGCATTTCCTCTATTGGTTCCTCTCCCTCTTCGAACTCCGAAATTTCCGCCAAGTCTTCGGCGTAGGACCTGCAGGGACTGTATTCGGTCTCTTCGGTATTAACGACGCCGTTTAACCACCTCTCCACGTCCGAAAATTCAACCGGAGCCTCTTCAAAGGTCCTACCCTCCGCCTTAAAGCGTCTGAGGTATCTTTTGAGCTTTTCAAACAGCTTTTGGTAATCCCTCTCCGAAAAGTTTCTAACAACCGCCTTAAGGTAAACCTCAATCTCTCTTCCCGTTTGTAGCTCAAAGTGGGGAGTTATTAACTTCACGCCGAGCGGATAAAAAACCGCCAAAGTTTGTGCCAACCTCTCCGCTATCGCTTTGTAAGGTTTTCTTTCAAATAAAAGCTCCGCCTCAAAGAGGTTAAAACCGTCAACCTCTATCGGAACAAAAGCCCCGCTATCGGAGGCTACAAATTCCCTCCAATGTTCTTCCGATGGAGGAGCAAGGAGTTTACACTTCGGATTAAACCGGTATTGCTTATCCAAAAGCAGGCTCTTAAAAACGGCTTCCTCACTTTCGGCGGGAAATTTTAACAAAACACCTCCCACCACCTTGGAATCCATCAAAACCGACATCTTAAAACCTCCCTCAGTTGGCACAGAAATTCGGAAAAAGTGTGCTAATGGAGATTTTGGGAAAAGCCCGAAAATACGGAAAAGCTCAAAGCCCTTTAAGAAATTCCAAAAGCTCCCGGAACCTCTTTTCGAGAAGTTCCCTTCCGAAAATGGAAGGTCCTACGAATTCCAAAGGCTTTGTTTCTATCAAGCCCTTAACAATGGCTTTCACCAGAGGGGAGGAGCTTAAAAGTTCTTTGTGCGTTTGTCTTTCATCAAAATCCTTCCAAACTTTTAGGTATTCAATCCCAAAGACTTTGAAGACCAGCCTAAAGATTTCGGGGGTTAGGATTAGCTCTACCGCAAAACCTTTGTTTAGATTCCTCCAAAGTTCCCTAAAAAACTTGTATTCCAAGTTTCGGATAGGGGGAATTTCCATTCGTTTAGAAGGGCTGACGATTAGATAGCTTATTTCAAAATTGGGATTGGAAAGCTCTATCCAGGTTGAGCCGTCAACTACACAAGCTTCCTCTTTAGGTTCGTAGTCGTAGATTTGCAGAAACCAAACGGGCTCTTCGAGAGCAATCTCCTCTAACTTTTTCAGTTCCTTTAGAAAGGTTTCGGTTTTCGGAAGCAGGAAACTACAAAAGATTTCTACCGCCTTTTTGAGTTCCTTGTCTTCAAAGTGGGAAATCAAACTCCCTAGAATGCGTATTAAGGAGTCGTTAATCTTCTGTTCTTCGGAAATTTCATTTACCCACTCGTCCCAAATTCCTTCCGGCTTCAAAAGGAGTTTGTGTGTTATCTCTCTTTCGGGGGTTTTAACCCTAACGGTGGTGTTTCCTACTCCCAAGTAGCGGCAGTTTTCGGGAATAGTTTGAAGCTCAAAAATGACTTCGTTATCGACCTTTTCTCCTTTGTGGGGTCGGATTATAGGACCAATTGCCAGATAGGGGGGAAGCTCCTTTCCGTCTTTGATAAGCCTAACGAGGGTTTGACCTTGCATTAGTGCTGAGCTTCTCCGGGTTTTTCAATGAGAGGAACTTCAGGTTCTTTTATCAGGTGGATTTCCTTCAAAGAGTTCCAAACCCACTGTTCGGGAAGTCCCAAGGCCAGTGCTAAGACTCTAACGGCGTGCTTAGGACCGGCGGCGGGAACTTCGGTTGACATTCCGTTTTTCAAAACCAGTTTGTAAAGCCCCAAGAGTTTGTCCAGCTCCTTTTTATCATCGTTTTGACTTGACATAGCTACACCTCCTAAAATTTAAGATTAAAGGTTGGCTCTTTGGAGAGCACCGTCCGGGGGTTAAAAGCGGGGTGGTTCCTGCTTAATGCACGTCCTCTAAAGGGCTGTTGAAAGTTTAACTTCATTTCTTTCCTCCTTTTAAAGGACTTATGATGTTTTTTAAGTTTTTAAAAATTTCCTTCCATTGGATAGGCCTTTTTGAAAACAGCTTCTAACTTATGGTAGCGGAGAAAAACATATTTTTCAGCAAAGTTTATTTCGACCATAGGAGAAATTTTGAAAGGTTTGAGATAACTTAAAAAATCTGTGGTGAGATTTATTTCTTCAATTTTTGTTTTTCCATAATAGGGAATTTCTATAGTTTTTAATTTGTTTCCATTATTGTCATTTTTTATTTTAATTCTTCCTTTTCCCAAGTGAAGTTTATAAGGTTTAAACCATTCATGAGTATCTTCTAAAGCTTTACAGAGTAGTTTTGGGTTTACCTTAATCCAACCTTCTTTGGGAAGTTCTGGAAAATCTACCTTTTCAGGGTTTTCTAATTTTTGAAAGAAAACTACTCCGTTAGAAACATAGAGAGTGTCTCCTTCTTTTTTCCAAGTCAGCATAGCAGATTTAAATTTGTTAAGCTCCTTAAATGCGGGCCTATCTACATAACCTTTTAATCCCTTGAAAGGATTTGGAAATTTAACAATAGCTTCTTGGAAGAATGGATAAGCAAAGGCTTTATCTCCATCAAAGTTAATTGGAGAATCGCTAAACATTAGCAGGTATCGAAGGGCAGAACTTGAAACAAGTTTACCATTCTTTTTGTCGGGTATTTTTAAAACCGCATCCGGAACCAATAAAGCAGAGAAATCTACTATTTCTCTATCCCATTCATTTTCAGGATTTTCTTTTAACACCACCGCTACGATTTTTCCAAGTCTTTCCTTAAAACTAATTTCAACCCAATCTCTATTTTCCTTTAAAAGCTCCTTAAGGAAACTTCCAAAGAAAATAGTAGGTGTTCCTTCAAAAACTCCTTTTTCGGGAATAATTAGTTGTCTTGAGAAGTTTAAAAAGCCATTTTCGGTGAATAAAACTGAATCTGTGGTTCTTAAATATTTTGAATATTTTTTTAAAGCTACTAAGTTAAGGTAAACCTTAGTTTTAATTTTTAACATTTAAAACCTCCTTGTTTGATTTTTGAAGGAAGTCAACGATTCCTTTCACTGAAAAGAGGAAAAGCTAATTCTGCTAATGAAAATAGTTTTAAAGAAGATTTAGTTAGCAAATTTTCTCTATAAAATGAAGAAATAAAAAGAAAAAATTTGAAAAATTTTTTGAAGGTATTAAAAAAATAAAAATTGAAACAGTTTGGGAATAAGAAAAATTCCTAGGATATAGGAAACAATTATTAAAACAAATCCTAAAACTACAACTACTACAAATTTTATAATCTCTGGAAGTTTTTTTCTTCTTTCCATTTTTATACCTCCTTTTTTAAAGGAAACTAACACTCCCTATGAAAAACTTAAACTGCTCCATTAAGCTTATCTATGAGTTTTGAAACTACATTTTTAGGTAGTTGCTCTATGGGTCCGTATTTAGCCTCTATTTTTTCTTGGGGAACACCTTTTTCTTTAAGGAGCTTTTTTAAATACTCAATCTGTTTAGGTGTTGCCGGTTGAAGTTCCTCTTTTTCCTCATCGATAAATAGGTCGCTTAAAGCCGAAAGTTGCAACACTCCCGAAACCCAAGCTCTCTTATGAGCCATAGCCAAAAGCATGTCTATAGACCAGGATTTAGCCTTGGGTTCGTCTTTAGAACATATCCGGCTTACGGTGGTTTTGGTGCCTATCAGTTTGGAGTGAAGCGTTAAAGTCACCTTAAAACCTACTATTTCTCCCTTTTGGTTTATGGGTTCTTCTTTTCGGTCTATAACTTCAATTCCTAAAAGTAAGGCTATTGCGTCTGCACCAGGTTTCAAAAGAATGTTTCGATTTGCTCCCTTAAAGGGTTTGTCATAATGTACCCCTCTCTTGAGTTTCTTTTTTATTTCTCTTTTCAGTTCGTTTAGTAATTCCAATCCCTTTACCAGTTTAGGTAATTGCTCCGTTAAAAGAGTTAGGTTAGTATTTTTACCAATGTTTCCTACATTAGTATTACTACTAACATTAGTAATATTAGTTTTATTCGTTAAAACAATGTCGTTAGTCATTCTATAACCTCCTATTGTTTTAATGAACGTAAGAAATAGGAAAATAAGAACCTAAAGGTTTTAATAAGCCCAGAAATCAACTACATATAGGAATCCTGAATTTTCTGAGTTTTTAATTTCCTTAAACTTAAATTCTCTAACTCTTGCGTTTACAAAGCTTTCTAAGATTTCAAAAATATCAAGTTCGGTTAGTTTTCTCTTGGACAAAATATAAATCTTTCTCATCTTCATCTTTTACCTCCTTTACTTTTGGAAAGGGCTTTAAGCCCTTTCCTCACCTAAGAGGGAAGAAATTGAGGTTAAAAGATGGTTTTTCTTTCAATTAACTTTTAGTTAGCACATAAACAACTTTTAAATTTGCTAACCAATCTTTTTCAACTTTAGCCATTTTTTCCAAAATTTGTTGTAACTAGGGTAGAACTTAAACATTCCACTAATAAGATAATAGCGTGTGTATTCTCCAGCAACCAAAGGATTTGCAATATAGGGGTACCAACGAAAAAGTTTGTATGTAAGGTAAATATCTACCAAAGCGTTGTGTTTATCCCTGAAAAGCACTTTGTTGTATAGGAGTTTATAGACTATTTGAACTGCTTCATCAAGTTTTGGATATTTCCATCCGTAATATTCGTGGAAAATACTTAAAATCGGAGTATAAAGTTGTAATATATCTATATCCTTCTCAATAACAATTCCGCGTGTTTTTAAAAATCTTCTTTCAAAATTAGAGTTGTAGCCTATTAAATAGGACTGAGGAAAAACCTTTTTGAGAAGGTTTAATAACTCGTCATCTTCTTCGAAATACTTTGGGTAAGTTGCTTTTTGCTTGGTTCTTAAAAATGCTATTTTTTTGGGGTTAATCCATGTATTTTAACTGCTTCAGGGTCTATTTTTTCCCGTGGAAAATAGTAGCGATTTACTACTTTTTTAATCTCTCCAGCTTGTAGAAAGAAAGCGGAAAACTGAACTATTGAGCAATTATTTAACAATCCATTTGTTTCTAAATCTATCAAAACTGCATCATAGAGAGCCATTTTTTTAGAGTTTAAAAGACACTTTTTTAATCGTTTCCTTCACAATTTCTGGAGGAATCCCTTTTTCCTTAAGTCTTTGTTCCAACAGGATATATTTTCTCCAATTAGGATGCATAAACTCTAAAAGCTCTTCCGCGGTGAAAAGTTTTTTAATCTCGTCCCATTTCCAAACGGTGGTTTCCCTTTCAACATAGCCAATTTCTTTGTTTTCGCCCAACTTTACGCTTTTTCCCTTGAGTTTCCACCTAAGAGCCTTTTCTATGTTATCCAGTTCTTCTTTAAGCTTGAGGTATTGAGCATAGAGTTTTTTGATTTCTTCTACTTCTTGGTCGGTTAGTTCAGCTTCCACTCCTTGGCACTCTCCCGTTTTCTTTAGAGGACAATACCTACACTCCCAATGCCAAACGGGTTTAGGTTCTTTGGAGCGGACTTTAAAGTCTTCTACGAGCTTATTCCATTCTTCGTCTGTTAGGGGGGAAGGTAGAAGCGGTTTCGATAAGTTCTACGGATTTCATCTTTAAACCTCCCTTGTTAGCACATAAACAGCGGTTAAATGTGCTAACTACGAAAGATGAGATAAATACCGTCTTCGACAAATTGAACCTCAACGGGGTGTTTAGGGTGTTTGAAAGCTACACTTTCCAACGGACCATAAGCCTTCCAACCTCTTTCTTCGAAAAATTTCTGATAGGGAAAATCCCAATCGTAAGGGTCATAGGCTATTGGTTGGAAAAGGAAAGCTATACCAGTTTCGGTTTTCCAACCTCTGCAAAAATTCTCTTCCCAGTGTTTCGGCAAATCCCTACCAAATTTAAGGTTAAATTTCTCTAAATAATTTTTCAATTCGGACATTGACATCTTTAACCTCCGTTTGATTTCTGAGAGGGACGTTAAGTCCCTCTTCACCTTTGGGGGATTTTTGGAAAAGATTTAAGGTTTTGAGGTTTAGACTAATCCGTAGAGAACGACAAAATCGTTATCCTCAAAGAGAGGTTTAAATCCTAATCATTTCCTTACCCTTTATAGGGGAAAATTATGGCGGAAAATTTTGGGTTTCGGAGTTAGCATACTTTTGACTAAACTATGTGCTAACTGTTTTCCACTTAAGCCTTCTAATCTCGTATAGCAGGGCTACCTTTAGGGAGTGGTGGCACATTTTGAGCTTCCGATAGAGTGGACAACTGCAGTAGGTTTTTCTGTTTCCGGGGTCGAGCCAAACTTTGTGGTAGTTTCCGTTTCTCTCTAGCAATACCTCCACTAAAGGAAGGTCGGGGTCTTTAACAGCTTCAACTATTCGGGTTTCTTTTAAAGCCTTTTCTAAACTTAAATTCTTTGACTTAAACAACTTAGCTAACTTAACTAACTTAGTTTTCAAAGTTTTAGAGATGGCAGAAGAAGCGAAAACTTTCATGGTTAAACCTCCTTTCCTTGTTTTTTCTTGAAGCGGGCTAAAGCCCGCTTTCACTTTAGGGAAGATGAGTTTTTTTACTTGGGGGGGGATGGTTTGTAGTTGGATTTAGCACAGAAAAGTTAAGTTATGTGCTAACTTCTTCCTCCTCCAAAATCGTTAGCTCGCATTCGTTTTCCAGAAAGCTTTGAATGTTGAAAGGAAGCTCTTCGAAATCCTCCTTTGGAATTGAAACGGACATATGGGTATCCAAATAGTTTGTGCTGAGTTCTACCTTTGCTGTTTTAGGAAGTTGGTCTTTAACCCATCTAAAAACAGCTCCAACGGGGTCTGCTTCGGAGTTTCAAATAAAATCCTCCCGTATAAGTTCCGCTATGCGGTCGGCCGGAAGTTTGTATTCGTTAATCAGTTCTTCTGCTCTTCGAATGTCCAAAATTCCGCAACTCAAAATGTATTGAAGGAGCTCCATCTTTTAAACCCTCCCTTCCTGTTTCATCTTTTCCCACTCTAGGAGAACCCAAGGAAGGAGGAAGACCCAGAAAGGAAGGGTTACTATGGCCAAAAACCATAAACCGAGTATTTGGAGGAATACCTTAAGGTCGTCCATAGCTTAACCTCCTGCGGTTAGCACACTTTCTTTAGATTTCTGTGCTAACTTTGGGGAGAAAAAAAGTCGCCTGTAGGCTTTCAAGATGTCCTTGTAAACCTCGGGACCGTATCCGTCTGTGAATTCGTTAGGTACGTCTTTAGGAGCTTTTTTACGGTATTGAGCCTCTTCGATTAGTGGGGTTCCAGATAGGATTTGGTTGAGGATACGGGAAAGTTCTTGAGGATTTTTGAAGTTAAACTCAAAGTTGTTCCAGAGCCAATCCAGAGGCGAAGAATATTTATAGCTACCGATGATGGTTCCCTCTTGGGGAATTAAAGCCGTTTTGTCGGCATAAAGTTGAGTGTTGATGAAACCTTTAAATTGAGAGGTTTCAAATTCAATGTCTATTTCGGGATAACCGTAGTAGGAAGTGTGCAGTTCATAACCGGTTATTTGAACTTGAGGCGGTAGGTTTAGCTCAAGCGGTATCAAAAGCTTCATTTAATACCTCCTTATGGTTTTCTTTTGAGGGAGAGCGTTTAGCTCTCCCTTCACCCTTAGGGGGATTTGTTGAAGGTGGGTTGGATAGTTTGGAAAGGTCGGTTGTTAAGGTTTAAAGGAAGAATCTTTACACGAAGGAAAACCTAAAAATAGATTTAAAGCTTTGGTTTAAGAAGTTTGAGACGCTTTCTTAAAGTGTTTGTTTTTTTTCTCCCCGTAGGAATGATGATTAAATCCCAATTTTTAAAGTCCTTAAGAAGGGTCTTTTGAAGTTGATTTTCCAGCTCTGTAGAATACCTAACCGAGCTTATAGAAGGGGTGCGAATAATTATGGTGTGTTCTCCCGTTTCGTAATCGATAGAGACTTTAAAGTGTTTAACCTTTATATTTCGTTTTCTCAATTCTTCCAAAACCATCTTTAGTGGAGCTTTCACAATCCCAACCTCCTTTTTAAAATTTTGGCATACCAAAGGGCTTTTTTCCATTCGGGATAACCTATAGGAGTATCTAGTTCGTAATCCGCCTCTTTGCGAAGTTCGTGCAAACGTTTTAAAGTTTTAGCCGCTTCCGGGTCTATCTCTGCCAAACGGTTTCTAACGATTAGGTGGATTCTTCCTATTTCCCTTTCCTTTAGGGAGAAACCTCTTTTAGAAAGCCTCTCTTTAACTTGGTGCAGAATTCCGTAGTAGAGCCTGCTTATGGCGGTTCGGTAACAAGCAGAAGGGTTAGAGCGAATTAGTTTCCTAAAGTTCCTTTTATTGCAATTTTTAGCTAACCCTCTTGCAAACCTTTCGAACTCCTTAGGATGCATAGGTTTTCTCCCTATTAGCTTTATATCCCGGATGCAAAATTTTCCTAAACCAATAGGTGGGTTCTCCTTTATGAAGAATTAGAAGCACTTTTAAGACATGTTTACAAATTTTGTTCCGTCTAAAATAGGGACAAGAACACTTAACGGTTTTCTTTTTTAGGTTCAGTTCAACTCTATGCATTGAAACTCCTTCTACGATATTTCCGTATTCGTCCTTAACCAGTTTGGGAGAACCGGCTACTATTACCGAAACATTGGAATTTTGAGGGTGTGGGTAAACTTGCAGGATTTGAACTTTTTTAATTTTTTCTAATGCTTTTTGGGTTTTCTTAGAGGGTAGAGAGTTGATGTAAGTTTTAACTAACTTTTTAAACTTTTCCTTTGAAAGCATTTGGAACCTCCAAAGAGGGAGGATTAAAGGAGGTCTAAGTTATCTTCTTCGTTTTTAGTTCCTTCGGTTTGGGAAGCTTCTTCGTCTAAAGCGAGTTCCTTTTCAATGAGCTTATCTTGTTCTTCGGGGGTTAGTTTCTTCCTGAGAAGTTGTATCTTTTCCGCAATTATCCTAACCCTGAAAGCGGTTTTTCCATCTTGAGTTGTCCATCTTTCTTGAGATAGTCTCCCTTCTATCAAAATGAGGTCTCCCTTTTGGAGTTTTTGGATTTTTTCGGTTAAGCCGTTAAATGCTTTAATGTCGAAGAAGCTGGTTTCCTCCTGCCAGTTGCCGTCCTTATTGTAGGAACGGTTGTAAGCGATAGAGAAGTTTGCAACTTTGGTACCAGATTGGGTTTGGATAATTTCGGGGTTTTTGGTGAGTCTTCCTTGGATAAATACTTTGTTAATCATTTTAAATTATTTTTTTTTGAGAGTTTTCTTTTGAAGGGGAGCTAACACTCCCCTTTCACTTAAGTGGAGTTAATTTTTTGGAATAAAAACAACGAGATAGTTATAAGGAGTTTTAACTATCACCCAAGGAAGGTTCTAAAGTTTTAAGGCAAAATATTGTCAGGGTTTAGTTTTCTTAACCTTTGGGTTGATAATTGCTTCCCCGATTGTTTAATAACTTGGTTAAAAACTTCCAAGAAAGTTTTATAGGAAGGTTTTAAATCTTCCAATTTATTCTCCTCTAAATAGGTTAATAATGCTCGGTATATATCTCTTTTCTTTACTCCTTCCTTAAGTTTTTCTTCTATTAGAGTTTTATTTTCTTCCAAAAATTGTTTTAGAAACTTCCTTTTAGATTTTCTTTGATTTACAATTTCGTTTAAAATCTCCTCAAAGTTTCTATTCATCGACTTCCATTATAGGTTAATAATGTTTTTTTCAAATTTTTCCCATTGCAAGGTGGTATAAGTTTTCCAAAAAAGAGGAGAGGAAAGTTAATATGAAAACTTCCAAAAATTCAAGGAAATGTTTAGCTGATTGTTGGACTGTATTTTCCGAATGGCTATCGACTCTAAGCACTACAAGGGTAGTTCCCAATGAGAAAATTTTTCTTATAGGTTGGACACTGGAAAAGTTATATGCTTTTCCTGGTAAGGATTTTAAAAAGGGTTCTTATGAACGAGTTAGGAAAAGAGTTTTAAGAAACAAGAAGCTAAAGTTTGAAATGGCATATTTTCTCCAAAGCGTGAAATCTTTAAGTCTTAAACCTAAACAAATTAAGACCTTAACGGTTAGGTTTTGGATTAAAACCGAGTATTGCCCTGCTCATTGGTGGTTAATGTTTCAACACATTTCTACCAATTGGAGCTATTACTCGAAAAAAAATGTAGAAAGTTTTATTTCCATAGAGTTTAAAGAAAAGGTAAAAACTCTAAGGCAATGGTTGCAACAAAACAGCTGATTTGTTTGTATCCTGTGCTACATAAGTTACAGAATACCAGTAATAGTCTCCTAGTTTGTTTATTTCTGGAATTACAGTAGCTTTTTTGACAACTAAAGGTTTGCTTTTATACTTTAGAAAATGTTTTTTTTCCACTTTCAAAGTTAACGTAGTTCCTAAATCTAAGTCTGTTATCTTAAAATATTTTCCGCATACTTCTATTCGGTAAGAAATTGGAGTTTCAAAAATTATTTTGTCAGCTTCATAAAAAACTTGTTTCTTTTGCTTTTTTCCACATTTGGGGAAAGAATACACTTTATTAAAAACCTCTTTTATTCGTTCATCTACTAACCAAGTAATTTTTTTGTTGTTTTTCCACCCATACCACATAGCACCAGCTGCAGGAGACCATATATAGTTGCATTCCATACTAAAGGTTTTCCAAAAGGGAATTAGGAGTGTAAACACAAGGATTATAAACCTTTTCATTGTCCACCTCCCGGTAAAACTTCCGCAACTCTGCTATAAACTACTGTCTGAAGTAGTTTGTAGTTCCTATAAAACTCTGTTAGCTCTGCAATCGAATTTTGTTTCGTTTTCCAATAAACCTGACTTAAATTAACATTAAAATTTTTATAATTTCTCCTTATATTCTCAAAACTTTTTGTTAGCTCATCTACAACGCAATCAGCTTCTGCATATTGTTGCTTGTAAGCTTGGACTAACGATTGCAAAGATGACATTTCAGTTTTCAATACTGCCTTGAGTGTTCCATAAACAACGGATAGGGTAATTAGATTGGCTAGTTTATCTTGCAATACTGTAGCTACATCGGGGTTATTTAAAGCCGAAGCCAATTTTAAATAGGTCACTATGGGAACATCGGAATAGACCAAATATGTGTATTTAGCAGGGTCTGGTTTAGTTGCCGTAAGCATATCGTTATAGAGACTGTTCAAATCATTCAAAATTTGCTCTTTTATCGAGGTAAAAGAAATAGGTACGGGGTTTCCATTTGCATCCATACCGGTTAAGTCAACCTGTCCATTTACCCATTTCATTAAGTATTCTTCGGTTATGTTGCTTATAGTGGGAGGAATATATCCACCACCTGCTTGCTGGTTGGCACACAATGCAATTAGTTGAGAAGGGTTTATATCTCCTAATATTCCTCTTATTAAGCTGGCTATTTGTGTATCGTCCCCTATTTTGGTAGATGTAAGAGCACTTTCAATTAGAGAGTTAGTATCTATCGAAACAGATGTGGTGCCACTCTTTACTGGTTGGTTTTTTAAGGAATTCACTAAATTGTTCCATTGGGTGGAGAATTCATTTATCCAGCTTTGTATTCCAGAGAAGAAAGCTTCGGTTCCCCCAGATGCTTGAGATTTTGCGGCCTCCTTAGATGCTGTGCTTTCCTTTGCCTTAAGGATATTGCTTTCCACGTACGCTTTAATACCATTAAGTGCTTGGCACGATTGAAAATTTAATTGGTTAATAAGGTTTATTAGAGCTGTTATCCGATTAACTATGTCGTTTACCTGTGGTGCAAAAGTATCCAAGGCTATTTCAAAAGCTACTGCGGGAGCCGCTTGTATAAGGTTTTGTAATACCTGTACTAAATATTCTGGTTGAACGTAGGAAAAACCACCCATTATGATATCGATACCACCACATCCTGCTTTTATCGAAGGCGGCGTTATGGTAAAGGGATAAACTGTAATATTGGGAACTCTGTAGTGCCAACTTCCTCCTAAAAGGTATCCCCTCTCTTGGGTAGAGTAATATTCCAAACTTAGGTTGCTTCCTACATTGGAAATACTGTCTTTCATGTAGTCTGTAAGCCCAGCAAAGGTCGGAAGCGAAAACAAAAATGAAATTAAGATCTTTCTCAACATAAGAGTTTTATGTTGAAACCTTTTACACTTTTCATTTATTTGTTTTTTTATTCTTCTCTAACCTTTGCTGTAATGTATTATCCAGTTGTAGAACCTGACCCCTTAAAAGAAATCACACAAATTGCTAAATCCAATTCTGAACATTTTAAATTTCTTTTAAAGAAATACCAACAGAAAGTTTTTAAGTATTCTGCTACAAATTTATTGCCAGCTAAAAGAAGTTTTAGTTATTCTTTTAAACCAATTTATTGCCTAAACCACGATATTAAAGTTCCTATTAGGAGTAGAAATGATATTTTAGGCTGGAAAATTCTTTATAAAAAGGATTATTGCTTCAATCCCTTGGATTATTTATTAGTTAAACCTCCCCCTATGATTATTTTTAGTCCTTCCGAAATTGATTATGTTGAAAAGAAACTTTATCCCAAATATCCAAATGCCCTTTATATTCTTTCAAATGTAGATGTTTCTAGAGTAAAATCTATTGCTAAACATAGCTTTTTGAAAAATATTCACTATTATTTCCTTTCAGATTACATTAAGAGAAAATTACATTTGAAATATACAATCTCTATTGTAAAAGTTTCAAAAAACAAAATTGAAATCCAAGTTATAAAGGTTAATAAAAACATAAATGAGACAAAGCATTTCATACATAACGAAGTGGAGGGAAAGAAAATACAGGGAGCTAATAAAGCAGAATAATAAAGAAGCTATAGAAAAATATATCCGCCAACAGTTAAGAAGGAAGAAATCTATACAGCAAATTTTAAATGAAATAAATACATTAAATCCCTCCCTTACTCAGAAATTTCTTGAGGAATTTCTCAAAAAATGTGCTATTCACGAGGAGGTTACGGGTAAACCCAACTTTGAAAAATTTTATTCTTTAAAACTTTTTAGGTTCCTAATGTCAAATAGCACTTGGAAAAAGAAATATTTGAAATATCGAAAATGGGCACCTTTAAAAGTAGAAGAAATGATAAAAGAAAAGCTGGAAAGTGTAAATGCTAATACTGCTTTTGACGCTTTTATAGTCTTAGGGCCCGACCTTTACAACTATGCAGTAAAGAAAAACCTTTTAGGGGACATCGGAAGCAGAAAAGCAGAAGTAGAAGTAAATAAGCAAATGGTAGCGATATTTCGGGAGATTATTAACAGCTTTGTAAGTGAACTTAAGGAGGAATTTCTTTTTAGCACAAATAGTTTCCCCCAAATGAAAGAGGAATTAAAGCTTATCCTACTTCGCGAGATTTCCAAAAGAATGACGGAAATATCCCAATGGTAGGAGGAAAGAAATGCTAAGATTTGCCTTCTTATTACTGGGACTTTTTATTTCATTAGGTTTTTCCAGTGAATGTATTTCCGAGTTCTGTCCATATAAAAAAGCTTTGGATAACTCTACACTAGAACAAACAAAACCCAAGCCAATACCAGTATTTAAAGTTCCTCCACCTCAACTATCAGAAGAGCAATTTAAACAACAAAAGAAGATTATTCCTTTGAATAATGTAGTCATCATAAATACCCCATCCGCCGCAGTAAAAGTGTCCTTGGAAAACCTAAACAGGATAGTATGCCCCAGCACTATTGATAATTTCGTATATTCAAAAGAAAAACTGATAAAAGTTGAAAAGGTCGGTAATAATCTTTACATTAGGTTTCTACCAGTAAAAGAATGGAACCCTACACTGGGAAAAAGTGAACTTGTTTATAAAACTTACCCGAGAGACCTAATGGTTAATTGTGGTGGGCAGGTTTTCACTTTATTGCTTGTTCCCGAAAAAGGTTTACCCCCACAAGAAATTTATCTTCAGCTTCCCTATAAGGGGAATAAAAAGGTTGCTCAAAAATTTGAAACTACTTATCCCTACGAGCAGACCTTGCTTAAGCTTATCAAATATGCTTACAAAGATGAAATCCCACCCGGCTACACTGTTAAGTTTGTAGGTAAACCTTGTAAGGAATTTAAAGAACTATCTCTTTACCTAAATAAGATTTACATTGGGGACAATTTTAAAGTTGATGAATATGTTATTGTCGCAAAAAAGCAGAAAATTACTCTCCAAGAGGAAATGTTTGTTCCTTATTTTCCAAAAGCTTTAGCTTTAGCAATAGAAAATCCCGTTTTAAATCGGGGTGATATGACCCGTCTTTTTATTATCGAACGCAACCAATAACCTCAAATTTGAAAACCCTTCTTTTTGGCATCTCTTTTTACCTATGTTCTTATTGGTAGTGTTTTTGTTGCTTACTTTTTCTTTTATATTTGCTGACGATACTTCCGAAACTCTATCATCAATATCTCAACTGCATTCTTCGGAAGGAATAAATAACCTGTTAGCAAAGCCTCTATTTGGAGGAACAGAGTTTAAAACTCTTAACGGTAAACAAACATTTAACGCTCCTTTAGAATGTCCTTCGGAGGAAAATGCCGTAGTAATTGCTTTTATTCCCGAAGCAAATAGAGAATGGAGAGTCATTATAAAAGGAGACTTAGATTTAAACGGTCAATACGAGCATTATTTCGATACCAGCTACTTAGGAGTTAAAGTTTCTGGCGTTTGTACTAACGGGATTGTTTATTGTTCTCCCTACTACTCTTGGAACTTAAACCATTGTAAATATTACAAGTGGACAATTTCTAATAATTGGATTACTTTAGAACCTACTCCAACAGCCCCTGGAGCTTGTATTTGCACTAATTCAGCCTGTAATGGCTCTAATATCCCTCCTTATAAATATATTGCCGGTGCAGTTTCTAACCTTTTAATGCAAACTTATCCAAACCTACTTCTTTCAAAGGGTAAGTGGGATTTAAACACCTTTACCTACTCCCTCTATGGGCAAGATAAAACGAAATGTAGTGGCTTAAGTGGTCAAATTACTGACTTTAGCGGGCATTCCTTAACTTCCTACGAAGAAACACATATCTATCCTTCGGTAGATTTAACCGAAGTGCAGTCTAATAACCCCCAAGCTTACGAAGCTTTAATATCAGCTTCCCAAGTGCAAATAAATGGTTATAATGTAGGAACACCTTCTATTTATACTTGCACTATAAAGAAAGATGTTTCAATTTCTACAAAAACAGAATATGAAAATTGTGTTAACAAATATTCTTTTAATGGAAAAACATGGTGCATTGTAGATGTTGACAAACATGGTGGTTGCCATGTATGTGCTATTATTTCTTCGAACTTGACTCTTTATCCAGAACAGGAACTTATTCTCTTAATTCCTGGACATATAGACAACTGCGATGATGATGGAAATATCCTTTCCGTAAGTGTTTCAGGGGATATTAATTTTTCTATATATAAAAATTGTGGAAGTTGGAATTTTAGACAAACAAATTATTTACAATTAGCTCTCCCTGATAAAAGTAAAAGATACCTTTATGTTTATGCTAAAAGATGTCATACCGGCCACTGCGGAAGCTCCACGGAAGATTTATATCTCCTAAAGAGCCTTAAGTACTTACAAGATTACTTTTCTCTTACAGAACAAAATAACTGTAATCCCGATGAAGATTGTAAGATAAAAAATGAATGGATTTGTCCCCCTAATGTAGTATTGCCCACCGTTCCTAGTTTAGGTTTTCTCCGCCAGTATTGTATTCAGACTATCTATGAAGGAACTCCTGTGCATCCAACCCTACAACCTATGTGTAAAACTGTATCTACTCAAGTGGATACCTACACTATCTGCATGGATGGAAATAAAGTAGAAGTTAAAAACTCTAATGGAGAAATTGTTTATAGTTCTACCGGAGACTATATGTGGTTTCAAATTTATAGAGAATACAATTGCGGGGTAAAAAAGCTTAACATAGACCTTACAAAGGTAAACCAAACCAGAGAAAGTGCTTCATATTCCAATGGGAATATTTCTTATACAGATTATGTAGGTGGTACAGGTTCTAATGCTATAACCATTAATATTGGCTCTAGCTCTCAATGTTCTATTCCGAGCTGTGTAGTCAAAATTATTAAAACAGAAGCAGATGTTTTCTCTGATGCTACCCAAAGGAATGAATACACCGGGAGCTCCAGATACGATTACGAAGTTTTGGAATGTAAGCAAAATTCCTTAGGAGCTTGGTATTGCCCTGTGCCTTCGGGAGGAGTTATCTTACAACCTTGTTCTTGCACACAAAGCTTTACTGGGTTTAATATAGCAATTCCCGTATTACAAGCTGTTGATGAAGCCAGCCACGATATTATTTGTTCTCAGGAATGAACCTTTTTATAATTTCTTCCCTTTCTATTTTTAACACACTATATGGTTTTAGAGAAAGGATATAAATTTTGTTTTCCTTACATTTATATTTGATAGTCTCAATTATTTGCTTTTTACCCGTTAGGGAATTTATTGTTATAACGATTTTTAATTCTTTAATACCAGCTAAGTCCCAAATTTCCACTAGATTCCCTTGATACTCAAATTTCCAATGGGGTAATACTTGAGGGACATGTTCCCTATTTCTAAATAGGAATTCCCAATATTTACGGTTTTCCAAAATATCTTTAAGTTCCCTTAAAACTTCCCATAAATCGGAGGCATTTTCTGGTAGTAAATCTATTTTTTCAATCTGTTTTATGTATTTTAATATTTTTCTTAACATTACTCGTCTTTTTTCTTCCATAAAAACTTTCCATTCCGCTTGGTTTATATGGATTTTTCTTCTTTTCCCATTACAGTGAACTACCAATGCGGGATATTCCTTTCCTTTTACTCGATGGTAGCTTAGCGACAAGTTAAGTTTTCCATTTTTACATATATCAATGAATTTACCCCCTACTGCTTTTATTAGAGCTTCTTTTTCTTCTGGTGTTAATCCCATAGTTAGCACATTTTACATTTAATTATATGCTAAATTAAAAGTATAAAAGAAAAAAGTTAGAGTCCTTTGATTTGTTTTCTATTCTTTAGGATTTTTAGCAAGTATTCCTTAAGCGTTAGCCCCCTTTGAACTGCCTCCAGCTTTAATTCCAACCACAAATCATAGGGCAATTCTAGGTTATATCTTTTCACCCTATTTACATTTACTTGGGCTTCTCCCGCTTTCTCCACCAACTTATCTACATCGATATTTACGGGTTTTTTAGGTATTGCCATGACTAACCTCCCTTATGTTTGTTAAGTTATTAATATTAGTTAGCTTACTTCCTTTACAAAGCTCTTAAATTCTTCTTTTGCTTTATGGTCATTCATTTCTAAAACCCCAAGACCTTTACTTAAACTTTTTCGATAAACAACTCTTTGAAACAGTTTTGAGTTTAGGAGTGTAAAGGTATATTCTTTTTCCAGCTCCCTAAGAGCTTCTAATGTTTCCTCAGAGACTTTCGAGTGGATTACTTGATTAAGTAATACCATTGGTATTTTTCTGTAGCCATAAACTATTTCGAGGTTTTCATAAATTTCACCGACAACTTTTAGGGTATCTTCAAGTGTCCAAATGTCGTAAACGGAAGGCAATACAGGTATTATAAGCTTTCCACAATAGGAGGCCACAACAGCACTTCTAAAAGTTTGAGTATCTTTAGCTCCCACATCAATAACCACGGTATCGAAATTTGAAAACTCCTCTATCTGTTTATGGATAACAGGCTTGGGTATAAGCACCCCTGTTATATCTTCCTTCCCTTGCCGTCTGCGGAGTTCAACAAAACTTAAAGAGTTTGCTTGCAAATCTGCGTCTATAAGTAGTACTTTTTTGCCTTCTAACGCTTTAGCTACAGCTAAATTTACTGCTAGTGTTGATTTCCCTACTCCCCCTTTTATATTTGCAATTACATATATTTCCATAACTTATATTATAAAGCACACTTTTGTTAGTTAGGTTTGTTATATTAGTTATAGCACTTTACATATTTGAAAACTAAAGACCAAGTATGTTTGGAAGCTATGAGGGTATTGGTAATTAACTCAAAAGGTGGTTCTGGTAAAACTACTTTTGCTTTAAATGTAGCAGTTCCTCTTTTACTTCAGAAAGGGGCGGAAGTTGTCAATTACATAGATGTTGATATTGCTAATAGGGAAGCTTTAAATATTCAATCGGAAGTTATTATTCCCCACCTTTGGGTTCCTGAAGACCTTAAAGAAAAACGAATTCCTCGCTGGAGCGTTGTAGATGTTGGAGGAAACCTTAACGCTTTACAAACTCTTGACATCTTAGATAAAACCGAAAAGTTGCGAAGAATAGACTTAGTAGCTATCCCTTTAGCTAAGGGAGAACAAGATGCCTATAATGCTTTGGAAGTTTATAACCGGTTGCGGAAGTTTTCCTATGAAGGACCAATCATTTTCGTTCTTTCTCAAGTAGTGGAATGGAAACGTTATGAAAAAGAGTTTTTTGAGTTTTTTGGTTTCGGAAAAATACAAGGAGTTATAGAACAAATACCAGAACAGGATAGAAACATCTTTCTAATGCCCTATTCCAATGAACTCCGAAGGGTAAAAGCTCTTTATGGATTAACAATTTATGAGTTTCTAAATAAAAACCTCCCCCGCTTGGAAGAATTTGTTCAAAAACTCTATACTTTGGAAGATAAGTTAGACGAACTGGACCCTAATTCCGAGGAGTATTTAAATGCTACTCAAGAATATGAACTTGTTTCTGACCTTATCTATTCCATAAAGGTTTTAAGTAGCCTCTGGCAAGAAAAAATAAAACCCCAATTGGAAAAATTAAAGTAGTTGTTTAAATATTTGGAATTTTCTAATTAGATTTTCCTTGAGTTCCTTTTCGTGAATTTTAGCATATACTTCCAAAGTGGTTTTTGCTGTAGAGTGTCCAAGGAGTTTTTGAACCGAAGCTATATCTAATCCATTTTTTAGAAGCAAGCGAAAATCGCCTAAATAGTTTCCTATTTATGTAGTGCTTGTCAAGTTTGGAGTATTAAGTTCTTGAAGTTATTGTATTTGCTCGCTTTCTAAGGAGAAGTCATTGGCACAACTAGATTCTTAAATTGTTTCTAGGGGAACAATAACAAAAACTTACGACATGTTGTACCTTCGGGGAGTAAGATACTCCCTTAGTAGCTCGGGATGGATTATTCTCAGCTCAGTAAACCCCTCACTTTAGTGAAAAGAGAGTCATTTACTGTTGCTGGTATTTAAAAGGAATTTTAAACTTGAAAAACAGAAATTATGAACTTGAATTAAGTAATCCATAAAGCAATAAAACAAGTTAATGGGTTAGAAATATTACCAGCAAACATCCACTTTTTATCCTTAGGGTAACTCAGAATGGAAAATCTACATATTTCAATCTTGCTGGGGATGGTTTTAGTGAAACTATTACTTACGCATTAAGGTTAGGAATTAAAAAACTTGGTATACAAATTTAAAAACTACTTATATTATTAAAAATATTTCTGAACATATCTTTGATAGAGAAGAAGTAGAAAATGTAAATTCACTTTTCAAATACCTTCCAAACAACTTGCAAATCCATAAGCATAGATTAACGGTAGCGGAACCATTATTTTTTCAACTTGTTTCCCACTTACCGGTGAAACTTTAACACGGATAAAAGTCTTAAATTCTAAGTTTTGTCGTCTTAATAGCTCCCTTATAGCAAAAGAAGGATATTGTTTCTTTTCTATAGCTGCTTTCCACAAAAGGGGAATTTTTTGTTGCCATTCCTTATCTTTTTCTTCGTCCAAGATTTTTATTTTCTCCTGTAGCTGTATAAATCCGCCTCTTACCAAGCTAATGATTACTTTTTCCTCAATGTATCTACCAAATACCATATTTTTTAAAGCACCTACCAGTAAAGCTTTTTCTTTTTCTTCCAGCTTCAAATTTACGCTTCTATCCTCAAATATTGCCTGAAGTTTATAATCACGTTCTCCCTTGGATACTAATAAAGAAGCTTTTTCAAATGCGACAGCGATAGTATTCTTGGCTTTAAAAATCTTTTTTAAAAATGAAGCTAAACTCAGTGCTATTCGGTTAGGCAAATCCACATAATACCAGCCTTCCTCATCTTTTCTTCGAATTCTTAGTCGTGTATATCCTTTCCTGTTTTTGGGAGACAAAACGACAATATCTTTGGTTCCTTCCCGGTAAGGTATGTCCAAGCTTATCAACTCCAATGCTCCCACGATAGGAGGTATTTCGTAGAGTTCTAATTCTCTAGTTATTTTTCCCGGTATTGAAAACTTAGCCCCTGCCATATTCAGCTCAACCTTAAATGGTATTCCCGCATCAACCTCGAATACCCACATAAAGTTTCAGCTTCGTTCAAACTTTACCTTTCATTTTTAGAGTTAGCACAGCTTTAAGGGCCAAATTGTGCTAACCGCTCTAGTTTTTAACCAATAGCCTACTCTGAGAAATTTATTCTCTAGTGAACTGTGAATTTTTATGGTGAACTTCTATAAAAAGCCCTTACGATTTCAAGCCAAAAATTTGCGTGCTTACAACTCTCATTTTAACAAAAAAAATTATAGGTTTCCACAAATAAAAAGCTTCCGTTTAAAGTGTTAGCCCAATAGAAGTTCACCTATTCAGAATGGGAATTTCTAAATTCCACCAAGATTGGCACAAAATTTAGAATAAAATGTGCTAACTCTAACTGAAAAGTGTTATTGCTTGCTAATATGCTGACAGCTAAGGGAAGAAAAAACGGGAGATTAAACAATAAACTCTGTAATATCTAACCCATAAATATGGCATTGTTTGCATTTAAGGAACTCTTCGAAGTTTATTTTCCAACCAAATATTCCCCGCTTGGGTAAAACTCTACGCCTTCGCCAGAAATAAAAGGTTAGACTAGCTTCTTCAATGGTAATGTAGAAATCGGTTTTTCCTTTTTTGGGGTGGCAAAAAGGTAAGGTGTTTAGCACCAAATACCCTTTAGGTGGAGTTCCAGCCCAAGTGAAGAATATAGTTGAATATTGAGGCCCATCATCACATGGTATAGACCAGTCCCGAGCAAAGAAAATTAAAACATCTCTATGGAATTCGGTTTTACAACACCTTAGAAACTCTAAATATTCCTGTTTGTTAGCTCTAACTTCCGATATTTTCCTATTCGGCCCTAAGCAGTATTCCCTTGCTCGGAAGTTAAGTATGTCGCTTAGCTTTATTGGGGTATAGTCTGGACGCATTAAGGACTTTTATTATCGGGCGGGTCATCAAATAGGTTTAAGTCGTCTATATCTTCCGACAAATGTATTTCATGCTTAGGTTCAAAATCTTCGGGTTCGTAAATGTTTACGGGGGTTCCATTAAACCTTTCCAGAGTTTCCAGAGATAGTTCTACCACTTTATTACCTTTTAATCCTAGTTTTTCATTATGTATGCGTTTATATTCCCCTTCTAAAGCTTGGGCTAAATCGATTAAAGAAGCCACTTGAAAACCTTCTTCTTTAAGGATTTGGAGAAAACCTCTTTTAATGTAGATTTTGCCTTTTTGTTCATCAACCTCATAGGGGAGAGAAGGGTCTAAGTTTTTAGCCATAAGAAGTCTTTTCAAAACAGGTAGCCGACCCTTGGCTATATCTAACCCAAATCTTCCTAAAGTTTGGTTAACGGTTTTTACAAGTATTGCCAAAATGTCCTCTTTTGTTGGAAGGAGGTCTTCTTCTAATTCCGTTTCTTCGGCATTTAGATTTACCCATTCGGGGATTTGTCCATTAAAGTATTCTTCGTAAAGGTAGGTTAAGATTAATTCTCCTAACATTCTGTAGTCATCAACTTCCAAGATTAGGTCAAGGTTTTTCTTTGCCCATTCATATACTGCACTTCCTATGTAGGCCAATTTAGCTCTCTTATCGTAGTTAAAGTCCGCTTCAAATGTGTTCTTATCTACAACCCTTGCTTTGGGATTGTATTTGATAATTTCTATCCGTTTAATATCACCTTGGTATAAGGTGGGAGTTTCGTTTGCCGTGAAAATAAAGGTAGCCGCCGCTAATTCTACCACCCTTTGTCCATTTTGTCTTCGTTTTTCCCTTGCTATGGTTCCATCCCAAATTTGTCTAAGCAGTTCTCTTATTTCGTCAGATTTCGGATTTTTTGAGAAGAGACTAGAGGCTTCGTTAACAATGTTGGAAAAAGTCCATCTATCAGCTTTTTGAGCAATTCTGGAGGCGGTTTGCAATGAACTTCCAGATGTTGCATTTTCCTCTAATCCCCAAATCCAGCGTGTAAATATCTCCGCATCGGTTGTTTTTCCTGTATCTGGGCTACCAAGTAAGAATAACCATTTGAATAGAGCTTTTTTGCCGGCTTGTTTTTTAACCCAATTAAAGGGAGCTACCAATGCCCACTTTAAAACTGTAGCCGCTTCAGCTGGTTTTTCTTTTGCATATTTCTCAAAGTAGTAGTTAAGAATTTCCAAAGCTTCTCTAACTTTTTCCCGATTTAATTCTGGTAGCTCGTGTTTGTTTAGTTCTAATTCCCTGTTTTCGTTGAGGATAAATCCCCTAACAGTAGCTTTTTTCTGGAATTTTGCAAGTCCTTTTCTTTCAAACTCGTTGAATATGCTGGCTAAAGCTTGCTTGCTATCTTCCCTGACGGCTAAGGCTTCATTTTTAAGGTAAGCGTGGATTTCGTCTAGATTACCTTCGACTGTAAAGGTAATTTTTTCCTTATTTCTCTCCCTAATAAATTGGGCTACATAAATCTTCTCTTCTTTATAGGGGTCGTAAATGATTTCAAGATTTGTTAGGGCTGCAAAATAGTAAATGTTTTTAAGTTCCCAGTGTTCCTTAGTTTCCCGCCAGCTGGCAATCCAGCAGTTTTTGGTATCGTTTACATAACCCCTTTTAGGATTGAAACCCGTTATTACATAAACTTTTGAGCGTTTAAGAGCTTCTTTATCGGGTTTAAACATTTCCTGAAGCTGGGATAGGACAAAGTTAACCCCTTCGTCTGAAATTAGCTTTGCTTTTCTTTGGGCTTCTAGGACTTCGGTTATTCCAGACCAGCCCTTAATAGAGGATTTGTAGGGCAAATATTTCCGATATTGCCATTTAACCTTGTCTAATCTTTGCTTCCTTTCTTCATCGCCGGCAATGGTGGTTATTCTGTCTATAAGCTCATAAGCACTTTCCTCAGCAATGCGGTTTTTGTAAAGAAGCCCTAGCAAGTAAAGGGTTAGGAAATCTCTATAACCTTTATGCCAAACGGGGACAAATAAATCAACTAAAGTCTTTATTTGCTCCTCCGATAGTTTTTTCCATTCTTGGTTTTCAACCTTTTGTTGTATTTGGTTAGGTTTTGAAAGTAATTGTTTTAACTCTTTGGGAAACTCAATAGGTTCTAAGTCGTTTAACCATTCGTATTTTGGGCCATCTATTTCCACTTCAACATCGAAGGCTTTTGCGATTTCTTTTGGAGGTTCTTCCATACAAAACGAAGGGGGAATAACTGCAAGTGCCTTATTGTTTCTTATGTCCAATCCTAAATGTTGATAAGTTCCCGTCTTTACTTCGGGGTCATATTTGAAGTAGAAATGATAGCCCCCATTTATAGTTCGCACAGCAAGTGTTTTCTTGAGTAGGTCTTGGATTTTGAAACCCGTAGTCTCTTCGAATGTTTTAGGGTCGTCAATATCTAAGATAGTTATTTGGCTTGTTTTACCGGTAATTAAACCAATTCCCGTGATGGTTAGGACTTGATTGTAGGGAAGAGAATTTTCCATTTCTTTCCAGTATTCCTCTACGCTAACTTTACCTTCTACAAGCTGTCCCCATCTTCCTATAGGGGTTTTTGTGTATTCTTTCCCTTTGGCGGATAAGTTCTTTTCAATCTTGAATGGAATACATACCCAACCCTTTTCTCGGTGAAGAACTTTTGCTAATTCAAATAATGCATTATATGTTGACCCTTTATTTAAGTTTTGATAGAATACTACTTCTGCGGTTCCTTTCATTGCTTTGCTCCCTCTCTTTCCTTTTTTTATTGAGCTAATTTTTATTGTAGCTAAAGGTTCTATTATATATCAAGCCTTAACAGCTAGAAAACAAATTTTTGCGTATAGTCTTTCCACATTTTGAAAGCTACATGTTGAATTCATTTGCGAATTCAATTAGCTCCGTTTTATGAAAAAAAGGTATGGGCAAGACATTCACGATAGGATAAGAATGGTTAGAGAATTATTAGGTTTATCCCAAGAAAAGTTTGCACATAAGTTAGGAATAAGTCTTTCTTTCTACGCAAAAATAGAAAACGGTTTTGCATTGCCAGGAGTAAGAACATTAGAGAAATTCTATAAGAATGGTATTAGTGTAGATTTTCTTATATCAGGCGAACCTCCTATTTTTTTGGATAAAAACTACAAAGAGTGTATGAAAGAGTGTTATGAGCGTAAATTTTTTGGTCTGGAAAAACCATCAGATAAACAAAAAAAAGCTTTTTGAAAGGTTTCCAGCAAATAGAGGATATGAAACCATTTAGAAAAAAGTGAAAATGTTAAAGCCGAGATACTTGCAATTGTTTCAATGCCTACAAAAGCGGAGTTCTTTTTATTGCAAAGCCAAATTAACTTTTGTAATATAACTAATCATTATGGCATTAGTTAGTAGAGTTAGAAAACTAATTTTAGACACCTTAGCAATGTTTGTAATGCTAGGTAGTACACTAATAGCATTTTCTGTATACTACGCAGGTGATTGGACTTATGGAGCTATAGGGGGCTTTATTTTGTCGTTGATTTTTGCCCTAACCGGTTTTGGGAAAGTGGAAATAAAACCCAAAAAGAAAAGACTTTCAGATTTACCTAAGGAGGAGCAAATAAAGATTTTAGAGAATAAGATGAAGTCGCTTTTAAAAAAGAAAAAATTAACTAAGAAAGAAAGACAAAAGTTACTTTACTACCATAAGAGGTTGGCTCACTTGTACAAAGAAAGGGGATATGAGGAAGGATATGAAAGAGGATTTTTTGATGGGGAAGATGAAGGTTATTGGTCGGGAAGAAGCTCTTGTTTTTAGTGTTCCAACTTCCAGAATGTTTTAGAAGCCTCGTGGGGATTGGAAGTATTAATAATAGCCTTTTCATTCAGAGTAATTTTTCCATCTTTAATCTGACCTACAAGAGCTTCATCAGGTGGAGAAACTATTTTGTAGGTTTGAGTATCGTAGAAGTTTCCACTTTCGGGATTATAACCAATATTCATTTTTTCCAAAACTAAAGCGTTGTAGAGGTTATTGTCGTCCTTAACAACTGGAAGATAACCTTCCATACCATTATCAGCTCTTAGTTGGAGAATGAATTTATCCTTTTCTAGACTACCTAAAACTTTTTCTACTTGCCAATTATGAGGAAGTTCTCCGTTACTTAAAACTGATGGGGTTAACATTACACCCAAGGCTGTAGTCTGTAAGGGACGACTAATTAGAGCTTCGCTTATACTTTCTGCAGTTTCAGCTACAGTAGCTAACTTTCCTGCTTTATTGGGTTCTTCTTTAGGTAAAAGATTAGTTTCTTTAACAGGTTTAGCTGGTTTGGTTTCAACTTTGATTTCCTTACTCGGGGAAGGTGTAGTATTGGGTTCAATTTTCCGAGCTTCTTTAGGTTCTGCCTTAGGAGTTGTAGGTCTTCTAACTTTTCTTTTAGGTTTGTTATCCGAAGTTGGAGGATTAGTAATTGCAGAAGCAGCTTTATGTGCAGCATAGGAAGCTAAACCTAAAGCCCCTAAGGTGGTAGTAAGACCATCTTTTACCGCGTCAAAAGTTTCCCCCGCTTCTTTTTTAAATTCGGTAAAAGCCTGGTGTGGGTGTGTATCTTGTACTATTTGTTCTGCTTTATCCAGTTGACCTGTTAGGAATTCTCTTAATAGTTCAGCTCCCTTTTCATTAAACAACCCATGTTGGTCTATACCTCCTTGAGAAGAAATTTCTCCATATAAAGCTAATCCTATAAGTCTTTTTAAATCTGCCGCTATTTGTTCTTGCGACTTTCCTTCAATCGAATACCTACCGGAAAGAGTAGCTCCTACCAAGGTTTTCAACTCTGGTGGCAAATCAACATTGGATTTATTTAGTTTTTCTAAACCATCTTTTAAAAGTTCTCCAAACCTTCCACCTACAAGTTGAGCCAGGGTATTAAGATTAATCCTCCCGCTTAAAGAACCACTTAATTGAGTAGCTCTGCTAGCAAATTGGGTCCAATTCATAGGAAGGTCTTTAAGAGCTTTGTCAATGACATCTATAGCTCTGGTTCCGCTAACTAATTGGTCGAACCGGTTAGGCTCTTTTTCTGCTGTATAAACTAAGTTGGTAGAAGTAGCTACAGATGTTTTTCCTGCGGCTTGAGCTTGTCCATTGTATTTTATGGCTTCTCCTTCATATTGTCCTATAGCTTTTAAAGTTTCAAACTTAGTAGCCTTATAAGCTAAGTCTAAGTCCTTATAAGCATCCATTTGAGCTGTAGATTTGGTAATATCGAAAGCCCCCTTTTCGAAGAAGTAGTTGTCTGATGCTAAGAGTTTTGCGGCTTGTGCTTCAGTATATGATTGGGTTTCGACTTTCATTATGTCTGCGTAATTTGTTCCTAAACGGTTGGCTTCTTCGATAGATGCATATTCCTTACCAACCGAAGAAGCTCCTTGTGGAGTAGAAATAGGGGCATTTATACCTCCAGAAATTCTGCTGGTTATAGAGCTAATACCGCTAACAATGGCATAAGCAGAACCGCTTGCTAAACCAAGAGCTATAGTAGGAACAGCCCAGGCGGTGGCTCCAGCAATAGCACTCATAGTGTTGGCTGAAGAGACTAAACAGCTAAAAAAAACCATAGAAAGGGTATCCGTGCCACCAGTAGAACACGCACTATATTGATGTTGTTGTGAAAGCGAAATAATAAGGTTCAAGATTGCAAAAAGAGGTTCCCAAAATGTTAAGGAGAGTAATACAGTCAAATAACTTGTAATGGCTTTTGAGCGTAAGTCCTCAATATAAAGAAGCAAAAATATTAGAGGTGTTGCCCCAATAAAGATAATAAGTAATATCTTTTTTATAAGCGGTATATAGCTTCCTGCCAATTCTCCTAAAGCTATGAGCATTTGATTTGTGGAAACTTTAGAAGCTTCAGCCATATATCGAGCTATGAGGTTGTCTGTTGAAGAATAGTAATTAGCGGAATTTTGTAAGCCTTTATAGAACTCTTTTATAAGAACTGTTTGTTTGAGATAATCCGAAAGAGCTACCGAATAGTTTAAGAAGTAATCAGAAATGTTGCCGAAGTCATCTATGAACCTTTGCTTGGTTATAAAACTGTAGATATTTTTCTCAGTAAGAACCTTATGAACATACCTGTCTTGGGCGGTGTTTAAGAGAGTTATAGTGTCCTGTTGGATTTTGTTCCAAGCTTCATCGCAATAAAGGGTTTCACAATTTCCCGATAGGTTGCAATATTCGGTAGTATATGCTGGGTTAACTTCTGAAAGCTCCGTCGAAATATCGGAAGAGTTAATAAGAGCGTTAGCATCTATCCTACCTTGACTTATAGAAGGAATAACACAATCCTTCATAAAATTTGTCCAGCTTCTATCGTAGTAAGCGTTGAGAATACCAAAGTTGAAGGAATTTTTAAAGGTGGGAGCCCCTATGTCGTATCCGAAGGAAAAGTAATTAACCCCATCGGGAAGACTAAAGTAAGTATCAAAAAGCTCACCTAAGCCATTTGATACAGTCGTTACGAACCAAGCGGGGATTGCTACAATTATCGGGACAGTTTTAATAGCGTTATCTTGGTTTAAGATTTCATCACGGATTATTACATCAACGCTTCCCCTAAGCAAACCGGTTAGAATTATGGGAACAGAAAAAAGCCCTATTAAATGTGCACCCGTCGGAGTTTGCGAAGTTCTTAGTATTTTCAACAGCGTTCCTATAACCAAAAACCCTGCCGCCAAAGCCTGAAAATTACTATCTCCTAAGATATTTTTAACAGCCCCGAGTGTGTAATTCCAAAAATCTATATTTCCAAATGAGTGAATAACTAAAGTAGTTGCCATAAGGGTTCTTTCTATTGGTTGGTATACCTTTCAAATTTGTCTTGGTTAGCACATAAATAATTTTTAACTGTGCTAACCATAAAATTGAAAGAAGCAAAAGTAGTTAAAGCTCTTGATTTATGGCAAAAAGCAGAATACCCAGAACGACGGTGCAAGGGTCGGTTGTTGCGGTTTTTGAAATGAACGATTTTGTTTTTGTTCTTGTAGCATTTTGGGCTGTTTTTATGCTAACCCGAAGCATATTATTGGGATTAATAACTTTATTCGTAGGTCTATATGTAATAATACAAGTGGATAAATTGCGTTTCAAAGTTGGACCCGGTTATATATACCGCAAACTATATAAACTCGATTTAGCACCTTTGAAAGAACTACCTCCTTATAAGCTACTCTGGAAAAATTGAAATGGTTGTTTTCTTTTAGCTTTAAACCTTCAATGTTTGAAATATTAAAGCGAATAAAGAAGGAATTAAATAAAGTTAAAGAAGTTTGCGAGGGACTTAAATACTCCGAAGTGGAAGAATTACTATATGAAGCCCCCTTGGATAAATACATTTTGCCTATAGCAAGAGATGAAGAAACAGGTCTTTATATTCTTGAAAACGGTTATGTAGGTTTTGCATTAAAAAGTTTACCTCTTCCCTTAGTGGGAGAAGAAACAATAAAAAAGTTTTATATAAACCTTTATAGGGATAGCCAAATACCGGAGGATACAATTATAGGTTTTACCTTACACGGCTCCCAAAGAGTGGAACCGCTTTTTTGGAACTATCAGAAGGAAAAAAATAACTTCCAACAGTTAGAGAAATCCATAAAAGCGTTAGAAAAAGCTTTGGTAACAGCCGGCGAAGAAGAAAGAAAAAAACTTCTTAAGGATATAAACTTCCTGAAATGGGTCTTATCGGACGCTTTAAGTAAAAGGGAACTTGTCGAGCTGTTAGATTTTTATGAAAAATGGCTCAGGCAAAAAACATATTCTAAGTTAACTCCTTCGTGGTTTGCATCTTTAAAGGATTTTTGGCTTTATATTTGGGTTCAGTTTCCCGTGAGTATATCAGAGTTTCCAGAAAAGAAAGATAGGTTGTTTAATCTAAAAGAACAAATTTTAACCTCCTTAAAAGTTATCGGCGTTCCTTTCATAGAACTGAATGAAAAAGAATATCTACGAATAGTTCGGTTTATATTAAACCCAGACTACCCGACAGAGTTTATTTGGGAGTTTGCTTACTTGGAAAGTAAAGAACTTAGGGAACAAGTTGTTTTTGATGGGACATTGGTAAGACAATACGAGAACGGAATATTCCGAATAGGTAAGCATTTCTTTAGAACTCTTACTGTTCCGTTCGGATACTATGGCTATCCAAAGGAAGTTTCATTTTTGGAAATTTTGGAACTTTTTGGTTCTTTGAGGGGTATAGATAGTTACCAAATTTATACCCCTTTTATGCTTTCCTTTGTAGCGAAAAAACTAAACGGTAAGGAATGGACTTCCTTAAACAGCCAAGGGAACTTAGTTTTAAAACAGCAACTACCGGGAGCCATTTCCAAGCTTAAAGAAAGAAAAGAAGATTTTTTTCTACTCCTCCAAAAGAAACAAGAAGAACACGAGGAAGTATTTACTGGAATTCTAACAATGACCTTGTATCATACGGACAAGGAAGTCTTAGAGGAAAATGCAGAAGTTTTCCAAAAAATAGCTAATAACCAGGGGTATAAGTTTTTAAAAGAGGAATTGCCTTTGCCCTTTTTCCTAAGCCAAGTTCCACTTAATACATTCAAGGAAATCTTTGACAAGAAATTTGCAAGGGGTCAAATTTTATTTGCTGAAAACTGTGCCCATTTAACACCTGTAAGTGCAGATTGGAAAGGAACGGAAACGGCAGTAGTTCCAATGGTTTCAAGGCGGGGACAACAAATGTTTTTCCACTTATGGGATACTGATGGAGGTTCCAATTACGCCATAGTCGCACCTATGGGAGCGGGTAAGTCATTCTTTGGAAACCATTTGCTTTTTAACTATGCAACACTTCCTAATTCTCTTATTCGGGTTATCGATATTGGAGATAGCTACTGGGGTCTTTGTCAACTGGTTGGGGGTCGATATGAAAGATTTACAGTTGCAAAAAGTTGCTTAAATCCCTTTTATTTCATAACTCCAGAAGGGGGAGAAACCCAAATATCTTTTTTAACCAACTTTATTGGGGCTTTAGGTAGATGGAATTCTCCTATTACCGATGAAGAAAAAGGGCTTATTACTCAAGCATTATTAAAAGCTATAGAACGGTGGGGTAGTGGGTTTAATCTGGAAGAAGTAGTTAAATTGATGGTAGAAATAGCAAAACAGAGAAAAAATAAAGACTTAGTAGAGTTTGCAGAATTAGCTTTTACAGCTTGGCTTCCTGAAGGACAGTATGGGAACTTATTAAACGGAGAACCTACACTGAAATTCGATAACCGGTTTATTGTTTTAGAGTTAGGAGAAGCAAGGGACGATTATCACCTTCTAGCTATAGTCCTAATTTCCTACTTGTTTATGACAACCAAGGAAATAATGACATTGCCTCGTAATATCTACAAAATCCTTCATATAGACGAAGCTTGGCGGGTTTTGCAAACCAAACACTTTATGGTTATGGACGCAATAGAGCAAGGAATAAGGGAGTATCGGAAGTTTGGAGGGGCTTTAGGAATAGTCACCCAATACATTAAGGACCTCTTTCCTACAGATAATGATCCGATTTCTCAAAAGCTTAAAGCAATGAAAAACAATATCGAATATTTCTTCCTGTTCCGCCAGCCCACCGAAGAATGGGAAAGAATGAAAGAGGACAAAGACATTTATTTATCCGATTTCGAGGTAGAGCTGGCCAAAACAATAAGAACGGTGAAAGGCGAATATTCGGAAGCTTATGTAATTAGCCGGTCGAGGGGAAGAGGCATTGCCAGAGTAGTTGTTCCTCCAGAATTCAGGTGGTTATACACTACTGACCCCAAAGAAGTTGCAAAAAGGAATGAGGTTTATGCTCAAACCAAGGATATTAAAGCAACTATTGAAATACTTTCTCAATCTTAGTATTTCTTTCCTTTCTTTAATCCCATATTAAGTTTAGGAAATTCTTTAAAATAGAGATTTGCTACACACTGCGAACAAACACTTACACCTAAGTTTTGAAGAATGGCAACAAAAATTCTTGTAGTATGACTGTCTAAACCCGACAATTTTAGAAGAGAATTATATTTTTTGCAAACTGATAAAGGACAAGCTTTTTGAACTTCAACTAAGTTGCAAAGAGAATAAGGATAATTCTCTTCGAAAATATGTAAAGTTTCTGTTATATCAAGTTTTATTTCAAACATAAGTTAAAAATTAAAGCAAATTTTGTGTATCTAAATTTTCTAACATTAGTATTTCGTTCAAAATTTCGTCATTTTGTGGGGTCTTTCTGTTATTTAATTCCTCGCTGATATTTGTAGAGGATAAGTTTTCTAGTTCTTGCTTCACTTGTTCTTTAAAGTTTTTTTCGCCTTGGAATTTCCACAGTAAGCATAAACCTTTTTCTGGGTCTTTCCAACTGTTATCTTCAGGTTTACGAGGGATAATATGCTCAATGTTTTTATTACTCTCTAATGCAAAATAGTCCAACTTGCCTTTCAATCCATGTATGGGAGGATCGGAACAAAATAGATAAGCTTCTCCTACTTTTAATTTTTGTAAATCTTCAGGTCGTATCCTATAATCATATCTTTCACTTGCCATTTCTACCCATCGGGGAAGAATTTGGTCTGTAGGATTTCTAAGGAAGTGTTCTCCAGCTCTACTTTCGGTTTTGAAGTATTTAATTTCTTGTCCTGCATATTCTGCTATGAATTTTGCCGTTTCAGGGTCTTCAGCTCCAAGAATGAGCTTTATATTGGTGTTGTTAAAAATGTTTCCGAATAATCCTCTTTGGATTTGTTCAAGTTGCTGTTTCGATTGGTGAGCTATAAGCACACCTATTCCAGCACTTCGGGCCATTTCAAACATTCGTTGAAACTCGGGAATTAAAACATTTTGGGCTTCATCTACAACTAAAAGGTCAGGAATGAGGGAGGTTATATTATAGCGTTGCTTATACGCCGCATACGATTGAATATCCATTAGAAGCATTTTTCCGATTTCTAGCGTTTCCCCAGAAGGATAATCTAAAGCCCTTAGGGAAAAGTAAAGAGCTTTAGCTTCTTTGAACACATCGGAGATTTTTATTTCTGGGTCGTAAGAGTTTAGCAACTTAGGGTGAAAGTTAAAGGCGTATATTGCAAGGTGTTGCTGTAAACCTCTTAAATAACTACGAAAATCCTTGTTCCGCTTAGCTTCCTCATAAATGGTTTTTATCCAATACCTGTAAATTTCATCTTTATCTTTGTTTAGTTCGTAGGAATAAGTATCAAGCAAATATACAATACTTTTTGGTAAATTGGCTACTATTGCGTAAAGGTCCATAAAGTTAGCCATCTTTCCTGTTTCGGGTAGAACCCCTAAAAGTTTAGTCATTGCCCGTGTAAATTCCTTTTGGAGGTTTTCGTAGAAGGTAGCTGTTCCACCAGCTTTAGGCATAGTAGCAATTACCAAAACTGCTATATGCTCTGGCTTTTTGTATTTAATTGCTGAATAAAGAGGGTTGTAAGAATTTGAAAGATGGGGAAACATTGGGTCCCAGAATAAAAAAGCGTCTTTTCTTCCTATTTTGGTTAAAAAGTCTAAAGTTCCAGCTATAACCTCGTTATCACCTTTAGGGTCGATATTTACAACTCCTTTACCTTTTTCAAGAAATTGTTTAACAATAGGTCCTATAACTCCTTTGGTTTTTCCTCTACCGGTAGGAGCAAGAACATAAGTATGCTTAGCAAAGCTTTTAACAGGCAATTTTGTTTCAGGGTTCACAAAAATTCTTATGGTTAAGTCTGGAGGTTTTAAGACATATCTTTGTGTAAAATCTGGAACAATTTGTTCTAGGGCTTTAACTATAACTTTTCCAAGTTTGAGGAAAAAATAAAAAGAACTTAGAGCTATAAAAATCAGCAAAGGGAAAACTTGTAAGGTTGTAAAGAAAATCAAGCCTAGTGTTAAAGGTATTGCAATAATTAGGAAAACACTAGTATAAAGAGCAAGTAAAAAATTTCGCTTTCCGTGTGGTTTATTTTTCTGTTTTTCTTTAAACCATTTTAGAAAATCAACCCAGAACCAAATATAACCTCCTATTATGGGAATAAGACCTAGGAAAAACATAAGGTTAAGAGGGTAGGAAAAAGTAGTTATTTCAAATTTGTATTAATACCGAGCTTTTCCAAATGCCACTTAAGGGAATAATCTCCTAGGGAAACCTTATTATTGAAAATAACAGCGGGAACTTGGTTTAGGTGAGATTTTCTAAAAATCCAAGGGTCTATATCTATTTCGACATTGTGAACCGTTTTTAAACTTCCCGGGCAAGACCAACCTTCTATAAGCTTTTTGATAAAGGAAAGCGTAGGCTTTATTCCACTTTTGATACCTCCTATAAACCCCCTGAGAACAAAGATTGCCTTTAAATGGTTATTTTCAACAAAGCATATGTAGCGTTTCCAAATATCGACTGGAACAGAACTTGACATAGCTATGTAAATTTTTTCCTTATTATTCTTTAATATACGTTTGTTATGTTTGTCCTCTAAGTAATGTAGGTAAGCTTCATAATTAAACTTTAATTTATTATTCTCATAGTAGAAGAATTTTTTAACTTCATTCGCTTCCTTTTTTAAGTTTTCTATTGTGGGATTTAAAATCTCTTTGTATTTTTGAGTTTCAATTAACCATTGTTGTTTTTTCTGTTTAATTAAATCTTCTAAAGAGTTGTTTGTCGCAAAGCTAAGAATAGGGAAAAGTAACATTAAAAAGATTTTTGTTTTTTGTTCCATTCTAATTTTTTAAATGTAGGCATTTGGTAGAATACTATATCAACTTTTCGACCAGCGTTTATTTCTACCACAGGGAAAGTTAAATTTATAAGCTTTTTATATTCCTCTGCAAGGAGTTCTGCAGCTTGGGAAGCTCCTCCAAATAAAGAAACTTTTACAGCTTGGTTAGGGTTTATTGTGCTTGTAGTAGTTCCTCCAACTGGACTAAAGTTCACAATAGTACTTGACTGTTGTAGGATTTTGGAAACGCCTTGTAAAAATCCAGCTATAAGTGTCCTTGCTAAGAGTGTTCCCTCTTTGGCAACTACCCGCCCAAGGAGACCAACTTTTCCATCTTCTCCGTAAACAGCGGCAAAGTTATTACCTTCTGCGACATAAATAGTTCCATTTTGGGATATGCAACTCATACGGTCTATGCGGATATAAGCTCTTTCTGAAGCAAGGTCTCCTGTTGCCCAACCTACAGCAAAGCATTTTTTAATGTCTTCCCGCCAATTGTTGGGGAGAAAAGCTTTATCTATAATTTCTAAAAGTACGGGATATTCCGACGCTACCCCTTTATTTATAGTTGGAGCATCAACTCCCGAAAGTAGAACAGCTGGAACGAAGGTGCCCGGTGGGATTACTATGTCCACTTTCTGAGTTTGTTCTTGCTGTTGTGTCTTAGGTGTTGCGGTAGTAGCACTATTTTGTTCTTTAGATTTGTAGAGTCCTATAACATCAGATACTACGGTAGGTTTAAAGTTTCTTGGTGGTGGAATATAAAGGCTTTTTTGGGAGATTGCTAAATTTTGTGGTGGATTGGTAGGAACTTTAGGAACTTCTTGGTTTTGTTGTTTTTGACTTTCTTTAGTTTTTTTCTCTTCTTTAACTTGCTCTTTTTTAAGATTTTGCAGCATTACTAGGATTTGCTGGAGCGTTTTTTGAGTTTGTTCCTGTTGTTTTGAGAGGGCAGTAATTTTTTCTTCCTGTTCTTTTATTTTAGTATTGGCTTCAACCATCCATTTTTCTTTCCAGGCATCTTCTTGTGAAACTTGTTCCCAAGGGTTAGTGTTATTAACGATGGGTTTCTGCCTATTGGACTTAAGTAGAATAGCAAAAAGAACTAAAACAGCTATAGCTCCCGCAATAACAAGTATTTGCTTTTTTTTCTTTTGAAGTTCTAGCTTGTTCATTGAGGCTTTATAATTGTGGAAAAAAATTATTTCAAATTTGTCAAAGGAATATCGCTAAAATCAATCCAGGTTTTGTATTTAAGATAATAAGCTTTTCGGTAAAGTTCTATTATCAATCGGTCTGAAGAAACTAAACCGGTATCTAACAACTCTATCATTGGCCCGTTTTTTGACTTATAAAAAATTAAGTAAGCTGGAATTTTTCCTACACCTAATTTTTGGAAAAAATTTGAGTGTTTTTCGATACAGTTTGGAAATTTCTCATTACAATTTGGAGAAATACTTACCACAGGAATTCCTTTTTTAACCAAGAAGTTAACTGATTTAACCGCTTCGAAGCACGCTGGAGAGTTATCGCAAACGAAATATAATCCTACATTATTTTTCTTTAACCAATCAACAATATAATGTAGTTTTTTTATATGGAGATATCTAAAACTCCAAGAGGTTGTTCCTATAGATGGTTTAAACTCTGGATGTGAATTTATAAAGTCCGTGTAAGCATACATAAATTCCAAACTTTTATTTCTAATAAAATTTGTTACTATTGCATAAGCTTCTAAATTTCTTTCCGTTGGGTGGGTTATTGCTACATCTTTAATCTGCTCCAAAAGTTCCTTTATTTTCTTTGCAGATAAAGTGTTTAGAAACTTATCCTTCTGTTTTATTACTTTCTCCACTAGAATATCAAAATTTTCGTTGTTGACTCTATTTTGAGTTTTATTATCCTGTGTGTTATTACAAGTGGTTTGCCAATAACACACTTTGTTTTTATTCCAAAAGTTATTAGTAAAGCAAAGCAAAGGAATAAGACTAAAAATAACTATTCTCTTCATTCTTATGCCCCTTAAAAATTTCTCGAATTTCAAAGGTATTGTCGTAAGCTATAAAAATCTTTATTTTGGAATTTTTGTGGGTTTCTATTATTTCTTGAATAATTTTTTCAAAATTTTTTCTTGGTGTTTCGAAAATCTGAATATTTTTACAAGTTAATTTCTTTTTAAGGATTTCTTTTTGTAGTTTAAACCATATAGTTTTGCTTAGTTTTTTTTCGTATAAAAATACAAATAAATCAGTTGTCATTTTTCTTCCTCCAATGGTGTTAAAGTTTTTTGGGGGTTAGGAATAGTTGTCTGATAGGTTTCTAGAATCCATTTACCAGTATCTTCTACTTTGAAATAGACATAATGGGCTCCGTGGAAGACATTGTTTTTATCTGTCCAAGGGAGAATTAGAACCCTTATTATTTTCGGTGGTATATAAATAGGTATAGAAGGTTGCTTTAAAACTTTAGCTATTTTTAAAGCTTTTTCTTTTTGATATATGTTTTCTCCTGACCATTCTTTTCTTTTTTGAGCAAAAAGTTGTAAGATTAATTTTCGTTTTTGCTCTGGTGTTAAATATTGGTTATTAAGGATTTTCTCAACTTTATAGCTTAGGCTATTAGGTTCTAAGTTTTTAACCTGTTGTTGGGGAGCACAACTAAATAGTAGTATTAAAGGTAGTAAGAAAAGAAATATTCTTTTCATTGTATTTCCTCCTGATTAACTTGCTTGTAAACCGATGTAATAGAACCGCAATACCCCGCAGTTTTTCCTTTTTCGCAAGCAAAGTTTTCCGAGTAAGGAAGAAGACCACAGCTTGGAATAGTGAGAATTCCTACACCTAAAATGAAAAGGAAAATTAACCTCAACATAGGAATTTTATGTTTAGGAAAGTTTTGGTTTTCATTTTTAGCTTGGGGTTAGCTTTTTCTAGCCCCCAAGACCTTATTAATGCGTATTGTGATGGAAAAACCCCATGTTATTTGTGCACAGACGGAAGCGAAATAAAAGAATGTATTAATGAACAACTTTGTCCAATAGGTATAGTCAGCTGTTCTATTACTTATGAAACTCTTTTTGAGATTGATAAACCTTATGAGCCCTGTAATTGTTGTTTCGGGTGTTTATGTAATAACCCTCCCGGTTTTGTTTTTAATGGAGGCAAACCTCTTTCGGCTGGGGTTTATTATACTTCGGTAGTAAAAACTTTCACGTCCCCTATCACGACCAAGTATTCGATAAATTTTTCTGCAAAGAGTTATGTTTATTCTGCGGCTTGTTCTCTAAGTTCAGCATTTCCTTACTATGCGTTTGCGGTAGAAGCTTTTATAAATGGAGCTTGGAGAATAGTTGGCGTATGGGGAAATACTTCAGCAATAAAGGGATACATTTCTACTTATCTTGACTATATGGTTAAACAAGGAACATCTATGAGAATTGTTCTTTATAGCTATAGCCCTTCTGGTTCGAAATATGTAGCTGTAATAGGAACCTTGAAAGTTTTAAAAGGTGTTCCAATGTGTCCTTATGGAAATCCATGCGTTCTTCAAGAGAAGAAGTATGTTTGTTCTAAATACAAATGTTACAACCCTTTAACCACTCCAACTCAAATTACAGATACTCCCGAAGGGATAAACGATAAGCAAGATGATGGGCAAATTACAGACCAAGGATGTTTAGGGAATATTTACATTTTCAACGGACACGATTATAGGTGCCGTCCACCAGGTATTCAAACTGGTTTTTCCGATTGTTGTAAAAAAACGACTACTTGGTTTGGTTTAGGTCAATGCTCCGAAACAGAAAAATATTTATCCCAACTAAGGTCTTGGGGTGAATTAGATGGAAAATGTCATTATATAGGTGAATATTGTTCTGAAAAGTGGCTGGGAGTTTGTGTCCAGAAAAAGAAAACTTTTTGTTGCTACTCTTCTCCTCTAGCAAGAATTATTGTAGAGGCGGCCCACCAACAACTTGGAATACCTTGGGGAAGTCCTGAAGCTCCCAATTGCAGGGGTCTAACACCGGAAGAATTCCAAAAATTGGATTTCTCCAAGATAGATTTTTCCGAGTGGATAAATTACGAAATAGAAACCAACATAGTGCCTACTGTAAATACTTCTTTATCTAATGCTTTAAATAACTTAAAAACTACTGTTCAATCGACAAACTATTAAATGTAGAATTCTTAAGAATTTCCTCTATCCTTTTCGTTATATCCCTACCGTGGGGATTTAAAACACATTTTCTATCGATTAAAATTACTCCCCTTGGTATAGCAGATATAATTTGTTCTTTTGTAAAGCCTTCTTTTTTAAGTTTATTAAAATCAACTACAAATACGGTAGTTTCTTTATGGAAGAAATTTTGGTAGAAAATTAAAACCGATAAAGAAGAAATCAGACCGGCGATAAGTCCTAAAATAAAGTCTTCGAATTTCATTAATTTTCCTCCTTTTGGGGGCTTTTTAATTTAGCGGCTTCTGCAGAGGAAATAGGTTTTATAAGGTCTATGTAAAATCTTCCGTGGTCCATATGAAATTTAACGAGATAATACTGACTGTAGCTTTTTACGAGGGTTCCAGATATAAATCTCTGGATATAAGCATTTACAATTGCTGTGTGGGGGTCAATTATATTAATGTTCTGAATTTCACTAAATTGGCTAATACCTACGCTTTTAACCTTTTGAGCTGACTTAACCAGATAAACTTGGGCTTCGCTATAGTATTGTGGACTAATGTAGTAAAGAAGCTCTTGATACCTTTGTTCCACATCTTTAGGTGTAAAAGTTGTTAATAGTTTTAAAGCATCCCTTATAAAAATCCTGTAATATTCATCGGGGGCTTCATTTCCTTCGATAACTATGTCCTTATAAAATTTGGCAGTAGGAACAAGTATTATTCTTTGAGAATTAAAGAGTTTAGTTATAAGTAAAAATTGTCCAATTATAACAATAATCGAAACAGATAACACTGTTTTTAAAAAAAGACTTTCTTTTAGAGCCTTTCGGAATTCATTATAAAATTTGTCCGCTTTCATAGGGGAAAACTTGTAAAGGAAAAAAGTCTTTCAAATTTAAAAAGCACAACAGTCCCTTTTTCGGTAAATATTCCAAACCCAATTGCCTTGATTTTTAAAGGGTGCGTTCATACCCCAACCCCAAAGCATATTGCTTTTACCGATAGCAAATCGCTTTGGATAAAGAAAGGGATAAAGGGGATAAAGTGTGTATTGTGATTTTTGCCATAAAGGCATAGGATACATTGAGCATAAAGCTCCAGAGCCTACCGAACCCCAAAGAAGAAGCTCCCTGTGCATTTTCATTATGAGGTGGCCAGCAATAGCACCGGAGGCATCTAATCCGTTAGATGCTTGGTTATGTTTGGTTAAAGGATAAGCTCCTCCCCAAGAACCTTGGCACCACCAAAGGATATCTAGTGGAAAATCTGCTGTATCTACGGTAACTGCGTCGGTTGTGCAAGCTAATTGTGCCATTGGATTAGCTACAAGCATTGCTTCGGGGTTTAAAATGGAAGCCCATATATCGTTATGCCAAAGGGGGTCTAATTCGGTTAAGTAGCCTATATCCATACCCTCAAACTGCATACAAGCAAAATCCAGTAGAAGGTTTAACCAAGCAAAGGGATTAGCTTTAACCCAATGGGCATCATAGGTATAATACGTAGAAATATCTTTCCCACTGTGTCCACCTTGAGCGTTGACTTTAAATTTACCGGCAAGGTTTAGCTGTATTCCTAACGATGGAAAACAGAAAGGGTCTTTTACAGTCTCCACAAAAGCTATGGGTTCCCAGAGAGATACCGTAATCCCAACACGGGGTAAACCGTTCTTATAGCAAATACAAATAGGAGAACTTACATCGGTATAATCGGGAAGATTAAAAGAAGGACCTATAGGAACACTGGCTATTCTAATAGGAAAAACATTGTAAATAGTTGTTATGCTTTCCATCCATATCTGCAAAGCCGTAGTTGGATTTGCTAAACATTTAGTAAAGGAAAGTTTAATAAGGCTAAATAACAGTGCCAGTAGGACTATTACTCGCATAAATGCTTTTTTCTAGGGGAAAAGAAAGTTTTCAAAAACCTAAGTAAAAAGCTTTGCCGAGAATATCCTCCTTTTTAACAAATCCCCAATATCTACTATCGTAAGAGCATTTCGTTTTACCCAGAACAAAATACTCTCTTTGAGGAATTACACCATTGAAAGAAAAAGGTTCTACTGGAATGTGTTTTTTACAACTGTAGGAAAGTGCTTCTGCTATAAGTTTGCCATTACAAAAAAAATTTCTTCCCTTTACGATAAGAGTATCTCCAGGAACGCAAATTACTTCCTTTAAAAGGAGGGTTCCTTGTTTTATAAACTCCGATTGTTTGCTGAATTTAAAAAGTATTAAATCTCCTTTGCGTATATCACTGGTTTTTACGACTAGATAAAACCCCATTGGTTCCGAAGGAGATATGTTTCTAACCAAAAGAAAGTTTTTATCGAATAGGTATCGAATGATAAAAGCTAAGATGAAAACTGTAATTAAACTAATAATGGCTACCGAAAGTCTATTTGCAAATTGCATACTTTCTATCCAGAACTATTGCGGGTGTATTTTTAACCCTTTCATTTAAAGCTTGTAATTTTAAGTCAACTTCTTCTATTACTTTTTTAGAAGGCTTTTTAAGCAAAGCAAGTGTAGCATTATGTTGGATTTTAGAAACAATTTCAAGGTAGGGAAAACACAGGATTTCCTCGTTTTGGATAGTAAGGATTAGATAAAGG
>Ga0256838_1000169_pt1 | contig 45626 bp, 41 predicted proteins | sample 4571419metaG_FD_185978 | JGI IMG/M metagenome (GOLD analysis project Ga0256838, IMG submission 185978) | Hydrothermal vent microbial communities from Guaymas Basin, Mexico - 4571-419 | ecosystem: Environmental > Aquatic > Marine > Hydrothermal vents | place: Mexico: Guaymas Basin | collected... | reverse complement strand
CATTTCCGTTTTTTGTCGCTGTCAGGTGTAGATACGGATGTCCTGTTGTCATTGCTTCAGCTCCACTATGGAAAGGCAAACCCTTTCCTACAGTGTTTTGGCTTACCTGTCCGGTTCTTAGTAAGGCAGTGGGTACTCTGGAGTCACAGGGTTTTCAGGACTCACTGATATACGATGGAGGAGATAGAAGATTTCTATTTATGAGACTATATCTTGCTGGTGTGCTTGGGGTAAAAGAGAAAATCCAATTTTATCCTAAGTGGGGCCGAATAGCGGGAGAGAGATTGGGGCATATTAAATGCCTTCATGCACACCTTGGGGCCTATCTGGCTACAGGTGATGGGCCAGGTAAATTTGTATGGTATAAGGTAAGAGAGGAAATGGAAAAGTGTAATGGACCCGAGGTGTATCTTGGTATTAGTAAGGTGAGGGTAGAGGAGGGTTAGCATATGAATGGAAGATTGCACCCAGATGCAGAAAAGGTGCTTAGAAAAGCAATAGATTTACAAAACGAAGCAGTTGGTAAGAGGCTATGGGCTGATGCCTATTCTTATAATAAGGTATCGCCACTGTTTGTATTTCTTGCCATATTAAAATTGGAGAAGGGCTCTGAGGCAGGCAAACTCTTATTAAGGAGAAAGCCTCCAACGATATTGAGGTTTGTTCTTGACAAACATATGAGAACGAGGGAGCCCCATATATCTTTTGTAAAGACATCGGAGATGTTTGCCAGAGCTTCCAGTCTGGCCAAAGATAGATATATTACATCTGTAGATTTGCTTGTTGCTGCTTCTGAGGTTGATAACATGGTTTACAGTGTACTTCACTCTATGTTTGGACTGGACCGTATTGAACTTGAACGTATGTTTAGACAGTGGGAACGTGAAAGGGGGCATCTATTTACAGAGGTAGATGATAACACCGATCCACTGTTTGATATGTTTGTTGATGATTCTGATGATGAAGTTTTTTACGACGATGAAGACGATGATGATGATATCTACGACGAGCGTGGCGAGATGGAAAATGAAGGTCCAAGGGGTAGAATGCCTTTCCGTAAAGGGCCCAGCAGAAAGAAAGATACATTGGAAGAGGCTCTGAAGTTTATTACAAATTTTGGCCGTGATCTGACACAAGAGGCGAAAGACGGAAGGTTGGAGCCACTTATTGGTAGAAAAAAAGAGGTTTTAGAGCTTATTGAGATATTGGGGAGGCGTATAAAGAGCAATCCACTCATTATTGGTAATCCCGGTGTAGGTAAGACCATGATAGTGCATGGACTTGCTTCTCGTATTGCGTACGGAGAAGTCCCCGATTACCTAAAAGATGCCCATATTATAGAGCTTGCAACATCGGCTATTGTGGCCGGTACCAAGTATAGAGGCGAGTTTGAGGATAGGCTGAAAAAGATTATAGATCTGGCCGTTAAATACAGAGATAACATCATACTCTTTTTTGATGAGATACACACATTAATAGGTGCGGGTTCTGCTGAAGGGGCCCTTGATGCTGCCAATATCCTTAAGCCTGCATTGGCAACAGGTCAGCTCAGGGTTATAGGTGCTACAACTTATGAAGATTATAAAAAACGTTTTGAAAAAGATTCAGCCCTTGTTCGTAGGTTTGTGCCAGTATATATTGATGAGCCTACTGTAGAAGAGACAAAAGAGATCCTTCTTGGTACGCTTCATCTGTATGAGTCTCATTATAATATTAATATTCCACCAGAGCTGCTGGAACCTATTGTCAAGCTGTCTAAGCGTTATATATCTAGCAGGTATTTGCCAGATAAAGCGGTAGATGTGCTAGATAGGGCATGTGGTCGTGCAGCTTTGGAGTATCTCAACTTGAAGGATACGGCATCTATGCTGGGTCAGAGCGTTGCACGGGAAGACGAAATGTTTGCCCAGGGTTTCTCTATGGGTTTCAGAGAAGAAGCCATCAATCGTCAGATGCTCTATGAGAAACTAAAACATAAGGGTGAGGCTACACTGCGTATTGACCATGTGCTTGACGTTATTTCTGATATGTCTGGCGTACCTGTGTCTCGTATATCTGATGATGAGGTGAAAATGCTGCGTAACCTTGAAAAGTTGCTAAAGTCTCGTGTTGTTGGCCAAGATGAGGCTATACAGAAGGTTGCCAAAGCTGTTAGAAGGGGGAGACTGGGTATACGGAATCAGAATAGGCCTGTGGCGGTATTTCTATTTATGGGGCCTACAGGTGTCGGTAAGACAGAGCTTGCCCGTGCTCTTGCAGAAGTTGTGTATGGTAGTGAAGATAATATGATAAGGCTTGACATGTCTGAGTATATGGAGCAGCATTCTGTTTCTAAGCTCTTTGGTTCACCTCCTGGTTATGTAGGGTATGGGGAAGGAGGTCAATTAACAGAGGCTGTAAGGCAGAAACCGTATTCGCTTATTCTCCTTGATGAGGTAGAAAAAGCCCATCCAAGGGTATGGGATACATTCCTTCAAGTATTTGAAGATGGCTTTATGACTGATGGTCAGGGTAGGAAAGTTGATTTTAGAAATACAATTATTATTATGACATCCAATGTTGGTGCTGAAAAACTTAAAGAAGCTCGTATGGGATTTGTTGGTGATAATAGCAAAGAGATAAATGAAATACTGGCAGGGGAACTAAAACGAACTTTTAGGCCCGAGTTTCTCAACAGGGTTGATTCTGTAGTATTTTTCAAACCTCTAACAAAGGAAGACATGAGGGAGATTCTCTATATTACTATTTCCAAGTATAAAACGGCTCTTGATGAAAAGGGTATACGCTTTAGACTAACGCGCCGAATGGAAGATTTATTGCTTGAAAAGGGATTTGACCCAGAATATGGTGCAAGACCAATTAGAAGGGCTCTTGACGAGTATCTCTTTAATCCTATTGTTGATTACTATTTGGAACATGGTGAAGGGGCTGTATCAGGTAAAGAGCTAATAATTGATTGGGATCCTGAAAAGAAAGAAGTTGTCATCAATGTTGATGATACGCAGTCCAGTTCAGATAAGATAGGGAAACACGAGGTGGCAGGTACAGGCGTATGAAGAAGAAAGAGAAAGGCTTTATATGCACAAAGTGTGGCTATAAAGATAAGTATTTCCATGTTGTCTGTCCGAGTTGCGGGGCAGAGGACAGTATGATAGAGATAGAGAAGTATTTAGAGAAAAAGGGGAGTGAAAACTCCCCTTCCATTTTTTTATTGTCTGAAATAAAAGAAGACAATGTATTGCGTTACCCTACCTTGTGGCACGAACTAGATTATGTATTAGGTGGGGGAATTGTCAGTGGTAGTGTTATCCTCCTTGCCGGTCCACCTGGAGTTGGTAAATCTACACTGGCATTGATGCTGACGGATGCCTTTCAAAGTCCTATGTATGTATCTGGTGAAGAGAGTTTGTCCCAAGTGGGGACTCGTGCAAGGCGTATTGGGGTTAAAAACCATGTAGCCTTTGCATTTGCTACATCATTTGATGAGATACAGGCCATTGTGAATAGTCGTAAGATTGATCTGCTTGTCATAGATTCACTGCAGGTTATGAGGGCACAGAAGAATGTTTCCTTTGTCAGTCACAATGAAGCTCGTCTTTTTATGTCAGAGTTGGTATCGCTTGTTAAGAAAAAGAATATTACTACGCTTGTTTTAGGGCATATTACTAAGGAAGGTGCTGTTGCTGGTCCGAAGACAGTTGAGCATCTTGTTGATGTGGTGATATATCTTGCTAATACTTCAAGAGCTGCAATTCGCAGTTTACATGTGGGAAAAAATAGATTTGGTCCCAGCGATGGTGTAATGTTTATGCAGATGACAGGTAAGGGTATAGTTCCACTAAGTGAAAAGGTTGTTCTTAGTGAGAATGGGGAGGTGGGGCAGGTCTATACAGTTGTAATGCAAGGTAATACTCCCAGTATTATAGATGTTCAGGTGCTTGTAACTCCTTCGTACACCAATGCTCCCCGTAGAGTTGTCAGTGGTTATCCCAATGATAAGCTTTATTTATTACTTGCAGTTTTGGAGAAAAAACTCGGATTAAAGTTATACAATAAAGATGTGTTTGTTAAAGTTTCAGGAGACTATTTTTGGAAAGACTCTGGCATAGATACTGCTATTGTTGCCGGTGTGTTGTCAGCTTATTACAATGTCGCCTTACCTGGCAATGTTATTTGGATAGGCGAGGTTGATTTATTGGGACGCATAAGGGTTCCCGATAATGCCGATGTCAGAAGAAATGTTGTTGCATCTGCTGGCGGTACCGTGGCAGATGTATGTAGTATTTACGAGGTAAAAACTTTTGTGCAGAGGTGGAGATAAATGAAGAAACATAATGTGTTCGGAGAGTCATTGTTTTTCTTATTCCTTGTTATTATTTATGTTCTTATAAGTATTACATTGTCTAATGCTCTCATTGAAATGTTGCATTTTACTGAAAGTATTACGCCTAAGGTTAAGAACGAAATTATTATTGGCGCTGTTATTATTGCAATGATATTGTCATTTTTAACAAGAAGAATTGTAAGGATGTGGTTGCACGATTTTGTTGATACTATTAAACATACTGATAAGGGGACTGTTTTGTCTATACTGCTTGGTATTATTACGGGTTCTATATTTGCTATTCCATTTTCGCTTGCTTTAAGTAAATATGAGTATGTTGTATTACTTATCACATTACTTTCTCAGATAATATTTACCATTGTATTTTATGTAAAAGGACATGAACTTTTTCATGGTAGATTTAAACATATAGAGAAGTCAGAAAATTCTTGTGAACAATCGTTTATTTTAGATACGAGCGTGCTTATAGATGGAAGAATTCTTAACCTTTTGAAGACAACAGATCTACTTGATGGAATTCTATATATTCCTGATCTTGTTATGAATGAACTCAGAAAAATAGCTGATAGTAAGGAAGATCCATCAAAAAGGCAACGTGGGCGTAGAGGGATGGAAGTGGTTGAAAAAATAAGACAGCTCAGATCCGAAAAAGTGATATTTATAAAAACCGAGAGAGGTAAACCTGTAGATGAATTACTTATAGATGAAGCCAAAAAAAGACATGCTTATCTTGTAACTACTGATTTTAATTTAGAACATACAGCACGACCACAGGGTGTAAAAGTTATCAACTTTAATGAAGTTTTTTATGCTCTTTCTCCTGAAGTTATGCCTGGGGACGAATTAGAAGTAAAAATTGTTAAGAAGGGGAAAGAACCATATCAGGGAGTGGGTTTTCTTGTTGACGGTACGATGGTTATTGTTCAGGCTGGAGAATTCCATATTGGGAAAACGGTTAGGGTCAGAATACAAAATGTTAAACAAAGTCAGACAGGACGTATCCTATTTGCCACCATTGTAGATGAGGGGGAAATGGGTAGTGCCTAACTATTTGATACTTCTGGGCGGTGGTAAATCTACCCGTTACGGTAAAGATAAACTCTCTGAGACATTTATGGGACGCCCTGTTGTTGATGTGTTATTTTCTAGTATTCCATGGACTTTATTTGATAAAGTTGTGTGGGTTGGTGACGCGGCAAAAGTTCCTTCAAAATATGTGAAGCCAGTTGTCATAGCACCGCCAGGTGAGACTCGGTATCTTTCGGTAAAAAATGGCTTGAGCAGACTTAATGTGGAAGGTGGAGACAAAGTGATTATCCACGATGGTGCACGTTTTCTTGCAAGCTCAGATATATTTGAAAAGGTTATTGCTTATCTTGATAGATGTGATGTTGTCTATCCCTCAATACCGCCTACTGATGCACTTCGTTTTCACCATGAAAGTGAAATAAAAACTGTGAGTAGGGATCATGTTTATAGAGTGCAAACGCCTCAAGGATTTAGGGGAAGTGTTATTAAAGCAATTATTCAAAGTGATTATAGAGATGTATACGATGAGGTCATGATTGCGGAGGATTTGGGCTTTCGCATATGTCGTATTGATGGTGACATTACCAATGTAAAACTGACATATCCTGATGATATTCGTCAGATGGAGCGATGTATTTCACGCTTTATTCCTATACAGTCTATTGGTATAGGATTTGATAGTCATGTTATTGGTGAAAGTGGTTCCCTGTATGTTGGTGGGGTAAAGGTCTCTGATGAGTATCACTCTATAGGATGGTCTGATGGTGATGCACTTATTCATGCCACTGTTGATGCCATTCTTAGTGCTTTTGGTGTTGCCGAAGATGTTGGTAGTCTATTTCCTCCAGGAGATATAAGCTACAAGGGTATACGCTCTACCGAGCTACTAAGCCGTGTTGTGAAAAAATATGGGCCTGTAAGTCAGATGTCCGCTGTTGTTATTCTTAGCAAAGTGAAACTAAAAGCGTATAGATCTGCTATCATAGAAGGGATAAAAAAGTTAATAGGGGCTGACAAGGTGGCTATCACCTTTAAAACAGCCGAGGGATTTGATGACAACCTGTATATAGCATATGTAGTTGTTAGTGTTTTAAGGAGGGATGATGTGTGATTAAGGAAATTCGCATTATGGATACACAAGACAGAGAGTATAAGGTATTTTCTCCTGAAGATGATAAAGTTTTTCCCATGTATGCATGTGGTATTACCCCACAGTCTCACCCACATATAGGCCATGCCCGTGTTGCTGTTGTGTTTGATACCCTTACCAGGCTTCTCACCAAGATGGGCTTTGATGTGAAGTATGTTTCCAATTTCACCGATATAGACGATAAAATTCTAGCTAAGTCTAAGGAAGAAGGTGTAGATCCCCTTGTCATAGCAGAGAGATATGAAAGAGAATATTATCGTGCAATGGATGCACTGAATGTGCGCGGTCCGATGATATACGCAAGGGTATCCCAGCATATAGAAGATATCATTAGGGCTGTGGAAACGCTACTGGATAAAGGATATGCATATGAAGCTCCCGATGGAGTATATTACTCTGTTGACAAATTTCAGGGGTATGGCAAGCTCTCTCACCGCAACATAGATGAACTGATGGCAGGTGCCCGGATAGAGGTAAATCCGCACAAGAAAAACCCACTGGACTTCGCCTTGTGGAAGAGGGTAGACGAAAACGAATTCGGCTGGACTTCCCCTTGGGGTAAAGGCCGTCCCGGTTGGCATATAGAATGTTCTGTAATGTCAGTGAGATATGCCGGTTATCCCCTGAAGGTTCACGGTGGAGGAGAAGATTTGATATTCCCCCATCATGAAAATGAAATAGCCCAGTCAGAAGCCCTTTATGGTGGAAGATTTACCATTGCGTGGATGCATGTTGGTATGCTGTCTATCAAAGGTGAGAAGATGAGTAAGTCTCTTGGTAATATTTTTGCCCTGAAGGATGCCATAAAGGTTTTTGACCCAATGGCCTTGAGACTGTTTCTCTTATCTACTTATTATCGTTCACCTCTTGATTACACTCCTCAGTCTGTCCAGTCTTATGAAACGGCCCTGAAAAAGGTTAAGAGGGCAAAGGATATTGTGGAAAGTTCTATTGATGGTTCTGTATCTAAAGAGGCTTTCATGCCTCACTATGATGCCTTTTATAACGCTCTTGCCAATGACTTTAATACAGCAGAGGCTATTGGACATTTCTTTAAGTTTGTGGGTAAAATTGCATCTGCTGGTGCTGTTTCTGAGGAGATAAAAGATATGTTTAACGATATGCTTGAAGTGCTCGGTATTGAAAATATAGAAGAAGTGAAGACAGGGGGAGCCGATAAATTTATTGAATATCTACTTGATTTGCGTAATCGCTTTAGAAGAGAAAAACGATTTGACATAGCCGATGAGATAAGGGATTATCTCAAAGCAAATGGTGTTGTAGTAGAAGATACACCCAGTGGCACAAAGTGGTGGTGGGCATAATGTCTGATAAGAAGTCTTCAGGTGCTTATAGGATATGGGGCCTCCATGTCGTTCAGGAGGCCCTTTCTGAATCTCCCGATATGATAGAGAAGATCTTTATTGATAGGTCATATCGTTCTCCGACTGTAAAAAAGATTATTTATCAGGCCAAAGAGTTTGGTATTCCTGTAGTGCAGGGCAAATTTCCACAGAAGATTGGTATGCAGATGGGAGTTGTGCGCTTCCATGAGATAGATACCCTCAACCCTGCTAAAGATAAGATTGGTATTGTGCTTGATGGTATTACCGATGAGGGTAATATTGGCTCTATCTTTCGTAGTGCAGCGGCATTTGGGGTATCCTTTGCCATTGTGCCTAAAAGAAGGTTTGGTTCTATATCGCCAGCTGTTGCCCGTATATCTCAGGGTGGGGTGTACAAGGTGAAGATTATCAAAGATAATTTAGAACCTGCCCTGAAAAAGCTTCAGGAGATGGGGTACTGGATATATGCCACCAACCTTGATGAAGATGCTAAGTCTTTATATGATGCAGATATTGCGGAAAGTGCAGTGTTTGTTATGGGTAGAGAAGATAAAGGAGTAAGCAAAACATTGCTAAAACTGGCCGATGAGCATATTTATATACCGATGGTTGGAATGCAGAGCCTCAATGTTGGGGTTGCCACCGGCATTGTGCTTTATGAATATAGAAGGCGGTGGCAACCCCAGAGGTAGTTATATATCTCTACAACCGCACATATTTGTAAGGTTGGCAAGCTCTATGAGTGATGCTGGAGGGGTGCTCTTTGTAGAGAATAACGCTTCATAAGGGGTAAATATAGCATCAAGGCCGTGTATACCAACCATGCCGTTTTTCTTTCCTTGTAGTAGCATTTCTACGGCATGATAGCCTAAGAATGTGGCTACAAATGAGTCAAATGCTGTTGGAACACCACCACGCTGTATATACCCCAATACGCTGACATTGATTTTAATGTTGTTGCCAACGACATCTCTGATCTCCTGGGCATATGTAAAACCGTCAGATACACCTTCGGCAAGTACTATAACGCTACTTGATGTTTTTCTTAGAGCGCTTTGCCTTCTCAGGAGACATTTGCCAATAAATTCTGCACTAATGGGATTTTCGGGGAATACGATAAAATCTGCACCGCTGGTAAGACCGGCAAATAGTGCAATAAATCCAGAATGTCTTCCCATTACCTCTACGACGAATGCCGTATCTTCAGTCTTTGCTATATCCCCAATCTTGGATATGGCATTGCGGGCAACATGAACTGCGGTATCAAAGCCAATGGTAAAGTCTGTGCCCGAAAGGTCGTTGTCTATGGTGCCCGGAAGGCCTATAGTGGGAATCCCCAGTTTAGAAAGCTCCCACGCTCCATGAAGGGATCCATCACCACCAATGATAATAAGTGCATCAATATCATTAGCGGTAATGATATCAAGGGCGTATCGTTGCCACTCTAACTTTAGGAATCGTTTGCTACGAGAAGTACCTAAAATGGTCCCACCTTTAAATGCTATGCCTCTGACTTTATCAAGGGAAAGGGGTACAAGGTCTTCATCAAGAAGACCTTCGTATCCCCTCTTAATACCAAGAATATCAAGCCCTCTGGCTATTGCCGTTTCAACAATGCTCATTATTGCTGCATTCATACCGGGGGAATCTCCACCCGATGTCATCACAGCGATTCTCTTTATTGCCACATTTATCACCCCCGGTAGTATTTTACCCTTTATTCTTCATCAAATAGTGGTCTGTAAAGTTCTATGATATGAGATGGAACAGGTCTGATTCTACCAACAACAGACTCTAGTGGTAGTGGGGTAAGCTTACCATCTTTGACACCTACCATGTAACCAAACTCACCCTTTTCAATGAGGTCAGCTGCCATAAGCCCCTGTCCCTGTGGAACGATTCTATCTATAGGTGATGGGCTTCCTCCCCTCTGGACATGGCCTAGTATTACATGCCTTGTCGGAATACCAAGCTCGTTTTCTATAATCTTGGCTATGCGCTCGGAGATACCACCAAGCTGTACATGGCCAAACTCATCAACAGGTGTCTTATCAAGGTCTTCATCTGCTAATATCACACCTTCAGAAACAACTATGAGAAGATATTTCTTCCTATCATATTTTTTCTTAAGATTAGAAAGTAGTTTGGACAAGTTGACCGGTTCTTCAGGGATAAGCACGGCATCGGCACCGGCACCTACGGCTGTAAACAGGGCGAGCCAACCGGCGTGTCTTCCCATTGTTTCAAGTACAATGGCTCTCTTGTGAGACTTAGCTGTGTCTTTTAGCCTTTCTGCGGCATCAATGGTGATCTCCAGTGCTGTAGTGAATCCGAGAGTATATTCTGTTTCTGGCACATCAAAGTCAATGGTCTTAGGGATACCGACAATAGGCAATTTAAAGTCGCGATAGAGTTTACCGGCAACACCCAGTGTGTCTTCTCCGCCTATAGCAACAAGGGCATCAAGGCCCAGTGTTCTAAATGATGTAACAACTTCTTCGGGACTATGTGGTTCTTTGTATGGATTGGTTCTTGATGATGTAAGAATAGTTCCACCTGTTCTGAGAATTTCATCTACATCTTCAAGCTCAAGGTTCCTCCATATAGGTGGGTTGAGAATACCTTTCCATCCTTCTTCAATACCTATAACTTCCCAGCCTCTTTGCTTGGCACCAAATACAACACCTCTGATGGCTGGGTTTAGGCCTGGACAGTCTCCGCCTCCTGTGAGAACACCGATACGCTTTATTGCCATAACAATCCCTCCTTTTTCCCTCTGTTGTGTTTATACTTTACTATATATAGCATGTTTTCTTGGAGGTGGGGATATGAGTGCTAAAGAATTTGATAATAGCACAGATGTAGATATTTTAATACAGGATGAAAATTTAGATATCATTGTGTATCGTGTTGCCGACGATGTGTATTCTGAAGAAGACCCTATGAGCACACCAAGGGTTATGTCCAATGTTGTCAAGATGATAAAGGCTGGCATCACTTTGATACTGGATTTTACAGAGGTGGATTATCCCGAAAAAGATAGAATACTAACCGCTGCAAGGGGGGCAGCACATTATTTAGATGGTAGTGCTATTAAAGTGACAGAGGATATTTATATTGTGACAGGTGTTGATGTGGGCATAAAACAGTGGCCAAGGAGGAGATAGTGTAGTGGAAACTATGCACGTTTGTGAGGTAGAGAAGCTTAGTCAAGTTTTTCCATACTTTGATGAAAGACCGTTACTTGTATTGTTATATGGGCCTATGGGGGCCGGTAAGACCACGCTGGTTAGGCAGTATCTCAGATTTAAGGGGTACACAGGAAGGGTGAAAAGCCCAACATTTACATATGAAATTGTCTACAACGATTTGGGGGTGTCCCATATAGATTTGTATCGCCTTACAGGTCATGAGACCGATATACTTGATGAGATTGTTGACAGATTGGAAAGTGGATATGTTGTCTTCATAGAATGGCCCGATAGGTTAGAAGAACAGTTGGCAGAGATAGTAGATAGTTTTTCTACTGTGAAAGTGTTTATAAATATTGTCTCAGAAGAGTGTCGTGAGATTAATGTAGCGGTATTATAGTGATATAGCCGGTATCGTAAAAAGAGAAGGAGGGGATAACCCCCTCCTTTATCTTATTGGTAGCCCCAGCGGGAATCGAACCCGCACCACCGGCTTGAAAGGCCGGTATACTAACCATTATACGATGGGGCCACTCTTACACACTCTCGCGACCCATGGTGGGCCCGGGAGGACTCGAACCCCCAACCTTCCGGTTATGAGCCGGTGGCTCTGCCACTTGAGCTACGGGCCCACACACTCGCAAGGTTATTATACACATATGCAAGTATCCTGTCAAGGGGGAGTAAAAAAAGTTGATAGCACATACTTCTGTATGTTGATTTGCATATGCGCAATCGGACGGTAGTCTTGTGTAAGATTAAGAAAATCAGTATTCATCAGTATTTAAATATATTTCTATACACCCACTTGACATGTCGCAACTTTCATGGTATAAATATATTGCTGTCGGTTGGGGAATCGTCTAATCGGCAGGACGCGGGACTCTGGATCCCGTAGTGGTGGTTCGAATCCACCTTCCCCAGCCAGATGGAAAAAGTGGTGGCCCCATCGTATAGTGGCTAGTATGCCGGGCTCTCAACCCGGAGGCGGGGGTTCAATTCCCCCTGGGGCTACCAAGAGGTTCCGGGGTAGCTCAATCGGCAGAGCAGCGGACTGTTAATCCGTTGGTTGAGGGTTCGAGTCCCTCCCCCGGAGCCAATTTTCGTTTTTGAGTCTCATATATTTTTCTGATATCCTTCCCTCGTGTTATCATTTATTAAAAACAAGAGATGGGATGGGATTAATGGAGAAAAAAATGAAACTTCTAAAGAAGTTTCGTATGATGTTAGGGATAAAAGCCATTTTGTCTACTATGTTATTTTTACATTCTTAGTGGTAATGATTACGGGATTTTTATTGATAAAACACATGGGAGGAATTCCAGCTGTTTTGCAGGCACCTGCCGGGATAAGGTTGCATATTATTGCCGGTTTACTGATGGGGATTATTGTTGTTTTTCACTTTATCCTGAATTTTAGATTTTATATAGCAGAGTGGAAATGTTTACTTGGTGATGCCTATATAGAAGATTTACCTGCGGGGCATATTATTGTAAAAATGATGCATCACTAAATGTATAATATTTTTTATGGAGCTCAGACTAATAGAGGCGTATATACCAAAAGGGCTTGAAGGAAAATTGAAAGAAGAGCTGGATAGCGATAAGTATATCTGGCTCAGAGTTCACGATATTGATAATAATGATAATTTTGTTTTGGTAAGGATACTTACAACTATCAAGTGGGACGAAGATGTTATAGATAAAATTACCGAACTTTACAGTGTTTATGAGGGATTTGAACTTGTAGTTTTTCAACCTAAGACAGCCGAGCCACTTCACAATAAGAAAGAACATCGTAAAAGGCTCGGTCCTATTCCCCGTATTAGTAGACAAGAGCTATATGTTAGTATGTTTTCTAAGGCCACTTTGTCTTTTTCCAGCATTCTCATGGTGGTATTATCGGCTATCGTCGCAGGTATAGGTCTTTATAAAAATGATCCAGCTGTTATTATCGGTGCTATGGTTATGGCTCCTTTTTTAGGACCTAATATGGCTTTAGGTCTTGGTGTGACGCTGGCCGATACCAAGCTGATTTATGAGAGTGTAAAAACACTGTTTGTCATGCTTATTGTTGCATTTTTCTTGGGACTTATTATGGGTTGGATACTACCGGTAACTCCTGATATTCCACAAATAGCAAGTAGAACATCGGTAGATATTTTGGCAGTTATTGTGGCATTGGCTTCAGGTGCTGCTGGCACACTTTCAGCTATTACAGGAGAGATGGCCTCTTTGGTTGGTGTTATGGTGGCTGTTGCGCTACTTCCACCGTTTATGGTATTTTCTATGCTTTTGGGTGCAGGCTATTTTTCTTCTGCATTTGGAGCCTTGATGCTTTTCTTTGCCAATATCATCGGTGTTAACCTTGCTTCTGTAATGCTGTTTAATATTTATGGAATTACTCCTATGACTTGGTGGGATAAGCGGAAAGCTCAAATACTGTCTGCTGCTGCCTATGGACTGTGGTTTGTGCTACTTTTATTCCTTATTGCTATTATCTACTCCGTATAGTTTAATTTTTTAGCGTTTCTTTGTATAACCACTCGGACATTTGTCCTAAGAACCTAAAGCGCTCTATTCGCCTTCTTATGTGGTTGATGCTATGACTGAGAAATATCTGAAAAGTTCCATTATCGGGATGAAACCATATAAAACTGCCGGGAAAACCACTGTGCCCAAAACTTCTGAAAGAAAAGTTTTCACCACATGTTTTACAAAGTGTGCTATATAAAAACCATCCTAGAGAATATCTTTGTTTGCCTTTGATATAAGGCCGTGAAAATTCTTCTATAGGTATCCTGTACCATCTTCCTTTCAGTATCATCTGGGCTACTGTAATGAGGGCATGTATGTTTCCAAACAGCCCAGCATTGCCTGCTTTTATCCCTAACATTCTTGCCTTCCCATCGTGAGGAGATCCAATATAGGTTTTTCCATCTATTACAGGAAGGGTAAATTTACTTTTTATTCCTATACCCAGATAGCCTTTATCGTACCACTTTAAATGCTCTAAGGGATATAGTTTGCTTTTGATGTACACATAGTGAGAAAGAAGGTTGTAGTTGTGGCAGGAGTAATCAAATCCCGATATGGTGTTTTTATATGATGCGACTTTTTTAAAATAATCGTTAGGATTCCACTTCATCCATGGAAGTCTTTGGGGGATACCGGCACTGTGGGTAACGAGTTTTATAATATCAATGCCAAATACGGTATCGTCTTTCTCATAGTATTGCAGAACATATTTCAATGTAATAAGGGGTTTGGTAAGTGATGCAAGGTCAAATATTGTATTTTCGCTAAGTCGATTTGTAAATATACGATACCTATTTATATCTCCAATTGCTGCTACAAAGGGTATATGCGTTTTCATACTCTTATAATAACAGTGGAGGTGATGTTTGTGAAGATATATGAGGGAAGTAAGGTTAGAGCATATACAGAATATTTGTGGTTTAATACCAAAAAGAGGAGGGAGCTTATTAATATTACGGAGACTGTTAGAGATATAGTGAAAAAGAGTGGGGTAAAAGATGGGTATGTGCTTGTCTCCGCCATGCATATCACGGCAGGGGTTTTTGTCAACGATGATGAAGAGGGATTATGGCAAGATATATGGGAATGGCTTGAGAAACTTGCACCATATCGTCCCGATTATAAGCATCATCTAACTGGAGAAGATAATGGTGATGCCCATTTGAAGAGTTTGCTTATTCACCACGAGGTTATTGTTCCTATTACCGATGGTGACCTTGACCTCGGACCGTGGCAGCAGATTTTCTATGCCGAATTTGATGGTCAGAGACGTAAACGTGTTATTGTCAAAGTGTTTGGCATAGTGTAGTTTTATATGATATACTTCATAAGTAAAAACTCACACCCTCTATATGTTGGGTGTCCCCGTTGGGGGTGCACTAAGAGGGTGGAGGAAAAAACCCAACAGGAGGTGCAAAATATGCCTATCGTAACATTGAAGCAGCTTTTGGAAGCTGGTGTACACTTTGGTCACCAGACTCGCAGATGGAACCCTAAGATGAAGAAGTTTATCTACACTGAGCGCAATGGTATTTACATTATTGACCTTCAGAAGACTGTCCAGCAGCTTGAGAAGGCTTATGAGTTTGCCAAAGACATTGCTTCTCGTGGAGGAACGATTCTTTTTGTAGGTACCAAGAGACAGGCACAGAGGGTTATTGCCGATGAGGCAAAGCGAGCTGGTATGCCTTATGTTAATCAGAGATGGGTTGGTGGATTTCTTACCAACTTCCAGACAGTGAAGAACAGCATTAGAAAACTTAGAGAGCTCAAGAAGATGCAGGAAGAGGGACTACTTGATAACATTCCATTGAAGGAGCGCAACCGTATCATAAGAAGAATGAACAAGCTTGAGAAGTATTACGGCGGTGTTATAGACATGGAACGTCTTCCCGACGCTATCTTTGTTGTTGATACCCGGAAAGAGTCTATTGCCGTTGCTGAGGCCAACAAGCTTGGTATTCCTATCATTGCTATGGTAGATACCAACTGTGATCCCGATGAGGTTACTGTCCCTATTCCGTCTAACGACGATGCTATCAGGGCTGTTAAGCTCATTACCAGCAAGATAGCCGATGCCGTCATTGAGGGTAATGAAGGCCGCGCAGGGGCAGCTGCTGAGATGGAGCAGGCTCTGGAGCAGGTAGAAGGTGAAGAGGAAGAAGTTCCTCAGAATGTCAAGAAGCTTGAAGATGCCGTTGAGAAATTTGGCGATTTATATGCAGAAAATGAACAGGGGGGCGATGAGTAATGCAGATAACAGCACAGATGGTTAAGCAGCTGAGAGAGATGACCGGTGCCGGTATGATGGATTGTAAGAAAGCACTACAGGAAGCAGATGGTGATTTTGATAAGGCGGTAAAGATTCTACGTGAGCGTGGTCTTGCCAAGGCAGCCAAGAAGGCAGGCAGGGCTGCCAAAGAGGGTATTATTCATGCCTATATTCATGGTGGTGGCCGTATCGGTGTTATGGTAGAAGTTAATTGTGAGACAGACTTTGTAGCTCGTACCGATGACTTTAAGAATCTTGTTAATGATATTGCCCTTCATATTGCCGCTTATGCCCCCAGATGGGTTAAGAGAGAAGATGTTCCCGAAGATATTATAGAGCAGGAGAAGGAAATCTATCGCAAGCAAGCCCTTCAGGAAGGTAAACCTGAGCATGTTGTTGAGAAGATTGTTGAAGGTAAGATGAAAAACTTCTATAAGGAAAATGTTCTTCTTGAGCAGCCTTTTGTTAAAGACGAAGATAAGACAGTAGAAGAGGTTATCAAAGAGGCTATTGCAAAGATTGGGGAAAACATTGTAGTTCGTAGATTTGTACGCTGGGAGCTTGGAGAGGAGTCCTGATAGCCATGGTGGTCCGCTCAGCATATAGTTCTATACTTCTAAAATTGAGCGGTGAAATTCTGGCAGGTGAAAGGGGCTGGGGTTATTCTTCCCAGTCCCTTTTTTCTATTTTGAATGTCATCGCCGCTTTGTGGAAAGAGGGTATCCGTATTGGTATTGTGGTAGGTGGTGGTAATTTTTGGCGTGGACGTATGCATGGAGATATAGGCCTTAGTCGGGTTGTTGCCGATCAAGTTGGTATGCTTGCCACAGTAATGAATGCTTTGGTACTTCAAGATAAACTTCGTCAGCTCAATGTCAAAACCCGTGTTGTGGGAGCTATGAACTTTGGCAACTTTGCACCCTCTATGTCCCCTGTAGAAGCTGCTAAATTATATCGCGCTGGTGAACTGCTTATATTTGCTGGAGGTACTTCTAATCCATTCTTTACAACAGATACTGCAGCAGTGCTTCGTGCCGCAGAGGTGGGAGCTGAAGTTGTAATAAAGGGTACTAAGGTTGATGGTGTTTATGATAAAGATCCGACAAAGCACCCTGATGCTAAGAGATATTCTTCTATTAGTGTTGAAGAAGTGCTCGAGCGCAGGCTTGAGGTTATAGACATGACTGCTGCCTCTCTTCTTAGGGATGTGGGACTCAAAATGATAGTATTTAATATAGGCAAGCCTGAAAACCTTGCTAAAATTGTTGCAGGAGAAGATATCGGAACACTTATATACTAACTGAGGAGGTGGCAGTGGTGAAGAATGATCCGCATGTTAAGGAAGCAAGACGGCATATGCAGAAGACCATAGATGTTTTTAAGGAGGAACTTGGAGGTATTAGGGCAGGTAGAGTTTCTCCTACTCTCATTGAAAAGGTTGAGGTTATGGCTTATGGTCAACCTATGGAGCTGAGACAGGTGGCCCTTATATCTGTCCAGGGTTCTACAACACTTGTTGTTCAACCATTTGATCAGTCTACTCACGATGCTATTTTTAAGGCACTAGAGATGGCTAACCTTGGAGCGATGCCTACTTCTGATGGTAGGATTATTCGCATTAATTTCCCGCCGATGAGTCAGGAACGTCGTGCGGAAATGATAAAAATAGTTCATAAATTTGCTGAAGAGGCAAAGGTAGCTATTCGTAATATTAGAAGAGAACTCAACAAACAGGTTGATGCTAAGCAGAAAGATGGAGAGTATTCGGAAGATCAGGCAAGAAGGGTAAAAGATGAAATTCAGAAGGTAACAGATGAATTTATTTCAAAAATAGACGAGATGGTGAAACACAAAGAGCAGGAGATTATGGAGTAAAGGTGTATTATGAGATAACGACTTCCTGTGTCAATTGTGGAATTTGCGTGGCGGTGTGTCCTGTAAATGCAATAGAGGAAGGGGAACACCGCCCTTTTATTAATATTAATGCATGTATTTTGTGTGATTTGTGTAGAAAAGAATGCCCTATTTCGGAGGCTATCGTGGTGAAAAATGATGAATAAAGCGACCTTTAAAAATTGGCTTGTGTTGATAAAAGAGACGGCCTTTCGTTCCTCTATTGGTATCATCTATGTTGCCATTGTGCTTGGTGCCGTTTTTCTTGGAGGGGAATACTTGTATGGTTTGCTATCGTTTATGGCTCTTGTAACTGTTTATGAGATTGTAGATATGGAATTTAAAGGGAAACAGTGGTGGAAAAAAGCTATTTATGGAGCTATTGGTGTACTCTTGTGGCTTGTATTATATTTCTTCTCACTTAGGGTGTTTCTTGTCTTATTATTTGTTATTTTCTTTTTATGGTTTTTTGTGTATGCAGTGATTCTAAAAAAGGAGGAAGAGATGTTTTCTTCTTCTTACTATATGTTCTTCTTTCTCATCATGTATGTTCTTGTGGGGTTATATATTGGCATAGAGCTATATGAGCAAGTGGGAAAAATGTCTTTTACATCTTTACTCGTTATGGTATGGACGTTTGATGTGTTTAGCTATGTAGGTGGTAAAACGATGGGGAAAACCAAACTTGTTCCTACTATTAGTCCTGGTAAGACATGGGAAGGATTTATTACCGGTTGGCTGTCGTTGGCAATACTGGAGGTGTTACTTTGGATTTCCAATATCTGGAAGGTAGAGCCATATACACTTGGTATTTCTGTTATTCTCCTTGCCCCCGTTCTTCTTACAGGTGACTTGGTAGAATCTGTTGTAAAAAGAAAGGCTGGAGTGAAGGATTCGGGCTTTATCATTCCTGGTCATGGTGGTATGTGGGATAGAATAGACAGCACCATCGCTGCATTCTATATTATGTGGTTGCTTGAATACCTGGAGCAGGTGATTGGCAGTGTCAAGATGTAAGCTGGCTATACTTGGCATTACAGGTTCTATCGGTTCTCAAACTGTTCAGGTGGCACAGCATCTTGGTTGTGATATTGGAGCTGCATCTGCTGGTAGACGTATAGAAAAGCTTCAAAGTTTAAAAGATGTACTTGGTATTGATGTTATTTATTCACCATATGGCAATTTTGATAGAAAGGCTTTTGAGGAGGCTGTGTATTCTGCAGATGCCATCATGGTAGCTTTGTCAGATGTTTCCGAAATGCCATTGGTTTTAAAACTCCTGGAAAGTGGTAAGCGTGTTGCCATTGCCACGAAAGAAATGCTTATTTTGGGGCATGATTTATTTGCACCGTATAGGTGGAAAAACTTGTATCCTGTAGATTCTGAACATGCGACGGTGTATATGCTAATGAGACCGTATGTTCCTTTGGTGAAAGAGATATATCTAACTGCGTCGGGGGGGGCTTTTAGAGATTTATCGCTGCAAGAAATAGATAATCTTTCACCAAAGGATGCGTTAAAACATCCTGTGTGGAGTATGGGATACAAGATTACCGTTGATTCTGCGACCTTGGCTAATAAGGGTATAGAGCTCTTAGAGGCTAGGGTGCTGTTTGATATTCCGCCTTCTAAATTGAAAGCGGTAATGCATAGAGAGGTTATTGTCCACGCCATGGTTGTGCTCCACGATAACTTTACACTTATGGGAGCATATAAACCCTCTATGCTTCTTCCAATACAGTTTTCACTGACATATCCCAACCTTAAAGCGTCTTTACTGAAATCTGTCAATTGGCATGAGCAGACTCTTCATTTTCAGGATATTCCGATAGATAAGTACGGTATGTATAAGTTGGCCATAGATGTATTGAAGACAGACGATAAAAAACTGTATATGCTATATCTCATAGCAGATGATATTGTTGTTGAGAGATATATGAAGGAAGAAATAAAGTTTTCTCAGATGCCTGTACTTGCTGAGAAGATAATAAATACCCTATCAGATAGTGATATACCTACCTATCCAGAAGATAGGGTGGAGTGGTATAGACAGATGAAAGAGAGAGCGAAGGAGGTAGCAATATGAATATACTGCTAGCAATTATTGCATTGCTTATTATGGTAACCATTCACGAGACCGGGCATTATCTTGCAGCTATTAAGAGTGGACTAACTGTTGAAGAGTTTTCCATTGGATTTGGTCCACTGATATATAAGAAAGATATTTTTGAAGTAAGACTTATTCCCCTTGGTGCCTATGTCATGATAAAAGAACTGGAAGACCCTGAGTATGATGGAGAAGATATCCCCATAGGTGCCAAGATTAATACCCTCATTTGGGGGCCTCTTTCCAATATACTACTGGGCATAGTGTTATTTGCCCTTGTGTTTATGATAGGTAATGTCTACTATCCTGCTGTGGTTTATGTACCTGCAGATTCTCCATCTTACAAGGCCGGTATTCGTACAGGAGACACTGTCATTAGTATAGATAAGCATTCTATAAAACAGTTTAATGATATTACCTCGTATATGATGATGAATTATGAGCCCCCTCGTTCTGTCAATGTTGAAGTAAAGCGTGATGGTAAAACACTCATGTTTACTGTAACTCCAACGCAAGCAGATGATGGTAGATATATTATTGGTGTGGCCTTATATTATCCACCTATTGTTGGTGATGTTATAGAAGATTCTCCCGCCTATGGAAAGGTGCAAAAGGGGGATAAAATCGTTTCCATTGATGGTCAACCTGTATCTTCATTTAATGAGGTCTATGAATATATCATGAAGACGGCTACCGGTGAGAAATATTCCTATACATTGGCACTTATGAGGGATGGCAAAGAGATAACTGTAAATATAGATGTTGTCAAAGATAAGGACTCATATGTGCTGGGATTTGTGCCAGAAAGCCCGGCAAGGATAGAGAGATACAATGTATTTACCGCTTTAGGGAAAGGTTTGCAGAAAACATGGGCTACCACAGTATTGTTCTTTAAAGGACTCTGGCTCATGATTAAAGGGCGTATTAGTCTTAAGTATGTTTCCGGACCTGTGGGTATTGTTGCCATTATGGGGGAGGCCTTGTCTGCTAAGGTTTCCTTTATTCTCAAACTGTCGTCTTTTATTAATATGAGTGCCCTTATTACTGTTGCCCTGGGACTTACCAATCTCTTACCACTTCCTGCTCTTGATGGTGGTAGGTTGGTATTTGCAATATTGTCTCTTTTTGGCTTGAAGATTAGTAAGAAGGTAGAGGAAAAAATACATATGTATGGATTTTATGCACTGCTGGCAATATTAGTTCTTGTAACCTTTAAAGATATACTTGCCATCATTGGTGGAGGTTTGTAACATGTTTTCTAAGAAAATTGTTTATGTTGGCGATGTTCCCATTGGTGGAGGATATCCTGTTGTTGTTCAAACAATGCTTTGGCGTCCACTGGCTGATAGGGAAGGTAATCTGAAAGACTTACTTGATGCCGTAAATGCCGGGGCTGAGATTGTAAGGGTGTCTTTTCCCAGCCCTGATGATTTTGAACATCTGGTGTGGCTTGTGAAACATTCACCTGTACCTATTGTTGCAGATATCCATTATGACCCTCATCAGGTTATATTGGCTGTTGAGGCTGGTGTACATAAAATTCGGTGGAATCCTGGCACAATAGCAGTAAAAAGGGTGAAAGATGCCCTAAAACTTATTGCAGAGAGAAAATTGCCTATAAGATTAGGATATAATATGGCCTCTTTGCCCAAAGAACGTATAAAGTCTGGTGAAGATATCAAAGAAGCTATTATTCGCATAGCCCGTGAAGATGTAGATATGCTAAACGATGTTGGAGTTGAAAATATTATTATTTCTATAAAGTCTTCAACACCCAATGATACGATAGCTCTCAACAAAGCCCTTAGTCAATGGTTTGATGGACCTATTCACATTGGTGTAACAGAAGCCGGTACACTTCTTGATGGTACAATTAAATCTTCTTATGCATTGGGTTATCTTCTTAGAGAGGGGATAGGAGATACTATAAGAGTTTCTCTTTCTGCCGAGCCTTGGCAGGAGGTTAAAGTGGCATGGAAGATACTATGTGCATCTGTAGGCCAGTGTAGAGGGTTAAACATTATTTCATGTCCTAAATGTGCCAGAAGCACTGGTCCTGTTTGGGAGATAGCCCAGAAGATAGAAGATAAATATGCACATATAAAAAAGCATATTACCGTTGCCGTAATGGGATGTGCAGTTAATGGACCAGGTGAAGCTAAAGATGCCGATGTTGGTATTGCATTTGGCGGATCTGGTGAGGCAGTGCTCTTTAAAAAAGGCCAAGTTTACCGCACTTTCCATTTTGACAGTGATGCAGATATAATGAAAATAATTACAACGGAAATAGATAAAATTCTTGAAGAGGAGGTATAACCTATGAGAATGTCAAGAATGCTGATTCCGACATTAAGGGAAGATCCTGCCGATGCAGAATCTATTTCTCATAAGCTCCTTGTAAGGGCCGGTTACATTCGTAAGATATCCGCTGGTGTTTATGCATATTTGCCACTGGCATGGCGTGTTTTGAAGAAAATTGAAGACATTGTCAGAGAAGAGATGGATGCTATTGGTGGGCAAGAAGTGCTGATGTCTATCTTGATGCCAAAGGAAATGTGGGATGAAACAGGCCGTTGGGACCTTTATGGTGATGAGATGTTTAAGACAAAAGACCGTAAGGGAAGATGGTTTTGCCTTGGACCAACACATGAAGAGCAGATAACGGCCCTTGTTAGAGACAATGTGTCTTCATACAAACAGCTACCTATGATTTTCTATCAAATTAATACAAAGTTTAGAGATGAGCTTAGGCCTCGTTTTGGTGTTATCAGAGGTAGAGAGTTTATTATGAAAGATGCCTATTCCTTCCATACATCTGTAGATGATTTGAAGAAAACATATGATGATATGTATAGGGCATATAGCAATATATTCCGCAGGGTAGGACTTGATGCCGAAGCATTTGAAGCCGACAGTGGTGCTATTGGTGGCAAGATGTCCCATGAGTTTTTGGTGCCCGCTGAATATGGAGAGAGTGAAGTTGTAAAGTGCGAGAAGTGTGGATACAAGGCCACTATAGAGGTGGCACATGCACCTTATAAGAAAGTCAACTATCCTCCATCAGATAAGCCTATAGAAAAGGTTTATACACCAGGCACCCATACGATAGAGCAGCTTGCAGAGTTTTTGGGCGTTGAGCCTTCTCGTATTATCAAGTCTATGCTTTACATGGTAGATGGCAAGGTTGTTATGGTGCTTATCAGAGGAGACTATGAGGTTAATGAGACCAAACTTGCCAAGGTTCTTGATGCCTCGGAAGTGAGACTGCTTACTCCCGATGAGCTTGATGAAATAGGACTTGTTAAAGGTTATATTTCTCCGTATGCTGTGAAAGACAAAGATATCAAGATTATTGCCGATGAGTCTGTTCAGGATGTCAAAGATGGTGTTATTGGTGCTGACGAAACAGATTACCACTATATTCACTTCAATATAGATGAGTTTGATGTAGAGTATGTGGATATCAGACAGGTCAACGATGGTGATGCCTGTCCTGTATGTGGTGCTCCACTGAAGAGGTATACAGCCATAGAGGTTGGTCATATCTTTAATTTAGGCACTCGCTACAGTGAACCTATGGGGGCCACATATCTTGATGAAAATGGTCAGCGTAAGCCGTATATTATGGGATGCTATGGCATAGGTATTAGCCGTGTGATGGCTACTATTGTTGAAAGAAGCCATGATGAAAACGGTATTATATGGCCGATAGCTGTGGCACCATATCATGTTATTATTACTGTTCTTGATGTCAAGAAAGACGATATTATGGCCATTGGAGAAGAGATTTATGAGGCACTAACAGATGCTGGTATAGAAACAATCCTTGATGACAGGGATCTTAGGCCTGGTGTTAAATTTAAAGATGCCGATCTTATTGGTATTCCATTTAGAGTTGTAGTATCAAAGAAGACCGTGTCTTCAGGAGAATATGAAATTAAGGATAGGAAGACAGGAGCAATTTTTAAAGTATCTAAAGATGAGATTGTTCCTTTCTTCAGGAGGAAGCTTTATGGGCAGTGAGAATATACATATTAAGTCTAAGAAGGTATGTGCCATAGTTCCAGCATTTAATGAAGAGGGAAGAGTGTCTGGGATTGCTAAAGTTCTCAGGCACCTTTTGCACTATGTGCTTGTTGTAGATGATGGTTCTACCGATAAGACTTCGCTTGATGCAGCTATGTCGGGGGCCACTGTTTTAATTATTCCAGAGAATGTGGGTAAAGCCCAAGCTTTGAAGATAGCCTCAAAATATATTCGTCGCTGCAAGTATGTCGTTTTATTTGATGCTGATTTGACAGGGCTGCATCCTTCTCATGTTTATGATCTTCTTGAGCCTGTGCTGAGAGGCAGGGCAGATATGACGATTGGACTGTTGCTTGGTGGTCGTGTTACCACTCATCTTTCCCAAAGTCTTGTTCCTCATATATCTGGCCAGAGGGCTATGAAAGCAGATATGTTTCGTAAATTTTTTGAAGAATATGGTGATATCAGCGGATATGGTATAGAAGAAGGTCTTAGGCGATTTGCCAAAGAGCATAACCTTAGAGTTGAGTATGTAAAACTTTGGGGAGTAGCCCAGATTATGAAAGAGGAGAAGTATGGTTTTAAGACAGGTACCCAAATGCGTATTGGTATGTATAAAGATATAGTATTAGCCTTTGTAAGAAATGTGGAGCGATGGGTAAAGAAGGCTATAAGGAGGTGACACTATGCATATATATGTTTCTAAAGAAGTAGTGGGAAAATCTCATGTTGTTGCACTGGAAACAGCAGTGCTAACACATGGCCTGCCATATCCTAAAAATGTAGAAGCTGTTCTTCAGATGGAAAAGGCTGTAAGGGAAGCAGGAGCAGTTCCTGCCACTATAGGTATTGTCAATGGTGTTATTAAGGTAGGACTTGCACTTGATGAAATAGAGATGCTTGGCACTGTAGATAATAGGCAAAAGGTATCTATTAGAGATATTCCACTGGCTGTATATGCTAAGTGGAACGGAGGGACCACGGTAAGTGCCACAATGTGGATAGCCCATAAGGTGGGTATAGAGATATTTGCCACAGGTGGTATTGGAGGTGTACACCGCCATGTGGAGAGGACATGGGATATTTCTGCCGACATGCATGCTTTGGCAACAATACCGGTAATGGTGGTGTCATCTGGTGCTAAGAGTATTCTTGATTTACCAAAGACTCTGGAGTATCTTGAGACCTTAGGAGTGCCGGTGCTTGGATATCAGACAAGTGTGTTTCCTGCGTTTTATACGGGTAAGACAGTATTGAAACTACGCCATAGCTTTGAAACGCCTAATCAGGTTGCTGCTTATTGGAGAGCACATAAGGCGGTAGGTTTAGATAAAGGTATGCTTCTTGCTAATCCCATTCCTGAAGATAAGGCTATTCCTCAGTCTGAAATGGAGAGTATTATGGAGAGTGTTCTTGAGGAGATGGAAGAGAAAAATATTACCGGTAAGGATGTAACCCCGTTCCTATTATCGCGTATTGCAGACAGGTTAGGAGATAAAGTGGTAGAGGCCAATATTGCTTTGCTTGTAAACAATGCCCGTGTTGCTGGTGCTATAGCAAGGTTCCTGTAAGGTGATGAGTATGAAGATGGATGTTACACCTGTGCTTATTATAGGGGGAAGCAATATAGATATAAAGGGTAGAAGTAATGTTCCCCCGGTACTGGGCAATTCCAATCCTGGTGAGGTATATATTACTCCCGGTGGTGTAGCACGGAATATCACCTCTACACTGGCAACACTAGGGGCTGTGGTATCTCTCATTACATCGTTTAGTACCGATGAATGGGGATTGACAATCAGGGCCAGTTTAGATAGGCAAGATATAGATGTATATGTTATAGATAAGGGATATACTGGAACATATGTGGGTGTGCTTGATAATCATGGAAAGACAATTATTGGTGTTGCCGGTAAAAATCCAGCATATGAGCTTGTGTGGGATGATATCAAAGACTTTGTTGCAGATGCTGGTATATGGATCTTTGATACCAACCTCTCACCACAGCTCATTGAAAAGATTGTAGAAGAGGCCCAGAAGAGAGGAGTGTTTACTGTTATGGTTCCTGCTTCTCCTAAGAAATTGGAGTCTGTTATACATGTTGTTGAGCGTGTAAACATGGCTATTGTAAATAGGGAAGAGCTGGAATTCGTAAAAAATATTAGACCTAAAGACATTCTTATAGGTACAAGCCATAGCAGCATATCTATTTGGCATAGAGGAAAGATTAATAATGTTCACTTTGCTCCTGTTCACGATTATGTAGATGATACTGGAGCAGGGGATACATTTACTGCTGCTGTGATCTATCATCATTTATTGATGGGTATTGATCTTATGGAGAGTGTGAAAGCTGCTTTGGATTATGCCCGTATGAGTCTTGAGAGTTATTCGTCTGATATTTAAGGAGATGATAAACTATGTATAGAGATATGTTTAAAGTTGCCGTTATTGGGTATGCGGGAGACATTGATAAGCCTCCTGTTTCCCATGTTTCCGATATAGCCCTTCGTTTGGGGAATGCATTAGGAAAAGAGAAATATGTAGTATTGACCGGCGGTAGAGATGGTGTGATGCACCTTGTTAGTAAGGGGGCAGCAGAGGAGGGGGCTATTGTCTTGGGGATAACTCCTTATGCCTCTGGGGGTATTACCCCTTATGCTATAGAGATTTCTACAGGTCTTGATATGGCTATGCGTTCAGGAGTGCTTTTAAACTCTGCCGATGCTGTAGTATCTATTGGTGGTGCAGCAGGTACTTCTATTGAGATATTTATGGCCTATTCATATAGAAAGCCCCTCATACTCATGAGGGGAACCGGGGGCTGGACGGATAGGATTATTAAGATACTGGAAGAAGACACATCACTAAATGGCAACTCCCTTGATTACCGCCTTGCCGGTGGGGTATATATAGCTGATAGTATAGAAGATGTTATGAAGATTCTTAGAGAAATAAGGGCAAACAGGGAATAGTCCTGTTTGCCCTTTAGTGTTGCCTATAGGGTGCACTTAACCCAGCCACCATCTACAGGTATGACGGCACCTGTAATAAATGATGCCTCATCGGATACGAGAAACGCAACAGCTGCAGCTATCTCTTCAGGCTTTGCCAGTCTACCCATGGGCACATCTTTAACGCGAAGTTTTTCCTCTTCTTCATATGTTATGCCTTTCTGGTTTGCTGCATAGTTTATAAGATTTTCCATACGCTGGGTTGCGGTTAAACCTGTGGCTATGGTATTGACAGTAATGTTGTAAGGGGCCAGTTCAAAGGCTAAATGCTTAGACAAACCTACAACAGCCGGTCTGATGGCGTTTGAAGTTAGTAAGTTGGGATATGGCATTTTCACAGATACCGATTCCATATTGACAATGCGTCCCCATTTTTGCTGTTTCATGCAGGGAAGCACTTTCCTGATCATCCTTACTTTGCTAAGGAATGTTAGATAAAATGATTTTATCCAAGTTTCATCATCTATATCATCAAAGTTGCCGGGTGGTGGACCACCGAGGTTGTTAACCAAAATATCAATATGCCCTTCTTTTTCAAGAATGTCGTCAAATATACGGTTAATATCGTCTTTGTTAGACAAGTCTCCTGTATAGGCGATAACATGAGGTAGTTCTTCTAAAAGAGCTTTAATATTGTCTTCGTTTCTTGAAGCTGTATATACTGTATAACCTTTACCTACAAGTGTTTTCACAATGGCTTTGCCAATACCTTTTGTCCCTCCTCCTACAAATGCAATCTTACCCACAGAGCTCACCTCCTGTTTTCAGTATATACATGAGTATGCTACCGGCTACTGCTACATTAAATGAATCTATGGATATAGATTTAAGAATTAGGTTTATGCTGTCGGGATATTCTTTCCATATATCAGAGAGTCCTTTTCCCTCACTGCCAAGGCATAGGGCAAAATCGTCAAGTTTTGTGTTGAATGTTGGCTTACAGTGTTCTTGATGGATATAGGTTGTGATAACTTTTATGGCTCTATCTTTCAGTATCTTGAATATATCTTTGTTTTTCCCTTTGAAGATGGGAATAAACAGGCTATATCCTGCTGATGAGCGTATAACTTTAGGAGATAAAGGATCCGCTGTTCCTTCTCCTACCAGTATGGCCTTATACTGTAGTCCTACAGCTGTGCGAATAAGTGTTCCCACATTAAGTGGGTCTGATACCCCATCAAGCACGAGAAAGGGGCCTTGTACTGGTATATTGTTGGCATCTACATAGTGTCTTTCTATTACGGCCATAATACCTTGGTCTGCCATAACATCATCAAGCGTTTTAGCCAATTTGGGATTTAGTAATATGAGGTTAAAATCTTCATAGAATGAGACATCTTTCTCATCGGTCAGCACGATATATTTAACATCGGTTGATAGATGGCTGGTAACGATGTCATCTACTATTTTTCTCCCTATGGCAACAGTTAGGCCTGTTTTCTTGCGGTGTGAGGATGATGTGAGGAGTTTCTTGATCTCTTTGTAGGTAGGGTTGTCTTTGCTTGATATGACCTTCATTCTATCTCCTTCCTTTCTACCCGTTTTCCAAATGATACAAGTATTTCGTAGGGTATTGTTCCTGCAAGATTTGCCATATCATTTGCCCATATACTGCCTTCTTTCCACTCTCCCATAATAACAACTTTATCGCCCACTTTGACACCATCAATGTCTGTTATATCAAACATGGAAAAATCCATGGCTATATTCCCAATTTGTCTTGCCGTTTTGCCTTTGATACCAGCCCATACCTTACAGCTGAGAATACGTTTGTATCCATCGGCATATCCCATAGACACTGTGGCCACCCTTGTGGGTTTATCGGCAATAAAACGCCAGCCATATGATACCCCTTCACCTGGTGGTATTTCCCTTATGTCTGATACTGTGGCTTCTACCCGCATAACCCTCTTAAGTTTCTTGTCAAATTCTGGTATTTCACTGTATCCGTATATGGCTATACCAGGCCTGACCATGTCAAAGTGCACTTCTGGGTAGTTGTATATGGCACTGCTGTTAGCTGCATGCACAATAAGATCTTCTCGTGGTATTTCGTTTAATACGGACATAAACCTGTTTATCTGGGTGCGGGTTACCTCTTCGTCGCTGTCTGCTTTGGCAAAGTGGGTGAGTATGCCTTCTATTCTACCTGGAAAAGTGGCAAGAAGTTTCTTGATAGAGTCTATGTTGGAGTAAAGTATACCATGTCTGTGCATACCTGTATCTATCATGATGTGTGCCTTTAGTTTCTTCGTATTTGCAAGCACGAATCGTCCAAAATCTGCGTTATTGATGACTATACGTATGCCCTTTAGGGCCAGTTCATCAAGTATAGATGGTTCATATTGGTCAGTTGTGCCCATAATTAGTATCCATTTAGCCCCCAGTCGTGAAACAGTAAGTGCTTCTTGCAGTGTTGCCACACCAAATCTTTTTATACCAAGTTCAAGTAGTGCCGGCACAACAATGTGCACATCGTGACCATATGCGTCTGCCTTTACCATGGCAAGTATCTCCGATGATGTAAGCTTGCGAATTTCGCTGATGTTGTGAGCGATACTGCTTTTACTGATAAAAGCAGTTTTCATACAAATTCCCCCTTCCGAGAGGTACCTTTTTGTTATATAATACTCCATGGTCTTCCATTGCGGAGGGGTGGCAGAGCGGACGAATGCGGGGGACTTGAAATCCCTTGGACGGTTCCAGGCCGTCCCGTGGGTTCAAATCCCACCCCCTCCGCCAAACTTTTAAGAAATATTAAGCAAATACCCTTGACGACAGTTTTAAGACTTGGTAGTATATCCTTACCCCCTGAGGAGAAGTGTCCCCCGCTTCTCCACAGACGGAAGAAAATGCATCCCCCTAATGGACCCCGTACCCCCAGGGGTCCTTCTCCTCTTTTTGGGTAGAATAAAGTAGAGGTGTGAAAGGGGGCATAGGCTATGACAGATATAGAAAAGATTGTAGAAGATGGTAGAGAGCTTTACGAGAAGCTAACAAAGATTCTTAAAGAGGGAAAAAAGCCGTCAGAAGATGATGTTCAGAGGCTGAGAGATATTATAGAGTTTCATAATAGACAATACTTTGTCTTTGATAATCCCGTTATTTCTGACAAAGAATATGATGGATTGTTTCATCTCCTTTTAGAAATAGAGGAGAGATTTCCTGAGCTAAAAACACCCGATTCGCCTACTCACAGGGTTGGTGCGCCTCCAAGAAAGGATTTGCCTACTGTAAAACATAGAGTGCCTATGCTGTCCCTTGATAACGCATTTGACTTTGAAGACTTGAGAAAGTTTGACCAGAGGGTAAGAACGTTGCTGGGGACCGATGAAGATATAGAGTATGTCTGTGAGCATAAACTTGATGGTCTTGCCATATCTCTTCGCTACGAAAATGGTGTGCTTGTATTGGGAGCTACTCGTGGTGATGGTATAGAGGGGGAAGATGTTACACCTAATGTTAAAACGATAAAGGTTATTCCTCTAAAGTTAAAGACCGATAAACCTCCGCAGGTTGTAGAGGTGCGCGGAGAGGTCTTTATGCGATACAAGGATTTTGAAGAGTTAAATAGGAGGCAGAGGGAGAGGGGCGACAAAGAGTTTTCCAATCCCCGTAATGCTGCAGCGGGTTCTATTAGACAGTTGGATCCATCTATAACAGCCGAAAGACCTCTGTTTTTCTATCCATATGCCTTTGGTGAGCTTGATGGTATCCGTTTTCAGACACATTATGAATTTCTGAAATGGGCTGAAAGTGTTGGATTTATTACCAATCCCCACACAAAGGTGTGCAAAGGGATAGAGGAAGTTATAGAGTATTGCAATTATTGGACCAAACACAGAGATGCGCTTGATTATCCTGCCGATGGTGTTGTTGTTAAGGTTAATCGTATTGACTATCAGGACATGCTTGGGTTTAAGGCAAGAAGTCCCCGTTGGGCTATTGCCTATAAGTTTCCCGCTGAGGTTAAAGAGACTGTTGTCGAAGATATTATTGTTAGTGTTGGTAGAACAGGTGTTTTAACCCCAGTGGCTATATTAAAGCCTGTGGTACTTGATGGGGCTGTTGTGACAAGGGCCTCACTTCATAACGAAGACGAGATAAATAGACTGGATGTGCGTGTTGGCGATACGGTGCTTGTTCATAGGGCAGGGCAGGTAATACCTGAGATTATAGAAGTTGTCAAAGAGAAAAGGCCTCAAGATGCAAAACCTTTTAAAATGCCCGATAAATGCCCTGTATGCGGGGCTCCAGTAGTGAAAGAGGGGGCATATCATAAATGTACAGGTTTCCGTTGCCCGGCACAGGTAAAAGGTCGTATTAAGCACTTTGCCTCCCGTGATGGAATGGATATTGAGGGGCTTGGTGAAAAGCTTATAGAAACTTTGGTGGATAAAGGACTTATATCAGATGTTGGAGATCTGTATTTTCTGAAGATGTCTGACCTTGTGTCCCTTGAGCGTATGGGGGAAAAGTCTGCTTCTAATCTGCTTAAGGCTGTAGAGAAAAGTAAAAATAGGCCTTTATATAAACTTATCTATGCATTGGGTATTCCGTTGGTGGGGCAGAAGACTGCATCGCTTATTGCAGAGCAATTTCATAGCCTGTATGAGCTAGGTGGATATATATCAGATAATGATTTAAAGGTGTTTCCTGAAGATGTGGCAAATGCTATATGTAGGCATTTCCGTTCATGGTTTGAGGTGCTTGCTTCAAAGAGACCAGAGGATATTGACCAGCAGTGGTGGGAAAAACTGCGCAAGATAGCTAAAGAGAAAACTCAGGATATAATAGATAAGTTATATAGTATTGAAGGGATCGGAGACGAAACAGTTAATGCTATTGTCAAGACATTTTCCCAGGGGGGCACTTGGGAAGTTATTGATAAACTTGAAAGGGCAGGTGTTAAGCTAAAAGAAGAGTATAGAGAAGGGAAACTTTCAGGTAAGACGTTTGTGTTTACGGGAAGCTTGAAGAATATGTCTCGCACAGAGGCATCCGATGCTGTTAGAAGACTTGGTGGTAGGGTAGCCAGCAGTGTGTCCAAAAAAGTTGATTATGTTGTTGTAGGTGAGAATCCTGGTAGTAAATACGAAAAGGCTCTAAAGTTGGGGCTTAATATTATTGATGAAGATGAGTTTTTACGACTTATAGGGGAGGGTAGCGATGGAGAAGAAGACGATAAAGAAAATAACGGTGATATTATTCAGCCTCCTCTTCCTCTTGGCTGATTTATATATACCTAATGCTATAGCTCAGGTTTATAAGTTTGGTATGTATACCCGTATCAATGATATATGGGTATCGTCTGAAAAAAATATATGGATAGCTACTGATAATGGTGTTTATAGTGTTAGTTCTTCAGGATACATATTGAAGACTGTTGACACTTCTTATGGTCTTCCCGATGTTTATGTGAAGAAAATAGTTGGAGATAACCATGATAGGTTATATATGATAACAGGGGCTGGATTATCTGTTGTTTATTTGGATAAACATGTTAGCCAAACATATGGTAGCTATGAGGGGGTTCCTTCTGGTGCATATCAAACAGTAGATGTCTCAGATGATTATATTGCTGTGGGGTCTTCAGAACAACTGTGGTTACTAAATAAGCATAACGGAAAAACATGTAAATCAAGTGTAGGTGCATATATTAACGATGTGCAAATTATCGGCGATAAGATATATGTTGCCACATATGCCGGGCTTCATATTTATGATTCTGGTTGCCATTATAAAAAGACAGTCATTAATGATAAGGTCAATGACATATATAGATATGGAGATTCTTTATATATTGCTACAAAACATGGGGTTTACAAGATATATTTACCCAATATGAGCCTTTCAAGGGCTTCTGGTATTGAATATTATGGTGAAGTTGAACATGTAGTAGTTTCTCCAAGGGGAGATGTTGTTGCATCTACAGGAAATGATATCTACATTAAACCTGCAGGAGGTAAGTCATACAAGTTATCTATAGGTGCGTCTGGTAATGTTATAACATCTATTGTTTCTTATGGATATGATAATGTACTAGTATCTCTGGCTGGTAATAAAAGTGCTGGTCTTTATATGGTAGAAAACATGTTTTATGTGAAACAGGTTTTAGAAATTAATGTACCTGTAAGAAACAATGTGGTTTCTTACATTAAGCCTGAAAATAGTTCTGTTGTGTGGTTTAAATATGGTGAATCTCTTTATTGGTTCAATAAGCCTAATAGTATATATCGTTTTCAGTTTATGTCTTCTGATGGTAAGTATATAGATGGGTCTATTGTTCTATCTATTGCTCCGTGGATTACAGGAGACAAACTGGCTCTTGGAACAGTACTTGGCTTTTATGTGGGAAACAAGGTCAGTCGTGTTATGAGTCAGATAGATGTTTCATCGTTTATATCTGAGAGTATTGTTGATGTTGACACCGATGGCAGGGGGAAGTATTTTATTCTTACCCGAAAGTATGTGTATGTTTACAATGCCTATACGGGCTATTTCAAGAGACTTCTTCTCCCAAAGGGAGAATATGCATACGATGAGTATTATTACGATGGTGGAATATACATATCTACTACCAAGTCTATTTTGAAATATGAAGATGATGTCATTGTTGCTTATCATGCTATGAATTATGGAGCTACCCGTATTGTAGGCACTTTAGGTGGCATATGGGCTATTAGCAATGGTAAATTAGTATTTCTTGATAGGAAGCTACAAAAGGTTATACCTATTTCTGTTTTTAGTGGAACAGATGTCGTTGATGTTGATAGGTGGCAAAACTATCTTGTTGTTGGTACCGATGAAGGGGTATTTCTATACAAGGGGGGAAAGATATGGGGTGTCTTTTCTGCTTTTGAGGGTATGGTTACATCAAACTTTGTAACAGATGTAGCCGTGTGGAATAACTATTTGATTGTTGGTACTCATAGTGGTCTCTCTGTTGTAGATCTTGGTAGTGGGCTGATACCTTTTAGAGATGTTATTTATCTTGACTATATTGAATGGATGCATCGTTTAACGGCTCTTGGTATTGTAAAAGGAGCCGGCAACGGTGCATATATGCCTTATAAACCTGTTACTGTTGAGGAACTGGTTATATTGCTGTCTCGTGCTTCTCATATCCCAATAAGGTCTTGCAAAGTGAGAAATGCCCATTCTTGGGCTGTGCCGTATATATGTGGTTATTTCAATGGTAAAGTCCCTTCTGGTATTGATTGGAAGGGGGTTTTAACCTCAGATGTGTTGAATAAATATTTCTCTTATGTCAATATTCCATCTAAACATGGAAAATATATTAGAATAGATGTTTTTCGCTTTTTATATAAACTTATCTATTCTAACGGATTGTGGAGGTGAATAGTGTGGATATAAAGGTTGATAAGGAACTTGTGCGCAAGATAGCTGATATGGCTATGCTTGAATTTAATGATGAGGAGATAGAGGAGTTTGTTTCATATTTTGAGGAGATGTTTGGTGTGTTTGATATGCTTGGAGATATTTCGCCTAATTATGGGACCTCTACGCTGCCAGCAACACTCCATGATGATGAACCTGAAAGTAGGGTAGATTACCATGATTTGTGGATGAGATTTTCTCTCATGAAAAATGGATATCTACTTGTACCACCAATCAGAGGGGGAGATGAGGAATGACAATAAAACAGCTGAGACAGAAATTTTTATCGGGTGATATGACCCCGCTTGAATATATGGAGCGTATCTTGGAGATAATTCGTGAAAAAGAAAGAGAAATTAATGCCTTTACACATCTGGATAAGACTGATACTTTGCTGAAAGAAGCGGAAATATGGACGAGAAGGTATAAATCAGGAGAAGATTTACCACCACTTGCCGGTATTCCAGTGGCCATAAAAGATAATATAGCCGTAAAGGATATGCCTTTAACCTGTGCCAGTAAAATTCTTCAAGAATTTATATCTCCATACGATGCCACAGCTGTGAAGAAGCTTAAGGAGGCCGGGGCCATTATTATTGGTAAGACTAACCTTGATGAGTTTGCCATGGGATCCACAACAGAGTATTCCATATTCGGACCTACCCACAATCCTGTTGATCTTGAAAGGGTACCCGGTGGTTCCAGTGGTGGTTCTGCTGCGGCTGTTGCAGCAGATATGGTGCCGGTGGCACTGGGTAGCGATACTGGAGGTTCTGTGAGGCAACCTGCATCATTTACCGATACAGTTGGTATCAAGCCATCTTATGGTATGGTTTCTCGTTATGGACTTGTGGCATTTGCCTCTTCCCTTGACCAGATTGGTGTACTTGCCAGAAATGTTAAAGATGCGGTTCTTGTAGCCCGAGTGATAGCAGGTAAAGATAGATACGATGCCACATCAAGAGAGCTGACAGTAAAAGGAGTTTTGGAATCTTTAGATACAGTTGATGGCATAAAAATAGGTGTGTGGAAAGAATTAAATGAACATCCTGCTGAGGAAGGGATCATGACGGTATGGGATGAGGCTATAATGAAAGCATCAAAAGAATTTCCCATGATCCCCGTATCTTTGCCGGATATTGCTTCCGGTATAGCTTCTTACTATCTCATAGCTCCTGCAGAGGCTTCTGCCAATCTGGCTCGCTATGATGGCGTGAGATATGCATGGCGTGTTCTTGATGCTTCTACATATAAAGAAATGGTGAAGAAAACAAGGACAATAGGATTTGGCAAAGAGGTAAAGAGAAGAATTATGATAGGTACATTTGCCTTATCTGCTGGATATCAAGATGCATTTTATAAGAAGGCTGTTGCCATGAAATATAAGATTATGAAAAACTTTGAAGAGGCTTTTAAGCAGGTTGATGTTATCCTTGTACCTACATCACCTAAACTACCATGGAAGATAGGCGAGAAAATGGCACCATCTGAGGTGTATAAGGCAGATCTTTATACTATACCTGTTAACCTTGCAGGCTTGCCTGCTATTTCTATCCCTGCAGGCTATGTTGACAATCTTCCTGTCGGTATCCAAGTTATTGGCAGATATGGTGAAGATGAAAAAGTATGGGCTGTTGCAGATAAGCTTCTGAGCTTGTGGAGGTGAAGACGGTGAAATACTATGTGCATATAGGTTTTGAAGTTCATATAAGGTTAGACACAAAAACTAAGATGTTTTGCTCTTGTAGCACGGAGGAAGGGGAGCCCAATACACATATATGTCCTGTGTGTTTAGGATATCCTGGTGCACTTCCCGTGCCCAATAAAGAAGCCTTTAAATATGCCATAAAAATGGCGAAGGCATTGAATGGAAAAATCAATGAAACGGTGGTATTTGCCCGTAAAAACTATTTCTATCCGGATCTTCCTAAAGGGTATCAGATTACCCAACATGAACCACCACTTATGGAGGATGGTTACCTTGTCCTTGCTGAAAGTGGTAAGAAAATCCGTATTATTAGATTGCATGTTGAGGAAGATGCCGCAAAGACACTTTATGATAGTGAGACCGGTAGGCAGGGAGAAAATGCATTTCTTATGGTTGACTATAACAGAAGTGGTGTACCATTAGCTGAAATTGTCAGCTATCCTGATATTCATGATCCCGATGAGGGTGTGGAATATCTAAAGACTCTTCAAGCCCTTGCCAGATATCTTGGTGTTTCCAAGGCCAATATGGAGAAGGGTGAGATGAGGGCCGATGTCAATATTTCGGTATCTACTGAGCCCGATAGATTGGGAACCAAGGTGGAGATTAAAAATATGAACTCTTTTAAAGCTATTCATGATGCTCTTGAATATGAGATACAGCGACAGATAAAAGCCATTGAGACAGGTGAACCTATATATCAGGAGACCCGTATGTGGGATGAATCTACAGGGAAAACACTGGTTATGCGTAGAAAAGAGACAAGCGATGACTATAGATATTTCCCCGAACCTGATATACCACCATTTAAACTGAGCAAAGAGGTGTTGGAGATAGAGCCAGAATACACTAATCTTCATGATCTTTATAAAGAGGTGAAATCATGGAATATAGATGAGAAGAAGGTTGGCTTTATTGTCTATTCTCCTGATATATATAAGGCATTGAAATATATGATACAAAAAGGGGTTTCTCCAAAGTTTGCTGTTTCTATGTATCTTGATGAAATTAAGGGACAACTTGAAAAGGTCGGTCAACAAATAGAGGAGAAGCATAAAGATTGGACCTTATACATTTACAAACTCATAGAAGAGGGTAAAATAGACAACTCTATTGCCAAAAAGATTATCAGGAAGGCTATTACACATAGTAAAGAGCCCAAAGATATTTACGAAGCCGAGTTTAGCGGTCCCGGTGTGTCTGAAGACGATATTCGCAAGACTATAAAAGGTGTACTGGCTCAAAATCCTGATATTGTTAAGAAGTATAAGGATGGTAAAAAATCGGTATTTGGTTTTTTGATGGGACAGTGTATGAAGGCATTTGGTGGAAAAGTGCCTGCTGCAACAGTCAAGAAACTGCTTGGGGAGGAGCTTGAGCGTGTCTAAAGATTTTGTGCATTTACATGTACACACGGCCTATAGTTTGCTTGACGGGGCATCGCGTATAGATGATCTCCTTGCCCGCACTGCTGAACTGGGCATGAAATCTATTGCTATTACCGATCATGGTGTAATGTATGGTGCTGTTGAGTTTTCACAAAAGGCCAAAAATTATGGAGTTAAACCTATCATTGGGGTAGAGGCATATGTAACAGATGATGTATCTGTAAAAGATAAAAATGCCAAATATTATCACCTTATACTGCTGGCTAAAAATAAGCAGGGTTATAAGAATATCAACTATCTTCTCTCCCGGGCCTTTAAAGAAGGATTTTACTACAGACCCCGTATAGAAAAGTCTTGGCTTATGGAACATAGCGAAGGTATTATTGCCTCCAGTGCCTGTGTTATGGGGGAGGTAGCTCAGAAGATACTTACAGAGGGTATTGATGCGGCAGAAAGGGTAGCTCTGTGGTATCAAGATGTATTTGGCAAAGACCATTTTTATCTTGAAGTGATGTATCACAATATGGAGGAAGAAGAACAGGTTATAGAGGGCATGAAAGAAATATCTCGTCGTACGGGGATTCCACTTCTTGCCACTAACGATAGTCACTATACACATCCTGATGATTGGGAAGTGCAGCAGGTGCTTATGGCTATAGCAAGTAGAAATAGTAAGGCCGATGACTTTGGTGTATTTACTCAGTATCACGAGTTTTATGTAAAGTCTCCTGAGCAGATGTGGGAAATATTTGCAGATAGGTTTGGTATACCCGAGGCACTGGAGAATACACTGAAAGTTGCCGATATGATAGAATTTGATATAGAAACAGGAATATATCATGTGCCGAGGTATCCTCTACCTGAAGGTTTTTCTTCTGAAGAGGAATATCTACGATACCTTGCCGAGCAAGGTCTTTCTAAACGATACGAAGAAATTACTGACGATATTGTAGAACGTATGAATTATGAGCTTGATATGATATCCCGTATGGGATTTGCCGGATATTTCCTCATTGTTAGAGAATATATTATATGGGCGAAAGAGCATGGTATTATGGTCGGTCCCGGTAGAGGCTCGGCTGCTGGTTCTCTTGTTTCTTACCTTATAGGTATTACAGATATAGATCCTCTTAGGTGGGGACTTCTATTTGAGCGTTTTCTTAATCCTGAGCGTGTGACCATGCCAGATATTGATGTTGACTTTGATGCTGCTCGCAGGGACGAGGTTATTAGGCATGTTTCTGAACTATATGGTGAAGATAAGGTGGCCCAGATTATTACATTTGGAACAATGGCATCCAAAGCTGCAGTTAGAGATGTTGGTAGGGTGAAGGGATATCCACTGTCTCTTGTAGATAAGGTGTCTAAGGCTATTCCTCAAGGAGCATCTATAAAAAAGGCTCTTGAAGAGTCTCAGGCATTGAAAGAACTGTATGAATCTGATGAGAGGGTTAAGGATCTTATTGATACAGCTATGAAAATAGAAGGTTTTCCCAGACACTCTTCTACACATGCTGCTGGTGTAGTTATTGGAGATGCTCCACTGACAGAATATGTGCCACTGCAATATGATACCTCATCGGTTACCGGTTTTATTACGCAATATGCCAAAGACGAAGTTGAATCTGTTGGACTTCTAAAGATGGATTTTCTTGGGCTGCGAAATCTGACAATTATTCAAGATGCTTTAAATCTTATAGAAAGATTTCACGGTGTCAAGGTTGATCTGCTTGAGCTTGCCAAGGACCCTACAGATGAAAATGTATATAAGATGATTGCCGAAGGTAATGTGCTTGGTGTGTTCCAGATGGAAAGCGAGGGTTTTAGGTCATTTGTCATGCGACTGAAACCCTCACGATTTGAAGATCTTATTGCTGCCCTTGCCCTATTTAGACCGGGTACATTGGCCTCCGGCGGTGCCGATATGTATATTCGCCGTAAGCATGGTCTTGAAAAGGTAGATTATTACCACCCGGATCTTAAGGATATTCTTGATGAGACATATGGTGTCATCGTCTATCAGGAACAGATTATGCAGATAGCATCTAAGATGGCCGGCTTTACACTGGGTAAGGCAGATATCCTTCGGCGTGCTATTGGTAAGAAAAAACTCAAAGTTATGATGCAGATGAAGGAAGAGTTTATAGAAGGTGGTGTCTCTAAAGGTTATAGTAGAGAGCTGATGGAACAGATATGGGAAGTTATTGTGAAGTTTGCCGAATATGGTTTCAATAAATCACATTCTGCTGCTTATGCCTTGGTGACATACTGGACAGGTTGGCTGAAGTATCATTATCCTTTGGAATACATGTCTGCAGTGCTTACCAGCGTTGCAGGAAATACCGATAAATTGGTGAAATATATTGTTGCTACGCAGGATATGGGTATAACAGTACTTCCTCCTGATGTCAACGAAAGCGATATTAGACAGTTTGTACCTGTGTATACAGAGGAAGGAGAAGGAGCAGTCAGGGCATCGCTAGTTATTGTCAAGGGGGTAGGTGAAAAAGAACTGGAAAAACTTGTAGGAGAAAGAGAGAAAAATGGGCCGTTTAAAGACTTTGATGATTTTGTATCTAGGGCTTTATCTGCAGGAGTTAAATCTGGTTCTATAGAAATGCTTATTAAGGCTGGTGCAACGGATAGATTTGGTGATAGGGAAAAACTTTTAAAGAAGTTTAAATCAGGAGTTTCTGGCGGTATGTCCCAGTCTTTATTTGGAGAAGATCTGCCAGGCATGGATGATATAGAAGTGCCAACACATGGTGAGATGGAATTTACAGCACTGGGATTTTATTTAAAATATCATCCACTTCAAGATGTGGCCGGTAGAATTAAAGCCTTGAGAAAGGAGCTTGGTGTATGGCCGCTTACAAGGGTCCAGGAAGAAGAGGATTTTGAAGATGCTGCAAAATTTGATGTGCTTGGTATGATTACAGCTTTAAAAGAGAAAAAGTCTGGCGGTAATTTGCTTGGTATAGCCGATGTAGAAGATCTAACAGGCAAAATCAAGGTTTATGTAAGGGGTAAGAATCTTATAGACATACAAGAATATAAGGAGAAGCCCGGTGTTTTACATATGTCTATCACAGCCTTGAAGCGTAGAGATGGTGAGATTATGTATTTCCTTGATAGGGTGAAACAATTTTATCCTATAGAGAAACTGAGAGGATCGGTAGTTTATCTTCCTAAACTAACACTAAAGTTACCTGCATACGCTTGGCATAGAGATTTTTTGGTTAGGTTGTCTGTTGAGCTAAAGAAGATAAAGAAGAAGAAGTATCTTGTAGAGATACATTTGCCTCTTAGAGGAGGTGGTAGTATTAATAAGTTGTTAGACTCGCGATTTGGCGTTGATTCAACAACAACGCTTAAGAAAATACTCAAAGCCATGGGAATAGAAGAGTTTCATATAGAGGAGGGATAGGTAATGTATGGTTGCCCGTCGTGGAGGTCTATGTACAGAAAAACTGCTATAGCTATGCGTTATTGGTTTGACACTTTTGGAATGTTTTTTAAAGGACAGCTCGGAAAAATGTGGTATGCGCCATGGATACCGCTTATAGAAGTTGTTTTGCTGACATATATACTTATTAGTATACCGACTTTGGCAGTGCTCATTGGGGCTTTGGTACTTTCTTCTTTGGTGTTTGCATTTATTAAGGTATCAACTTCTCGTATGACGCATAGTTTGTGGATAGATCTTGAGAGATATATACGTTGTTCCAAACCTATGGTGAGCTTTGCTGACAAACTGGATAGGGTTATAGATTACTTTAGAAGTGGCTATATAGATGAAGCCTGTATGGGATTCGGAATTTTACTTATGATATACTTTGCCATAATCATTGGTGTTGTTTATGCCTTAATATATCCACGGATGCTTGTCATGTATGTTCTTATTATGGTGCTTGGTATGTTTATCTCTTCGTCTCTGGGATTCTAAAACCATGTCCCCATACTTCTGATGGTTCAAAGATCATTATAAATGCCTCGGGATCAATATTATGAATCATACGCTTGACCCGAGGCACTTGCGTTTTTCTTACTGTTGTCATGAGCATAGTTCTTTGTTTGCCAGTATATCCGCCTATAATGGGGATAAAAGTAACACCTCTGCGCATTTCTTTCATAATAAATGTTGATATTTCTTCTACATGATCACTGATAATAAGTAGTGTCTTGGTGCTATGAATACCAGTTAGTGCCACATCTAAGCTGTAGGAGGAGACAAAGAATGCAAAGATAGTCAGAAGCATCTTATCTGCTGAGCGGAAGATGATACCGTTAACAGTTGCCAAAGCTGTATTGAATGCCAGTTGGAATTTGCCTATAGGGATATCAAAATATTTATTGGCTATGAGGGCCAGAATATCCGTTCCTCCGGTAGACCCCCCTGCCGAATATATCATTGCGTAGGCAAATCCTTGTATAGCACCTGCATAAAGTATAGCAAGTATGACATCGCTTGTTAATTTATTGGGGAATGTTTTTATGAAGAAGTCAAGTCCAAATGAGTATATTAGCATACCAAGTATTGAACGAGTACCTGTACTGCTGCCAAGATATTTGAATCCCAGTATAAATATAACGATATTGGCAGGTATAAGGGTTGCTGATACGGGAAGTCCTGTAAGTTCTGTTATAATCAAACTTATACCACTGACTCCACCAGGTATTAGTCCATAAGGTTTTAGGAATACAGCAACACCAAAAGAGGCCACAAGGGCCCCTATGGCTATGATTGTTAGGTCTTTGATATCTTTAAGTGTCAGTTTAGCCTTCATTGTTTGCATACAAGGTGTATATGCTTAAGTGTGAGAATGTCGGACCATGTGCCTTTATATGCGGCACACTGTTTATTCTTGATAAAGGCCCTAATTATAACGGTTTCCGATTTTTCGCCCATTACAGGTATACGAACAGGAGAGAGGACACTGTATATCTCTTTACCTGAATTGTCAAATATTTTTATGCGTATATTAGAGGGATTTGTTGTTAGCAGTACGGGCCTATTAGGGTCTTCTTCTGCTATATATCTACAATCAAGTATTACCTTGCTTTTCAGGTCTTTGGCTGTCCAGCCTATTCCGTTAGGTTTGGGGTAGGATGCACACACGGCTCCCATATATTGGGCCACCAACATTGGGTTTTTCATGTCTACGGGGGCATCTATTGTGCAAGGAGCTTTGCAGCTCTTAATAACCTTGATCTGATTACCCTTATTATCTGTTTGGATAAGAGTTACCCTCAGGCCGGCCGGTTTCGTTATAGTTGTAAAGGTCTTTAACTCGCCTGTAGTTTCAGAGGTAGTAGGAGTTTCATTTGTGTTTTCTGCTGTTGTAGAGGTTTCCTCTCCTGTATTTTCTGCAGAAGTAGATGTTTCTGCTACCGATGATGTTTGACCAGTTGTTGGGGTTATAACTGTTGTTGAAGATGCGTTTGTCTGTGTAGCTGCGTTTTTACCCGTTTGTGTATTGTTTTCGCTTGGCGTTGCAGAAGTTGTTTCTCCTTTATTTTTTTCAGTTTGTTCTATTTGAGTATTGCCTCCAAAGTAATGCTTAATGGTATCTCCATAGCGTGTATACAAAAATCCTCCAAATAAGATTACAAACAGAATAACAATGATGAGTGCTATGATGGGAGATATTTCCCTTTTTTCTCTGGGTTGTGCCAATAGCCTTGAAGATTTTGTTTTTTTCTTTCTCTTCTTTTCTTCTTTCCGTTTGGTTATTTCCTGACCTATTTCTGTTTCTTGGATATTGCGTAGTGTTTGAGTTAGTTTTTCAACTGTGGTTTTGTCGTATGTCTTCCGATAATCCTCAGATATTTTTCCAGATGTTTGTCCGGCCAAAATTCCTGCTGCCATAGTATTTGTTGTCAATGTAGGTAATTCTTCTGGGGGGATTTTTTCTATTTCTTTTTCTCTCCATGCCATGACAATGGTGGCATTGTCATCGGGTTTATGGGTACTTAGATATTCTTCCAGTTTTGTTAAAACACTGCGTGGTGAGTCAACACGAGCAAGGAGATTGTGTATTTTGGGGTTTTTTATAAATGTATAAAAGCCATCGGATGCAATAATTGTAGACAAAAGTTTATCTGTGGCGTCAAATGAGTTTATAGATAAGGCAAATTTAGTAATATCACCTGTAATATTCATTTTTATAGGGGGCTTATCCATTAGAAGATATAGTGCCTTCAGCTGATGATCTTCTACTTTATATACTGAGACTTTACCGGCTGCCATTGATATGATGGTATTGTTGAACCAAATGAGTACGGCCATATGGATATTGATTTCTCCTACTGTTGTTAAGCTAAAGTGGGGTATAGATGATCCAGATTCTTTTACCTTTTCTTTAATAAGGTTCTTTATAGCCTCTTCAATTTCTGTAATATCTTTTTCAAGGAACTCATCTGTCATTAGGTCTCTGAGGCTATCTGCTATGCTGCCGGAGAGTAATGAGGCAAAATTTTCTCCCCAATTGCTTCCTGTAGAAGGATCTACAAAGACAACGGCCAGTTTGTCGTCATCAAAAAAACCTGAAACTTTATCGGTGTTGGCGCTTTTGTCTTTTCCTTGTACGGATATATGAGAAAAGGTTAACTTCCCTTTTTCTGTTTCCATATCACAGCCCCCCTATGATATCTCTCGTTTTAATGTATATTATCATAGTTGTATAAGGAGGGAGGTGTATATATAATGTTTACTCTACCATTTATAGATGCTCATTTTCATCCTCTACAGCTGGCATATTTTCGGAGTGCTGTAGACTTAAAAGATGTTGATGATGAAAAATCTTTGATAAATACCCTTGAAAAGGCCGGAGAGCCCGTTTTAGGTTATCACTTTGTAGAGTATGAAGGATTTTCTGGGGGAGATGTTCTGACAAGGTATTTCCCCAAGACTCCTGTCATAGTTATTCGCACTTGTCTTCATAAACTTTGGATGAATGCAGTAGCTATAAAACGCTTTGGAGACGGGCTCAGTGTTTCCGATGATGGCAGTGTTGTAGAAGATGGTGTCTGGACGGTTATTGATAGGGTTTTTAGCACTTATCAAGATGTAAAAGAAAGCATTGTTAGAGACATGTTTATATACTTGCTATCTTTAGGTATTGTTGGTGGTGTAGAGATGGGAGTATCTCCAGATGATGGGGAGTTTATGGCACGCATTGCCGAAGATGTGGGATTTCAGTATTTTTACTTTGTAAAGAGTCAATATGATCCCCTTGATTGCTTTGGTAAACAGCGGTGTTTAGGTCTGAAACTGTTTGCCGACGGAAGTCTTGGAGCTCGTACGGCGGCTATGGAAGAGGATTATTCTGATAATTCAGGAGGGAAAGGTATTTTGAATTGGGATGACGAGCTTTTATATATGAAGATGAAAACATGGCATGATGCCGGATATGATATAGCCGTACATGTTATAGGTGATAGGGCACTGAGACAGGTGCTTGGAACATATAGGCGTGTGCTAATGGAGAGCCCCCGTCCCCATAGACATCGGGTAGAGCATTTGCAGATTATGTATCCTGGTGCCGTTAAAGAAATTGCCGATATGGGCCTATATGCGTCTATTCAGCCGACCTTTTCTCCTGAAATACCGTGGGCTATACAGAGAGTAGGAAAACACCGAATGGCTTACGGATATAGGTGGAAGGAGCTTATATACAGCACTTATACACTTATTGGCACAGATGCTCCGGTATATGGTGTAAGTCCCACCGATGTTATCAGAGGACTAACCAATGATAGATATTGGAAAGATGCAGACCTTGAACCTGCCAGCGTGTCTTTGGGCAAGGCTGTAGACCTATATACTGTGGGGAATATGCGTTATCTTGGACTTATTACCGACCTTGATATGTATAGGGTAGAATGGGATGTGTTTCCCACAAAGGTGAAGAAAGTTGTTTCCTGTGGAAAGGTGGTGTATGAATCTTGACATACGAAGAGGCAATAGATTATTTGCTCCATAAGGCGTGGATGCCCAAAACTTTGCGGTTTTATCGTATGGAAAAACTGATGGAGCTTATGGAGCACCCTTATAAGGCGTATAAAACGATCCATGTTAGTGGCACCAATGGGAAGGGCTCTGTTGTCATGTATATGTCGTCTATACTGGGTGAGGCAGGATACTCTTGGGGATATAACATCTCTCCACACATAGAGCATTGGCGGGAGCGTATTGTGGTAAATGGTGAAGAGATACC
>Ga0256838_1000168_pt1 | contig 45659 bp, 37 predicted proteins | sample 4571419metaG_FD_185978 | JGI IMG/M metagenome (GOLD analysis project Ga0256838, IMG submission 185978) | Hydrothermal vent microbial communities from Guaymas Basin, Mexico - 4571-419 | ecosystem: Environmental > Aquatic > Marine > Hydrothermal vents | place: Mexico: Guaymas Basin | collected... | reverse complement strand
CCATTGTGCAATATTCCTCACTGCTGCCTCCCGTAGGAGTCTGGTCCGTGTCTCAGTACCAGTGTGGCGGATCATCCTCTCAAACCCGCTACCCGTCATTGTCTTGGTAAGCCGTTACCTTACCAACTAACTGATGGGATATAGACCGATCTCTTAGCGAAAAACTTTCCCAACTAATCTTGAGATTAGAAGGAGTATCCAGTATTAATCATCGTTTCCAATGGCTATCCCAGACTAAGAGGTACATTATCTATATATTACTCACCCGTGCGCCACTAATCCACCTAGCCTACCATAAATGATAAGTTTGGCTTCATCGTTCGACTTGCATGTGTTAAGCACGCCGCCAGCGTTCATTCTGAGCCAGGATCAAACTCTCCATAATTGTGTACCGAAGTACTTTATGAAAAGATAGTAAACTAATTACTGATCTTTCTGCCCAAGAATTAAAATTCATTGGCTTTGTTTTTACTCGTACTACATCTGCTTAAAGATAATAGTCAGAGCTTCCAATACTTATTTAAAAATATTGAAGTTGTATGTTCTATGCAATTTCAAGCATAGAATAATAGTTATCTATACTATTTTAAGGGAACTAAGTGTTTAACCACTTAGGTTTCAAAATAGAATAGACGGTTGTTGTTTTATTAGTTATTTCTAAGTAATATAAACTGTTCGTTAAAATCAGTCCTTCTTACTTGCTTAGTTTTCAATGATCTCAAACATCCTCTCTTAATCTTCAACTCGAAGATCCGTAACCTCGTTTTAAACAAGGTGTCTCTGTTTGTGGATGGGAATTATAGGGTGTATATGCTTAATAATTGCTTAAGTCTTGTAAAGAGTGTTGAGGAATTTTTGTTTTTATGAGGTTTCTTTCTTGCTTATCTGATTACACCCCTTGTTTTAGGGGGTTCCGAGCTACTTATTTTTATATACAGTTTGAATGACTATCAAGTATACAACTATATCCTGTTTCGGCTTGTAGCTCTATTGTTATTTTATCAGTACTTAATGCACTTGTACATGTACTAAGACATAACTCAATATGACATTTTGATTTTAACAACTTTACTGATGATTCATCATTATAGGCTTTAGTCTGTAAATGAGCACCTCCATAAAATGGTCGTCCTAAATAGTCAAAAAATATTCTTTGTTTATTAATAGCAATAGAACAACCATCAATAAAATCAATATCTACTATTCCATATTTCTCACCTATATGCAGTTCTTTAGTATTTCTACCTTGTATATCATCATACTGTACTGTACCACTATATCCGCCTGTTAATAATTTACTTTTTGCTAAAGGATTTATTGCTATTTCACTTACATCAGGGTTACCTGTATTTCCACCTGCTTTATCTGAAAATATAGAATAAGCCCATTTATCATTGCTACCATTTGTTGTATTTGAAAAAAATATTTGCCATCTTTCTCTAAACCATTCTGTATTACTTGTATTATATTTATCATCAATCATTGCTAAATGTTGTGTATATCTAATATGTGAAAGGACTTGAACAGCTGCTTCTTGTAGAGGATTTGTTTTTGTTTTTGGAATAATAATAGTCGCTAATACACCAATAACAACAATAACAAATATAAATTCAACCATAGTAAATGCTTTTTTCATGTTTAGAGTATATCTAAAAATATATGAATTGAAAATTGTATGAAAGTAAAAAGAAAGAGGTAAAAAAATCTAGAGAGATTATAAACTCTCTAGAGAAAAAAACTAATTAAAGTTTTTCTGCTTCTGGTACATCGTAAAGAATATCATCCATTGGGTGTCTATACATTGGCATTGCAAGACGTTTTTCATCAAGAATATGACCAATGAAACCAATTGAACGACCAACGATAAAGAATGCATTTAGTGTACCTGAAGAGATAAACTCGTTAATCTCTGCTTCAGTATAACCTAGTGCTCTCCACATATCTACCATTAAGATACCAATAGTACCATCAACATTTAAGATAAGATTCTCTTTTTTACTTGTAGTAAGAGCTTCAACAGTTCTTGCATAATCAAGTAATGGAGTCGATGGGAAATGCTCAGCTGCAAAGTTCATAAGACCAGTTACACGTAAATCTGGGTTCTTAAGAGACTTGATACGATGACCGATACCAGGAATTGGAATACCTTGCTTCTTCATGTGAGCTAGGAACTCTTTTGGAGTGAGACCATTATCATCAGCATACTTGAAGTGCTCAGCAGCACCATCAATAGCACCACCAAAACGTGGACCAATAGTTAAAAGACCAGTTACAAGAGACTCAACTACTGATTTACCAGCACGAGCAGTTACTTTAGCATTATGAGCACCAGAAACAGCTGGACCATGGTCAGCAACAGTTTTCATTACAGTTTCAATGAAATCAGTAGCCCATTTTGGATACTGTTTTTTGAACCATAGAAGTGAAATAACATCACCGATTCCTTTACCAGTATCTGGAGTTGCAACAGAAGAGATAGGGAAACCTGCATAAGTACACTCTTCACCACGATCATCAGAAATAGTACAGATAAACTCTTTACTTCTTCTTACTGTTGGACATATATTCATCGCTGGCTCAGGTATGTCTTTAATAACACCCTCTGCATGAAGTTCATGATAAACTGCAGCAATAATTTCAGGTAAATCGTTAAATGAACCTGGAACATGAATGCCTGCTTCTCTCATCGCATTATTTTTGTACTCAGCAGTTTCCATTTCGCCATTTGCAGAAGCACCTGCATGACCAAACTGAACACCAGAGTCATAATACTTAGCTATTGTACCAATACACCATGCGATAACTGGTTTCGTAATAGCACCAGACTTGATAGCGTCTATTACTTTATACTCTTCAGTACCACCAACTTCACCAAGAAGAATCATATACTTAACTTCTGGGTTTTTCTCCATTCTAAGAAGATTATCAATGAAAACAGAACCAACAAATCTATCACCACCAATAGCAACACCTTCAGCAATACCATCAGCATTTATAGCAATAATATTTGAAAGTTCATTAAAAAGTCCACCAGAACGTGTTACAAGTCCACATGAACCTGCACGGTGTAGTTTAGAGTTTACGATATTAGTAATAGTACCACCAATATTAGCAACTTTAAATGCACCTGGAGTAATAGCACCAACAGTTGCTGGCCCAATTACAGTTACGCCTAAAGCTCTTGCTTTTTCATTCATACCGCGAGCTAAACGCTCAGGGATACCCTCAGCAGTAATCATCATAGATGAAAAACCACCAATTTCAAGAGCTTCCATAGTTACATCATAAGCAGTTCTAAATGATGCAAAGTTTAAGAGTACATCAGCTTGAGGCTGAGCAGCCTTTGCAGCAGCAGTTGTCTTATAAAGAGGAATCATAACTTCATCTGGTCCGAAGAAAAATTTCTCAAATTTATTTCCACTAGTAGGTGCAACAATTGCAGCAACAGATGGAGTTTTTCTTTGAATAGTATAATCGTAATCTAGCATTCTTTGGATTGCAGTTTTGTTATTATTCCAAAAAATTGCTTGTGTGTCTTTAGTATATAGTTGTTCCATTATTTCTCCTTACTTCTCTAATGCCATACGCACGATGTCTGTAACATGTGTTTCAGGTCCGTAAACTTCGATGTATAAACCAAGTCTGTCAGCAGCTTCTTTGATGTCTTTAAGACCTTTTTCATAGTTAGGTCCTCCACGACGAACGTAGATTTTAAGATCAACTTCTTTCATCTTATCTGCATACTCTTCAAATGCTTGAATAATACCTGTAAAAGTTTTTGCAACATCAGTAAAGTTAGCAATAGCTCCACCAATAATCATAACTTTTCCACGACCTTGAGGATCTTTTTCTCTTGTCATTAAGTCAAGGAGTGTCTCTGCATAAAATTTCGTCTCACCAGTAGTTGGACCACCTGAGTACTCACCGTAGTTAGCAAGGTCATCGATTCCCGCCATGTCCGCAATAGTATCTGCATAAACAACAGAAGCACCACCACCAGCAACCATAGTCCAGATTCTAGCTTCTGGTTTAAGTAAAGTAAGTTTTAAAGATGCACCAGTTTTAGCATCTGCTTCTTCAATAGCTTCAACTTCTGGAGATTTAGCTTCCATACCAAATGCAGTAGGGTATTCAATATCGCCCCACTCTTCTACCATCATAAATCCAGCAGTATCATCAAGTTTTGCAACCATATCTAAAAGCTCGATTTTATTCCCTTGCATAACAAAAGGATTAATTTCAAGGTATGCGAAGTTTAACTCACGGTATGCTTTAAAGAAACCAATACAAAATTCAGCAAAGTTTGCTTTATTTTCATCCGCTACATCTTTAGGTACATTTGCACGAATTGCAGTTGCAATTTCATCTTCAGTTGCGGTAATTGGAAATGCTACTTCAATAACTTTTTCATCCCAATTCTCTTCAATAGCAATTCCACCCTCGGCAGACATATAGATAACATCATTATCACCTACACATGTTGCAGAAACATAATACTCTTCAGATTGCTCATGCGGAGTAAATGGCTCAACAATAAAGTTAGTTAATTTATCTACAGATGGTTCACCTGTAGGTTTATCACCATCAAATGAAAAGTAAACTTTTTGATCTCCAGAAGATTTTTCATCTATCCAAGAAGCAGCTTTAGCTAAAGATACATCACCTGGCTTAGAATCTTTAAAAAGAACTAAGTCATTCATACCACGCTTACCAAATAACATATCAGGCTTTGCAACTAATTTTTTTTCTTTTAACCAAGATGCAGTTTTTGCAAGTTCTTTTAATTCTGATCCATTTTGAACCATAACAGTCTCGTATGCATAAGTAAAATCTGGAAAATATTTATCCCAATGTTTCGCTAAGATAGACTTAGCATCATATTCGCGTATCGCTTTTTGAGCCATAGAAACTCCCTATTTTGTATTTGAAGAGCAGTTTAGCATAATCTCATTTAATTAAGAGTTGTTGTTTATATTAGCTATGATATTGGTTTATCTATTGTTTATATTTGTAACATTCGCACGGTAAAGGACATTATCTTTGTAACGAACTGTAACATCCGATGAAATACCATTCAGTGGTACTTCTATTAGAGAGTGTTCGGTACATTTACCAATTTCATAAAAAAGAAGTCGCTCCTGCATTTTTTTATTTGTACTCACACATAATATACCTAAGTCCTTTAGTTCTTGAGAGAGCTCCTTAGCTATGTGCATCTTATATGCAAAGTGCTGTTTTGGTTTCTCTAAAATAGTATAAAGTTCTTGATTAAAAAAAACGATAAAAGCATTTAAAATTAAAAAAACAATAGAAATGACAAATGCCAATTTATACTTCATTCTGAATATTTTAAGTCGTACTCGATAAGAGTGAATAAACAATTTAGCGGCTATAGGGAGGGCAACAATAAGATAAGGAGCAAAATGTTCTACTGGTACTCTTTGACGAAAAGAAAGAACTAAAGAGACTATTAAAGCCACAGTTGCAATATACCAGAGGATATCTAGTTTAGATGTTAAGTAAGTTCTATACAGAGCATATACTAAATAAATAAAAATTATTGGTGTGAAAATTGCACTGTAAACCCCTATCGTATCTAAAAAGTGTCCAGCAGGAGATCCGGATGCATCAAAACCAAATAAATAACTGTTAATAAAATAAAGCAAAAGTGTATAGAGTGCTAAATATTTTTTCCTTTGAGTAACATAATAAGTAATAAGTCCTAAAAAAAGGTATGAAAACCCTATATCAATTATTGCATAAAAAAGTAATAATACATTTACATATACTAAAGGAACTCTTTTATAAAGATAAAGAAACAGTAATAACCCAAAAATTACTAAACCTGCACTATTTACAATAACTGCAGCGCTAATAACTCCTGGAAGTAATACAAAAATAAAGATAAACCATGTTCTATCTCTTGATTTAGGAATATACTCTTTAGATATTTCATAAATTAAGATAATACTACTTAAATGAAATATAATCATAGGCAAGCGAAGAGAGAAATCATTTTTACCAAGTAAAGAAAAAGAAAAATTTATTATATTTTGAAGGAAACTACTTTTTTCATAAAGCAAAGATGCCTCGGAAAAAGAGATAGATAAATTTTGTGTTTCTAGCAAAAGGATAATTGTATCTACAAGTAAAATAAAATAGTATAAATATTTTGCTAACATCTTTTAATGATTTGAATCCAGTTTCAAAAAATTTCCAATTATTTCATATCCATATTCACTCATTATAGATTCTGGATGAAATTGAACCCCATAAATATCTCTACCCTTTATCTTAAGTGCCATTATTTCATTATCGTCGCTACTAAATGCTGTCACATTAATAATATCAGGAAGTGTCTCTTTCTCAACAATGAGAGAATGGTATCGTGTTGCTCTAAACTCTTGTGCTACACTATTAAAGAGACTACATTCTCTCGTTTGTTGCATTATTGAAGTTTTACCATGCATCATATTTTTTGCACGAACAATCTTTGCTCCAAAAACTTGTGCAATACTTTGATGCCCTAAACAGATACCAAAAATCGGTAACTTATCTTGAAAATATCGAATAACTTCTAATGTTATTCCTGCTTCATCTGGAGAAGCTGGTCCAGGTGATATAAGAATTTTTTCTGGATTCAAAGCTATAATTTCTTCTAAACTTAATTCATCATTTCTAATAATCTTTAAGTCAGCCCCTAATTCTCTACAATATTGAACTATATTATAGGTAAAACTATCGTAGTTATCTATCATTAATATCATTTTATTTTTTTCCTCTTTAAAGCCCAATTTTAAAGGGTTTCGCATATTAGTTCATTTAAGATTCTTCTTTTTGCTACCCTATTGATACCTATAACTCTACATTTATATACACTTTCTTATCTTTTTTGCTAGTAAAAACTAGGATAGCATAAGTTGTTTGAAAAGATTATATCATTTTCAAGATTTAGAGTGCTTTAATACGGTTTACTCGACAGTATTTCTTTAATAGTGAAGTGTTATTAATAATTCTAAAACAAATTCTGCTTTCTAATCTTCTAGACTAAAGATAATCGTAATTTTTTTCCATTGTCTTTATAAATTCTTGATTAATATCATGGAGTTTTTCTCTTGAAGAAAACTTTATAAATATATTTTCTATTTGATATATGTAACTCTCATAAGTATGATTATCTATTCATAACTCAATATAAGAAACCATATAGAGATAATAATGTGTTTACTTATAAGTTTTGGCAACTATCATTAGAAGAGTTAAATGTAAAGTATCGTAGACCTTATATTAGGTCATGTTGATAATTTTGATAAATCTATTCAGGTTTATAATATTGTCTTGAAAGTTCATGAAATAGGGAGTTGTGGTGCGCAGAGGGGGATTTGAACCCCCACACCCGAAGGCACAACGACCTCAACGTTGCGTGTCTACCGTTCCACCACCTGCGCATTTAAAGAGTGGTATAAAATGTTCAACTCCTAAGAGTTGAACTGAGGTTTTACTTACCAGTTGTTCAAGGGTAATCGGTTTTCTTACGAAAACATTGAAGACCCCTAATTAGCTAAAAACTTCAAGAAATTGAAGTTTTTTAAATGCTAATTAGCCTAGGTAAGGGTTAGCGTAAAGTGCGATTAACGCAATTACTAGTGCATAAATAACTTGTGCTTCGATCATTGCAAGAGCGATGAACATTGTAGTCATAAGTTTAGCACCAAGACCTGGGTTACGTGCAGTTCCAGCGATAGTTGCAGCAGCAGTATGACCCATACCGATAGCACCACCAAGAGCAGCAAGACCAAGTCCAAGACCAGCAGCGATCATAGAGTAAGCTTTAAGAGTTTGGTTAGCAACTTCACCCTCATTTGCGAATGCAGCAGCAGAAAATGCTACTAGTAAAAAAAGAATTTTTTTCATTAAATTGTCCTTAATATTATTACAACTACTTTCGGATAGCGTAACCCCATTTTACAATGAAGCAACCCACACATAAATGCTAGGATTTCCCTACTAGTGATTGATAAGCGAATTATACATAAAGTAAACTAAATATACTCTTATGCACGACCTAAAGATATCTTATTTCCTTTGAATTCTAAAATTTCTACTTTTATTTTATCACCTTCAGAAAATACATCACTTACTTTATCAACTCTTTGATCGGAGATTTTAGAGATATGTAAAAGACCATCTGTACCATCTGGAAGTTCAATAAATGCACCAAAATCAACAATACGTTTTACAGTACCATCATAAGTACCACCAACCTCATACTTAATTTTCTCTTTTTTAGGAGCATTAACAATTCCCTCTATATGCCCGCGAGCACCAGAAACACCTGTTTTATTTTTACCAGTGATTTTTACTTTTCCATCTTTTTTATCAATGTCAATAGCTACTTCAAACTTCTCAATCATCTCACGAATAGTTTTACCAGCTTGACCTATAACCTCACCTATGAAAGATGGATCTATATGAAAGAAATCAACAGAAGGTAGAACACCATCATTAAACTCTATCTCTTTTTCAGCTTCAATCATAATATCGATGATGTGTGAACGACCCTCTTTTGCTTGATACAATGCTTCTTTTAAAATATCTAAGCTTACTCCACCAAGTTTTATGTCCATCTGCATAGCAGTGATCCCATCTTTAGAACCAGTTACTTTAAAGTCCATATCGCCATCATGATCTTCAAGTCCCATAATGTCTGAGAGAATAGCATATTTATCACCTTCACTCACCATACCCATAGCGATTCCTGCTATAGTATCTGATGTCTCAATATCTGCTGCACGAAGAGCCATATAACCACCACATACAGTTGCCATTGAAGAAGAACCATTTGACTCTAATATCTCAGAGACTAAACGCACTGTTTGTCCATCAAGATTTATAGCTGGTGCTAAAGCACGCTTAGCTAAGTTACCGTGACCAAGTTCACGACGTTTAGTTCCCATAACAGGAGATGCTTCACCTACAGAAAACCCAGGGAAATTATAGTGAACCATAAAGTTCTCATTTTGTGTACCACTATCTGTCAAAGACTCAAACATCTGTGCATCTTTAGGTCCACCCATAGTAAGAACTACTAAGGCTTGTGTCTGTCCACGAGTGAAAAGACATGATGAGTGTGCATTTGGTAATACATTTGTATCTATAGTGATAGGTCTTACCTCTGTTAAAGCACGACCATCAGCACGAACTCTTTCATTAAGTATCTGTGAACGAACCTGCTCTTTTTTTACTTTATCAATAGCATCTTTAAGTTGTAATTCGGCTTCTACTTCAGCCCACTCTGTTTTTATAGCAATTATTTTTTTACGAAGTTGTCTCAGTGCAGTTGATCTCTCAGACTTTGCCATCTGATTCATAGCATTTGCGATATCTGACATATGAGTTTCTCTTACATAAGTCATCATCTCTTCATTTGATATGTGTGCTTTAAGATCAAGCGCTACTACTGATTTTTTACAAGATGCAAAAGCAGCTTCATACTTAGCATTTGCCGAAAAAAGTTCTGTTTGTGTTTTCTCAAAAACTGAGATAAGCTCATCTTCACTCATTGCATTTGAACTATGTGTCGCTATAACTGCTCCTGCCATCGTCGGATCAAGCATAGGATCAACAATCATATCACTTATTTCTACTTTCTCTCCACCAAATGCACGCATTTCTATCATAAGAAGATCATTTTTTGTCCCTGAAAGATAAAGATCTAGTGTTGAATTTTTAAGCTGTGAAAGTGTTGGGTTAAGCACTAACTCTCCATCAACCTTAGCAGCACGAACAGCAGAAACAGAAACATTAATGTCTATATCTGAAGTAAAAAGTGCAGCTGAAGCGGCATTAAGTGCTAGAACTTGAAGATCTGACTCTGCATCTGCTGAGAAAACCATAATAGTTACTTGCGTTGGGTGTCCAAAACCAGCTGGAAAAAGAGGGCGAAGTGAACGATCAACTATACGAGAAGTAAGTGTCTCAAAATCACTAGGTTTTGTCTCACGTTTAAAGAAACCACCTGGTATTTTTCCTGCTGCATATGTTTTTTCTATATACTGTACTGTAAGAGGTAAAAAATCATCTTTTACTATCTCTGTTTCATCTATAACAACGGTTGCAAGTATTACAGTGCTTCCAGATTTTATCCATGCACTTCCATTCGCTTGTTTTGCAACATCACCAAAAGAGTATGCCTCTTCTCTATTTTCTAACTCTAAACTTACATCATATTTCATATATTTTCCTCTATTAATTTTTCTATTGTCTCTTCATCTATTGTCTCTAATTTCTCATAATAGAGTGATGTTTCTACGTAATCATCTATATTATAAAGAAAAAAGATATCATCTACAAAAGTCTCTAACTGCTCTAAAACATCACTTGGTAAAACAGGAACAGCTATATATACTGCCTTTGGTTTTTGTGCAAGAACTGTTTTTAAAGCAGTCATAAACTTACTTCCTGTTTCACTTCCCTCATCTACTAAAAGTACCACTTTATTTTCCATAGAGGGGAAGGGTCTTCCTTTTCTATACTGGTAAATATTACTTAAAATATTCTCCTCGTGTTTACGATGAGCCTCACCATAAATGTAGTCATACTGAATTTCAAATGCAGAAACTAACTCTTCATTAATTACAATCTCTTCACTCTCACTTACCCGAGCTACTTCACACTCACTATTATTTGGAGCCATTATAGCTTCTAAAAAAAGAATCTCTAAGTTGTTTTTCACTCTTTTGTTTATATAAGTCCCTAAGGCTAAACCACCTCTAGAGACAGCAACTATATTCCACTCTTCATCTTTGAGTTTATGCATAGGAATAACATCTTGAAGTTTTTTAGCTGCATCTTCTCTATCTAAGATAATATTTTTATACTTTTGCATCTTCTCATTCCCCTTTAGTTGTCTTTAAATTTATAAGAGAGAAGTGATGCATCACTTGAGTCCATAATAGGTTTTAAAATAATTGTAAAATAGAGATATCTATCATATATGGAAGAAGTATCTATACCACTTGTTAAAATTGGCCTTTTATTTTCACTATATCTTATGCCAAAATCCCAACAACGCTGTTTATACATAAAACCAATCTCTTTACTTTTCGTTTCCTTTGCTTCCAAGTCATAGTTATAAAGAGCATTAAAAGAGTAGTGAACATTGTAATTATATCTTAGAGTTGATGTTAAATAGCTTGTATGTCTTGGTACTTTTTCTGTATCATCTAAAAAGTCATCCTTGTAAAGATGTGAAAGAAGAAAATTTACTCCATATTCTTTAAAAGAAATTTCATTAAATATCTTGGAAAATTTATTTTTCTCATAATTATAAAACATATTATTATAAAAGCTCAAATACGATGTTATCTTATAATCCAACTCATGTTCTATCTCTCCGTATCTATTTTCAAGACTAGAATATGATATTTTTTGTGTTAAACGCTGATAAAGAACTTGTTTTGCTTGATCATCGTAAATATATTGAATAAGGTCCAATTCTGCTTCATCTTGAATGGATGATATATTATAAAACTCACATCTTGTTTCGTTTCGATTAGCACTATCTCCACAATAATCTTGGTTATCCTCATAATAACCACTTTTAGACTCTGTACCAGTCCTGTTATAACTAACACTTGCACTTACTACATGAGAGAAACTTTCATACCCTTTCGTTAATTGTGTTGAAGCTGTTAATGTATGATAATTTCGTAAGATATATCCATCATTATATTCTGTCGTTGATGTAATATCTTTCTCATCACTCCCAAAACTTGAGTGTTGCATATAAACATTGGCCTTATATGATACATTCAAATACTCATCAAAAAGTGATGTTTGTAGAGATACAGGAAGATTTATATCTGTTTGAACTACAGTTTTACCCTCTGTGCGAGTAATGTTATTAGCTTGCACATCCAAATTATAAAGCATATGATCATTAAAGAGTGTGTCTAAATAGTAGTGATACTGTAATGTTGGTAAAACCTGTAGTGTCTCGCTATTGCTAGAAAGTGTTAAATCTTGATAATACTTAAAATAACTTCCAATATATTGATCATTGGTATTATAAAAAAGATTAATCCGAGAGAGCAACTGTGTAGCTGTTGTTGTATCTTGAGGGTTATTTGTTTCAAGATTTATGTAATCCACATCATTCATACTGCTTATATCCGCATAAAGAGCGGATTGGCCTTCTAAATGAGAACCAAACCATTGATTTAAAACATTACTATTATCATATAAGAAGTTAAAACCGTAATGTGATTCATTTTGTAAATCATTATGAACTACATATTTCTCTTTCTCTTTAAAATAACCTAAACGAAACTCACCATGAGAATAGGGTGAATCTACAAAACGAAATGTTTGATAAATTCCGTATCCTCTCTGCGATCTCGATTGTGGACGAAACTCTAAATCCCACCAATTTTGCTCAGCAATATATATAGGTTGCTCATAGTAAACTCCTTCGGCAGAAGAGTAACCAAGAGAAGGCATTAAAAGTCCTGTTCTTCTTGTTTTATCTAAAGAGTATCCAAAATAAGGAGTATAAAAAATGGCTAAGTCATCTAAATAAAGCCTAGCATTATAAATATTCATCCATTTAGAATCACTATTATAGTCTGAGGAAGAGAACTCTATTTTCCACAATGGATCAATAGGGTTACAGCCACTTAAAACACCAGAACTAATGTCAGTATCGTTGCGCTTTGTTTTTGCACTCTCTGCACTAATCCAAAGTTGTGTTTCTTTATCTGACATATAAAATGGTTCAAAATGTCGCTCTTTTTTCGCTATATTTAATTTAGCATATTTTCCTAAAACTTTATATGATTCTCCATAATTTAAGCGAATGTTATCAAAAAGTTCTAAAAAACCACTCGATCTATCATAAATTGCTCTATCTGCTGTAATGAGATAATCTTTATAAATAACACTCACACCACCTTTCGCTTCAACAATACTTCCTGTTGAATCCATAATAGAAGCAAAGATCTCTACTTTGTCGCTTGCATTTAGCTGCATACTCAGCAGAAGAATAAAAAAAAAATTACGCATTTACAACCAGTGTTTTAGCTGTAAGATCATGCCATGTTTGTCTACTTGGACTCATCATACCCCACAAAAAACCAAGATAAAAAAGCATCTCACTAATCACCCTAAAAATAGAACGATTCAGTGCGGTTAAAACATTTGGTGTATTCAATGTTTCTATTTCAATGACTCTAATTTTTAAGGCAATTTTACCTAAAGATGCACCATACTGCATGACAAAAAAAGCTTGATAAACTATTTTCATAAGCATATACTCAAGAACAAAACTATTTGTTAGCAAAATAATCTCTTCGGTTGTCCTAGCAGAAGAGAAAGAGTCCCAAAGAGCTATAATAAGAATAAATGAGAGAAGTGTTTCATCAATAAGAAGAGCAAATGCTCTCTTTTTTATATCTGCTAAAGTAATATCTTCACGATGAAGTCTCTCTTGTAACTCTTCATTCAAAATTTGTACCCTTAAAGTGCTTGATAAGCAATATCTGTACGGATTTTCTTTCCAACAAAATGAACTTGACCACAACGAAGATAGGCTCTATCTCTAGCTTCGCGAATAGTATCTCCTAAACCAACACAAACTAAAACACGACCACCATCTGCATAAAGAACACCATCTTCTTTACTCACACCAGCATAAGAGATATGTGTATACTTCTCTATATCTTCATGGAGTACTTCATCTTCTACTATTTCAGATGGTGTTGTACTCGAGTAGGGATAATTAGCAGATGCCATTACAACACCAACAGCATACTGCTTCGAAAATTCCACTTTTATCTCACCTAAACGATTAGTAGCGGCTTTGTGAAACATTTCACTTACACTTGAAGTCATAAGTGGCATAAGTATCTCACACTCAGGATCTCCAAAACGTACATTAAACTCTAATGTAATTGGTTCTCCATTTACAACCATAATTCCAATAAAAAGAACACCCTCAAAAGGAGCACCCTCTTTTTTCATACCATCTAATGTTGGACGAATTACTCTATCTTTTACTTTTTGATAAAGTTCTTCATTAACAAGTGGTGTTGGAGCATATGCACCCATACCACCAGTGTTTGGTCCAGTATCACCATCACCAACACGTTTATGATCTTGTGCAGCTTGTAGTAAAATATAATCATCCCCATCACAAATAGCGAACATGCTCAGTTCAAAACCATCAAGAAACTCTTCAACGATTACTTTTTTACCTGCATCACCAAAGCTTTTGCCACTAAGCATCTCACCAATAGCTTTTTTAGCTTCATCATGACTCATAGCTATAATAACACCTTTACCACCACAAAGGCCATCAGCTTTTACAACTATAGGAGTTGAAAGAGAGTCTGTAAACTTGTAAAGTTCTTCAATACTATCTGATTCAATATATGCAGCCGTTGGAATATTGTACTTTGCTAAAAAGTTTTTCATATAAACTTTTGAGCCTTCAAGCTGTGCAGCTTCAGCTGATGGACCAAAAATAGTAAGACCTTCTGCCTTAAAGATATCCACAACACCATCAACAAGTGGTGCTTCTGGACCTACAATAGTTAACTCAATTTCATTCTCTTTTGCAAAGTGTGCAAGTTCATTATAATCTTTAATATTCAGATTAGTACCTAAATTATCTGTAGCCCCGTTTCCAGGTTGAAAAAAAAGTTCATGTTGCTCCTCTTCGTTCTTTATCGCACGACCTATTGAGTACTCACGTCCACCAGCACCTAAAATTAAAATTTTCATATATTTTCTCCATAAAATAAAAAAAGTATTTACTTAAAAGAGGAAATCTTCTAAATAAATACTTCTGTATGTTTTTAATAAATCAGATAACCCAAATAGCCGTCTCGCGGTTGGTTCGGTTCTCAGAGCCGAATTTGGGTGAAGAGAGGACAGATAAAGGCAGTATATCCTCGATAAGTTTCCTTATCTCAAGTGGTTATACCGACACACACCATCACTACTTGTTCACAATTTGAATATGTAGAACCCTCAATAATACGATTATTCGAACCACTCAGATTATCTATTTATGATTATACAAAAATATAACTTGATTTAGTTTTATTTTTGTATAATACGAAATTAAAATTTAATGTATAAGGTATTTTATGGCATATATTCCATTAATTGCAAGGGTTAGCTCACTTCCACCCCTTCCGGAGTCAGTTTTAAAAATAGAGTCCCTCTATGCTTCTAATGATCCAGATATTGATGATGTTGTAAAAATCATAGAAGGGGATCCAGCACTTACTGCTGATATTTTAGTAAAGGTTAATGCCCCATTTTATGGTTTTTCTAAAAAAATAGTAAATATATTACAGGCTGTAACACTTTTCGGAGCAACACAGATTCGTTCAATTGTACTCTCATCAAGTATTAATCGTGCTTTTGATATTGACCTTTCACCTTATAATATTTCAACACTAGAATTTTCAAAAATTAGTATGATTCAGAGCGAGCTAGCTTTTCAATGGTATATGGGTATAAATATAGAAACGGCTAGAAAACTGACACCTATTGCTTTTCTTATGGAAACAGGGAAAATTTTTATTGCTAAAGAAATTATACAAGAGGATAAAACAGCACTCTTCTTAAGTGATAGCCTCAAGTATAAAGACATCTCTTATGTTGAAAATATTTATACTAGTATGACTACAGCACAAATAAATGCCATTATTTTTGAACACCTTAACCTCAATGAAACATTTTATGAAACAATGAAATATCTTGACATAGAAAAAGAGATACCCAAAAACATGCAAACTATAGAAGATATAATTATTGCTCTACGTGTTGTAAGAGCAGCTATAAATATACAAGATCAGCTTAATGACTACTCTTTAAAAAATGCTTTTAAAATTCTTGAAGCAAACTCACTTGATGTAGAAGCTTTCAAGCGAGTAGTAAAAAGAGTAAAAAGAAAACATTTTGAATAGAAATTAACTACTTTTGAAGATAAAAGTCAATCTCTTTAAAAAGTTTTACAAGTTGAATCTCATAAAAAGAGATAAACTCTTTCCAGTTACTACGTTCTCCTTTTTCAAACTCATACTCCATTGTAGCCGCACTTTCACAAAGATTATATGCACCTATATTTAAAGCTACATCTTTTATATCCATAGCTAACCGTCGTGCCTCTTTAAATTTTCCTACCTTACAGAGGGTTTCAAGATCACCATTTGAATTACCATATAAATTTTTAAACTCATCGAGGATAGAGTGATAAAACTCATCATCACCATGACATCGCCCTAAGCCAACAGAAATAGAGATTTCAGTCAATCCATCTTCCTCTTTTATCTCTTCAAAGTCAACACTGCTATTTGACATATTTTGCATACTGTCATTTAGCATATCATATATTTTTTTATAAAAAATATCTACTATTATTGGTTTGGATATATGCCCCTGCATGCCTGAAGCCATAACCTTAGAGACAGCATCATCCATAACATCTCCAGTGAGTGCTAAAATTGGTAGATCATTATACTTACTACTTTTTCGAATCTCTCTTGTTGCTTCATATCCATTCATGTTTGGCATATTAATATCCATAAGAATCAGATCAAAATGAATATTTTTATATACCAAATCAACTGCTTCTTTACCATCATCCACAAAAGTTAGTTCAATTCCTGTTTGAGCTAAAAGCCCTTGAATAACTTTTTGATTAATATCATTATCTTCAGCAAGTAATATTTTTTTATTAGACATTGTTTTTAACTTATCTTTAAGTGTTGTCTTTCTAGAACGTGTATCTAAATTCTTTGCAACATAAAGATCCACTATCATATTTAAAACACTCTGCTGAGAACATGGCACTTGCAAATAGCTATCAACTTGTAAATTTTCAAGTAAACTACTCTCAACAACACTATAAAGTTCACTTAAAATAACCAGTTTTGTCTTACACTGCTTCTGCATATTAGATATTATTTCAATGGCTGTTGTTGTAATATTATACTGATTTATAATAAGAATATCATACTGCTTATTTCCCTCTAAACTATAATGTTCACAAGAGGCTAGAGAGTCAGTTTCATAATTAAAATAACCTAAAGATTTAATCAAAGGTATTACATTTTTATTAGATGGGTCTATAATTAGAATTTTTTTGTTTAGCATTGATGATGATGGTAATCTATAATGACGTTGATTCTCTGGATCTTTGAGTTTTAAACTTGTAGTAAATGTAAAAGTAGTTCCTGCATCTTTCTGACTACTCACGGTAATCTCTCCATCCATCAGTTCAATAAGCTCTTTAGAAATAGCAAGTCCTAGACCTGTCCCCCCAAACTCTCGACTAGTGGAATCATTTGCTTGATAATAGGAGTTAAATATACTCTCCACCTGCTCCTCAGTCATACCAATCCCAGTATCTGAAATAGAAAATTCAAGTTTTATATCATCAGAAAACTTTGAATGTACTTTTAGGCTTAAATTTACCTCACCATTTTGAGTAAACTTTACTGCATTTCCTATAAGATTTATTAATATTTGTCCTAAACGTAAAGAGTCTCCTACAACTTTTGCAGGTACATCTTTTTCAACATTCATAGTAAGTAGAACACCTTTACGTTTTGCATTCATAGCATTTACACTTAAAACATAATCTAATATATTATTTATATTGAACTCTTTTTTTTCTATTTTTAATTCACCTGCTTGTATTTTAGAAACATCTAAAATATCATTTACAAGATTCAAAAGATGCTGTGATGAGTTCTCTATCTGTTCTATATAATCTTTTTGGAGCTTTGTAAGTTCACTCTCTAAGACTAAATGAGTAAGTCCCATAATAGCTGTCATAGGAGTTCTTAGTTCATGACTTACATGTGAGAGTAGTTCCCCCTTTGTATTTACATCTATACTACTCTGTTGTAACTTCTCCTCATATACCATCTCTCTATTTTTAAGCTGCTCATTCTTTTTTTTTAATGAAATTAAGTACTTTACTAAGAGCAAAATAGTTATAAAAGACAGGAGAAACAATATGTAAAGATAGGGAGGTATATTGTGCTTTACTACTTTTATTTGAGCTGTTACTGAGGGCACCACTTGAGACTCTACAAAATCCTCAACTACTGCAAGCTCTTCTTTAGGCTCTAGTTTCTCTACCTCTAGTTTTTCAATTTTGGGAACTATCTCTAGCACTTCTTTTTCAACTGCCTCTTTTATTTCCTCTTTTTTGATTTTTTTTGGCATATTTTTCAGCTTTGTAACATAAATATCTTCATACTCTAGGCGAAGTGTATCTAAGACCTCTTGAAGTGTTTTTTTCTCAGTAAATGGTTCAGCCACAAGAACAAAGTATTTACCAGATTTCCTTACTTTAAAGATAAAATCACTTCTTTCTGCAAGAAGTTTTATGTTTTCGTGAAGCTGAATAAAATTATCTATTTTACTTAAAGAGTTATTTGCAACAATTTTATTTGGATAAGTACCAATTCGAATACTTCGAATATACTCTGCATTTAAAGTGAGTGTAAAGAATATTATAAGTATAAATAGGTAAATAAATTTCAATAGTGTCCCCTTTCTAATTTATAAAATAGCATATTATAACAAAAAATAGTGTGCTTGGAGTGAGTTTATAAGTTTTTTGCTACTGCAACACATGAATCGATACTCATGCTTTTTGCAACCCTACATTGAATATGAGTTGGAAGTGCTTTTTTTGTACTCTCTCCTATAACAACAATAGTATGTGTTTGAAGAAAAGTATGTGCTTTAGAAAAACATTTAACACTTGAGGGTGATGTAAATATAAGAGTCGCTTCATCACTTAATGTAAAATCTACTATTGCTTTAGAACATCTACTCTCATAGACTATAGCTTCATCAATTAAAAATCCTTTTTCTTGACTCTCCTGAACAAAATTTGAAGCCACTTTCTCTGCTCTGAGATAGAGCCATTTTCTCTCTCTTGGATATTTTTCAATGATACGACCTAAATTATCTCCATATCCAGAACCTATCTCTAAAACTTCACATCCAATTGCCTCTATACTCTTGGCTGTAGCATTAGATATACATAAAACTTTTTTTGCTTTATACTCTTGTGTGTACTGTTTAAGGACCCTTGCAATTTGCTTAGATGTTGCAATAAGGTAATCATACTCTTCAAAATTTATTTTTGGATTTAAAAGTCTTATTTCTAAAGAGTTAATATTAATAGTATCGGGGTGTGTCGAAAGAGAAAAAAGATAGATTGGTTTAAGCATAAAATTTCCTAAATATTTAATATTAAAAAAAACTATATGATCATGAAAAATTTCAGGTCATAACATAAAAATATGTCAGTACCTAAATTATTTTAAAATAAATCAAATATTTTTAACTTACTCCCACTCTATTGTTGCTGGTGGTTTTGATGAAATGTCATAAACAACACGATTAATTCCATCTACTTCATTAATAATTCTACGAGAAATTCTCTCGAGTAAATCATGTGGAAGGTGTGCAAAAGTAGCTGTCATACCATCAACTGCCTCAACAACTCTTACACAAACAGTATTGTCATAAGTACGGTTATCACCCATTACACCAACTGATTTTACATTGAGTAAAACTGCAAATGCTTGCCAAGTTTTAGCATAGTACCCACTCGCTTTAAGCTCATCAAGTAAAATAACATCTGCCTCACGAAGAATAGTTAAGTCAGGAACATTCACATCACCCATGATTCGTATCGCAAGTCCAGGTCCAGGGAATGGATGACGGTTAATCATACCCTCTGGAAGTCCTAGCTCTAAACCGATTTTACGAACTTCATCTTTGAAAAGTTCACGTAAAGGCTCAATTAACTCAAAATCCATCCACTCTGGTAATCCTCCCACATTATGGTGAGACTTAATAACCTCAGATGGACCATTTACACTTATTGACTCAATAACATCAGGATAAAGCGTCCCTTGTGCTAAGAACTTAATACCATCATGTTTCTTAGCCTCTTTTTCAAACTCTTCAATGAATGTATGACCAATAATTTTACGCTTTTGCTCAGGATCAGAGATACCTTCTAGCTTTCCTAAAAAGTTATCTACTGCATCAACAGTAATAAGTGGTGTTTTTAAGTTGATTTTAAAAACTTCTTCAACTTGTTCACGTTCACCTTTTCTTAAAAGACCATTATCTACAAAAACAGGAATAAGCTGATCGCCTATCGCTTCATAGAGCATAGCTGCTACAACAGAGCTATCAACGCCACCACTTAAACCACAAAGAACTTTTCCATCACCAACTTTTTCACGAATCGATTCGATTTGTTGTTTTAAGAAGTGCTCCATCTTCCATTTTTCAGTAACACCACAGATGTTTTTTGCGAAGTTACGTAGCATTAAGTAACCCTCTTCTGAGTGCTGTACTTCTGGGTGAAATTGCATAGCATAAACACGTTTCTCTTCATTTGCAATCGCTGCATAAGGAGAGTTTGCTGAAGTAGCAATAGGAGCAAAACCTTCTGGAAGTACATCTACCTTATCTGAGTGAGACATCCAAACAATTCTATCATCATCACAATCAGCTAAAAGTGGAGACTTAGTTTCTAGTTTAAGTTCAGCTTTTCCATACTCATGATGATCTGAGCGAATAACACTCCCACCAAAATCAACTGCGATTCTTTGCATACCATAACAGATACCAAGAACAGGAATTCCCATAGAGTAAACACCTTGATCTACTTCATAAGCATCTTCATTATAAACAGAAGATGGACCACCACTTAAAATAACTCCCTTAGGACCTTTTGCTTTAATCTCTTCTACTGAAGTATGATAAGGAAGAATTTCACAGTAAATTTTGTCTTCACGAAGACGACGAGCGATAAGTTGTGTGTATTGAGAACCGAAATCTAAAACGATGATGCTAACATTTTTCATATAAATGCCTTTATAATAAGTATAGTAATTAAATAATATGAAAGAATACTACAAAAAAGATTAATATTTGATTTACATAAAGTATCTAGTGTTGGGTCAGGCTTCACTAAAGTGGATATTTATTCACAGGGGTGTTTCTTTTGTCATCTTGCTTTTGATGTTCTTTTTATATCAACAAGAGTCTGTTGTATTTAAAACTCAACTATTGCTTTGTACCATCTTTATAGTAATCATAACTCTTTTCTTCATTTTGATTATAATTATTTGAATGAAGCTTTTTATCTTTACATCCTTGTGAATTTGAACAAAAGTTATTATCTTGTATAAAGTTATATGTACCTTTATAAAATTCTTCTTTTGATGCACAACCTGAATAGAATACAGTTATAGTAAATATCATTATAATATTTTTAATTTTATCTTCCTTCTGTCATTTGTGGACATAACTATTCATTTAAAGAACACTTTATCATAAAAATACTTCATTTATACTCTTAACAGAACATATAAATGTCCTTCTGATTTCCTAAAATAGTGAAATTCAGTAAAAAAATATAACAAATTACAATGAGATTTTATATGAAAAGGCTTATCTCCACAAGAGTGGAGATAAAAAGAAGAGCTTAGTAGAGACCTAAAATCTCAAATTGAAAGTACCAGATAGATACAGAAACAATATATCCAACTAGGATAGTCCAAGAGTGTTTCATATGTGAACCAAATGTATAAATGCCATGAAGTCTACCCATAACACCAACACCTGCAGCCGAACCGAAAGAGATTAAAGAACCACCTACCCCTGCTGTCATAGTTACAAGCATCCACTGCGATATATCCATCTCTGGAGATGATTTTAAAATAGCACTCATAACTGGTACATTATCTACAATTGCTGAGAGGAAACCTACCCCAATATTTGCTGCTGTTGGTCCAACCAAAGTGTACATTTGGTGAATATACTCTAAGAACCCTAAGTAGTGAAGTGCTCCAACTGCTGAGAGAATACCAAAGAAGAAAAGAAGTGTATCATTTTCAACTTTTTGCATATTTACATAGATATTAAATCCATTTTGTCCACTTTTTTGTAAATGCACAGAGTAGAGTTTAAGAACAGCCATACCAAACATCATACCCCACATAGCAGGAAAATGGAAGAACTGGTGTCCTAAAACAGCAGTTACGATAGTAGCAATTCCAAGATAAGTTACACCCATTCCACCATCTAAAACAACTGGCTTTTTCTCAGTTGTAGCATCAAAAGGCGGTTGTCCTTTGGGTATAGACATAGAGAGTAAAAATGCCGTCACTAACCAACCAAGTACAGAGGCTGGGAAAAGATATAAGAAATCTACAAAAGCACCCTTATTCGCTGTCCAAGCCATAAGTGTTGTAATATCACCAAAAGGAGACCAAGCACCACCTGCATTTGCAGCCACAACAATATTTATCGCACCAGGAACAAGAAAAGCAAGGTTTTTCTTATCTATAGTAAAAAGTACAGTAGAAAGAATAAGTGCAGTAGTTAAGTTATCTGCAACTGGAGAGATAAAGAATGCTAAAAGACCAGTTAGCCAAAAAAGCTTTTTGTAAGTATATCCTTTTGAAACAAGTTTATACTTCATAAGATCAAAAACACCCCGTTCGATAAGTGTTTCAATATATGTCATAGCAACAAGTAAAAAGAAGAAAATTTCTGCAATTTCAAGTATTAAATGCTCCAGCTCATTATGTAGAGGATCTGGATCTAAACCATTTATTGCATAAAAAATTCCAATAAGCATAAACATAAATGTACCAGCGAATAGTGCAGGTTTTGCTTTGTTTACCTCATATTTATCTTCTGTAGCAATAAAGTAATATGCTATTACAAATACTGCTAAACTTAACCAACCTACCCAGCTTGTTGCTAAGTTAACTGCTTGTCCGTCAATTAAAACATGACCGGCTGCTACTGCAGCATCTGACATTGAACCGTGTTCCATTATTTCTCCTCTTGTATTGTGTGTACACCAATTGATTTGTCTCTAGAAAGTGCCCCTAGAACTATCTCTTTGGCCGTTAGTAAACGAAATTTGAGTAGTGTACCAATTTTTTCATTTAAAAGAGCATTAATTGATTCAAATGCATCATTTAATCCACTTTTTGTACGGATAATAGAGACATTCTCCCACATAATTCTACGAAGTTGCTCTTTTTTTACCTTATCTTCTTTATAACTCATAATATCATCTTTAATATCAAACTCAAAAAAATCCCTCTCTTCCTTACTTTGAAGAATATCTTCAACTGCTCTTGCTGAGAAAACAAGTCCCTCAAGTAGTGAGTTTGAGGCAAGTCTATTAGCTCCATGAACACCAGTTGAAGCCACTTCTCCTACAGCATAAAGATTTTTTACGCTAGGAACACGACCTTTTAAGTCACTCTTAATACCGCCAATAGCATAATGAAAAGCAGGAGATATGGGAACACGCACGGAGGGAACATTAAACCCTAAAGAACGAAGTGTTTTACAAATATTTGGAAATCTTTTTTCAAAATACTTTTCATCAAAATTATCAAATGCCAAGTAAACATTCATACCTGTCTTTTTCTTATAAAGATAAATAGATTTACTAACAATATCGCGAGAAGCAAGCTCTCCTCTCTCATCGTAATCAAACAAAAATCTTCTACCACTCTCATCCTCTATAGTCGCACCCTCACCACGTAGTGCTTCGGTTAAAAGCATCTTTTGAGCATTCTCGCTCTTGACAAAAACAGTAGGATGAAACTGTAGCATTTCCATTCTCTCTAAAGGAATCTCTTTCATCACACAGAGTCCTTGCATATCTGCACTAATACAAGGGGCATTTGTATGGTATTCATACAAAGAGCCTACCCCACCACTTGCAATAATGACACTGTTTGCATAAATATTGCGTTTCTCTCTATGATCTAAAATAGTTACTCCATAACATGTATCATTTTTTATAAGTAAATCTACTACCCTTGCATTTGTTAGCATTGCATGCTCATTTTGTTCAAGTAAAAAGTGATGCAAATATCGCCCCGTTGCATCACCACCTGCATGTAAAATTCTCTCACAAGAGTGTGCAGCTTCTTTTGTAAAAAGAAGATTCCCCTCTTCATCTCTGTCAAAAGCAAAACCATTAAAGACTAAATCATCTATAGCCTCACGAGAGAAGTTTGAGAGAACACTCACTGCTTCTTTATCACAGAGTCCATCTCCTGCATTTAAAGTGTCTTCTATATGAAGAGGAATATCTGCCTTATCACGAGCCAGAGCCACACCACCCTGTGCATAAAAGGTATTGCACTTAAAAGTTTCTCGCTTGTTAATGATGAGTACTTTTTTCTCTTTTGGAAGTTTCATAGCAGCATAAAGCCCTGCTACACCTGCACCAATAATTATGACATCGTATTTAAACATTACTTACAACTTTCATTTATATCATCACTTTTAAACTCTTTTTTTTCTAAAATAAACTTTACATTTTCATCACTCTCTGGAGCACTCTTTTGATAATAAGGTGCTGCCTTATAGCCACAGCCACTTAGACTTAACAAAAAGCTTGCTATAATAAGATTATGAAAAATGCTGGTCAAATAATTACTACTATCCAATATAAACCTCAATTTAAAAGAATTTTACAACATAAGTGTGTACAGAAATTAAAATCGGTCATGCTACCGGCGATTCAAAAAAATATCAAGTATGGTTATATACGAGATAAAAAATTATATTTTGTAATAACATCCACACTTAATAAATATGACAAAGATAATATTATAAATACTATTAAAATGATTTTAAATGGTCGAATGATAGAGAAGAATGAGAACCTTTTTGAGTGTATTGAGGAAAATATTGAAGATGTGATAGTCAAAGTCGATCATCGGCCACTTAGTAATTATAAACCTTATACTACAACTGCTCATAATTTGCACTACTTTGAAAGAGCAACGGGAGAGTTAAAAATAACTATGCAAGATGAAAAACTCCAAGCAGTTGCACAAGAGATACAAAAAATTATAAAAGAGACTCATGAATCTTGAAGAGAGAATAAAACAGCTTCCATCATCTCCAGGTGTTTATCAATACTTTGATAAAGATGGAGCACTTCTGTATATTGGAAAGGCAAAAAATCTTAGTAATCGAGTTAAAAGCTACTGGCAGTTTACTCCCTCTCTTCAAGCGAACAAAACACTCTCAGTTCGCATATCTACAATGATTGCACAAACAACAGCACTTAATTACATTGTTGTTAAAAGTGAACATGATGCACTTATACTAGAAAATTCTCTTATAAAGCAACTCAATCCAAAGTATAATATTCTTCTTCGAGATGATAAAACCTACCCTTATATTTATGTAGATATGGCAGAAGAATACCCTCGTTTTAGTATCACCCGTAAAATTATAAATAGTAAAGATATAAGATACTTTGGACCCTACTCTGTTGGTGCAAAAGATATTTTAGATTCAGTTTATGAAACTTGTAAACTTGTGCAAAAAAAATCTTGCCTCAAATTAGGAAAGCTCTGTCTGTACCATCAGATAGACAAATGCCTTGGACCTTGTGCACTCCCTATCTCAAAAGAGAGATACCAAGTAGAACTTGACCGTGCCACAAAACTGATAAAAAATAAAAATTATCTTATAAAAGAACTTCAAGAAAAAATGCTTTTCTATGCGGAGGAGATGCGTTTTGAGGAGGCAGGGGAGATAAGAGATAGAGTGGAAAGAATCAGTCGTTCTGAGATAAAAAGTAGCATAGACTTTGCAAGTAATGAAAACTATGATATTTTTGTTGTAGGAGCAGCTAAAAGAAGAGCTGTTCTTGTCCGTATTTTTATGAGAGAGGGAAAAATAATCTCCTCCTCTCATGATTATATTACCATTAATGAAAACTTCTTTGAAGATGAACTCTACTACCGTGCTTTACTCGATTTTTATAAAGAGCAAAAGCCCCCTATCATTGCACCTATATTACTTGCAAAAGAGATAGAAAGTAAAGAAATTTTAGAAGATCACCTCTCTAGAATATTTGAGAGAAAAGCAAATATTTCCCATCCTAAACGGGGTAAACGCAAAGAGCTTATAGATTTAGCACTCTTAAATGCGGAGGAGTTACTTAAAAAAGATAAAAAAAGTGAGCATACAAAAATTCCTTTAGAGATTCAAACTCTTTGTATGTTAAATAAAACACCCTCCAGAGTCGAAGTATTTGACAATTCACATATGTCAGGAGTAGCTACTGTAGGTGCTATGGTAGTCTATGAAGATGGGAAATTTGTAAAAAGTGCATACCGTACTTACCACCTTCAAGCAAAAGATGAGTATGGGCAGATGAGAGAGACACTCTCAAGAAGAGTAGAGAGTTTTTCCAAAGCACCTCCTCCTGATCTCTGGATACTTGATGGTGGACTCACTCTTTTAAAACTTGCTAAAGAGATTCTCTACTCATACGGTATTACTCTTGATCTTATTGCCATTTCAAAAGAGAAAGTAGATGCAAAAGCACACCGTGCAAAAGGAAAAGCAAATGATATTATCTATACTGAAGAAGAGATATTTAGACTAAAAAACAGTGACAAAAGGCTTCAGTGGGTGCAAAATTTACGAGATGAAGCACATAGGAGTGCCATTACATTTCACAAAAAAACAAAACTCAAACTTGACCAAGAGAGTAAACTTTTAACACTTCATGGAATCTCCCAAGCGAAGATTAAAAAACTGCTCAATTATTTTGGTACTTTTAGTGAGTTAAAAAAAGTAACTTTTGAGGAAATTGAATCTATTTTAAATAAAAAAGATGCCAAAATCATCAAAAAGTTTTATAACTAAGTTTGATTTATCTTTGATTATGATATATTTGTAACGACTCTAGTTTTAAGGTTTTATATATGGCAGATCTAACAATAATCGATGAAGAGTATACTTTTAATGGTGATGTTATTATCAGTCAAACTGATACAAATGGAATTATTACTTATGCGAACAGAGCATTTTGTAGGATTTCAGATTATAGTGTTAATGAGCTTGTAGGGCAAGCCCATAGTATTATAAGACACCCTAATATGCCAAAAGTCGTATTTACAAAGTTATGGAAAACTATCTCTGATGCTCAAGCATGGAATGGTCTTATAAAAAACAGACGTAAAGATGGAAAATTTTACTGGGTCGATACGGAAATTCTTCCCGTGCTTAATGAGAATAAAGAGATTACTGGTTTTATAGCTGTACAAAAAGAAGCTTCAAGAAAAGATATTCATGAAACACAAGACACTTACAATAAAATGCTAGAAACACAAGACTAAGAGGGAAGAATAGATGCTAATTTATAATTTTCAAAAAGAGTTTGTGGGGATTGATGAAAAAGATCTTGCGACTCTAGGGTTTAATGACCTCACAGAACTTCGAGCAGAGGCTGCAGATTTTGCAGATCTTTTTGTCAAAACTCCAGGGTATATTCATAACTTTAAACATGTTCACTGGATAGACTTTATTACTTGTGCAGAATCAAATGATGAATCCAAAGTTATCATTAATGTAAATAATAAGAATTATAGATGCATCCTTAACATCACAACAGCTTTTTTAGTGGACAACCCCTCATCTAAAGCATATTTGATTAACTTGAATCATTTAAGAGAACTTACTCATGAAGAGAGTGAGAGTATTGCTGGTGACATCATAGAACGTCACCCTTCTCAAGGAGATTTAGAACCACAAGCAATCTTTAATACTACTACAACTTCAGAAATATCCACGAAAGAGGATGAAGAACATATCCTTGATGAATACGACATGCCTTTAGAGATTGAAATTGAAGATGAACCATTAAATCTAGAGATTGAAGACAGCTTTGATGCTATCCTTCAAGAGGATGATAAACTAGACATTGACTTAGATTTCGACAAAGAGATTTACAAAGAAGAGATTCTCCCAGCAACACCTATAAAAAAAGAGACTGTAGAAGAGAGCCTAGAGAGTACTTATGTATATGACCCAGCTATAGCATCTCATGAGCTTGGTCTCCCAATAGATTTAATTGAAGAATTTATTCAAGATTTTATAGAGCAAGCAAAAGAGTTCAAAGAGAAAATTTATATAGCACTCAATGAAGGAGAGTTAGATACTCTGAAAATCCTCTCACATAAGCTCAAAGGTGTTGCAGCTAACCTTAGAATAGAGGATGCTTTTGAGGTTCTAACAATCGCCAATACCTCAAATGATATTAATACCATTAGAGAAAGCTTAGACACTCTTTATAAAATAATTTCAAGACTTGAAGGTGAAGAGATTCATGAAGAGAAAAAAATTATAAAAGAGAATGTACTCCCCACTTCTTCATACAGTGATTTACCAGAGATCGAGATTTCTGAAGAAAAAATTGAAATAAATATGGAAGAGGAGGAGAATGATCAAACTCTTAACTACTCCAAAACAACTACCGCCAATGAAATAGGTCTTGATATAGAAAATTTTAATATACTATTTGATGATTATATCAATGAAGCAAATGAAATTGTTCTATCACTTAAAAATGCTATAAAGAATAAAGACTTTACACTTTGTAAAAATGAAGCCCTTAAACTTAAAGGAATGAGTGAAAATATGAGAATAAATCATTTTGCAACATATATTGATCTCTTAATCAACGATCAGGAGTCTCAACATCATTTAGATGCCCTAAAAAGCATAGAGACTCTCCTAATTCAACTTTCAAAAGTAGGAGTATAAACTATGCAATTAGGCCTTAAAAATAGACTTAGGCTCATTAGTCTTTTTCCAATTATTCTTCTTTTTTCCATTACTAGTTATTTTGTATACAACTCATACCAAAACTATAAAGCTGCACAAGTTTTACAGGATAAACTCTCAGAGAACAGACAACTTAATGCACTTGTAAATGATATATCAAGAGAGAGAGGAATGACTGTTATCTACCTTGGAAACTCCTCTAAAAACACACTGCGGTCATTAAAAAAGCAGAGAAACATTGTCGATATGAAAGAGCGGATTTATCTTGAGCATGTACAGAACAAAGATGTACTTCATGATCATTCAAATGGTGTTTCAGGGTGTAAAACATGTCAAAATGTAGAGTCTCTACAACTTGCACTTAATAATATTAAAAAAATACGAGCACTTGTTGATCAACATGAAACAAACTTTAACGAAGTATATAAAAATATTTATGGTACAACACAGCATATTGCTATTTCACAACTTGAAGAGATTACCTTTAATCAACTCGATCCGGAAATCAACTCTTATGCTACACAGTACATTGCCTTAGTACGTGCGAGTGAGTACACATCTAACGAGAGAGACTTTATCTCTTTTGCAATTGCACGATCTACTGAGTTTGAAGATGAAGAGATGAACTTATGGATCTCACTTATTGCAAAAGCTGATGCACTTACATACTCAACACTTAAAAACAAGCTTCTTGTGTCACAACTTGATACAGTACTTAAAAATGAAGATATCCTAGAGCTCTTTGATGATATAAATACAGAAAGAACAAACATTGTTTCCGTTGCAGGAACAGGTGAATATGATATCACTTCGGGTATCTGGTTTACTATGCTTTCTGAGAAAGTAAATGCCCTTTCAAAAGCACAAGATATTATTTTAACGGCTATGGACGAAAGAGCTATTACAGTAAAAGAGAATGCTTTACAATTTCTTACTATTACATTAACAGTATGGCTAATTTCAGTTATATTAGCAATATTGGGATTTTTACTCTCTAACGAAATTGCTCGAAATATCAAAAACCTTGAAGAAGTACTTAAACGTGTTGCAGAAGATACAAGTGACGGCAGCGATGTTATAGATATTAACCTTCATACTGCAAAAGGTACATCAGAAGCTTATGACCTACTTGAGAGAATTATTGAGCAGACAAGACTTGATAAAGAGTCTGCTCAAGAGGCTTCCCAAGCAAAATCAATGTTCCTTGCAAATATGTCTCATGAGATTCGTACACCTCTCAATGGTATTGTCGGGTTTACTGAACTTCTTAAAGATACAGGACTAGAAGAGGAGCAAACTGAATTTGTTGATATTATCGAAAAATCTTCTGAAAACCTTCTTGAAATTATTAATAATATTCTTGACCTCTCAAAAATAGAATCAAATAAATTAGAAATTGAAGATATCGCATTTAATCCTGCAGAAGAGTTTGAGTCTGCTGTTGATGTTTATGCTGTTCGTGCAAGTGAAAAACATATTGATCTTGGATGTTTTGTTGATCCAGAACTTGAAAATCCTATTAAAGGGGATCCTACAAAAATAAAAGAGGTTATTATTAATCTTCTCTCTAATGCTGTGAAGTTTACAAGTAGTGCAGGAGCAATTAATGTAGACATTAGAAAACTTGACTCACAACGTGCTGGAATTACAAGGATCCGTTTTGAAGTACAAGATAGTGGAATTGGCGTAACTAGTGAGCAAAAAAATAGAATCTTTGATGCCTTCTCTCAAGCTGACACATCTATTACTCGTAAATATGGTGGCACTGGTCTTGGTCTTACTATCTCTTCACGTTTTATTGAGTTGATGGGTGGACAGCTTGATCTACACTCAGAACCAGGAGAGGGTACAACATTTTTCTTTACTATCGATTTTGAAGAGGTTGAGAGCCTTAATGAGAGTAAAAAAGGAACTTTTTCCAACATTAATGCACTTGTATTAGAGTCTACACATAAAACAAAACGTCAAGAGATCTATCTCAAAGAGTATCTAGACTTTTATGGTGTAAGCTATACATCATTTAAAGATATGCAAGAGTTAGAGACATTGCAACGTCAGGTGAGTTATGACCTAATATTTGCTGATTATGATTACTCGGATGAGAACTCTCTGCATAAATATAGTACCTTACCACAAGAGCTTATTGTCTTAACTAAATCATACTTTATGAAAAAACTTGACTCTATGCACTTAGAGATTCTTAAAACACTTTATGAACCACTTAACAACTCTAAACTGCGACTTGTTTTAGAGAATTATTATGCTGAAAATTTCAATACAAAAAAAGCAAAAAAAGTAAGTAAGAAAACATTTAATGCTAAAACATCTAAGTTTAATGCGAATGTTTTGGTTGCCGAAGACAATATTATAAACCAAAAACTTATTAAACGAACACTTGAAGATTTAGGACTTAAAATCTCTATTGCTTCAAATGGATTAGAAGCATTTCAAAAACGCAAAGATGGAAACTTCGATCTTATCTTTATGGATATTCAGATGCCTTTCTTAGATGGAATGGAAGCAACTAAAGAGATTTTAGAGTATGAAGAGGAGTATAACCAACCACATATCCCTATTTTAGCACTTACAGCAAATGCACTTAAAGGAGATAGAGAAAGATTCTTAGAAGCAGGCTTAGATGAGTATACAACAAAACCACTTGTACGCTCTGAAATTATTTCACTTTTAAACCATTTTCTAGCCGACTACATTGTTGATGAAAATAATCCTGAGCCTGAGCCTGAACCTGAAGAGATTGAGATTGAAGAAGAACTTATTGCTCCTGAGCCTGAAGAGATTGAGATTGAGATTAAAAAAGAACTTATTGCTCCTGAAGCTGAATATACTACAGATATTCTTCTTGCAAAGAAAACAGGTTTTGAAGCGAGACTTTTTACTGTTATTTTAGATTCACTTGGATATAGTTACCAGAGTGTTACAACTCTCTTTGAACTTGAAAAAGAGATAGAGAAAAAAAGTTATAAGGTTATTCTTTTTGATAAAGAATTTAAAGATTTAAAACTTGAAAACTTTGCATCTTTAGTAAAAGAAGCTAACCATAACAAAGGGATAGACTCAAAACTCATTCTTATGAGTGATCCATCTACAAAGGATAGCGGTGAGGAATCACTCTATGCGGATGAAATTATAAAAAATGTAGTTAATAAAGATCTACTGAGACTACTTATAGAAAAATTTATTTAAGGATATAAAAAATGCAAAGAGATAATCTAATAGTTTTAGCTGTTGATGATGATATAATAAACCTCAAACTCCTCAAATCAATGCTCAAAAAGAGCGGTAAAGTCAAAGAGCTAATTGAGGCAAAAAATGGTTCAGATGCTATAGGAAAGCTTAAAAGTCGTGATGATATTGATCTTATCTTGCTAGATATTATTATGCCTATTATGGGTGGTATCGATATGCTAAAAGTCGTTCGTGCAGATGACAATCTCCGTCAACTTCCTATTATAGTTCTTACAACAGATGAGACAAAGAAAGTAGAAGCTTTAGAGTGTGGGGCAAATGGTTTTTTAATGAAACCTATCCGTAATGAAGAACTACTTAAAAAGATAGCTACAGTTATACTCTAGTTATTAAACAAGATTCTCTAAACGAGAATCTGTTTTAACACCTCTTCTATACGAGTAACACCCATAATTTCCATAGCATCTTGAACCTCTTGAGGAATATCCTCTAAATCACGTTCATAATTTTTTGCAGGAATAAGAACCTTAGTCATGCCAGCCTTGTGTGCGGCAATAAGCTTCTCTTTGAGCCCTCCAATAGGTAAAACATCACCACTAAGCGAAACTTCACCAGTCATAGCAATCTCTGAACGAATTTTTCTACTGCTAAGTATTGAAGCAATAACACTACACATGGCTATACCAGCACTAGGACCATCTTTAGGTGTTGCACCATCTGGTACATGAATATGTAAGTCATAGCGCTTATATACTTCACTAGCATCCAGATTAACACCCTCCTCTTTCTCTTTAAAAGTAGTAGGAATATTTTTCAAATCAATCTTTAATTTACGAGTATCTATAAGTGTTTTTACAACACTCATAGCTATTCTTGCTGACTCTTTCATAACATCACCAAGACTTCCCGTAAGCTGCATAGTGCCTTTACCTTTAATACGAATAGATTCTATCTTAAGTACATCTCCACCAACAGCCGTCCAAGCAAGACCATTTACAACACCAACAACAGGAACTTTATCTGTTTTTTCTATCTCAAAAACAGATTTATCAAAAAATGTTTTTAAATTTTTCAATGTAACCGACACTTTATCAGTCTTTGGATTCTGAAGTATCTCTTTTGCCACTTTGCGACTCAAGTCTGCTATACGACGACGGAGATTACGTACTCCTGCCTCTCTAGTATAACTGTGAATAAGCTCTTTAAGTGCTGGTTTAGAGATACTAAGCTCAGATTTTTTAAGTCCATGCTTTTTCACTTCTTGAGGAATTAAATAACGCGAAGCTATCTCAAGCTTCTCTTGAGGTGTATATGAACTTACAGATATAAACTCCATTCTATCTCTCAGTGGTGCAGGAATACGTCCAACATCATTAGCCGTTGCAATAAAAATAGCATTTGAGAGATCAAGATTAAAGTTTAAATAATAATCTCGAAATTCACTATTTTGTTCAGGATCAAGAATCTCTAATAGAGCAGCAGTTGGATCCCCTCGCTGTGAACGAGAAACTTTATCTATCTCATCTAAAACTATTACAGGATTCATCTTTTTAGCATCTATAAGCCCCTGTGTAATACGTCCTGGCATAGCACCAACATAAGTACGTCTATGCCCACGGAGTTCATTTACATCTTCAAGCCCACCAAGTGCTATACGAATAAGTGGACGTTTAAGAGCAGTTGCTATAGAGTTTGCTAAAGAGGTTTTACCAACACCTGGAGGTCCACTAAAGCAGAGGATCGCTCCTGCACTCTTCTTTTGAGAAACACCACGAAGTTCTAGCAGCTCTTTTACTGCAAAATACTCTACTATTCGTTTTTTAGGCTTTTCTAAAGAGAAGTGGTCCTTATCTAATTGTGTTTCTACTGTATCTATATGTAATGATTTTTTAGAAAAACTTCCAAAAGGAATATCTAAAACCCAGTCGAGATATGTTTGTGTCATTGAAGCATCTGAAGAGTCAGGATGCATACGAGAGAAACGTTCAAGCTGTTTACTCACCTCTTTATAAGCATCTTCACTCATCTTCTCTTTTTTTGATTCAAGTTTTTTTCTATACTCTTCTATCTCTTCATCTCTTGAAGTATCTGTTCCAAGCTCTTTTTGAATCTGCTTGAGTTGCTCTTTTAAGAAGTACTCTTTATTAATTTTTTCTATGTGCGTATGTACTTTTGATCGAATCTCTTTTTGGAGTTTATGTCCCTCTATTTCATCTATCAAAAAATCTATAAGATCTAAAAATCGTTTCTCCGTATCTACCTCAACAAAAATATTATATGCCTGCTCTTTTTTAAGCTTTACTGTTGAGCAGATCAAATCTATAATACGATTATGATCGTGATTCTCCTCTATAGTACGAAGTAGATCAGGTGGGAAGTAGTTGCTAACACTTGAGAGTGTTCGTACTTTTTCTCTTACTATCTCTAAAATAGCATCTATTTTAAGTTTATGAACTTCTGTGGACTCAATTACATCAACATGTGCCATAAGTGGTTCTTGAGATATCTCATACATACTTTTAGCACGTGCCAAGCCTTGAAAAAGCACCTTAACACGTCCATCGGGAAGTACTACCTTTCTCATAATAGAACCAACAACACCAGCATCATAGAGAGAGTCAAAATCGCGCTCACCTTCATGTGTCGGTTTTGTTGTACAAACAATAACTAAGGAGTTCTCTTCAATAGCTTTTGTTGCTGCATTTATATTTTTTTCATCACTTAAAAAAAGTGGGCTTATCATAAAAGGGTATAAAAAAAGTTCATCTTCTGCTATAACAGGTATATCTGCAGGGAACTCACCATAATTACTTAATTTCATCTATAGTTCCTAATTTCTAAAATTATTTTGTTTCATTCTCATCAACAACAGAGTTTCTCGAGACAACACTTCTTGTATCGGGTATAAGAAAACCATACCAACTTGCAGTACCATCCCCTTCAAACCATGACTTATACCAAGGTGAGTTTGCTCTCTCAACTTCACTCCAGTTTATCCAAGGTTGTGGTTCAATAGCTCTATAGTATGCAGCACTTTTTGGCTTGTCAATACGTACATAAAGATCTGCAATTGTTTCATTAAGTGCTGCTTCAGCAAGGTATAAATTAGTTGCCATCGTATCGACAATACTATAATACATAGAGTGAGGGTAACTACGTTTAAACTTTTCTGACTCTATAATTGCTTGCTTAATTAGCTCTTGATCACGTCGCGGATTTGGTAATGCTAAATACTTCGCTTTTATCTTTAAAAACTCTGCAAACTCTTTCTCATTTGCATTCGCATACCTCTTTACATACTCATCTAAAAAGTGCTCAGCTAAAAGATACTCTTCATAATACATATGCGAAATCGCTAAAATCATTGTGGCTTCTGGAAGTAATGGTGAGGCAATATGCTCACCTTGAAGTGAAGAGTAGTAGTTGTCTGCTTTATCTATACTCCCTTCAGAGACAGACTCTATAATTTTAGCATACCAATATACAGCTGGCTTATTATACTCTTCTAAATCCTTGGCACAGCCAGAAAAAAGTACCATAAATGCAAAAAATGCTAAAAAAGTTTTTATATATAATTTCATTAAATATTTCCCTAGTTATAATTAGAATGCTATTCTACCTAAAAGATATATAACAGGGATTAAAGAGCTTATGTTTTATAGCCTTGAAGTAAATCATTAAGGTTATTTGTTCGATCCATAAGAGTTGATGATGCATCAGATATCTCATCTACTGTCGTTTGATTTTCTTGAGAAATTTTCTCTATATTTGAAACTTTTGTAATCATAGTAGCTATCGTCTTAGAGTTATCAATATATCCAGTTACCGTCTCATCTACCTGTGTTATTGAATCTTCAATAGCACTTACACTCGAGTGAATCTCTACCTCAACATCATTCGCATTTTGAGAGAGTGCTTCAATAGCTTTCGCATTAGTAGACATATGCTCACTAGCATCATTTACAGACTGTGTTATCACACTAATAGTTGTGTTTATCTCACCAAGAGACTTTTGTGTACGCTCTGCAAGTTTACGAACTTCATCTGCTACAACAGCAAAGCCCCGACCATGCTCTCCAGCACGGGCAGCCTCAATAGCAGCATTAAGTGCAAGAAGATTTGTTTGATCCGCTATATCTGAAATAACATCTAAAACACCTTTTACAGCTGTTGTCTCAGAGCTCAGTTCTACAAGCTTATTGGAAAGTTCAAGCTCATCTTGACTTCTCTCTTCTATCTCATTTGCAAGATTTACAATTTTTTCATTTACATTTCTAAGTGTATTACCCGTTGCATCAATATTCTCTTTTGTCTGTTTTGCTTGTTCTATTGAAAGACGTAGGACATCTTGAAGTGCTTCTCCATCTTCAGCCACTTCATGTACTATGCTACTCTCCTCTTCTGCTTTACGCTTCATATCTACAGATGCACGAGATAAAGTAGTTGCTATTTCACTATTGTACGATGAAGTAGATGTCGCTTCACTTACAGTTACACGCACTTTTTCTATAAATTCATTTATATTATATGCCACTTCTGAGATCTCATCCCCTTTTGGCACTTCAACTCGCTTTGTTAAATCACCATCACCTTTAGCAAGTGCATATGTAGCGTTTTGAAGTGTTTTTAATTTATCGATAATAAATATTTTAATAATAAAGAGAGAAATTAAAATCATAAGTACAATAAAAACTGCTGTTCCTATCAGTGCATTTATAAAGTTAGAGTTTGCATTTGAGAGTGCTTCATCCTCATCTATTTTTACTATCATTGCCCATTTCTCGCCATACACATCTACTGGACCATAAGAGAGAATAACACTATGCCCTAAATAATCGCTTCCTAAAGTAGTTCTACTTTTCCCTTCAATTGCATTTCGAGTAGTCTTCGTTTCTATCTTATAATTACCAATCGTAGTTCCAGCTTGCTTTGTTGCAATATCGAACTCTTTTATTTTATTTGTAAATCGACTCTCATTTCGCATGGTAAAATTAGAACCCACTAAAAATGCCTCACCACTCTCACCTAAGCCAACCTTATCTACTTGTTTATTAAAGTTCATAACTTCATTGAGCTTCTCTTTTGGAAGTTGAAAGATAAGTGTCCCCTCATTATCTTCACCAAAATAAATTGGCATAGCTATAAATGCGACTTGCGCATTATATGCAGGCTCATAAATAGAAAAATCTTCAAAAACGACCTCACCTTTTTTTGCCTTCAGTGATTTTTTAAAGACTCTACCTATAGCACTATTTGCATAAGCACCCTCTAAGAGATTTGTTCCAAGGTCACAGTTTTTTTGCACACTATAGACTACATCCCCTGCCGGATTTACCATCAACAAATCATTTCTTCCAAACGCTTCCAAAATACTTCTTAAAATAGGATGCTCCTGTACATGAATCTCTGAATACTCAGTTGGGAACATCTTATTCATTTTATAATTTTCTTTTTTATTATATGGCTCTGAGTTACTCGCTATATAAAGATACTGTAAAATAAGTCCCTTATCACTTTTTGGTAAGTAAAAAGAGACATCTTTTTTTGCGGGAGCACCCTTTAAATTATAGTTAACATGAGCAAGATACTCATTATTATAATAGTTTAAAAGTTTTGCTTTTACTAGATCTAAATCAATATCTAAATCCTCAAGATTCTCAACTGCTTCATCAAAATCCCATAAAAGTTTCACTGTTTCACTATTGAGTGCTTTTGAAGAGAGTATATATTTCATCTCTGCAAAGTAGTCCTCTATATGTTGAATTTTACTTATTTTTATAGAGCTCATCTGCTCCATTCTTGTCTTAAGTATCTCCTCTTTAGCACTACTAGAAATGGTATAGGCTACACCAAAACCAAGGACAACTAAGGCTACAATAAAAAAAATGATAACTCTAAAATTAATGCTTTTTGTATTCATCTCAAAAACCTACTTATATTAAATAAATACTATTTTATCATATTTTTAAAACTATTATCATTAAAATTAGTATAAAATACACTTATGCAAATAAGAGAAATGAATTTAAAAGAGTTAGAAGTAGTCTATGAACTACTCTCTCAACTAAGAGTAACATTATCCTTCAAAGAGTTTGATGATCTCATCTACGATATGCGACATATGGAGTACAAAATGCTTGGTCTCTTTGAGAGAGGGAGACTTATAACCTATGCAGGAGTGGCAGTACAGACAAATTTTTACCATAAACGCCATCTTTTTGTCTTTGACTTTATCACCCATAAAGAAGAACGAAGAAAAGGGTATGCAAATGAGATGATGGAGTATTTAGAAATTTATGCAAAAACTGCAATGTGTGAAAATATAGTACTCTCTTCAGGATTGACAAGAGAAGAAGCTCACAGTTTTTATGAAAAAAAAGGATTTCATAAAAAAAGTTTTATCTTCTTAAAAAGTATCTAATTATTACTGGTTTAGCTTACTTTTTAAAATTATTTTTCCACTCTCAACTCCTGGTTGATCGTAGGCATTTATATACATAAACTTTGCACAAACAGATGTTAAAAGTTCATACTCATACATTAAACCTGCTATTGCACTCTCACATACTGCATCTATAGTTATAACATCACAAGGAATATCACTTAAGTTATTTATAGCTTCTATGGTTGCATCGGCTTGCATATTTATAAGAGAAGAGAACTCTCTATTATCAAGATAATTTAGCATCTCTAAACCCTCAAGGTTTACAGCAGGAATTTTAAGATCATTTGCAAAATTTTCTACTTTAATGACAGTTACTGTTTTATCTCGTCTCCCCTCAACTATAAGCTGAAGAAAAGAGTGCTGATCGATGGGACCTATTATACCTATAGGTGTCAGTCCCTGTCTTGTTGCATTGATGTCTACTTTTCCTAAAGACTCACCCCAGAGTTGTATATACCACTTGTTAAAACCCTCTAAACGCGAAGAGTAAGAGAAGACTACATTTATGTTAAATTTATTTTTATACTCTACAAAGAAACGTGCTTTTTTTAAGATACTTTCATAACTCTTCTCTTGAGAGAAAAATGAATCATGCACTCTTTTTACACCCTTAAGAAGCTCATCTATCTTAATACCTACTATGGCTAAAGGGAGTAATCCTACGGCTGTAAAAACAGAGAAGCGACCACCAACATCTTTTGGTATAGTAAAAGTCTGCATCTCATTTGCTTTTGCATAGGCATTTAACTTTGAATCATCCTCTGTAATAATAAGTGTATTTGTTTTATCTACTTGAACAAGTGAATGAATATACTTAAAGATCGAAATAGTTTCAACTGTAGTTCCAGACTTAGATATAACAATAAACAGCGTATCATTTAGATCTATACCCTCTAGTTTTGACTGAATATCTATGGGGTCAGTAGTCTCTAAAAAGTAGAGTTTCTTTGAGAGATCTCTTGAGTGTTTTAAAAATTTATATATAGCATACGTACCAAGAGTACTCCCCCCTATTCCTATAACAACAATATTTTTTTGTGTAACACCCTCTGCATACTCTTTAAAAGCACTCGTATCTTGATGCGCTAAATTGTAATACCCTATAGACTCTTTCTCTTTAATAATCTCTTCAAAAAGTTGACTATCAGATATAGTCGGATTGTAGTTATTCTTATAGTTCACACAAACACCCTCTTTTATAAAATTTTTAAATTATACACTTTTTCTTTAAATTTCTCTATATCTTCTGATCTATTATGTTTTTTTGCACCATGGAGTAACAAAACATACTTTTTTAAAAGTTCTTCTTCTATCTCTTCTCTATAATTACTACAAGTATCATCTTTAAGTAGCTTCTCTAATGTCTGCACACGAAAACTATCCATTCCAAAAAACTTAAAACTCAACTGGTCATTATGACCTGCATATTTTTTTATAAGCTTCTTATTGATTAAGCCTATCTTCTCTCTTTGCGCAATTCGTAACCAGAGATCATAATCTTCACACACTGCTAAAGTCTCATCAAAAAGTTCAAAACGAGTAAAAAGAGTTTTATTTATAATCACAGAAGAGGGAGCAATATTGCAGTAGGAAAGATTTTCTAAAAAAGTATTTTCACCTACTTTTCTAAATTTCTTAGGTATTTTAATCTCTTTATTATCTCGTATCCATGTTTCAGCTGTATAACTCATTAAAATTTCTGGACACCTCTTATGAAACTCAGCTTGCATAGCTAACTTCTCATGTACCCATACATCATCAGAGTCTAAAAATGCTATCCACTCATTTTTAGACTCTGAAATTCCCCTATTTCTTGCAGAAGAAACACCAGAATTTTTTTGATATATATAGCGTATACTTGGGAAATCTTTTTTTATATCTGAAGTACAATCTGTTGAGCCATCATCTATAACAATAACTTCTACGACAGAGTATGTTTGAGCAAACACAGATTTTAGTGCTCTTTTTAAAAAATCATATCGATTATATGTTGGAATAATAACCGATATTTTCATAAAAGATGTATCTACCAGACTTTTATCTCATTGTAAATACTATCACGTTCTACTGGAATAAAACCGCTATTTTTTATAAGATCAGTAAAATCCTTTACATCAACACCATTTGCACTTGCAGCTCCTGCTGCTGAATTTATAGACTCTTTTTCTATGGTACCATCAAGGTCATTTGCACCAAATTCTTGTGCGACAAGTGCTAAGTTTACTGTAGATGTCACCCAATATGCTTTTAAATTTACAACATTATCAAGTACTAAACGCGAAACTGCCATAGTTTTTAAAATCTCATTTGCTGTAATCGGAGCTTCAATGTTTAAGTAGTTATTTTCAGTTTGGTAAACAAGAGGTATAAAGCAGTTAAAACCACCTGTAATATCTTGAAGATCACGAATACGCATCATATGGTCAATGCGGTTCTCACGAGACTCTACATGACCAAAAAGCATAGTAACATTTGATTTTTTTCCACGCTCATGCCATTTTCTATGAATCTCAAACCACTGATCTGAAGTTACTTTTCCCTTACAAATATAGTCACGTACCTTCTCATCAAAGATCTCAGCACCACCACCAGGCATAGAATCAACCCCATTCTCTACCATCATATCAAGTACTTCATCATACGTAAGTCCATGATGTCGAGAGAGAAAATCTACCTCAGCAGCAGTTAAAGCTTTTACATGAAGATGTGGATATTTATCTTTTATCTTTTTAAAAACACCAAGGTACCAATCAAGTGTGACATTAGGATTATGCGCAGAGACTATATGTATCTCTTTTGCCCCTTTTTTATCATTCTCTTCTACTATTTTAAGTATATCATCATGACTCATGGTGTACTGGTTTGGATTTTTTCGTGTTGCACTATATGCACAAAATTTACAAACATCTGCACAGACATTTGTAGGGTTTATATGACGATTTATATTGAAATAAGTTTTTTTATCATGAAGCTCTTGGCGTTTAGCATCGGCTAATGCACCAAGCTCAAAAAAGTCCATATCATAAAGTGCTACTGCCTCTTGAAAGTTTAGTCTATTATTTTTACGCATCTGTCTACTTTGTATAATTTAAATTTTATTAGTGAGTGTATTATATCATAGAAGTTTACTCTTTAGTTTTTATAGCTTACAATCCAATCGCTATCCCCTGTTACAAGAAGCAGTGGCGTTTTTAACTTAGCAACATTCTCTATACTATCTAAGTCATCGGTAGGGAAAAGTTGTTTTGGAATACAGCTTGAAAAAAGTAAAAGAGAAAAAATGCTAAAAGTAGTTTGCAAATCCTCACAATAGTATCTATTAACGAGGATTTGTACCCATACTTAGCTCTGATGGAATTCTAAAAAATGTAAAAGGAGGAAAGCTTGTGGGAAGTTCTATAGGGTTAGTATTCCCACTATGGATGGCATCATAAATTTTACCATTTTGTGCCTTGAGTCTTTTAAAACTCATATAAAATCTGCCCTCTTTTTTATAAGTAGACCCTATTTCATTATCAACAACTGCCACCTCTGAGCCTAAAGGAAAAACAACCTCTATCTCATCATTTGGCTCTGTTTTAAACTTACATAAAAAGTGTGTACCCTCTGCATTTACCACACCACTCACTTGATGTGTTCCAAGTTGCATGGAGAAGTCTAAACTCTGTGTATCATTTCTCTCAAAAGGTCGTGATACTAAATAAGCATCAGTGTAACCACGGTTTTGCAGTGATTGAAGTTCATACTGATACTTCTCATGGTTAAATGTATCTGCATAATAATCATCAATAGCCATTCTGTATGCTTTTGCTGTAGTTGCCGCATAGTAAGCTGTTTTAGTGCGCCCTTCTACTTTTACAGAGTCTACTACTCCACTCTCTAAAATCTCTTTCATATGTGATGCAAGATTTAGATCTTTTGCATTCATGATGTAAGTACCAACACCCTCTTCCTCTTCAAGTCTAAAGAGTGTTCCTGTCTCAGGATTTGCTGCATACATCTCATACTCAAAACGACAATCATTTGCACAAGAACCACGATTTGGCACACGACCACTCTGAAGTGTAGAGATAAGACAACGCCCACTGTAAGCAAAGCACATACTTCCATGTACGAAAACTTCCAGTTCTAAATCTGGTAACTCTTTTTTAATTGCCACTAAATCTTTCAAAGATATTTCTCGAGCAGTAATAATACGAGTTGCTCCCATTTCATGATAAATTTGAGCATCTAAAACATTCATAACATTTGCTTGTGTAGAGAGATGCAGTGGCATATCTGGCACTAGATCATGGCAAAGTTTTAAAACACCAGGTGTCGCAACAATAAAAGCATCAGGTTTAAGTGCACCCATAGCAATAATATGTTTTTTTAAGAGAGAGAGTTGTGAGTTAAAAGGAAAACCATTAATGGTAGCATAGACTTTTTTACCATGAGAATGAGCATACTCAATTCCCTCAGCAAAATCTTCCATACTAAACTCCTTACCACTACGAATACGAAGTGAAAAGTGTGAAACACCACCATATACAGCATCTGCACCAAAACTAAAAGCTATTTTCAGTTTTTCTAAAGTCCCTGCAGGAGAGAGCAACTCAACTTTTTTCATTAGCTTCCAAACTGTGCAAGAAGTGCTTCTATATCATCATCACTTGCTACATCATTATGCGTATCTCCAGCAATATGTTGTGCGGATGAGACACGTTTTTCATCGTCAATTTTACCCTCAAAGAGTGTGTTCATATACTTAGAAAGTGCTCGCATTACATTGATAACACGCTCTATTTTTTGTCTATGAATATCTTGGTACTGCATAATATCCATTACACTCATAATAGAATCACCACTATTTTGCATAGTCTCTATAATGTCATTTGCAGCAACAAGTGCTTTTTCATTTTGCTCTAAAGATGTTTGAAAAATTGCAACATCTGGAAATTTCTGAGTCAGAGTTGTAAAGAGTTCTACATTTGATGTTAAAGTATCTATAGTTGTCTGTGCTTCTTCCTCTTTTTCCATTAAATCATTACTGATATTTTCAATAATGTCAAAAATTTCACTCGCTTTTTCTTCACTCTCTTTTGTTACATCATCAAGCTGATGCACCATCTTGTTCTCATCAGTTGCAGGAAGAGGCCATTGATGTGCTGTCTCATTTGAGTAACCCGATGGTAAGCCCTCCTCCTCTTCAGAGGCAGAATCCTCTATCTCTTTAGCAACCGCTTCTTGTTCTGGTGTCGCCCCATCTTCATCATCAAGATCTCCAATATCGCCACTCATTAGTGCATCTAATTCTTCTTGTGTCATAAACTCTCTCCACAGTAAATTGCTCAAATTTATTAATTATCACTATAATAGCATAAAAACTATAAATAATGAGAAAATAATGTTAGTAGATTTACACAACCATACACCACTTTGTAATCATGCACAAGGAAGTGTAGAAGAGTATATTAAAGTTGCTATACAAAATGGCACACAGTTTTTTGGATTCTCTGATCATGCTCCTATGGACTTTGACCCTCAATACCGTATGAAATTTGAAGAGATGCAAACATATGAAAGAGAAGTTTTAGAGGCTAAAGAGAAGTATAAAGAGGCTATTACTATTTTATTAGGCTACGAAGTAGACTACCTTCCTGGACATATGGACAAAAAAGTATTAGATGCAGATGTTGATTACCTCATCGGTTCTGTACACTTCTTAGAGGGTTGGGGATTTGATAATCCTGAGTTTATAGGTCAATGGAAAGAGCAAAATATAGATGAGATTTGGCAAAAATACTTTGATACTATTGAAGCTATGGCAGAGGCTAAACTTTTTGATATTGTAGGACATTTCGATCTTATTAAAGTATTTAAATTTATGCCAACTAAAAGTATTACAAAAATGGCAGAAAATGCTTTAAAAGCTATAAAAAAAGCAAATATGGTTTTAGAGTTAAATGTTGCAGGATATAGAAAAGATGTTCAAGAAGCGTATCCATCTCAAGAAATTTTAGAGATGGCATTTGCACTTGAAATACCTATTACTTTTGCATCAGATGCACATACACCAGAACAAGTTTCACTTTTTAATGAAGAGATAGTGAACTTGGCTCGTAGTGTTGGTTATACAGAGTGCGCATACTTTATAAAACGTAAACACAAAACTATTACTTTTTAACTCTCTGTATTTACAAGCCACATAGAGAAAATATCGAGATAGTTCCAAAAAGAGAGAATATACTCTTCACTTATTCCCTCATCTACAAGAGGTTCTAAAAGCTCAGCATAAAGTTCTAACCAAATTTTTCTCCCCTCTTCATCTATTCTAAAGGGAGCATGCCGACCAACCATCTGATGCTCTCCTCTCTCTTTCGTAAAAAGAGCTTCACCACCTGACACTTCTAAAAGAAAAGTAAAAGCATGACGTTTTGCCTCATCAAAATCCTCCTCATCTAAAACAGGAAATAAAAAAGCAATATCACTTTTCTCTATTAATTCATAATGATCATAAACTAACTTATGAAATCTCTCTTTCCCTACCTCATGTAAAAAACCGGGATGTGGCTTCGTTACAGGTGGCCTTACACCAATTTCTCCATCTGTTATAGTTAGTTTCATACTAAACCCTTAATTTATTTGCTAGAATTATACTTATTATTACCGTAAAAATATTTTAAATATTAGTCAAATTTTACTTTTTAGCATTAAGTCAAAGATATCGTGCTTCTAGTGTATCACTTTTAATATCAAAATTAAATTCAGTCATTAGAGGATGGGGTTCTTATCCGACCTTTAGGCAACTTTTTCGAGTGATACTTCAAGCATACTCTCAATATTTAAATGATAGTCAATAGCTTCCCACTCAATACCTGTATTCATACAGATGAGTTTATACTCTTTGAGTTGAGATATAGAAGCTTTTTTAAGTGGTTTATACCACTCCATAGGAGTTGAGATGATTCGACCATCTTCAAGTTTTACATGTAGGTATTCATCATCAAAGTGAACTTCTTTACCTTTAACTAAACCATTCATTCCAAATCCTTGTAAAATTATTTTGATTATCTTTAATAATTGCAAGTGCTAACTTTAAATCTTTAGGTTTTAAGTAGTTTTGGACTACCTTTAAATTTTCTAATTCAACTTTAGCAAACCCTTCACCTTTCATAATATGAATATGTTTTGGTTCATGCTCATTTGCATAAAAGAAAAATTTGAAACCATTTTTATTGAGTAAAGTTGGCAATTATCATTCCTAATCTTTATTTAATAGTATTATAGCAAAAATTATATTTGTGGAAATTTCTTAACAGTCTATTTTGGACATAAC
>Ga0256838_1000167_pt1 | contig 45663 bp, 51 predicted proteins | sample 4571419metaG_FD_185978 | JGI IMG/M metagenome (GOLD analysis project Ga0256838, IMG submission 185978) | Hydrothermal vent microbial communities from Guaymas Basin, Mexico - 4571-419 | ecosystem: Environmental > Aquatic > Marine > Hydrothermal vents | place: Mexico: Guaymas Basin | collected... | reverse complement strand
GACTCATCGCTAATGTAAAAGAGTATCATCAGTACAGCATTGTAGAAAAAAGAGAGGGCGATACCTACAAGCAGGAGTGAGTTACTCTCAAAAGATTGGAGTCTAGCAGTTACAGTAAAAAGAATAAACACAGTAATGATAGCTCCTAAGAAACCAAAGAGTGAAGTTAATGCTCCTAAACCAAAGACTATGGCAAAAGCAGCCCCTAGAGTAGAACCACTAGCTACCCCTAACGTGTAGGGTGTACCCATGGGATTTTTAAAGAGTGACTGAAAAAGCAGACCACTAAGCCCTAACAGTCCTCCTGTAAAAAATGCTACAACCACACGAGGAAAACGTAACTCCCAAAAGACTTGGTACTCCATACTCAGTGGGTCAATGATTTTAGCAGTATCTATATCTATCTGCCCATAAAAAGGAGCAATGATAAGTATGCACAATGAGGCTAGGGTAAAGAGTATTTTCATAAGTTTACCACATACACATCATCTACTTTTTTAATGGCATTATCAAAAATAGAATATAAATTTTTTCTCTCAAAGAACGCTTTATTCTCACCAAAAAAAGTAATCTTCCCCTCTTTCATGTAGAGTATTTTATAGCCTAACTTTGAAGCTAAGGTAAGATCATGCGTAATGACTATCTGGTTTTGAAATATATCTGATGAGAGTAGTTCATACACTTTACGTGTCTTTTGTGGGTCAAGGTTAGCCGTAGGTTCATCAAAAATAGTACGCTTAGCATGGTGTAAAAGTGCAGAGGCTAAAAGAATGAGCTGTTGCTCACCAGAGCTTAGGGTTTTACATGACTTGTTACGTAAGTTTTGTATGTTGAGTAGGGTTAGTACCTCTTCTGTGCTAAGTGTTGAGTAGAGTTTGCTTAGGGCTAAATACTCATACGTTGTAAGGTACTCATCAAATACCTCTAGTTTAGGTGGTACATAGTTGATGGCTTTGGTTTTCTCTTTCATACTAAGCTTATGCATAGCAACTGTACCAATGCTCACTTTGTTACTATAGGTTAACCCACACAGTACTTTAGCAAGAGTAGATTTACCCGCACCATTTGAACCTAAAATAATAAGATTTTCACCTTCACCTAAAGAGAGCGTAATGTTCTTTAAAATCTTATCGGAATAGGTGTCAATAGTTAGCATGTTATGGAGTTACTTTAACTTTTTGGTGTGCTTTAACTTGTGTTAAAATAGCTTTAAAGTCTTGTAAGAAGTTGACAAGTCTGTCACTAGGTATTCCTGCATAATCTTTATCTATGATGTAAATGTTATGGTTTTTACTTGCACCAATAGGTAGGCTATCCCACGGCTCTATGAGGTCACTCTCTTGTAGATTATAGGCTTCTTTTCTAGGGGCTAGGAGTATGACTATGTCAGGGTTAGAGGCGATGAGGTTCTCTCTATTGAGTATGGGTTGCCCTTTACGTTTACTTTGAAGTGCATTGCTATTACCACTAGCTTCTATGATGTTGTCAAAGTAGAGGTTTTGTCCTGCAACAAAAATACGTTTAACTAAAGTAGTGTTATGCCCTATGACTATGAGTATCTTTTTGTCTGTAACGATATTTTGTATCTCACTGAGTTCATGGTCTATGCTTCTGATAATACTCTGAGCCTTCTGCGTACGCCCCACCAAAGAGCCTATCTGACTAATGGCCTCTTTAATGTGTGTTAAGGTGTCTATCTGAATAACAGTAGTTTTAATGTTTAGTTTTTTTAATTTATATGCTAATTTTTCATTGTTTTTCTGCACTAAAACAAGAGTAGGCTTATAGGCTACAACTTTCTCTAAAGAGGCGGAGAAATAGCCACCCACTTTAGGTACAAGCTGTGAAGCCTTAGGGTAGGTACAGTACTCTGTGTTAGCAACTACTTGCTCTCCTACACCTAATGCATAAACTATCTCATTGATAGCAGGAGAGAGTGTGACTATACGCTCTTTAGCATAAGTAAATGTTAGTAAAAGTGTAAGAAACACAAGTTTTATCATATTCACTCTCTTTACCTTTTTTCCTAAAATCTTGCTTTAAGACCCAATGAAAATGCTCTTGGAATTGAAGCGTAGTTATAAGCAGTTTGGTAGTACTCATCTGTTAGATTTTCTATTTTACCGTAAACTTGTATCTCTTTAGTAATGTCATAATTTGCAGTAAGATTTACCACTGTGTATTTACCTGTTTCAACATCTGGAGCAGGAGCAGGCCATACACTGTTACCTGTGTCGGTTCTACTTCCAACATACTCTGCGTCTATTCCTAGGTGAAGGTTCTCTACACCATAGTAGTCAAGTGCAACTTTGAAAGTCTCTTCTGCTCTTCTTTTTAAGTCGTTGCCATCTTTGTCTTCAGCAGTTAAAAGACGAGTATAGTTTAAGTTGATTAAAAGTGCATCAAAGAAAGATTTTTTATATGAGATTTCTAAGCCGTTTATCTTAGAAGTACCTGCTATATTTGCATATTTATATGTACTCATATCAAAGTCAATCATATCGTCTATCTCTGTGTTGAAATAACTTATTTTAAACGCTTTATACTCCACAGTTACATCAAAAGATTTTGTCTCTTCTGGGTTAAGGTCAGTACTACCATACGGTGAATACATCTGGTAGAGTGTTGGTACATTATATGAAGTACCATAGTTAACAGATGTGATAAGCCCTTCAAATCTCTCATGTATATGTTTAAGACCTATTTTACCTGTTACTTTGTTATCAAAAGTGCTATAGTTGTCGTAACGTAGGGACTCTGTTAAGATAGTTTTACCACCGCTAAAGCCTTTTAAAGTATTGCTATTTGTAACAAAGATACCTTTGTTGTTAAAGTCTTCATCGATGTCATTTTCATGTTCAAACTTCTTATAATCCACACCCACAACAACAAAAGCTTCACTACCATAAGGTATTTTAGAGTTTATCCCATACTCTTCTATACTACCATCAAAGTTTTTAGAGTATTGATCATCAGGGTAGTATCTGCTAAAATCAGATTTATTGGCATAAACATTGAGTTCATTAAAACTATCTATATGGTTAAAGTTAATAGTTGTAAACTTATCTTTTACTTCTGAGTTATAGACTCCATTAGGATTCATCGCAAAAAGTACAGGGTCATAAGCATCAGATTGTGTTTTAGCATCAATGATAGTATGTGAGATATCTATCTTGTTACTTTCGTTTATCTGAAAACCTGCTTTAATTGTTGTTGTATCATTTTCATACCCATCATCTTCAAATTTATCTAAATCTTCGCCGTTAGGTGCATAAGCTGAAAAACCATCTGTCTTAATGTGGTCGTGTGTCACTTTTAAGTAAAAGTTTTCATCTTTGTAAGAGAGGCTTCCACCTATTTTACGTAAGCTAAATGAGCCACCCTGAGCATAAAAAGAACCATGTACACCAGTTTCAGCTTTTTTAGTAATGATGTTGATAACCCCAGCACTTGCATCTGCTCCCCAAATACCAGATTGAGCACCTTTTACTACTTCTATCTGTTCTATATCTGCTATCATCAAGTGTGCAAAAGGTGCACCGCTTGCTGAAGTAGCGTCGTTATATCTTATTCCATCTATGAGTACTAAAACACGATTTGTACTCATGCCTCTTAAATACACAGAGGTGTTTTGACCTATCCCACCATTACTTGTATAAGAAACTCCTACTAAAGAGTTAAGTGCTTCTGTTACCGTAGTAAATCCTCTGTCTTCTATCTCATCGGCACTAATAACATCTATATTTGATGTAGTATCTTTAATATCTTGGCTTGTTTTTGTTGCTGAAGTTACGATAATATCTTCAAGAACCTCTTGGGCAAATGTAGTGTTTGTAAGTAGTAGTGTAGCCGTAATAAGGCTAAGTGATTTTTTTGTCATATTTTTTCCTGTTAATATTTGTTAAATATTTATAATTATAGGGTGGATTTATTCACCATTGGTTTAGAATTTTATAGTTATGCAGTTTTTTCAGGAGGAGAAGTTTTTCGTGGTAGTATATCATGGGCTAATTTATGGTACTGATAATTACTGTCAAGTCTACTCAATTTGTGCATAGTAGAGTACATCGCGATAACTGCTAGTGAAAAGTAACGTTTAGTGTAGCCTCTTAAGTGTTTCATAGCGGGATTTTACAGTAATTTAAATAAAATAAAGTATAATCCTTCTAAATTATTTTTATTATATATTAGGAGTCCTACATGGCAATAGAAACAGTAACATCAACAGACGCATTTAAAGCATTAGTATCAGAAGTAACTTCACAAGAGGGGTATAAAGAGCCTATCGCATTTGGTATCGCACGTGTAGACAGAGGGCAAAAAAATGCTGAGAAAATTCTTCAAGCAAATTTTGGTCTTATTAACTGGAAAGAGAACTTTGGTTCAGCTGCTGTATTTGTAAAAGCATTAGAAGAGGCTAAATGTCCTGTAGATTTCTCAGGTTCAGAATTTGTAACCACTATTAACGATAATTTTGTAGCAAACGCTATGGCAGCTTTTGCTCCTTACATAGCAGAAGCAACAGGTGAAGCACACAAAAATGTACAAGTAGTTAAAGCCCTTGCAAACATGGAAGATATCGCTAAAAACTTTAGAATTGTATTCTTGTTTGAAGATGCAAATGCAGAGTCAGTAGAGGCAGTTTACCTTAAACTTTACGCTCTTTCTCAAGCAAAAGCAGAGTTAAGAAAAGTAAACTTAAATGGTGCATTTGGTATCTTGTCAAACGTTGCATGGGTAGGTAATACTCCTTTTGAGCTTGACTACTTAAGAGAGAATGAGATAGAGATGAAACTTAACGGTACTTACCCAGCAGTTGACTCTGTAGATAAATTCCCAAGATTCTTACAACATATCATTCCAGCAGATAACACACGTATCTTAGAAGCATCTAAAGTGCGTATGGGTGCACAACTTGCAGCTGGAACAACAGTTATGCCAGGTGCTTCATACATTAACTTTAATGCAGGTACTCTTGGTCCTGTTATGGTTGAGGGTCGTATCTCATCTTCTGCTATCGTTGGTGCAGGTTCAGATGTAGGTGGAGGAGCAAGTATCTTAGGTGTTTTAAGTGGTACAGATGGTAACCCTATCAGCATAGGTGAAAACACACTACTTGGTGCAAACTCTACTTGTGGTATCCCTCTTGGTGATGCTTGTATTATCGATGGTGGTGTAGCTATATTTGCTGGAACTAAAGTAAAAGTAGCTCCTGAAGAGTTAGCAAAAATCACTTCTGCAAACCCAAGTGCAACACTAGCTTCTAAAACAACATTTAGAGCAGACGAGTTCCAAGGACTTAATGGTCTTCACTTTAGACAAAACTCAACAACAGGTGAGATAATAGTAAGAAGAAGTACAAGAGAAGTTGTACTTAACGCTGACTTACACTAACCAAGTAGAGGAAAAAGATGAATGAAGAGAACGTAGTAGAAAGAGTGTGTCTTTTAGCACTTATGAAAAAAGAGCCAGATGAGACACTAAAAGATATACAAAATATGCTTGTTGAGACTGGTATGTTTGATATGAAAGAGTGTAAAGAAGTCTTTAAAATGCTAAAAGAGGAACAGTATATCTCTAATAATACCCTTACTATGAAGGGTGTTATGGAAGCTAAACTAGCAGAAGAGATGTTTAAGCAGTAGATTTTAGATGGTGTTATGCTATCTAAAATCTCTATCATGAAAAGGTTTTCAAAATGCGTGTAGATAAATGGCTCTCCGCAGTCAATGTAGTTAAACGTCGTACCATCGCTACAGATATGCTAAAATCAGGTGTAGTTTTTATTAATGATATTAAAGCAAAAGCATCAAAAGATGTAAAGATAGGTGATAAGATTACCATAGAGTACCTCAAAGGTGCAAAGTCCTACGAAGTACTCCAAATCCCTACCACAAAAACTATCCCTAAAAGTAAAAAAGAAGAGTATGTTAAGGATTTTTAGATGAACACAAAACAACAATTTGAAAAATTATTTAGCAATGAACTCTCTACAGAAGAAGCTCGTGCATTTTTGATAGACCTTTATGAGAAGGGTGAAACTTCTGAAGAGATTGCGGTGGCTGCTTCGGTGATGCGTGAACACTCTGTGAAACTTCCTCTCTCTGATGAGCTAAGAGAAAAAGCCATAGACGTAGTGGGAACAGGTGGAGACAAGAGTGGTAGTTTTAACATCTCTACTACAGTGTCACTACTTTTAGCCTCATTAGGTTGCGTGGTTGCAAAGCATGGAAACAGAAGTATCACTTCTAACTCAGGTTCTGCCGATGCTCTTGAAGCGTTGGGTGTAAACCTTAATCTCTCTGTTGAAAATCAGATAAAGATGCTTGAAGAGACAGGATTTTGCTTTATTTTTGCGATGAATCATCACCCTGCAATGAAACACATCATGCCTATACGTAAATCTATAGACCACAGAACTATTTTTAACATTTTAGGTCCTCTTACCAACCCAGCAGGAGCAAAGAAGTATCTTTTAGGTGTATTTGACCCTATGTATATCAAACGTATGGCAGAAGCACTTCTTGAACTAGATACAAAACGTGCTTTTGTAGTGAGCAGTCATGATGGCATGGATGAAATCTCATTAGCGTGTAACACTTCTTTTGCTTATGTGGAGTCTGGACGTATTTCAGAAGGTGAGATAAACCCACAAACACTTGGTTTTAAACAAGCATCTAAAGAGGCTATACTTGGTGGTGATGCTACTTTTAATGCAGAGATAACTAGAGATATTTTCTTGGCTAAAGAGATGGGTGCTAAACGTGATATTGTTGTACTTAACGCTGCTTTTGCTCTTTTTGTAGATGGTAATGTAAGAGATATTCAAGAGGCAAAAGAGATGGCAGAACAAGCGATAGATTCAGGTAAAGCGACTCAACATTTAGCATTAATGCAAGAGATTAGTCAAAAACTAGCGTAGAGGGTTTTTTCTCATAACGCCTTATTAGGAAAACAGATGAAAGAGATACACGCTTCATTAAATCAATTAGATAAAGTTGTAGAGTATTTAGAAGATACTTTACCCTCATCTGCTATCGTCTTTTTACGTGGTGACTTAGCCGCAGGTAAAACAACTTTAACACAAGCCATTGCTAAAGCAAAAGGCATAGAGGGGGAAGTAACCTCTCCTACATTTTCTTTACAGCAGTGCTACATGGGTACAGATAGTAACCTTTTTCATTATGATTTGTATAGATTAGAGCATGAAGAGTTTATGCAACTAGGGCTTTTTGAAGACTTTGAAAAAGAGGGTTGGCACATGGTAGAGTGGGGTTCAGATGAACTAAAAACCTTTTTAGAAGCAGTTGGATATAGTATTTTTATGGTAAATATAGAAGTAGATAAAAATAGCAGAATTTATAAGATAGGAACATAATGCATACCCTTGAAGCAAAAAGTCTCTCTAAAACCATAGGTAAAACAAAAATAGTACATGATATCTCTATACGAATACAGAGTAAAGAGATAGTAGGGCTTTTAGGACCCAATGGTGCAGGAAAAACAACCTCTTTTTACATGGTATGTGGATTAACGGGTGCAACGACTGGAGAGGTGTTTTTAGATGGAGTAAATGTCACAGAACTTCCTTTAAGTAGCCGAGCCCAAATGGGGATAGGCTACTTACCTCAAGAGTCTAGCATCTTTAAAGACCTCACAGTAGAAGAAAACCTTCTCATAGCAGCAGAAGCACTAAACTTACCCATGGAAACGGTACAACCACGCATAGAAAAGCTCTTAGAGATCTTTAACATAGAACCTATTCGTGCAAGAACTGGTATACGTTTAAGTGGTGGAGAGAGAAGACGGGTAGAGATAGCTAGAGCCTTAGTTGGTGAACCCAAATTTTTACTTTTAGATGAACCTTTTGCAGGGGTTGACCCTATCGCTGTGATAGATATTCAAAATATTATAAAACAGTTGGTTGAACTTGATATGGGTATTTTGATAACAGACCATAACGTACGTGAAACTCTAGGCATCTGTGACAGAGCCTATGTGATGAAGTCTGGTGAGATGTTAGCAAGTGGAACAAGTGAAGAGATAACCAACGACAAAAATGTAAGAAAATACTACTTAGGTGAGCATTTTACTTTTTAGTCTATAAAGGAAAAAAGTGAATTTAAAAGAGATTAAAATATTTTTAGATGAAGAAGTTCATCGAAGAAATAACCAAACAGAACTCACCCACGACAAACCAGACCCTTTACTGATAGCATCAAAATATCAAGATGAAACGGTAGCACTTATCTGTGCTTTGTTTGCGTATGGTAATGCAAAGCTTATTGTAAAGTTTTTAGAGAGTTTAGACTTTAACTTACTTCATGCAAGTGAGTCAGAAATACGAAAGAGCCTAAGTCAACACTACTACCGTTTTCAAAAGCCTGAAGATGTGATACAACTATTTATTACACTGAAACGGCTTCAAAGTGTAGATAGCATAGAAAATATATTTTACGCTGGGTATAAAAAAGAGGAGAGTGTTTTAGAGGGCTTATGGCATTTTATGCATACTTTAGAAAAAATATCTCCTTCAAAAACAAGAGGATACAGCTTTCTTGTAGGCACACTACCTAAAAAAATAAACTCAGCAGGAACATACAAACGTTATATGATGTATCTGCGTTGGATGGTTCGTAAAGATGATTTAGATATGGGTTTATGGTCTAAGATAGACAAAAAAGATTTACTCATGCCTCTTGATACCCACACTTTCAAAGTCTCTTTAAAGCTTGGATTACTCAAACGAAAAACCTACGATATGAAAGCAGCCATAGAGTTAACACAAAGATTTAAAACATGGGATAAACATGACCCCATCAAGTACGACTTTGCCCTTTACCGTATTGGACAAGAGAAGTTATTGTAAGAGTTATAATCAATATTTAGGAGTAACCGTATGAATAATCAGCATGATACTATAGCTAAGAGACTTGTGTGTATTTTACAAAAATTTAACTCAGGTGAGCAATTTACTGTAGATGACTTAATCAAAGAGTTTGAAGTTTCCAAAAGAACTATACAGAGAGATTTAAGTGAGAGGTTAAACTTTCTACCTATGAAAAAAGTAAATGGTATGTATGCTTTAGAGGAGTATTGTTTAGGTAGGTTAAACTACAATGATATGAGAAATTTTGCAACATTAAGTAGTATTAGAGGACTTTTTCCCACATTAAAAGATGATTTTATAGTAGATGTTTTAAATGATAAAATAAATCAAGCCTATCTTGTAAAAGGACACACTTATGAAGATTTAAGTAGTAAATCTTTGGAGTTTAAGCTTATAAATATCGCAATACTTAAGAAGTATCAATTGCACTTTACTTACAACCAAAAGCCAAGAGTAGTAAGTCCATATAAACTTGTCAACACTAATGGTATATGGTACTTAGTAGGAGATGAAAATGATATACTAAAAACATATACACTCACTAAGTTAGTCAATGTATCGCAAACTTTAGATGAGTTTGTACCTAAAAAGCTGTTTATCGATACGATAGAAAAAAATGAAGCAGTTTGGTTTTCACAAAATAGCATAGAGGTATTACTTGAAATAGATGCCAAAATAGCAGAGTATTTCTTACGAAGAAAACTATTGCCTTATCAAACTTTAGTTGAAAAGAGAGAAAATGGTCTACTTGTCTCTGCTAAAGTCTCTTATGATGATGAAATACTAAAAGTTATTCGTTATTGGATACCCCATATTAAGATAGTCTCACCTATTTATTTACAAGAAAAATTAAAAGATGAACTAAAAGTTTATTTGAATAATTTGTAAAATTTTCTAAAAACGACACAACCTGTCATCACTTACTGATATTATACAGATTAATCAAGAGGAGTTAAGATAATCATACTTAATTTGGAGTAGAATCAGATATGTGTATTAGAATGTTAACCTATAGGAAGTATATATAAGTTTTAAATAAATTATGATTTATATATGCTTGTTTTTTGGCAAGTAATATACATATAAAAGGTAGATGAATGTTTTTAAATAGATTAAAGAAAAAAGAGAAGGTTGCTTTCCTTGAGTTAGCACACCACATGGCAAGAAGTGATAATGATTTTTCAGAAGCTCAACAGAGTATTATTAATACATATTGTATGGAAATGCAGATAGATGATATTAAATATGATGAAAAAAAATTTAGTTTAAAAAAAACCTTATCAAAATTTAAAAAATCTAAAAGTCAAAGAATTATTTTACTTGAAATAATGGCTTTAGTATATTCAGATAATGTATTACATGATGAAGAGAAAAAAGTACTTGATGTAATGATTAAAAAGTTTGGTATTAAAAAATCCCTTTCTATTGTTTATGGAGAATGGGCAAAATCTATATTGGCATTATATATTCAAGGTAAATCACTTATAGATTTATAATGTTTCCTTGTACAAGTTGTGGATTATGTTGTCAAAATATTGCAGATATAACAGAATTAAAAGACTTTAACTTAGGTAATGGAGTATGTAAACATTTTAATTTAATAAATAATAGTTGTAATATTTATGATAATAGACCAGATATTTGTAAAGTAGATAAAATGTTTGAGATTAAATATTTTAAATATTTTACAAAAAAAGATTTTTATATAGAAAATGCAAAAGTATGTAATGAATTACAAAATCAATATAAATTAAATGATAGTTATAAAGTAAAAATAGGAGAATAGATTATGCCAATACCTTTTATATTAGGTGGACTAGCATTAATGGCTGGTGGATATGGAGTTAAAAAAGGGATTGATGCTTCTGATAAGAATGATGAAGCTGAAGGAATTATAAGAAGATCAAAAAAAGATTTTGAAAAAGCAAAAGAGAAAACGGAGGAGAAACAAGAGAAAACAAATAGTAATTTAGAAGAGTTAGGATTATTGAAAGTTGAAATATTTACAAATGAAATAAAAACATTAATTGATTTTATGTCAAAATGTAAAAAAGGTAATTCAAAGTATGATGATAAAAAATATTTGACAAAAGGTGAATTAAAAGAGCTTAATTTAGCAGTAAATAGTTCACAAGAAATAGCATCAGGGTTAGCATCTGGAGCAACAGCAGGAGCTTTAACTGCAATGGGGTCTTATGGAGCAGTAGGTATGTTAGCATCTGCTTCAACTGGGACTGCTATTGGTTCACTTAGTGGAGTTGCTGCAACCAATGCAACCTTAGCATGGTTAGGTGGAGGTTCTCTAGCTACAGGTGGATTTGGTATGGCAGGTGGTGCTGCCCTTTTAGGTGGAGTAGCATTAGGTCCTTTACTTGCTGTTGGTGGAATGTTTATGGATTCTAGAGCAGAAGAAAATTTAACAAAAGCAAGAGAACAAGAAGCAGAAGCAGATAAAGCTATTGAAGGTATGAAGTTACTTCGAACTGGATTAGATGGTATTATAACACGAACAGATGAGTTGGAAAATATCTTATTAGAAACTAAAGATAGATTTAATGATGTTAAAGATAGTTTAAAAGATAATTATTGTAGTGATAAAAACTTTAAAACTCTAATGAGTTTGGGTAAAACTTTGAAAAATCTTCTTGATATACCTGTGTTAGATGATGAGGGACAGGCAAATAATAATATAACAACTGAAATTAATCAAACTTTAAAACTAGGAAGTTCTTAATTATGAAAAGTCCAAGTATCCCAACGCCAAATCCTTTGCAAACAATAGATGGTTTAAAAATAGTACTTGATGCATGGAAAGAAAATCATAGAGTTACTGAAGTAGAAACTACTAAGAGAGAGCAGATACAAGCATATAAAGAAGTTGAACTAGCTAAAATTAAAGGTCAAAGAAAAGTTTTAGAACAATATTTTGAAGGAGTGTTTTCAGAAAGAAAGCTAATGATAAATAAGATGTTTGATGCCTTAGACAAAGGTATTGAAACAAATAATTTAGAGTTAATACAACAGAGCTTAGGTTCTGTTGTTGCTATAGCTAAAGAATCACCATTGGCTGGTGTTAAGAATCTACTTAGTGATTTTGATAATCCAGATGTTGAAGAGCTTACAATATAAAATAAGTTTAGTTGTTAAAATAGGTGCACTTTTAATTAACTCTAATATAAAGGAAAAAAATGATAAAACCAAAACCCTTTAAATTTGTATGTCCAAAATGTGCTTACTCTAAAACAGTGCGACCTAAGAGTGATGCTTTAACTCCTATGGATTTTATGAGTACTTGTCCAAAGTGTGGTGAGCAGATGGAGAGAAAAGAGTTAGACCTTATAGCTAAACTTATAGGTGATGTATTTGGTAGGTGAAGAGATATGCAGTATTTATGAATTGATTGGACATTAGAATGATACTGTGTATCATTCTACAAACTTTTATTGACACAATTATATTTTTTATACTATAATATTTTAATAGAGCTTACTTTTTGTGTATGTGAAAAACATATAGATATATGAAGTAGGTATATTTAAATGATTAAATATTAATAGTAAGGATTTTAATGTTAACCCTACAGATAAATAACCCAAATATTGAAAATATATTTTTAGAGGGTTTTAACTCCAATAAAGAGAAATTTTTAGAGTTTATACAATATAGCTATCAAGAGATGAAAGTAAAAGAATCTAAACGTAAAGATGCTATAGAAGTTGTAGATATAGACTTAAAAAAATTACAAATAAACTCTATGGCTACTACTTGGAATAATAATGATGACAAGGTATGGGATGAGCTATAAGAAGGGTGATATTTTACTAATAAGCTTCCCTTTTACCGATTTGAAAAATAGCAAGAAGAGACCTGTATTGGTTATCAAAGATGAAAATAGTTACGGTGATATAGTCTGTTTACAGATAACATCAAACTCAACACAAACTTATCTTAAAGAGATAAATCAAGTAGATTTTAATAATAAAATACTAAAAATTAAATCTTATATCAAGTATGATAAATGTTTTACACTAGATTCTAAGATTGTGGATAAAAAGCTTTCAAGTATAAATAGTAATTTTTTAGAAAAACTTAAAAGCCTTTTCTGTAATACTGTATTTTAATATCTGTAGAGGTGATGTATTTGGTAGATAAAATGATGTTATCAAATAGAGAGTTTAATTTTTGACTCTCTATTTGTGTATGTAACATTACGCTATAATAAGCTAAAAATTAAGGAAAATCTCTTATGCGATTCCTAAACATAAAAACAGACTACGCCTTCAAAAAAGTGTTTGGTTCTGAAAACTCTAAAAATATCCTAAAAAGCTTTTTAAATTCTACATTAGACCTAGCATCTCCAATAGATAGTCTTACCATAGAAGACCCTTACAATGTACCTAAACTTCAAGGTATGAAAGAGACAGCTGTAGATGTTAAGGCTACATTAGAAGATAAAACTAAAGTGATTATAGAGATGCAAATACTTAACCATGATGGTTTTGAAAGTAGAATCCTCTATAACACAGCAAAGAACTACGCAAACCAACTAGACCGTGGAGCTAAATACAATCTGCTTAATCCTGTTATAGCTCTAACTATAGTAAATTTTACTATGTTTGAATTTGATAAATATAAATCTATCTTTAAACTTTTAGAAAAAGAAAACTTCACAGAATACAAAGATGATATACAATTACAATTTATTGAACTACCAAAGTTTAATAAAACTTTAGAAGAGTGTGTAACCATAGAAGATAAATGGATTTACTTTATAAAAAATGCTAGAGATATGGAAGTAGCTCCTGCATTTACAGACCCTAACCTAAGAGATGCTATCTCCATAGCAAATACGGCATCTATGAGCAAAGAAGAACTAGAGATACAAGACAAAAGAGAAGAGTTTATTTTTATGCAGAAGAGTAGTATTGAGAAAGCTCAGAGAGAAGGGGAAGAGTGGGGTAAGAAGATAGGTAGGGAATCAGGGATTAAAGAGGGACGTAAGGAAGGACGAGAGGAAGGACGTAAAAAAGAGAGAGAAGAGCTTATTATAAATGCTTATAGAAACGGTACACCTACAAATATAATAGGCAGTTTTGTCAATATGAGTGAAGAGGAAGTTATTGATTTTCTTAAGTCTGTTAATCATTTATAGCTTAAACTATACAGAGTTAAATATCTGTTATACTTAAAATTATTTATCTATTAGGAACATGATTGAAATATCTTATTAATTTTATAGAAGCAAAAGATGTGCATAAAGCATCTGTGTATGAGCATTTGAAGTGTACAAAAGAGGAAGCGGTTTTAGTGCAGTATGTCTGTAGACGTTATGTAAAAGGTGTGGAAGAGGTACCTGTACTTGAGATGCTTCAAGACAACTTTTCATCACAAGGCTATGACTATCTTAAAAACCTAGCATTGGTTAAAAATCTTTTAGATTTAGGCTGGGTGATACAGATGAGCTTTGGGCAGATGAAAGCCCATGAGACGTCAAAACTAGAGCTTATCAATACCTCTGTGACGCCTAGTAGCTCACTTCTTAGGCTTTTAGAAGAGGGTTCGTTGGAGATTTTTCTTCCTGAAGTGAAGCCTTATACTGACCATTTGGAGTACTTGCAAGATCAGTTTGACATGGTTTCACTCCTTTACAAAATAGCTACATTTAAACAAGGTGTAGCAGATAACTCTTTGAGTATAGGACGTTTAAAAAATAAATTAACGCTTCTTACTACACGTATAGAAGAGCGTGTAAAGATGACTAAAAAACCCATAGACGTTGAAGAGTTTTTTAAAGAAAAAGCTTTTGATATTAAAGAAAAACGTATCTTCTTAGCACTACTTAAAGAGGAGTACAGTGGGGGAGAGGGGCAGTTTAGAGATATGAATACCCTCATAGAACTTATCAGTTTTGACGAGTATGAGAAGATTAAAAACCGTGCCTTGCTAGAAGATGGTGCAAAGCTTATCACTGAAGAGATTATAGACTATGAAGAGATACTCAACATATATGGTGGCGTTAGTCGCTCTTTTTACCTTCAAGAGGCGGTGATGCAACGTATTATTCACCCTAAGAAGAGTAAAAAAGTAACAAAGCTTAAACTTGACGCTCTTGTGCAAGAGCAAGAGATTTTTGAGTACTTAAAACCTACTACCACTTTAGATGATGTGGTGCTTCATCCAAAAACCAGAGAGACGTTACAAAATGTAGTCAAACAGGTAGATAAAGAGGTATTTAAAAAGCTCAAAGAGTGGGGTATAAAAGACAAACGTAAAGGTATCGATGCACGTATTATCTTTTATGGAGCAGCAGGTACGGGGAAAACTATGACAGCTGTAAGTTTGGCTAAAACCCTTAAAAAGCCTATCTTATCTTTTGACTGTTCTAAGATTCTCTCCATGTATGTAGGAGAGAGTGAGAAGAATGTTCGTAAGATATTTGATGACTTTAAAGAGTTAAGTAAAAAAGCTAAAGTAGAGCCTATCTTACTGCTCAACGAAGCAGACCAGTTTCTAAGTTCAAGGTCTGAAGGGGCAGGATCTTCAGCAGATAAAATGCATAACCAAATGCAAAATATCTTTTTAGAGCAGATAGAGAAGTTTGAGGGGATACTCATCGCCACAACGAACCTACTTGACAACATAGACAAAGCATTTTCACGTCGCTTTAACTACAAGATAGAGTTTAAAAAACCAAGAAAAAAACAACGCCTTAGACTCTGGCAGTTTATGCTTCCTGAAAAAGCAGACTATGAAGAGGGGTTTGATATGCTAGAGTTATCTAAGTACGAGTTAACAGGTGGGCAGATAAACTTAGTGATTAAAAACACGGCTTACAAAGTAGCAGTACGTAAAGAGTCCGTTTTTAGTAACAGTGACTTTCTTGAAGAGATAGAAAAAGAGCTAGGTTCTAGTTTTGATGGAGCTAAAAGTATGGGCTTTAAAGTCTAATGTTTCACGCAATAAAATCTTTTTTTACAAGAACAAAAAGTAGACTTTTTAGCTTCAATAACGAGCCATTTTCTAAGTTTTCTATCTTATTTATTATTCTTTTAGATATATTTTTATTTATAACTATTCTTAGTGGCATAGGCTCTGAAACAGAGATGTCTCCTAAGATAGATATAAAGTACCCTTCAGAGTGTCAAAAACACTTTACAGTAGAGCATAGTAGTAGTGAATATAAGGATTTTTTTATCCCTACACAGCTCTCTTACAGTAAGCATAAAAGTTTACCGATCCACGAAGACAGAAGAACAGCACCTCTATGTGTTGAACTCTATGAGAAAGTAGCAGTTATCGTAAATTCTGAAACATTTACAAGCAACAAAAAGCTACAAAACAACCTTAAAAGAGATAACCAAAAAGTTCTGCTAAAGATAGACAATATAGAGAAAAGATACAATACCGCGTTATTTGAAAAAATCTCTCTTTCTAAAGATAGTAATTACAAAGCAATAAAGAAAACATATTATGAACTGTTAGAAAAAGAGAAAAATATAGAGAATGAACTCAAAGGCATTAAACAGCTCTCTAGTTACGAGGGTTACAAAGCGTATGAAGATTTTGTAACCCAAAACAGAGTTAAAGTACAAGAGGAGTTAGCCTCTTACAAGCTATGGAAACCCTTTATCTCATTTCTTTACCTTCTAAAGTTTACTTTACCGTTGTTGATACTCTCTTTTTTACTTTACAGATTTACAACAAGAGTTAAAGTCGTAGAGTCTATCCCTACAAAAATAGTAGCCCTTATAAGCTCACATATTATCTTCATCGTCCTCGTACCAATTTTTATTAATATAATGTATCTGGTTTATCATATTCTTCCTCATGAGTATTTAGCCTCATTATTTGAACTTCTGTATCAGTTTGGCTTTGTATTTTTAGGCTATTACTTTTTAATGTTCCTTACTATTGTTGTTCTAGGTACGATTATCTTTTTTATCCAAAGGGGTGTTGCAAAAAAAGAGCAGCTAAGAAAAGAGATAAAAGAGAAAACACTACACATAGACGCCTACAACCAAAGTATCTGTCCAAACTGTAAAAACAGAGTAGACTACTCTAAAAACTACTGTGGATACTGCAAAGAAATGCTATTTAGAGAGTGCAGCTCATGTCAAAATAAAACAGTAAAATATATTGAGTATTGTATGGAGTGCGGAGAAAAAGAGCTTTAATCATAGATCATAGCTATTAAAGGTGGGAAATCCCACCCTACACAATATTACAATAAAACCGTAGGGTGGATTTATCCACCGTCAAGATAAATTATAATACTACTACTCTCTATATGTTATAATAATTTAAATTAAATGATTGTAGGTATCTATATATGACCATGAAAAAATGCAAGAATTTAGGAGTATATCAGATGATAAAAGAGAATAATATAGACCTATCAGCCACTATACAGCAGATAGGTAATGATGCAGTACGAATAGCCCAACGACAAAATCTAGAAAATGGTATCCCCAATGTATATAGTAAAAATGGAGTACTCTACTTCTAGCTACCCGATGGCACTACCACCATGGATAACCCATTTGAGAGTGGTGAGCTCAAAGAGAGGCTAGATAGTTTGACTTCTGTTGTGTAGTGTATAATATGACAATTTGACATATTTTCACATTTATAAAAAAGTATGTCATACTCTTTAAAATGCTAAAGGAGAGTAGTTTTGGAAATACAAATAGTTTTGAAACTTTTGCTCTTAAGACCGAATATGGTGTATGAGCTGTATGGGTTGAGTAATGATGAGATTGCTGTGCTGGAGGGGAAAGTATGAGAAAAATTAAAGAAATTAGAAAAATTTCCTTTAGTCAAGGAGCTTTATTTTCACCTAAAATTAGTTTAAAGTGGGATACTAATAAGCTACATTACAATTATAATCAATTTGGCTCATCTGAAAAGCGTTATGAAGAGTTAGTATATGAAAAAAGTATTGCAGTATCCGAAAAAAATATTTTAGAATTTCTCGATATATGTGATACTGCTTATATACGAGAATGGGAAAAGAAAGTCTATACTAATGATGATATGCTTGATGGCATGGGATGGGGAATTCATATAGATATTACTTTCATTGAGGATGGTAAAACAACCTTGTATCAAGTAGATATAGAGGGTTATGCATCATTTCCAAATGCCTATCCTATAGTTATTGGTGCTATAGAGAAACTGATACATGAAAGTATTTCTTCTAGGACATATAATCCACAGATCATGAAAGATTTTATGCAACACGATATAAAGGGAGAAGAAAATAGAAGAAATCTTTTTGTGAAAGTCTCACCTATGATTCTTGAAATTATTGAAGGAGTGATTTGCTCTTATCTATTGGATTATACTATTGAAGACATATTAGATAATTATATGAATATTTTAAGAATATTTGGTATTTCTGAAGCAGATGAGTCAATTATGAAGCACTATATTGGGGCATGTGCAGGTGAAGAAAATGAAAGAGGTATTGATATATTAGATTTTATTAATCCTACAATGCGAGAAGTATATGAAAATGAATGTAGGCTTCTGCTGGCAGAATTAGATATATGGTACTTAGATAAGGAAGCTCAAAAAGATATTGACACTCTTTTTGTACAAACAAGAATGATTTTGATGTATGCAAATCAGCGTAATATATGTTGTGAAAGCCATCGTCGTGATGATTTTAGTATAAAAACACTATCTTTGGAATTGGCAGAGACTGTCACAAATTTAAAAGAATATACAGATGAAAACATGATAACTCATGAATCTTATAATCCCAAAGCAAAAGATTGTCTTTCAGAAAGTATGGCAATATATTTAGAGTATATTGAGAAAGAAGCAAAAAAGGTTAAAGAGATAGGTTGTTGTCTTAGAATATATGATTATGCATTACTTAAAGATGAAGCAGTTCATGATATAGTATTGGTACTTTCAAATAAAATATTTGATGAAATTTTAAAATTTATAGATAGGCTACATGTCATATTTCAAGGTGCAGAACTTATTACAAAAAAGTTTATCATACAAGATGGAGATATAGTAGACTTGATTGAAACGATGAGTAAAAATCATGATTTGTCTGATATTTTACCTTTGATAGAAGTTTTTGGTGAAATTTAGTTTTGAAGATAAAACATGAATATTTGTGATATACTGTCTTTCAACTAACTTAATGGTTAGAAATCCAATATAGCCGTACATTATGAATGCAAAAATATTTCAGAGAGATTACACGACCTTACGATAAACATCAAAAACTCAAAAAACTTACACCTAGAACACTTAACTCAGAAAAAGAGCATAGACGACTCAAAAAACTTCTTACGCATAAAACAGAAAATATCGACAAAACACTCAAAGTAACATTTAAAGATTCCAAAAAATATCATGGGTGGATTCATCTTACTATTGCCACAGAAAAAATATCTATACAAATACGCTGTAGTTATGCCTTTGAACCTTTTAATGATTTTGTATGGTGGATGGAAGGCATACAACGGAACAGACTACAACCTGCATGGGAAATAGAAGAAGAGGGGTACTATAAAAAGATTTTTATATACCCTGTAGATAATATACATTTGAGACTTGTGGTGGTAGCTGATGATAACTATGCTCTTGAACACTGCATCTACAAAGAAGAGCATATAGTCCTAGATACAGTAGTTAGAAAAGAAGAACTTATAGCACAGTTTTATTATGGCTTTAAATATTTTGTTAAAAATGACTTTCAGCAAAAAAGATGGTCTAATGAAAACTTGTATGAAACACTAAAAAGACTAGATAGAACTTTTGATTGTAATTGGGATAGATGGAGATGGATAAATCAATATGCATAAAATATAACAATTTACCATATTAAAATTTATTTGTTTGAGTAAAGATAAGTAAAAGGTGGGAAATCCCACCCTACGCGTTTATTGCAATTATGGCATCATGTAGGGTGGATTTATCCACCGTCAAGTAATGCAATAAACCTACTTCACCATCTCAAAACCGACATGACTCATAGCGATGATGCCACCTTCTATGTTTAGGGGTGTAAATCCGTTGTTTTCTAATATGCGTGAGGCACTTATGCTTCTTCTTCCTGTTTGGCAATAGACAAGGATGTTTTTGTTTTTGTCATATTTGAGTTTGTTTAGGTTTGTTTCTAGTTTACTAAGAGGTATGAGTTTTGCACCTATGACGTGGTGGCTTTTAAACTCCTCTATGCTTCTTACATCTAAAATGGTGATGTTTTCATCATTTTGTATAAGTGTGTATGCTTGTTTGGCTGTGACTGATTTAAAGTTGGTAAGTATCCACCCTTTTGAGTATGCAAACCAAATAACTAATGCAACCATTGCTATCCAGTAAAGTATGTTTGTATAATTTTTGATAATAATCTTCATAATAGACCTTTTAATTTTCTTCTTATTGTAACAGCTTTTTTTTGTTTCACATAGTTACATCCCCTTAAACAAAGGATTTAAAGCTCCTATAGCGATAAAAACTTTAACTATATTTCAGATAATATAAAGGTAATATTCTGAGAATTCTCTACACTATAGAAGATGCTATGTGTCTGTTTTGGTGGGAGGAGTTGAAAATGAGTGGTTCATTTTCAATAGAGAATTGATTTAAATAAGGGATTAATATGACTCATGTAATTACAGAACATCCATATTTTGGTGTATTTGTTTTATTTGCACTGACGGCAGTTGCATTTCCTGCAACACTTATGGCGGCACGCTTCATTAGTAGAAGAATGGCCAAACTCGACACAGAGAAGCTTAAGCTTAGTATCTATGAGTGTGGGCCTGAGGTTACAAAACAACCCAATACTATTTCGGTACAGTTCTACCTTATAGCACTTTTGTTTATTTTGTTTGATGTAGAGATTATTTTTATGTTTCCATGGGCAATTGACTTTAAACTGTTAGGTTGGTTCGGATTTGTAGAGATGATATTATTTATAGTTCTATTAGCGATTGGTTTCGTATATGCATGGAAAAAAGGAGCACTTGAATGGCACAGCATAAGGTAAATTACGCCTCATCAGCAGGCTTACCGATAGTATTGACATCGGCAGACAAACTTGTAAACTGGGGGCGTTCAAATTCACTTTGGCCTCTTACTTATGGACTCGCATGTTGTGCGATTGAGATGATGGCATCTGGAGCAAGTCGTTATGACTTCGACAGAATGGGTACTATCTTTAGAGCATCACCAAGACAAGCAGATGTTATGATTTTGGCAGGGACTTTGTCTAAAAAACACTCAGAGTTTGCAAGAAGACTTTATGACCAAATGACAGAGCCTAAATGGGTTATCTCTATGGGAAGTTGTGCCAACACAGGTGGTATGTTTAACACTTATGCCACAGTTCAAGGTGTTGACCGTATTATCCCTGTAGATATCTACCTTCCTGGTTGTGCACCACGTCCTGAGACACTTCAGTATGCACTAATGATGTTACAGAAGAAGATAAGAAGAGAATCTGCAAACATGAATAAAAATACAAAACAAAACTTGAGGTTAGTGTAATGAGAAAATACGTACCTAAAGACAACGTTCAAGGTAAGTCATACTATACAGATAGATTTTGGGTTGCACCACGTGTTCCAAGAACAGAGGTAGAAGCAGAGGGTCATTTTGCTCAAGTACTTACTACACTTGCTAAACTAGCTAAAGAGGCATATGTTGAGCTAGGACAAATGGTTATCCATATTGATGCAAGTCAAAACTTTGAAGTTATGAAAACACTAAAAGAAGCGTGTGGATATACTCAATGTTCAGAACAAAGTGCTGTAGATTACTTAGCAAAAGATGGAGAGTTTGAACTCTTTTACCAACTGTTAAATATTACTGAAGCTAAAAGAGTAAGAGTTATATGTCGTATTAAACAAAATGAAGCCATAGAGAGTATTGAACCTCTTTATAAATCTGCAAACTTTGCAGAGCGTGAAATCTTTGACATGTTTGGTATCAAAGTCAATAACCACCCATTCCTTAAACGTATTCTTATGCCTGACGACTGGGAAGGACACCCTTTACTTAAAACATACCCTATGATAGGTGATGAGTTTGCTTCATGGTATGAAGTAGATAAAATTTTTGGTAAAGAGTACAGAGATGTTATTGGACCAGAAAACAGAGATCAAGCTCGTATTGAAAGATATGATACAAAACGTTTCTCAAGAGTAGGATACGAAGTACCATTTGATGCAGATATCTCTGCGGGTGAGACAAAAACTGATATTGAATATAGTGAAACTGTGCTTGTAGATTATACTAAAAATTCTGGCAAGCAACTAGACGAGAGAAGATAAGGAGGCGAGATGCAACAACCAAATAAATTAACCCCATTTTTTGAAAACCTCAATTTTGAGCGTGATGACAACACAATGGTTATCAACTTCGGTCCTCAACACCCCTCGGCACACGGCCAACTAAGACTAGTTCTTGAGTTAGATGGTGAGCAAGTAGTGAAAGCATACCCAGATATAGGGTACCTTCACCGTGGTATTGAGAAGATGGCTGAGAACATGACATACAATGAATTCTTACCTACAACAGATAGACTTGACTATATTGCGTCAACTTCTAACAACTATGCGTATGCATTGGCTGTAGAGAAGCTAATCGGTATAGAAGCACCAAGACGTGCACAAGTTATTCGTACAATGCTCCTAGAGCTTAATAGAATTATCTCTCACCTCTTCTTTGTAGCAACACATGCACTAGATGTTGGTGCGATGTCAGTATTCCTTTATGCCTTCCGTGAACGTGAGTTTGCAATGGACTTAATGGAAGACTACTGTGGAGCAAGATTAACACACTCTGCTGTACGTATTGGTGGAGTACCTCTTGATCTTCCTACGGGTTGGTTAGAAGCCGCAGCGACATTCTGTAACAAAATAGATCATGAAGTGGTACACACATATGGTGCATTATTAAATGAGAACCGTATCTGGAAAATGCGTCTTGAAGATGTAGGGGTTATCTCTGCTGAAGATGCACTTTCATGGGGATGTACAGGTCCTATGCTTAGAGGAAGTGGTGTCAATTGGGATATTAGAAAAGAGGAGCCTTATGAGCTTTATCCAGAGTTAGATTTTGATATTCCAACTTCAGACAGATGTGACTCTTATGGACGTTTTATGATTTATATGGAAGAGATGAAGCAGTCAACAAGAATTATTAGACAGCTTATCCCTATGTATAAAAAAACTGAGCCTCAACTTATGGCACATGCACCACAGTACATTTCTGCTCCAAAAGAGGAGATTATGACACAAAACTATGCATTGATGCAACATTTTGTACTTGTAACTCAAGGGATGAGACCACCAAAAGGTGAAGTATATGTTCCTACTGAGTCACCAAAAGGTGAACTTGGTTTCTACATCAAGTCAGAAGGTGAGCCTTATGCTTACAGACTTAAATGTAGAGCACCAAGTTTCTTCCATACAGGGCTACTTCAAGAGCTTCTTGTAGGTACATATATCGCTGATGTTGTTACCATTATAGGTACGACAAACATCGTATTTGGAGAGGTGGATAGATAATGAAACGTTATGATTTAAGACATTTAAAAGATGATTTTTATGACAGAATGGTTGAACTTATTGAAAAAGGTCTCAAAGTTGATGAAGTAGGGATTTTTCTTTTTGAAGTGGGGGATTTCTCATCTATTCAAAAGAGTGCTGATATTATAAAAGATGCTGGACATGATTTGATGAATTCATTGAAATTTAATGAAGTTGACTGGACTGTTGTTGTAAAGAAAGTTGATGAAGCAACTAGAAAAGCAAGAGAAGAGAAAAAAGAGTTAGCAAGAATAGCCGCTCAAAAAGCTGCTGAAGAGAAAGCTCAAGCAGAGAAAGTTGCAGCTGAAGTAAAAGCTAAAGCAGAGGCTGAAAAAGCTGAAGAGAAAGCTAAGGTAGAAGCAGAAGCAGAAGCAGAAGCAGAAGCAAAGGCTAAAGAAGAAGCTGAAGCTAAAGCCAAAGCAGAGGAAGAAGCTAAAGCTGCTAAAGAGAAAGAAGCAGTAAAAAAAGCTCCAGTAAAAAAAGCAACAACTAAACGTGCTGCAAGAAAGCCGAAGGCTAAATAATGTCAGGTATTATATTCTCAACTTGGAGGGATGAATTTATCGATAATCGTGGTAAAGCATCCGATGAGTTGAGTAAATCAGGATTTAAACTCCCTGAAACTTATCATGGAGATACAAATTCAAAAGCATTTATCGGATGGGATGGTGTTGCCATCTTTGACGAAGATATAGATGCTGTTGAGTTGGCGTCACAGTATGCTGCACAGTACCAAGAGTACTCTGAAGCTTGTGGACGTTGTGCTCCTGGTAGATGGGGAGGAAGAATCCTTTATGATTTACTCGACAAAATAGCACGTGGTGAAGGTACGCATGACGATATTCTACACTTAAAAGAGATATCTAAAACAATGATGATGACCTCTAAGTGTGAAATTGGAAAGACTGTGCCTAAGCCTATTTTAGATCTTATGGAACACTATAAAGAGCAGTTTGATACTTGTATCGATGCTCAAATACCTTCCAAACACTATGCGGGTGATACAAAGTATATTGCTAAAGTTACAGCACCATGTACAGATATGTGTCCAGCACATGTAGATATACCTGCCTATATAGAGGGTGTAAGAGATATGGTATTTACAGAGTCCTTAGCAGCAACAAGACAGACTATGCCACTTGCACACACTTGTGGACGTGTATGTCCTCATCCATGTGAAGATGCTTGTCGTCGTATGAACCTTGATGAGCCTATCTCTATTATGGAGCTTAAGCGTTTAGGTGCAGACTATGAGACAGACCATGATCTTCCTTGGTTACATCCAGTTGAACCTAAACCACTTAGAAAAGATGGTAAAAAAGTAGCTATTATCGGTGCAGGTCCTGCGGGACTCACTGCTGCATATTACTTAGCACTTGAGGGTATAGAGTCACATATCTTTGAAGACTTACCTGTTAATGGTGGTGAAGTTGCTGTAGGTGTACCTGAGTATCGTATGCCTATTGGTAAGTATCAAAAAGATATTGACCTTGTACTTGAGCTTGACGCAGTAACGATTACCAATAACCATAGAGTAGATGCAGAGCGTCTTAAAGAGATAGAAGCAGAGTATGATGCAATACTTCTTAGCTTTGGGGCTAGACTCTCTAAAAAAGTACGTGCAGCAAATGAAAATACTAAAATGGGTGGTTACTGGGGTGCTATTGAGATGCTTGATAAAGTTAATCTATGGCACAAATATAGTATAGGTTCTCCAGCATCTAACGAACTTAAAGGTAAAACAGTTGTCTGTGTAGGTGGTGGATTTACCTCTATGGATGTGGTTAGATGTTCTATTCGAGAAGGTGCAAAAAAAGTTATTATGCTTTACCGTCGTGATGAAAAAACAATTATTCGTAATACGACGTATGAAGAGTATCATGAAGCAGTAGAAGAAGGTGTTGAGTTTATCTTTCACTCGGCTATTGAAGAGATTTATGATGATGAGAAAAAGATTACAGCACTTAAAATAAATCGTTTTGAACTTGTACCTGATCCTAATGGTGGTAGAGCACAATTGGTTAAAATAGAGGGTGGTGATTTTGAGATAGAGTGTGACTATCTTATTCCAGCAGTTTCACAAGCTCTTGATTTACAAATTCTTCCTGAAGAGTGGAATCTTGAAATGACATCTTGGAACAGTATCTTAACCAATGGTAAAGACTTTATGACTTCACGTAAAGGACTTTTTGCTGCGGGTGACTGTGAGTATGGTCCGATGACTATTGTTAATGCAGTAGGTCAGGCAAGAAGAGCAGCATCTGTGATTAGTCGTTTTATTTATGATGGTGAGTGTACACGTACAGATGATGAGATTATGGAAGATCACTTAAATAGACTTAGAGTTTATGATAAAAAAGAGGTAATCACAGGTTGGATGCCAGGACTTCCAAGAGCTGAGAGTGAAAAACTAGGTGTAGAAGAGCGTAAAACAAACAACAAAGAGGTCAATCTTGGCTTCACAGGTGAAGAGGCTATGTCTGAAGCTGAACGTTGTATGCGTTGTTACTATATCTCAATGGTGGCGGTGTAATATGAGTATACATAATTCTATAAATAAAGGGAAAGAAATCACTGTTACTATTGATGGTAAAACGTGTAAAAGTACCTTTGGAAAAACAATTTTAGATATTGCAAGAGAGAATGATATCTATATCCCAACAATGTGTTACCTTACAAAAGTGAAACCTATTGCATCTTGCCGTATGTGTATTGTAGATGTTGAGGGTGTAGAGGGGATGATCCTCTCTTGTCAAGAGAAAGCTACTGATGGTGCTGTTATTAATACTAAAAATGATGAACTCAACGCTGAACGTAAGAACATTATGAAACTCTACAATGTAAACCACCCTTTAGAGTGTGGTGTATGTGATAAGAGTGGAGAGTGTGACTTACAAAATAAAACGATGGAGTTTGGATTAGAAGAGCAAGGCTTTACTGCACGTGACCAACACAGACCTGTAGAGAACTGGGGACATATTTCTTATGATCCAGCACTATGTATTATGTGTGAAAAATGTGTAAGAGTCTCTACTGAAATTACAGGTGATGAAGCACTTAAAATCAAGTTTGGTGGATATGGTTCAACTATTGTAAACAGTAAGCAAGATAAAAACTATGCATCACTAGGTGAAGCAGCAGCCGTTTGTCCTGTTGGAGCATTAGTAGATACAAACTTCAAATACACAGCAAATGCTTGGGAACTTGAAAAAATACCATCTGCATGTCCTCACTGTGGTGGTGGATGTCAAATGACGTATGAAGTGAAAAATGAGAAGATATACCGTGTAACTAATGCTTATGAATTTACGACACTTTGTGGTGCTGGTAGATATGGCTTTGATTATGCCAATAAGAGTGTTACAAAAGATGCTCAAGCATTTGCTTTAGCTGTAACAGCATTTGAAAATGCAGATACTATTTTATTTAGTAGTCAAATCTCAAATGAAGAGGCGTTGATTTTACAAAACTTTAAAGAGAAAAAAGGGTGTAAGCTTATCTCTCATGAAGCAAGAAGCTATCAAAAGTTTATGCAAGCGTATAGTACGATTACAGGTAAAAGCCTTTATGGTGGTACGTTAAAGGGTATCTCTGAGTCAAAAGCGATTATTATTTTAGGAAGCAAAATCAACGATGATGCGCCTACTGTAAAATACCATGTTAACATGGCTAGTAAATGGCATAACGCAAGAGTTACCTATATGCATCCACTAGAAGATTTAGAGATGAAAAATATCGTAACACAATTCATTAAGTACGAAGTAGGTAGTGAAGAGGGTGTTGCAGCACTTTTAGTTAACACACTTTTAGAAGGTATTGAACTTCCTAAAGAGGTGAGAAGCTATTTAGATGACTTAGATATCGGTAATTTAAGTGCTGAGAGTAACATAGGAGAAGAGGAGCTAGAGTTTTTAGCAAAATCTCTTCTTAAAAAATCAGGATTCTCTCTTGTAGTAGGTAGTGACCTTTATGCTCACCCTAAAGCAGAGCAGATAGCAAAACTTCTTGCACTTCTTGAAGAGTTTGCAGGATTTAATGTTATCTGTATCCCACCTGCTGGAAATGCCATGGGTGTTTCGCTTATTTGTGACTTAGATGATGAAGTAGAAGGGAAAACAGTAGGATACAATGTACCTGCTGACTTTACTCTCTCTGCTCTTGGTGATAGTGATTTAGATATGCCAGCGATGAATCAACAAGAGGGTACGCTTACAACCAATGATAAACGGGTTGTACCTATGAATGTTGCTCAGTCGTATGGAGGGTATACTTTAAATGATATTGCTAATGCTTTAGGCTTCAATAAAGAGTACACTATCGATTATAGTAAAGCATTACCCGTAGAAAAAGGATATACAGAAATCGCATTTGACGATTTACCAGATTATTTTGATTCAGTTGGTAATGAATATAGGGGTTACCTCTTAAAAGGTATAAAAACTTCTGTAAGTAGAACATTTGATGAAGTGTCTGAAATGGGAGCTTTTGATGGTGCAGTTATTTATAATTGCAACCCAGCAGAGCAGTATTCAGTATTTACAGCAGCATGTTCACTTTTGAAAACAGAAGCTTTTTTAGTAGGTTCAGAGCAATTTGCAACAGTAACTAAGCTTAAAGATGGTGAAGGTATTACTTTTACTGTAGATGGTGTTGATTTTAATCGTGTGTTTAAGATTGATACATCTATGAAGGGAACAATAGCACTCAATCCAACTTTTGATAAGGGATTAAGTGGGTCTTTGTTATCCTCTTATAGATTTAGTAGGTTAGATTTTGAAAGGTCAGGACAATAATATGGGTAAAGTCAATATTAAAATTGATGGCAAAGAGTATGCAGTAAAAGAGGGTGAATTTATTCTAAATGCTGCACGTGCCAATGATGTTTTTATTCCTGCAATATGCTACTTAACAAGATGTTCGCCAACATTGGCGTGTCGTATTTGTCTCGTAGAAGCAGATGGAAAACAGGTGTATGCTTGTAATGCAAAAGTTAAAGATGGGATGGAAGTCACTGTTAATACTCCAAATATTCTTGAAGAACGCCGTGCTATCATGGAAGTATATGATGTAAATCATCCACTTCAATGTGGTGTTTGTGACAAGAGTGGTGAGTGTGAACTTCAAAACTACACACTAGAACTAGGGGTAGATTCTCAATCTTATACGATACAAGATACAAAAAGAGAGACAACAAACTGGTCTTCAGTGTTACATTATGATGCAGGGCTTTGTATTGTGTGTGAACGTTGTACAACAGCATGTAAAGATATGATAGGTGACGCAGCAATTACTACAGTCAAAAGAGGTGGAGAAGCTCTCGATAAAGGCTTAAAATCTACGATGCCTAAAGATGCGTATGCTATGTGGAATAAATTGCAAAAGTCTGTTATTGCTCCAAGTAATGGTACAGAGTTTACAAACTGTTCAGATTGTGGTGAGTGTGTGGCTGTTTGTCCTGTTGGAGCATTGTCAAGTAGAGATTTTGTATATACTTCAAATGCTTGGGATCTTAAACGTACGCCAGCAACTTGTGCCCACTGTAGTAGCGGTTGTCAGATTTATTACGAAACAAAACCAGCTTCTATTGAAGATAGAACTGAAAAAATATTCCGTGTAACTAATGAGTGGAACTATGTTTCATTATGTGGTGCAGGACGTTTTGGATATGATTTTGAAAATCGTGTAAAAGAGAAAGATGAGAAAGCATTTAGTAAAGCAGTAGAAGCTGTGAAAAATGCTGGAACGATTAGATTTAACTCTGTTATTACCAATGAAGAGGCGATGATGCTTCAAACATTGAAAGAGAAAACAGGGGTAAAACTAGTAAATCCAGATGCTAGAGTGTTCCAAAAGTTCCTAAATGCGTACTCAGTAGCTTCAGGGCAATCCCTTTATAGTCTTGACTTCAAAGATGTGATGGCAACAGATTTTGTAATGTCAGTAGGTAGCTCATTGAGAAATGATAACCCTAATGCACGTTATGCTTTTAACAATGTTCAAAAGATGAATAAAGGTGCAGGACTTTATTTCCACCCAGTTGGAGATAACCTTGTACCAACATTTGGTAAAAATGTAGAAGTTTTCACACATAAAGTAGGATTAGAAGAAGCAGCACTCTATTTGATTTTAGACTTGTTTGCAGATGAGAGTAAATTACCTTCTGATGTAAAAGAGTATCTTGCAAGTTTTAAATCTACCTCTACAAAAACTGTTAAAGAAAAAGTAATGAAAAGTGTTACCGAAACAGTAGTAGATAAAGAGACAGGTGAGAGTAAAGAGGTTACAAAAAAAGTACCTGTTATGGAAGAGAAAGAGGTAACTGTTGAATCAAATGGTTTAGTAGAACTTCTTGGTAAAAGTAGTGATACTTTTGCAACGACATTTGAAAAAATGATGAAAAAGAAAGAGAGTTTCTCTCTTGTCGTTGGTGAGGATCTTTATTTCCATGCTAAAGCTGAAAATATAGCAAGACTTATTGCTTTAATAGAAACAGCATCTTCTGTATCTGTAGCGATGATTCCACCTAAGACAAACTCTTTAGGTGTAGCACTTATTTGTGAACTAGATGATGAAGCTACAGGTTCTACAGTAGGGTACAATGAAAATGGTGACTTTACCCTTTCTGCACTTGGTCGTGGTGACCTAGATATGCCATCAATGAACCAACAAGAGGGTACATTGACTAATATGCATAAAAGAGTTACACCAACAAATGCAGCTCTTGAGTACCATGGTTATGAACTAAATGACATTATGAAAGTGCTTATAGATGCTCCTCGAGAGACTATCGATTGGACAGTTAAACTTCCAGTTACTAAAGGGTTTAAAGCCGTTGAGTTTGATAGCTTACCAAATGGATACCTAAATGATGGTACTGAAAATAGAGGCTATACTTTAGAGACAGTGAAAACAGATGCAGAAGAGATTGCTGTTGAGAAGGTAGATGAGTCTATGGTTCTTGATGGTGAGATTGTTTACAGATGTAATCCACAAAGACAGTTCAATGACTTTAGTGATAAAGCACATGAAATTTTTGAAGCCTTTGGTCTTTATGCAAGTAAAGCAAGAGCTGAAGCGTTGGGTGCAAAAGTAGAAATCACTTTTGATAACAGAAGCATTGTCGTAGATGTTATTGAAGATGAGCGTATGGAAGGTGATATTGTTGCACTTTCAGACTTTAAAAGTTCGCAAGATGTGTATGCTCTTTTTGGTGAGTCAAGATACAAAAATGTAACAATGAGAAAGGTGTAATATGGAAACAACACTCGCAGGACATGCAATGGAAACATTACCACATGTCACATGGCTAGGCGTACTTATAAAAGCTGTCATTATTTTGGCAGTTATCTCTGCAATAGCAGGGTTTGGTACTTTTATTGAAAGAAAAGTGCTAGCTTTTATGCAAAGAAGATTAGGACCAATGCATGTTGGACCTTTTGGATTGCTACAACTAGCAGCAGATGGTATTAAACTCTTTACAAAAGAAGATATTGTACCTCAAAATGCAAATAGATTCATTTTTATGATTGCACCGATTATTACAGCTGCAACAGCATTTATTGCCCTATCAGCAGTTCCTGTCTTTCCAGACTTTACAATACCTGAGTTTATACCGTTATTAGGAGGTACATTTGTTCCTTCTATTGCAGCAGACTTAAATATTGGTATCTTATTTGTACTTGGTATGATGGCAGCTGGACTATATGGTCCTCTTTTAGCTGGTATGTCTCAAGCAAACAAATGGGGTATCATTGGAGCAGCTAGAACAGCAGTACAGTTTTTAAGTTATGAAGTAGTAACAGGGCTTTCTATTTTAGCACCTATTATGCTTGTTGGTTCACTCTCTTTTGTTGATTTTAATGACTATCAACAAGGTGGTATAGGTTCATGGCTTATCTGGCAACAGCCAGTAGCATTTGTTCTTTTCCTTATTGCAGGGTTTGCAGAGACAAATAGAACACCATTTGACTTACTTGAACATGAAGCAGAAGTAGTTTCTGGTTATGCAACTGAGTACTCAGGAATGAGATGGGGTATGTTCTTTATTGGTGAGTATGCCAATATGATTACAGTCTCTATCATCGCTGCAGTAGTATTCTTAGGTGGATACAGTGTAGAGGGAATCGGTTGGCTCTTTATCATCTTGAAAGTTGCATTCTTCTTCTTCTTGATGTTATGGGTAAGAGCATCTTGGCCTCACATTAGACCAGATCAGTTAATGTGGTTATGTTGGAAAGTTTTAATGCCAATAGCATTGATCAATATTTTAATCACTGCTATTGTGATATTGCTGTAAGGAGAAGATATGGGTTTAGAACAATTTAAAAACAGAAATGTTGGAACACAAAACTATACTAAACTAGATGTAGGTGTAAAACCTGCAACTAGTATGGATCAGTTTAAACAAGTAGTAAAAAGAACCTTTAAAGGTGAACTATTTGTAGGTTTATGGGTTACACTTAGAGAGATGGTAAATGCACTTTTCCTTGATAAGATGCATACCGTTAAGTATCCTTTTGAAAAGATGCCTATATCTCCTAGATATAGAGCTATCCACGATATGCTTAGATTACTAGAGAGTGGTCACTATAGATGTATAGGGTGTGGATTATGTGAAAAGATTTGTATCTCTAACTGTATTAGTATGGATACAAGATATGATGAGAATCAACGTAAAGAAGTAACAGAATATACTATCAACTTTGGTCGTTGTATCTTCTGTGGATACTGTGCAGAAGTTTGTCCAGAACTTGCTATTGTACATGGACAAAGATATGAGACTGCCTCTGAACAAAGAGCAAGTTTCTCTCTTTTTGAAGATATGTTAACGCCTATAGATAAGCTTAACTTACAACAAGAGTATGATGGATTTGGTGCAGTTTCTCCAAATGCAGATGCTAACATTAAAAAAACGCCATTAGCGTATTAGGAGGAGTAGATATGTATGAAATAGTAGCTTTTTATCTATTTTCGGTTTTGACTATAGGACTTTTCCTTGTTACAGTATTAAGTAAAAATGTACTTTATGCAATGACTTCACTTGCAGCAGGTATGGTACTTATCTCAGGTTTCTTCTTTATTTTAGGTGCAGATTTCCTAGGAGTAGTTCAATTGGTTGTTTATGTAGGAGCTATTATGGCTCTATACTCTTTTGCCATGATGTTTTTTGATGCAACAAGAGATATTAAAGAGAAAAATACCAATCCAGCATTGGTATTTATACTTGGTGGATTGAGTGCGTTTGTATTGGTACTTATGTTCGCAGCACCTATTCATTCAGATGCAATAGTTGCACTTTACCCTATGCATGATGGCATAGGAAATGCACAAGATGTAGGTATGGTACTTTTTACTAAATACCTTATTCCATTTGAAGTAGCAGCACTTATGTTACTTGTAGCAATGATATCAGGTATTATTCTTGCAGGTAAGAAAATGGATTTAAGTCTCACTGAAGATACAAGTGCAGATGATGAAATCATGACAAAAAAGGATGAAAAATGATAGGTTTATCTCATTACCTTATCGTATCAGCACTTATTTTCTCAATAGGTCTTGTAGGGGTACTTAGAAGAAGAAATCTCTTAATGCTTTTCTTCGCAACAGAGGTTATGCTTAATGCAGTAAATATTGCATTTGCAGCTATTTCACACTATTATAATGATTTGACAGGACAAATGTTTGCATTCTTTATTATTGCTATTGCAGCAAGTGAAGTAGCAGTAGGACTTGGACTTCTGATTTTATTGTATAAAAAATATGGTAGTCTTGATCTTGACGATCTAGCAAATATGAAAGGATAGTAATGGAAAATTTAGTATATATAGCACTTTTTGCTCCATTTGTAAGTTCAATGTTTGCAGCACTCTTTGGTATGAGTCCAAAACAAACATATGTTGGGATCATAGCCTCTATGCTCCTTTTTGTCTCTTTTGCTTCATCAGTAACTTTGGCATTTACCATTTACACAACAGGTACACCTATTCATGTAACAATGATGGAGTGGATTTCAGCAGGTGATTTAACAATACCATTTGGTTTTTTAGTTGATCAAATCTCTGTAACCATGATGACAGTAGTTACTTTAGTATCTACTGTAGTTCATATCTACTCTATAGGGTATATGGATCATGATAAGAGTTTTAACAGATTTTTCTCTTACCTTTCAGCATTTGTTTTCTCAATGATGATATTGGTAATGTCAGATAATTTTGCTGGTCTATTTATAGGGTGGGAAGGTGTTGGGGTCTGTTCTTGGTTACTTATTGGTTTTTGGTATCACAAAGCAGATAAAACAAGAGAAGAGAATCCCTCTATCTCTCCATCATGGGCAGCAAATGAAGCGTTTATTGTTAACCGTATTGCTGACCTTGGAATGTTAGTTGGTCTCTTTATTCTTTATTGGAATGTTGGAAGCCTTCAATATGATGTAGTTTTTGCTGAACTGCCTAATTTAAGTGGTTCAGTACTAAATGCAGCTGCAATTGCACTCTTTATTGGTGCAATGGGTAAATCAGCTCAATTCCCACTTCATACATGGCTTACAGATGCGATGGAAGGACCTACACCAGTTTCTGCACTTATTCACGCAGCAACAATGGTAACAGCAGGGGTATTCTTGGTAATTAGAGCTAACCCACTGTTTGGCATGGAAGAGGTAGCAGGGGTAAGTTTCTTTATCGCTTCACTAGGTACATTTGTTGCATTCTACGCAGCGTCAATGGCATTGGTTGAACGTGATTTAAAAAGAATTATTGCATACTCTACACTTTCACAACTAGGGTATATGTTTGCAGCTGCTGGTCTTGGTGCATACTGGATTGCACTTTTCCACCTTGCAGCTCACGCATTCTTTAAAGCACTTCTATTCTTAGGTGGTGGTAACGTTATGCATGCTATGCATGATGAACTTGATATCTTTAAAATGGGTGGATTGAAGAAAGTAATGAGAGGTACATGGCTTTATATGGGTATTGCTTCTATTGCACTTGCTGGTTTACCAATCTTCGCAGGGTTCTACTCAAAAGATGCAATCATAGAAACAGCATTTAATGAAGGTACGTATCTCTTATGGTTTATGCTTGTGTTAACAGCAGGTATGACAGCATTCTATAGCTTTAGACAAATATTTTTATCATTCCATGGTGAAGAGCGTTATAAAGCATTTGGTTTCCACCCTCACGAAATGTATAAATTTGTATTGGTAGCAATGTCACCACTTGCAGCACTTGCTATTTCAGCAGGTTGGTTTATGGATGATTTTAAAGAATTTGTTTATAAAGGAATTCCAGAGTATGAGATGAGTCATCATACCCATCATATTGCATGGTTATTAGGACTACTTGTTGTAGTTGTAGCTCTTTCTGGTATTATACTTGCGTATTACAAATATGCAAGAACAGGTGCAAAAGCATTTAAAAGAGATGAAAAAGTTGAAGAGTCATTTATATATAAACTTCTAAAAAATCAGTACTATGTACCTAAGTTTTACGAAGAGTTTCTTACGAAACCATATGCAATGATTTCTGAAAAATTATGGACAACAGTAGATATGAAAATAGTAGATGCATCGGTAGATGGCATTGCTAAGTTTCTATATAAAACTGGTGATAGTTCAAGAAAAATGCAAACGGGTAACTTGTCACACTATCTAAATTGGATGGCAGTTGGTTCAGTAGCACTTTTACTTGTAGCAGCTATCTCAGCGATGCTAGGTTAAGGAGTAGTTAAATGGATAATATTTTAAGTGTATTAATTTTCTTCCCAGCAATCGCAGGATTGCTAGGATTTGTTGTCGATAAAGAGAGTGCTAGAGCATACGGTATCACTGTAGCAGCAATAGAGTTCTTTCTATCTTTATGGTTATGGTTTAGTTTTGATGCTACAAATGCAGGTATGCAGTATGTAGAGATGATACCTCTAATTCCAGATTTTGGAGTGAGTTATTATTTAGGTGTTGATGGTATTTCACTCTTTATTATTGTAATGGCGGCACTTATGACGCTTATTGGAATGATGAGTATGAGTATTACTAAAAATGTAAAAAATATGATTATCACATTGCTTTTCTTAGAGATGACAATGATGGGTGTGTTTGTTGCCCTAGATGCAATTATTTTTTACCTCTTTTGGGAACTCTCTTTAGTACCAATGCTTTATATCATTGGTGCATGGGGTGGACCTCTAAGAGTCTATGCTTCTATTAAGTTTTTCCTCTATACATTTGCAGGATCACTTATCATGCTAGTAGGTATGTTATTTATGGCATACGTATATCACAACCTTACAGGTGTGTGGAGTTTTGCGATTACTGATTGGTACGCATTGGTATTACCTGTTGAGTATCAGCTTTGGTTATTTGCTGCATTCTTTTTTGGTTTTGCGATTAAAGTACCAATGTTTCCATTTCATACATGGTTACCTTATGCACACGGTCAAGCACCAACTATTGGTTCAGTAATACTAGCAGCAGTACTTCTTAAAATGGGTACTTATGGATTTGTAAGATTTTCACTTCCAATGTTCCCAGATGCATCAGTAATGATGATTACACCTATTGCTATCTTAGCAATTATTATGATTATCTATACCGCAATGGTTGCCTATGCACAAAAAGATATTAAGCAAGTAATTGCATACTCATCTGTTTCTCATATGGGTATTATTATGTTAGGTATCTTTGCAATGAATGCTGAAGGTATCAGTGGTTCTGTATTCCAAATGTTATCACATGGTATTGTATCGGGTGCACTGTTTATGCTCGTAGGTGTTATCTATGACAGAAGACATACTAAGCTTATGAGCGAGTTTGGTGGTTTAGCAACTGTCATGCCTAAATATGCTGTAATCTTTGGTATTATGCTTATGGCATCTGTAGGTTTACCTTTAACTATTGGTTTTGTTGGAGAGTTTTTAGTACTTTTAGGTTTTTATCAAATATCTCCAATTATGACTATCTTAGCAGGTACGTCTATTATCATTGGTGCTATCTATATGTTAGCTGTATATAAAAAGACTTTCTTTGGTCCTATTACAAATGAAGCAAATAAAACATTAAAAGATCTTGATAGAAAAGAGACTTGGTCACTCATACCTTTAGTTCTTATTGTTGTATGGTTAGGTGTATATCCTAAACCAATTTTAGAACCTATCGATAACTCTGTAAAAGCAATGTTAGTGTTTATGGAAGAGAAGGCTATCACACAAGAGGCTAAAGATGTAATTATCGTAGCTAAATCAACTGAAGGGGGTATCTAATGTTAGAACCTATTAACGTAAGTTTAGAGAGTTTAAATCTTATTACTCTCGCACCAATGCTTATTGCTATTGCTGGGGGACTAATTATTTTAGTTCTTGATTTGATTAATAATAAATTAGATAAGTCACTTTATGTAATGTTGACAATTCTAATGCTTGTTGTTGACTTTGGTGCAGTTCTTGGACTCAATGTAAATGAACGTGGTTTCTTTGATGTTATGCTTATTGATGGTATCTCTATTATATCTCAATTGATGATTATTGTTGGGTCAATTATTTTTATTCCATTGGCATTAACTTCTAAAAGATTTCATGAGTATTCATATCCTGAATTTTTTGCACTCTTCTTGTTTATGATTGCAGGATTCCAGTTTATGGTTGCAAGTGATAACCTTATTCTTATTTTTGTTGGTTTAGAGACAGCATCTTTATCTCTTTACACACTTATTGCTCTTCATAACAGATCTAACTCGTATGAGGCAGCAGTGAAGTACTTTACTATGGGTGCTTTATCAGCAGGATTCTTTGCTATGGGTTCAGCAGTTGTTTATGCACTTACAGGTTCAGTTGAACTTTATAAAGTAGCAGAAGTTCTAGCAACACGTATAGATGAGCCTGGATTGATGATTGCTATCTTTGGTTCATCAGTACTTCTGTTGGTTACATTCTCTTTTAAACTTTCACTATTTCCGTTCCATACATGGGCGCCAGATGTTTACGAAGGTGCATCTGCTCCATTGGCAGGATATATGTCAGTTGTACCTAAAGTAGCAGCATTTGTTGTTGCTATTAGAATCTTTGGTATGTATATAGATTTAGGTGTTGAATGGGTTAGAATAATGATTTTACTACTTGCAGTACTGACAATGACTCTTGCAAACCTTATGGCATTAGTACAAGAAGATGTTAAGCGTATGCTTGCATACTCTTCTATCTCTCATGCTGGTTTTATTATGGCAGCGTTAGCACTAGATACTACAGAAGGAACTGTGAGTATATTCTTATACTATGGACTCTTTATGTTTACAAATCTTGGTGCATTTGCAATGTTATGGATCTCTCGTCACAAAAACAGAAGATTTAATGCAAGATATGATCACCCTTATGAAAAATTTGCAGGGTTTATTCATATCATGCCTATAGGTGCAATGATTATGGGTCTATTTATGCTTTCACTAGCAGGTGTACCTCCATTCTCTATATTTTGGGGTAAAATCTATGTTATGCAAGCAGCCGTAAACTCTGGTTATATTTGGTTAGCAATTGTAATGGGTCTAAACTCAGCAATTGCAGCGTACTACTACTTAAAACTTATTGTTTATATGTTCTTGAAAGACCCTGTAAAAGATGTAGATACAATTTATTATAACCTCTCTAAGCCGCTTATGGCAGTGATTGGTTTAGCAACTGTTGCAACAGTAGGAGCTATCTTCTATGTTCAACCACTTATCTCTTATCTTTACTATATGATATCTGCAAGCGGATATTAACACTACACATAGAGTCGGTTATATCGACTCTATGTTTTACAATAACATCTCCCTTAACTCCGTGATACTCCCTTTTATATTATCTGTAAATTGAGAACTGTTAAAGGTTTTTTGTCTTTTAGCAAGACGTGATGTGTTAATAGTAATTTTTTCTATCATCTCTTTTTTTGTGTAAATACCATCTAAGTAGGCTAAAGTCTCTTTTATCCCTATGGCTTTCATTGCATTTGGTTTTCTTCCGTACTTCTTCTCAAGAATACATATCTCATCTATAAGCCCATCCTCAACCATGAGTTGTGTACGCAGTTCGATACGCTCTCTTAAAAGGGTTCTCTCCCACACTATTTGATAAATAGGTAATGGAGCTTGTATAGTAGGTAGAGGAGGGTGAAGTTTAAAGTATTGCGTAGGCATAAGTCCAGTTTCAAGGTAAATATTTAATACCTTTTCCATGCGGTATCTGTCTGTAGGTTCTATTTTACTCATACTCTCTTTATCTAACTCATAAAGCATCTGATGGGTTGAGGAGAGTGTAAATAGTAACTTTTTTGTCTCTTCTTTAGTTTTGCTACTAAGCAAAGGCAGTTGACTAACCCCTTCTATGAGCATTTTTAAGTAGAAGCTTGTACCACCTACTATAATGAGATTTTTATTCTCTTTTAAACACTTAGCATAGGTTTTGTTATAGAGTTCTATAAAAACCGTTACATCAAAATCATCACGAGGTGAGATGTAGTCTAACCCAAAATGCTCAACACCTTCTCTCTCTTCTAAGGTAGGTTTAGCAGAGACAATGTTTATCTCTTTGTAGATAGAGAGCGAATCTATGGAGAGGATATAAGCATTCATCTTTTTTGCCAATTCTATAGAAAGGGCTGTCTTCCCTGAAGCAGTTGAACCAATAATTGCAAGTTGTTTAAAATTTTTATGAGTGTTTTGCATGTGTAATCATAGCATAACAACAAAAAAGGTAAAATATATTTTATAAAACAAGGAAAGAAATGAATTTATTTGACAAAAACAATCGCTTTAATATCGCAAACATTATTACGTTTGGAAATATAGCCGCAGGGTTAATTGCCATACATTTTATCGTAAATGGAGATTTCTTTACGGCTATTATCTTAGCATGGATAGCAGGGGCATTAGATATAGCCGATGGTAAAGTAGCAAGAAAGTACAACCTCTCTACAGAGTTTGGTGTACAAGTTGATAGTTATGCAGACTTTATATCATTTGTAGTGATGCCATCATTTCTACTCTATTATGCTATTACAAAAGAGAGTTCTGGGTTAGAAGAGCTTATCTTAGGTTTTGTATTTATCTTTTATGTTATATCAGGACTTAGAAGACTTATAGAGTTTAACATCAACGCAGAAGTAGGCGAATCAGCAAAATACTTTGTAGGTGTACCAACCCCACTAGGGGCTATTTTGTTATGGATACTTTATCTCTTGTTCTCGTATGGAATCATCGCTAACAGTTTTGTTATAGCGTTTATGGCACTGGTTATCGCATGGTCACTCAATAGTAAACTCAAAGTACCCCATCCATAATGATTAGTATTAAGAAAAAACTAGCACAATTCTCAGAATTGGTTATGTTTAAACACTCTATCTTTTCTCTGCCTTTTATCTTTATTGCTATGCTTGTAGCCTCTCATGAAGCAAACCATACAGTATGGTTTGGTTGGAAACTCTTTTTCTTAGGTATCTTAGCAGCTATTAGTGCAAGAAACTTTGCTATGGGCGTAAACCGTTACTTAGATAGAGATGTCGATATACTCAACCCAAGAACAAAAGGACGCCCCTCTGTAGATGGAAGAGTTAGTAATGTGCAGATGTTATGGTTTATCGTACTCAATGCTCTACTTTTTGTAGGGGTAGCATTTTTTATAAACCCTTTAGCTCTGCAACTCTCTGTACCTATCTTGCTAGTACTTGCTGCATATACACTGTTTAAACGCTTCTCCTCTTTAGCACACCTTATTTTAGGGGTAAGCCTTGGTCTTGCACCTATAGCAGGGGTAGTAGCAGTTACAGGAGACATAACACTCTGGTCGCTCTATCTTGCTCTTGGTGTCATGTTTTGGGTGGCAGGGTTTGATCTACTCTACTCTTTACAAGATATGGAGTTTGACAAAGCCAATGGACTACACTCCATCCCCTCTCGTTTTGGAGCTATCAATACCATGCGTATAGCAAGAGTCTTTCATCTTTTGGCTATAGTGTTTTGGGAAGCGTTTGTCTTAGGTGCAAACTTAGCGTTATGGGGTCAAATAGCCGTAGTTTTCGCAGCAGTAATGCTTACCTATGAACACTACCTTGTAAACAAAGATTTTACCAAAATAGACAAAGCATTTTTTACTGTTAATGGCTATTTAGGTTTTGTATTTTTACTCTTAATCATTCTGGAGGTAAACTAATGGATTATATGATTTTAGCACTGGTTTTGTTGTTAGCAGGGATTTTGTTTTACCTACACCGCATCAATACCAAGATACTCAAGGAAAACAGAGTACTCAAAGAGATACTCGAAGTAAAAAACACCACCATAACCAACTTAGAGGCTGCACGTGTTTCTGTAAAAGAGGTGATAGAAAACCTCTCTATGCATGACGAGGTTATGAAGCATATAGATGCTGGAGAGAGTAGAACAACCGTTGCTGAAAAACTAAACTTACCACTAAGTAAAGTAGAGCTTATCGTTAAGTTCGATAAGATTAAAAATGCCTCATCTTAGTTGGCAACCTACACTTGAAAAAGCTTATTCTACTTTGGAGAGTGAGTACCGTACTTTTCTTGAAGAGGACAAAAGCTACTTCCCTTCTAAAGAGGAGTACTTTAATGCTTTTAAAACCTTACCAAAGGGTAAAGTAAAATACATCTTGTTTGGGCAAGACCCATACCCTCGTGTAGAGAGTGCAAAGGGCTACGCTTTTATAGATGCAAAAGTAGAGAGTATCTTCTCTTCAACAGGCTTAAGTAAAGAGGTAAACAGAGCCACAAGTTTAAGAAACTTTGTAAAGATGGCACTTTACGCTAGAGGTGACTTAAGCAAGGAAGATCTGTCGCAAGATGCCATCAGCAGGGTAGATAAAACAGGGCTTATTAACAGCATAGATGCACTAAGAGTAAATTTTGAAAAAAATGGTGTACTACTTCTTAACACAGCACTCATCTTTACAGACAAAAAAAGTTCTACAAAACATGTAAAAGCGTGGCGACCTTTTATAGAAAGTTTGCTCTCTTCTATGGAGGAGCAAAAACCAAAACTCATACTCTTTGGTACACATGCAAAAGAGTTAAAGAAAAAACTTCCTTTAGAGAGTTTTGAAACCATAGAGATAGAACATCCCTATAACCATACCTTTATTTTAAACGAAAAAGCGTTAAATCTCTTTAAACCCATGAAACTACTAGAAAAATAAAGGTTATTTAGTTATAATTCCTTTCCAAATATCGCATCTACACAAAAAGTGTGCACTCTTAGCTCAGCTGGATAGAGCATCGGTTTGCGGTACCGAAGGTCGTGAGTTCGAATCTCGCAGGGTGTACCACCTCTTTACATAAAATCTTTTTTACTCATTATCAAAAGTAGTAATCTAAATTTTTACCAATACATTAGTTAAACGCTTATTCTGTAAGTTTATTTTAGACCTTTTTTTTATCGGTTTTTTATAAATAATAATCTGCATTATCAAAACTAATAAAATTCTATCTTGACTCTTTAAAGTGTATTTGCCTGTAGTGTAATCAAATCTCTATAGTCTCCATCATCAGCACTCTTTAAAGCCTTGATATAATCATCTCGATGAAGATTCTCTTTTGAGAGTAAATTCTCATTCCATTTAGTAGGTTGTAAGCCATTTTGTTTAAGATAAATGTTGGCTAACATTCTACTCCATCTACCATTACCATTGATAAAAGGGTGTATCTGTACGGCTCTATGGTGTAGCCTTGAAGCTATCTCTATGACATCAAAGCTTTTGTTTTGTTCCCAAAATTCTAAATCATCTACAAGCTTTTTAATCTCTGAACTAACAAGATAGGCTTTAACCCCAATACTTAGTTCTACGTGCCTTAATTTTCCTGCCCATACCCATACATCACCAAACATCTCTTTATGTAGTAGTAAAAGCCACTCGTAACTAAAGGGGGGCTAACTTTTTACTTGGTACTAAAGAGAGATATTTTAGTGTAGTTTGTGTAATATTTTTAGCTTCATAAAGATATATCTCATCCATAGAATAGGGTTTAGAGGTATCAAGTTTTAGACCTGATATATCATCTAATGGTGTTGCGTCTGCTATTTTTGTATTATCTTTCATAGTGTAGTTTAACTAGCCCATAAATTTTTTTGATAATCACCAGTTAAAAACTGCTCTTTTGTATCTTGTATAAGTGATTGTATGGCTTCGTCTTCTAACCCTTGCATTTCAAGGGCAGAGGTGTCTTGCACCAAAGAGACTATGTAGATAGCTCTCTCTTTGGCTCTTGTATCTCTCAGTGTCTCTATATCTACAGTTTCATTTCCTGCAAAGTCTAAACCCATAATAGTGGTTATTTTTTCAAGTGTACTAAGCTTTACAGCTTCACCACTAAAGAACCTTGTAACAGTTCTGTTTCCAAGGTGTGAGAGTTTAGAGATATTGTCTAAGGTTAGACCTATCTGTTCTTTTCTCTGTTTTACTCTTTCTAGTACGTGTAATCTTTTCATAATCAATAACCTTTAAAATATTACTTTTATTCATTATGCCATAAGTGGCTAATAAAAGCAAATTTTATTTTGATATAAAAACTATTTTTATAGGTTATACGTTTTAAAAGTTGCGAATGTGTACTTATTTTAAAAGTTTTATATCTTAACCAAATCTTAGAATGACCTATATCAAGTATTTCAAATAAAAATAATACTATCATAATGGGTTATAATTATTATTTGTAAGGGATTTTATATGAGAGATACTTTTTGGGCTTTTTTGCTTCTATTTTTGGTTTGCTTTTCTAACTCACTTTTTGCACAAGATAAATACCTCGATAACCACTCTTGTAATGAGTGTCATGAAAAGATTTATGAGGAGTATCAAACTTCTAGCCATTCTCATAGTTATTTTACAAACACACTACATAGAAAAATAGCCGATACAGTAAGTAAAAAGAAATACGCTTGTGCTTCATGTCATATGCCTATGGCAGATAATATAAAAGAACTTATAAGTGGTGATGCCAGACCAAACAAGAGTAACAAAACCCATACCGATGGAGTTTCATGTTTCTTTTGTCATACTATAGCATATGTGAAAACAGCACACAATTTTAATATCAATACCAAATCGAGACAAGCAAAAGGGTATAAACCTACACTTTATGGACGGTTAGATAATCCAGATGATAGTGATAAGCACTCTTCAACTGCAAACCCTGTGTATGCTAAGAAAGTTTGTATGGGGTGTCACTCTCATAAAATCAATGAAAACAATGCGACTATCTTTAATGCTATGAGTAAAAAGCAAGATAGTATAGGTTGTATTAATTGTCATATGCCTGAAGTTTCAGGTGGTGCTGAGAAGATGGATAAAAAAGCAAGAGGACGACATGCTAGCCATAAGTTTCTAGGTATTCATGACATAGAGTTTAGAAAAACTGGGATGGATATAAATATCAGTACTTCCGATAAAAAACTTAGTGTTGCACTGAAAAATAAAATGATGCATCCTCTTATTATACAACCCGCTCGTGCTAAGTTTTTAAAGATACGTATAACAAGAGCTAAAAATGTAGTGTGGGAGAACTATGTAACTGAGCCAAAAGACGATACTAAAGGGTATTTCTCTTATAGTTTTAAGCAAGATGAAAAAGCAGTTATCATTCCTGCTCATGCAACACAAAGTTTTGTTAACAACATAGAAGCAGAGTCAACTAAAGTGTTAGAGTATGCTATCCCTAGTCTTGAAAAAGGTGATAAAATCTCAGTAGCTCTTTATGTTCAGTTAGCAAAAAGTGACTGTGCTAAGGTAATTTCTTTAGAGAAGAGTAACTTAACACAACCTTCTTTAATGAAAGAGGTTATCTTTATTCAAAATTGATATGTGTCAACGTTATTGTTAAAGAGTTTTAAGTACAATAAAGACAATTATTGAAAAAGGATTTTAATGAAATCACTATGGTCTTTAGTGTTATTGAGCAGTATATTGTTTGCAGGTACGCCAACAGAGAATGAGAAGATATTTGTTGTTGAGCGTGAGAGTCAGTCTATTGCGATTGTTAACAAGGGATTGACTAAATCTCATATGAAAAATGTACACAACATGAATCATGGTATTATCAAGTTTGATGGTGCAGATGGCTATCTGATAAGTCGTGATGGGTATGTGGTACGTTTTGACCCTATAAGTGAAAAGATACTTAATGAGTATAAAACATCTAAATCTGCTATAGGTTTTGTGATAGGTAAAAACTATGTGGCTGTAGCGAACTACGATGATAAATCTGTAGATGTTCTAACTCGTGATCTTAAACCCATCGATAAAATAGTAACGGGTTCTAAAAATGTGGGAATTAAGATTTACAAAGATATGTTAATCTTTGCTCAAATGGATAGTGATAAAGTAACGGTACTTAAAAATGAAAACGTAGGTAAAGGTTTACCAAAGTTTAAAATCTTTAAAGAGTTCAAAGTAGGGGCGATGCCTTTTGACGCGATGATTAAGAAAAATACTTATATCGTAGGATTCTTTCTTAGTAAATCGTTTGGGGTTATTGACTTAGATAAAATGGAATTTTCAGAGATAAAAGTAACTGCTAAAAATAACAAACCTATACTAAAAGTACCACACTTTGGTTTCTGGTCACTTAGTGATGAAAAGACGTTTATCCCTGCGGTTGGTGACAATGCAGTAATGGTATATGATACGAAGTTTAATTTTATTAAAAATATTGAGACGCAAGGATTACCTGTATTTACTGCACTAAGTCCAGATAAAAAATACTTAGCAGTAACTTTTTCTGGAAAAGATTTCCCTACTATTCAGATAGTAGATACAGCAACATTAGAGATTATCAAAACGTTTACATTTACAGCAAAAGTACTACATGTACGTTGGTCAAATTTAGATGATTATCTTTATGTATCGGTAAATGGAAACAGTGAAGAGCGTGATGATAACAAAGTCAATGTCATTAACACTAAAGAGTGGTTCTTAGAGCGTGAGATTTACCAACTTAAACACCCATCAGGTATCTTTATCTACCAAACGGGTCAAGAGAAAAAGTAGTTATAAGAGTAGGGTTAGTAGCGTGAAAGAGTGTTAGAAAAGTGGAAACTTCTCCACTTTTTTACAGCACTTTTAAATACTATAATGCTCCCCCATTTTCTAGACCAGTAAAATAACTTTCCTTATTCCACCTCGCTACGATACTGATTGTAACAGTTTATCTCCTTTAAATCCTAAATTATTGATATA
>Ga0256838_1000166_pt1 | contig 45695 bp, 40 predicted proteins | sample 4571419metaG_FD_185978 | JGI IMG/M metagenome (GOLD analysis project Ga0256838, IMG submission 185978) | Hydrothermal vent microbial communities from Guaymas Basin, Mexico - 4571-419 | ecosystem: Environmental > Aquatic > Marine > Hydrothermal vents | place: Mexico: Guaymas Basin | collected... | reverse complement strand
AAAGATATAGTGGAGAAGCTAGCAAGAGTGAGTTTGGAGAATAGGATGTGGAAGGAAGCGGTAGATCTTGCAAATAGACTGGAGGGTAAGGATAAATACCTAATATTGTACGAAGTTGGTAAAAAAAGTGGTAGTGCCAACTTGGTTGAGGAGGCGGTTGTTCGCTTAGCAGAGATTGAGAATACACGTGAGTGGTGGATTGAGGTAGCTCGCTATCTGCCTCCGGATAGGGCTTATGAGGTTGTGCAGGATGGTCTTGTAAAGAGTTACCTTTCTTTTGTGCTAGGCTATTATGAAGAAGCAATGAAATTTTCGTTGGACAACTCAGATTTGAGTAAGTTACTTGTGGCAATGATAAAAGTGTACAGGCAGGAGGATTTTGATATACCGGAAAAGCTTATATTTGATGAAGCTCGCTTATTTTTTGAAGCTGTGGAAAAGATGAATAGGGGTTTGTGGGAAGCGGCAACTATATTTAAAAATCTTGAAAACTTAGGTTGGAAAGTAGATTTATTTATGGCAAGGCTTCATGCTAAGATGGGGAATAATGATGATGCGGAATTGTATTACAAAAAGGTGATTCAGTATAGTAATGGTAAGGTGATGCTGGAATTTGCGGACTTTTACGAAAGCAGGGGAAAGGTTTCTGATGCTATATACATTTTGAGAAAAGTTCTAGAGCTTAAAGATGATCCAAGTATAAGGATAAGATTGGCTAAACTTTATGTGTTGCAGGAGAGGTTTGACGATGCTCTGGAAATGTTAGATAGGGCTGGAGTTGATACGCCGGATGTTGAGCTACTTAGAGTTGAAATTTTGTATTCAAAAGGTTTAAAGGCTGATGCAATTTTAAGACTAAGAAAAGCGCGGGATAAGTGGCCGGATAATGTTGAGATTTTAAATAGGCTTGTTTCTTACTTGGAGGAAGAGGGATTAAACGATGAGTTGAAGGATGTGCTGAATGATGTTACTAGGGCAGAGTATTTAAACGAGGAGGAAAAGGTTAAATTTTACTGTAAACTTGCTGAAATTCTAGAAAAGGAAGGAAAATATAAGGATGCTTTGATGGTTGTTAACAGTGTGAGAAAAGAAGATGTTAAGGCGAAATTGTTGAAAGCAAGACTTTACTTCAAGTTGGGAGATGAAATAAAGGCTTTTGAAATTTTGGAGAGTTTAGATGAGAATGAATTTTCTGAAGAGGCAGTACTTTTGAAGGCAAAACTTGTTGAGAATAGAGGAGCTTTGACTGAGGCGTTGAGTTTGTATTTTGATGTCATAGAAAAGAATAAAAAATGTTTTGAAGCGTATGTGAGAGCTGCTGAAATTTTGAGAAAAAAGATGATGTTTTCGGAAGCTGTTGATTATTATAAGCAGGCTCTTGATATCAAAGAGGATCCAGAAGTTAGGTTTGCCCTTGCTAAAACTTACATAGATAGAGGTCTTGAAGATGAAGCAATGGAAGAATTGTTGCGTATTGTTAGAAATCCTTCTGCAAAATCTGAGATTGTTGAAAGGGCAAAGGAGCTGCTTTCGGAGTTACATAAAAAGATATGGTGAAGTATAGATTGCATTAAAAGGAGAGGGTTAGAATGGTTAATAAAGAATCAAATAAGGTTGAAAAGGTTAACTTAGAAATTAAAGAAGAAGTTGTAGAGAGTAGAGTAGAGGAGAGAAGCTCTTCATTTGTAGGGAAAATATTGAGGGTAAGTGACATAATAGAGGATTTTATTATAACTATTGAAAAGAAAATTGGTGAAAATTTGAGCAGTTATAATATTCCAAACTGGTTTATAGTGATGATTTTGTTCGTATTTTCGGTTATACCGGTAATAATATACGTGACGGGAGTGTGGGGTAAAAATTGACAAAATGCTGTCCTTTGTTTTACCACTTAATTAAGGGGCTGGAAAAAAGGCCGGCTCGATAAAACTTGCAAGGAGGGAACATTTATGAGCGCAGAAAGTTTGAATCCCAGAGAAATTGCTCTTCAGCAATTTGAAAAAGCTGCAGACATCATGAAATTGGATCCTGGTTTGAAAGAGATTTTGAGTAAGCCTAAAATTCAGGTTACAGTTTCTGTTCCGGTTGAGATGGATGATGGAAGTGTAAAGGTGTTTACTGGACACCGTGTTATATACAATATAGCGAGAGGTCCGGGTAAGGGTGGAATAAGATTTCACCCAGCAGTTACTTTGGATGAGGTGACAGCTCTTGCGGAATGGATGACGTGGAAAACCGCAGTTGTTAATATTCCATTTGGTGGAGCTAAAGGTGGAATTGCCGTTGATCCTTCAAAGTTGAGCGTTGGTGAAATAGAGAGGCTTACAAGGCGTTACACTGCAGAGATTATAAAGATAATAGGACCGGAAGAGGATGTTCCTGCTCCTGATGTTAACACTGGGCCACGTGAGATGGCTTGGATAATGGATACTTACAGCATGCATATTGGAAGAACAGAAAATGCTGTAGTTACTGGAAAGCCGGGAGTTCTTGGAGGAAGTCGTGGAAGACCTGAAGCAACAGGGCGTGGAGTTTATTATGTGGCTATGAGAGCAGCTGAGCATAAGGGAATAAACTTGGTTGGTGCCAAGATTGCAATTCAAGGTTTTGGTAATGTTGGTTCGCATGCTGCACTTTTCTTGCATGAGCATGGTGCAAAGATCGTTGCAGTTTCTGATGCAACGGGGGCTGTGTTTGCGAAAGGTGATAGAATTGATATTCCAACACTGTTTGAAAAGGTGCAGGAGACGAAATCTGTTGTAAAGGCAGCAGCAGGTATGAGCGATGTGGAGATAGTTGAGAATGTTAAGGAAGGAAACTTGAGAGTTTTGACGGCAGATGTGGATATATTGATTCCAGCGGCGTTGGAAAATTCTATTACAAGTGATATTATGAAGGATATTAAGGCGCAGGTTATAATTGAGGCTGCAAATGGTCCAACAACTCCTGTAGCTGAGGAATATCTAGTTAGTAAGGGAAAGTTGATTGTTCCAGACATATATGCAAATGCAGGAGGAGTTACTGTAAGTTACTTTGAGTGGGTGCAGAATAGACAAGGGTTCTATTGGACCTTGGAAGAGGTAAGAGAAAGGTTGAAAATTATAATGGATCAGTCATTTGATGATATAGTCCGTATGATGAACGAATACGATGTGCCTATGAGAGAAGCAGCTTACATCCTTGCTATAAGCAGAGTTGCGGAAGTCACAAGAATGAGAGGGCTTTATGCTTAGTATGTAGTTAAGGGTAGTATTTGAAGGGCGGGGCAATAATGCTCCGCCCTTTTTGATTTTGTGTCTTATTTTTGTTAATAGTTTTGGAGTAGGTGAGATAAAATGTGATTTAAGTTTTGGACAGAGGTTTTAGAGTGGGGGCGTTGTGATGAAGATTTTAGAGGTTGTATTTGATGGGCAGTTTGCAGGAGCTCAGGTTTGGATATACAATTTTTTAAAATGGTTGAAGAAAGTGGACCTTGAAGGAATTTTTAAACATTTAGATGTAGAATTAGTGGTAGCAAAAAATGGTGATTTTTTGAGAAAGGTGCTTGATGAAGGGTTGGTTAGAAAGGTTTATAATTTGAATTTTCCCTATGAGGTTGGTTTAAAAGATGTAATTTCATTCTTTAAGATGCTGAAAGTGATAGAAATCTCCTCTCCTGATGTGATTCATGTACACACTTCGAAAATGGCTGCCTTGGTAAGGTTAGCTGTATTTTTCAGAACTTTTTTTGAAAAAGGGTTGTGGAGTGGAGGAGAAAATTATCCTAAAGTGGTGTATCACGTACACGGATTTTACTTTAAAAGACCTGGTATTTCCAAAATTTATGAGTTAATTGAGAAAATATTAATTAAGTGTACTGATGCTTTCATATGTGTTAATGAGGATGATTGGAAGTGGTTGAATGATTTAGGAGTGAAAAAAGCCTATTTGGTAAAGAATTTTGGGATGTTTAATTATGAAAATATTAATGAGGGGATTAGGTTAAATAAATTTACCGATAGAAATATAGATATACTTTGGGCTTCTAGATTAGCCGAACCTAAAGATGTCGATACTCTTATAGCTTTGTGTGAAGAATTTAGGGATTTTAATGTGGTTGTTGCAGGGAGTGGAGATAAGAGATATGAGGAGCAGTTAAGAAGAATTGATAATTTGGGTTGGGTAAAGTATTTGGGATACGTTGAGAGGGAAAGATTGTTTAGTCTTTATGCAAAAAGTAAGGTTCATCTTCTTCTGTCGAGGGCTGAGGCTCATCCGTTGAGCGTTTTGGAGGCGGCTAGTTTTGGTACTCCTACTGTTGGTTGGAAGGTAAAAGGTATGGGAGACGTTGAGTATATGGGATTAAGTGTTGATTACGGTGATTTAGAGCATTTGTATAGATTGTTGAGAAAAGTTTTAAAGAATCCTGTTGAGTGGAATGTTTTCTCTAAAAGAGCAATTAAATTAGTTGGAGAAGAGAGGCAAGAAAATTTTCTAAGTGTGATAAAAATATTTGAAAAAGTTGTTTAATATTTTATTTTGTTTTTAATTGGTTTTGAGTTAATTCCAATTTAAACGGCTTCAAGATATCAAAATATGTTTTACGAGATATATTGGGGAGAAATATATTGGAAAGAAATTTGTTTAAATAATTCTTGTGTAAATGGTCTTTTGTAAAAGATTTTGTGAAAAATTTCTTCTGGATTTACTTCTAGGTTGTAAATTTTTGGATTTTTGTATTAAATTTTGTTTTATTAGTTTTATTGTGGTTAAATGTAAGGACAAAGCCTTTTGTCAGAGGTTGGGTTGAAATTTTAAGCTAAAATTAAGCTAAAATTTTTTACTCTGAAATATTTGTTGTGTTTCTTATCTATTTCCAGTGCTTCTATTATTTTGGTTTGATCTAATTTTAGACGAAAAAATTTCCTAAACTGTTAAATTTATTTTAAAAAAGTAAAGAAAAATTTATCAAAGAGAAAATTAAAGCAGTTGATTTAAAGTTAAATATTGATTTTTTACATTGACTCATTGTATAGCTTCAAAATATACAGCTTGCTATGGAAAAGTGGAAAGGAAGGAAGGAAGAAAGAAAGAAAGAAAGAAAATAGAAAGAAAAGAGATTAAAAATTTTGCTGACGGTTGCTACAGTTTTTTTTAAAAAAACTAAATTAATTTATAGAAAAATATCCAAATCAGAAAATTTTATCGATTTTGTTTTTTTGTTTGCAGTTGTTTTATCTATGCAAAAAATTAAGCAAAATATGAGTAAAAATAACTACTGCCCACTTAAAAATTGAAGTATAATTATTCATAATTAGAAATTTAATGACTTGTTTATTGGAATCTAATAGTTTAATGAGAGGAGTGATCTTAGGTGAGGGTTGCCGTAGCTCAGATAAAGCCTTACCTTGCGGACGTGGAGAAAAATTTAAAAAAACACATCTCTTTTATAAAAGAAGCCAAAAAGAGAGGAGCAGAATTAGTTGTGTTTCCCGAGCTATCCCTGACGGGATATGATTTGCGGGACATGGTTTTTGAAGTTGCTTTGCCTTTAGAATCTGATGAGTTATCCGAACTAAAAAAAGTCAGCAAAGAAGAGGATATAAGTATTGTAGTTGGTTTTATTGAGGAATCCGTGGAATATAAATTTCACATTGCTTCTGCTTACATAGAGGATGGGAAAATTTTACATGTTCACAGAAAAGCCTATCTTCCAACTTATGGAATGTTTGAAGAACAACGATACGCAGCGCGTGGCAATCGTATTAAAGCTTTTAATACAAAATTTGGACGTATGGCAATACTGATATGCGAAGATATGTGGCATCCTTCTGCTGCTTATGTTGCAGTGTGTGATGGAGCAGTGTATCTCTTAGCAGTTGCTTGTTCGCCTAGTAAAGGAGTATACACTCCCAAACTTGCAAGTTCTGATATTTGGGAGAATTTTATACGGACATATTCGGAGCTGTACGGAGTTTATACCATATTTTCAAATCGGGTTGGTACGGAAAATGGCCTGATATTTTGGGGAGGAAGTGAAGTGCACTCTCCTCTTGGAAATGTTAAAAAAGCTTCGTATTTTGAGGAAGAATTGCTTATAACTGATGCGGATATAGATGATGTGCGTGTGGCAAGGATAAACCTACCAATATTTAGAGATGAGAGGTTGGACATGACTTTAAGAGAACTTCAGCGAATTGTCGCCCAACGTGAGAAACTTGAAGGTTTTGTGAACTTCATAGATGTATTAAAGAAGCATTTTTAAAAAGGAGTTTTGAGAAAGGAGGTATGTTTCACGTGAAACAGATAGAAAAGCGAGAGAAGTTTGATATGAAGTTTACTGAGGGTTTACAAGTAGTTGAAGATTATACTGAAGAGGCAGCAATCAAAGAACAATTAAAGGTCAATGAGCAATTAGTCGAAGAAATAACAACTCTATTTTTAAAGGATGAGGTTGAGAAATTTGGTTTTAAAAAGGTTGCTTTAACAATTTCTGGAGGAGTGGATTCTGCAGTAGTGTTAGAGTTTGCAGTAAGAGCTTTTGGAGAAGAGAATGTGTACGCAGTTTTTCTTCCACATTCTGATGTAACTAGTAAGTTGAGTTTTGAGTGTGTGGAGCATTTGAGAGATAAATTTCCAAAAGTAAATTGGATTGAATTGGATGTAAAGCCAATAGTAGAGAGATTTGAGACTCTTATTGGTTTAGAAACTAATCGATCAAACTCTGAAAAGCTTAGAAGAGGTAATATAACAGCTAGAGTTAGAATGACGGTGTTGTTTGATATAGCTTCTGCTAATGAAGCTGTTGTTTTAGGAGGAAGTAATAAAACGGAGTTACTTTTAGGATATGCTACTTGGTATGGAGATATGGCAGCAGCTATCTATCCAGTCGGAGACCTTTATAAAACTCAGGTATTTCAAATGGCAAGGTACTTTAAAACTCCCCAAAAGATAATTGATCGTACTCCTACAGCAGAGCTTTGGATTGATCAAGAGGATGAGGCAGAATTGGGGATTGGATATGAGGTTTTAGATCAAATATTGTTTGAGTGGATAGATTTGAGGAGGAAGCCTCGACAGCTATATGAGAAGTATGGGCAAGAGTTAGTAAATAAAGTGGTTAAGATGGTGAAACAAGCTTCCTTCAAGAGAAATATGCCGTTGATTCCTAAGTATTCATTGCGAACAATAGGATTTGAATTCAGAATGCCAAGAGATGTTGGAGTTTAAATGAGGTTTTATAGGTTTGAGTTTGAAATATCGTTAAATGGGTTTGTATAAAAAATTGAATAAAATAAATTGAATAAACTTACTGAGTGCTATGTTGTGGAATATGTTACGGAAGTAAAGTAGTGACTTTTTTAAGGCAGTTTTGGAGTGGGGGGATCGAATATTTTTGGAAGATATTCCAACTTTAGATTTGTACTTTTGAGTTTCTTTGTGGGAAGTATGGTTTATTACTTCTTATATGTAATGGCTTTAGAAGCGGGTATAGACGGTTATGTCTGGCGTTGGTTTGTGAATAGTAGGTATTTTGAGAAGGTACTGAAGTTATGTGAGTTTGATAAAGACAAAAGTACGGTGGTTGTTTCTATTACGGATGATTGTCTTGAAGAGTATTTTGGAAAAGTACAGCATGGTTTTGAGAGGAGAAAGGCTTGCATAGATTTCTTAGAGCGTTTGTCGATGCTCAAAAATTCTTCTAACTGTCCCAAAGTTATCCTATTTGATATTTTATTTGAATTAGAGTCTCCTTATGATAAAGAGTTTTCACGGCTTTTAGAAAAAATCCCTGCAGTTTTAGCTGTTAGAATAGATAATTCCATGTTGGTTCCATCTGTTGTATATCCTGCGAAATTGCTAAGGCAAAAGGCTTTAGATTTTGGAATAGTGAATGTAGAACTTGACAAAGATGGGATATTAAGAAAGTATCGTTTGTACTATAAGGATTTTGGAGAAAAGACTTTGGCATACGCAGCTTATTACTATTCAGCTGAAAAATTATGCTTGTTTAATGCTGAGAGAGGTGTTGGACAAAGTTCTAGCTCCGAGACTCTATTGAGGAGTAATTTAGAAAAAGTTTCAAGAAAGGAAGGAGTTTTGAATAAAAGTTTAACTGATAGGCTTTCAAGCTTCAGAGTGGTGTTCCCTAAAGAGCGTGAAGATATGATTGAATATTCTATGTCGCAGGTGTTGAAAATGTCAACAGAAGAGTTGACAGAGGCTTTTAAAGACAAGGTTGTATTTGTAGGAGATGTTACCAGCAGAGATTGGTATAGCACAGATATGGGTTTAATTCCGGGAGTTTATTGGCATTCCTATGCTTACAAAGATTTGAAGCATAGGAAGTATTTGAAAAGCAATAAGATGCTGGATTTGATTATAGCTTTTATTTCGTTGGTGATATTGTTTGATGTAAAGTCAAAGAATTGGGTTATTAGAAATATACTGTATATTCCTTTTGTAGCTGGGGTGTTCTTCATTGGACTTGTATTCAATCAATACGTGCACTTTGGAGCACTGTGTTTTAGTTGGTTTATGCTTTTTTTAACTGTTGGTGCTGTTAAGTATCGATATCTTTATGAAGAAGAAAGGTTGAAAAAGTTAGAAAAAGAACGTGAACTTGAGGTGATAAAGAAAATTGCTACGGAAGTTCAGGATTTAACGGATTTAGATGCTATATTAAAAAACTTTTTGGAAGAAGTAGTTCAGGCGGTTGGGTGTGAGAGGGCTTCGGTTATGTTATGGGATGCAGGGGCTGGCGGTCTTGTTGTCAAGGCTGTTTGGCCATCTAAGTTTGCTGAGGGAGAAAAGATTATTTTGAAAAAGGGTGAAGGAATAGCTGGTAAAGTGTTTTCAGATGGAGACTGGGAGCTTGTGGATAGTTTGAATAAGATAAAAAAAGGAGAAGTTGAGTTTAAAGAAAAAGGCTTAAGTGTGGGGTCAGTTAGAAATTTGCTTTGTTATCCTCTGAGTTTACATGGAAGAACAGTTGGAGTTTTAAATGTAGTAAATCTTCCTGAAGGGGTTTTAAAAAATGTCAACGATTATGTAGAGTTATTAAAGATTTTGACTTCTCAGGTAAGTGGTGTTGTAGAGAGTGCAAGGCTTTATGAAATGGCTACAAAGGATGGCTTAACAGGTTTGTTTGTAAGAAGATACTTTGATATGAGAATAGAGGAGGAGATTGCAAGGGCTAGAAGATATGGTAAGGAAGTTGCTTTATTGATGACAGATATTGATCATTTTAAGAGTATAAATGATAGATATGGACATCAAGTTGGAGATGAAGTTTTAAAAGCAGTTGCTCAGGTGATAAAATCAATAGTAAGAAAGATCGATATTCCCTGTAGATACGGAGGAGAAGAGTTTGCAGTTATACTTCCTGAAACTGCAAAAGATGGTGCAATTGTTATAGCAGAGAGAATAAGAAAAACTGTAGCTTCAGAGACTATAAAAGGAATAAGGGTGACTATAAGTATAGGTGTCGGTATTTGGCAGAGGGGAGAGAGCGTTGAAAGTTTTATAAAAAGAGTTGACAGGGCTCTTTATACGGCAAAGGAAACTGGAAGAAATAGAGTAGTTTTTGCAGATATAGAGGATGAAATTAACGGGCTTGAGCCAAAGGAGGGTCAGTAATGAGAATTGTTTTTCTAGGAGATATAAATGACGATGTAGGATTGGAGATAATAGAAAAGTTAGTTCCCTGGATTAAAGAGAGGCTACAGCCGGATTTTATAGTTGTGAATGGAGAAAACTCGGCGAAGGGCCTAGGGATAACTTTAAAAGAGGCGGAGAAAATTTTGAAAACAGGAGTTGATGTTATAACTTTAGGTAATCACACATGGTTTAGAAAAGATGTGAAAAAGATTTTTGAAAAAGAGCTTCCTGTTATTAGACCTGTAAATTACCCTGATGATATGCCGGGAAAAGGTTGGATAGTTGTTGAAAAAGGTGGGAAAAAGTTAGGAGTAATAAATGCTTTAGGTGCTGAAACTCTCATAGATATATTTGGGAAAGAGCAGGTTAAGGTTTCAGTTGATCCGTTTAAAAAAGTAGAAGAAGTATTAAATGAGCACTATAATAAGGCTGATATTTGGATGGTTGATTTTCATGGAGAAAGTGAGATAGAAAAGAAGAGTTTAGCTTATTGGTTGGATGGACGAGTTCACATCATCGTCGGTACCCACACGCATGTTCAGACAGCGGATTTGCAAATTTTACCTGAGGGAAGTGTTTACATAACTGATGCTGGAATGTGTGGAACACATGAGTCTGTTGTTGGAATAAAGAGGGATATGGCAGTTGAACAATACGTGGGTAAGCTCCCTGTGAAAATGCGCGGGGCTTCTTCTAGTAACAAGAGATGTTTAAATGGAATAATAGTTGAAGTTGATGAGAAAAGCAAAAAAATTAAGATGGCTAAGCGAATAATTGTTCAAGATAATCCTTTAAAAGAGAGTGAGGATAGGTGGATAGAGACAACTCAAAATCCGTTTTGGTTGGAAGCTAGAGATAAGTTGACTGTTGGACTTTTTGAGGCAAAAGATTGGGCAAGTTATTGGCAGGTTCTAGCGAACTTTTTCTCAGGATTTTTCAAATCTTCCCAAATAGGGGTTTATTCATATAGAAAAGATATAGAAAGGTTTGAGCTCAGAACAGGTGAGGAGCTCATTGATGATTGGGATGAGTTTAAAGAGGAGTTATTCACTCATATAAAAAGGGAGAAGGATTATCTGTTTGATTGGAAGGGCTATAAAGTCTTGTTGTTGATAGGGGAGGATAGTGAGAATGATGATTTTGAAAATAATGATAAAGATGAAGTATTAGCTAGCTTAAGAGGAGCCGTAGTATTTTCAGTAAAAGAGTTTACAGATTTTGAAAAGGAGTATCTTGACTATGTGAAAAGGATAGCAATCAAAGCATACAACAAGCTTTATAAGCAGGAGTTCTTGATACAACAAGTAAAGGAGTTGGAGACAATTTTTGATGTTTCTAAGCAGATAATAAATTCTTCGCTGGATTTGGATGAGTTGCTTGGCGTTATTATAGCAAAGACTAAGGATGCTTTGAATTCTGAGGCAAGTAGCGTATTGTTGAGAAATGAGGATACAGGAGAGCTTTACTTCAACATAGTTGAGGGTGGAAGTGGGGAGAAGCTTAAGGAGATTCGCTTAAAAAGAGGTCAGGGAATTGCAGGATGGGTTGCAGAGAATAAAGAGTCGGTTATTGTTCCCGATACTTCAAAGGATGATAGATTTTTCAAAGGGGCTGACCAAAAAACTCAGTTTAAAACTCGCTCAATTATAGCTGTTCCTTTAATCACTGTAGATAGAGCTACAAAAGAGGAAAAGGTGATAGGAGTTTTAGAGGTTTTAAATAAACTTGGAGAGATACCCTATAACATGGAAGATTTAAAAATGGTCGAGCTTATTGCCTCTCTAGCTGCTGGAATGATCGAAAATTCTAAGCTTTATCGCCAAATAAAGAAGATGTACAAGGATACCATTCACGTTCTTGCGAATGCAATGGATGCGAGAGATCCATATACTCATGGACACTCACAGCGTGTTGCGATTTACTCAAAGGATATTGCAGAAGAGCTTGGTTGGGGTGAGGAAGAGAGAGAAAAGCTTGAGATGGCAGCCCTTCTTCACGATATAGGAAAGATTGGAATAAGAGATAGCATCCTTCTGAAGAAGGGACGTCTTACAGACGAAGAATACCGTGAAATTCAAAAACACCCGGTTATAAGTGCGAAAATTCTAGAGCCATTTGAAATGTTTGCAGAGATCATCCCGTGGGTCAAACATCACCATGAAAGATACGATGGGCGTGGTTATCCAGATGGTTTAAAAGGAGAGAATGTTCCTATAGGTTCGAGAATAATAGCTGTAGCAGATACATTTGATGCTATGACATCTCATCGTGCTTACAGACGAGGGCTTCCTCCTGAAGTTGCAATAGACACAATTTTAAAAGAGCGGGGCTCACAATTTGATCCAGAGATGGCTGAGGCTTTTGTTCGAGTATTTGAAAAGAAATACAAGGATAACTTCGAGGAGATAAGGAGTCAGTTTACGCCACAGGCGGTTTATGAAAATGGAAAGGTAATAGAGGCTGAAAAGTTGCCTGATATAGGAGTAGTGGATGGCTCTGTTGCTAAAAAGGATTAGGAAAGGTAGAAGTATTTGATGCTTTGTCGGATGTGAAAACATTAGAAGATAACTAGAGGGGAGTAGCAGATGAGTATAAAATCAGAGCTTAGATTGAAATTGCTAGCAGAAGGGGAGTGGCTAATTAAGCTGCTCCTTTTTTTGTGTGTATTTATCTTCATAGTGAATGTAGCCTTTTCAGTAGATGCAGAGTACATAATAAAGCTTTACAATAAAGGGTTTTACAAGGATGTTATAGAGGAAGCTTCTTCTCTTTCGCCCACTGAAATAAGACTTCCAGAGATAGCAATGGTGATAGCGGAGAGTTACTATCAGCTTGGTAGATACAGTGAGGCTTTAAAGTGGTACAAACGTGTTTATGATAAGTTTGCTCAATACAAAGATTGGGCGCGTTATGGTTTAGTATGGTGTTATTGGAATTTGAAAAAATATGATAAAGTGGTTGAGCTTGCTGATTTTAGTAGACCGGATGAATGTCTGATTTACTTTTCTAGCTTGATTAAGTTGAAAAGGTACAAAGAAGTTGTTGAAGATTTTGAGAAATGGTGCTCTCTTGAGGGAGTTTCAATATCTAGGTTTAAAAATTGCAATGCTTGTTGCAGTTGTTATGAAGAGGCTGAAAGTTCGTGTTCGTGTTGTTTGAGTAAGGCGTTGAATGGATTAAATAGAGCAAGTTCGAATCAAAAAAAAGTTAAAGGAGCTTCTAAAAGGAAAGTTTCAAAGAAGATTTTAAGTGAAGATTTATCACTTATTAAGAACTTATTTGAAATGTATGCACTTGCTTTGGAAAATTTAAAAAAGAATGCGGAGGCGGCCTTGGTATATAGAGGGCTTGGTTTGTGTGAGGAGGCGGCTATTAGTTTTTTAAAAGCTGGAAAGTATAAGCAGGTGTTAAAGCTTTGCTTGAAGCGGGATAAATTGGTTTACAAGGGATACGCTGAATTTTATTTAGGAGATTATATTGAGGCTGCTAAAGATTTAAAAAGGTACTTTGATTATAAACTTAATAAATTGAATAAGGTTGGTGGGAAGAGTGAAAGTGAGCTTATTTATTTGAAAGAATTTGATAACTTTATGGTTTACCTGAAGTCTTTAGCTGCTGCAGGGAAATACAGAGAAGTTGAAAAGTTGTTAGAGGTAGTAATAACCCCGGAAATTATGAAGTTGATTGTGAAGACTCATAAGACGAAAGGAAAGGTGGTATTTTATAAAGGTCTAAAATTGTCCATGAAAGAACTTTTTGATGTGGTGCGCTTATGGTGTTTGGCTTTGTACAAACAGAAAAAGTGGCAGGTATTTTTCAAGAAATGTTCTCAGTTCACTTATGATCCAGAGATATTTAGAATGTGGTGGTATGCAAAGTATAACAGTGGATCTTATAAAGAATTTGAAAAGCTGGATATGGATACTCTTTTAAAAAATGGAGAGTATGAATTAGCCAAAATGAAGGCCTTTGCAGTTTATAGTTTAGGAGATAAAGAAAAGGCTTTGGATTTATTTAAAAAGCTTGTGAATTATAAGCCTGAGGTGGAGACACTGAAGATTATTTTTGAAATATTAGATGGAATGGGAGCAACTTCTGAGATTGTACATTTCGCAGAAAAATTCCAAAATTCTAATAATAGAAAGATTAGGGAAGTAGCTGAGTTTTGGTTGTGGAAGATGGGTAAACTTGGTATGGATGCTTTAAGTGAGATAAAAAGTGCAGAGCTGTTGTTTGAAGCAGCGTCTAACTTAGGGAATAAGGATAAGGAAAAGATTTTGGAGAAAGTTTTAAAGAGTGAGGGGAAATGGTGGATTAAAGCTGATGCGGCTTTTGAGTTGGTGAGGTTAAGATTAGCAGAAGGAGAAGTGGAAAGAGCAGAGAATGTGCTTAATTGGATTAAGGAGAATGCTCCTTCTTATAGAAAGAATGAAAGGGAGGAGTTGGAGGCTGTTAATGCTTTTTTAAAAGGATTCTATGACTTTTTAGTGTCTAGTCTAGAAACTGGGAGGGCGAGCGTTGAATGTGCAGTCTTTGTTAAAAAAGTTTTGTCAAAATTGAGTCGGAATTTTGGAACGGATATAAAGATTCTTCTTGCAGATGCTATTTATGGGATTGTTAAGAAAGTGGTTAAAAGGGTTGTTGCTAATATAAAAGGTAAAAGTGTGGGTAGCAATGAGGTGGAAAGGGAACGAGAAGATATAGATAGTAAGTTAGTTGACAGTGCTGTAAAGCTGCTAAAAACTAGGGAATGTAGCAAGTTTAATACGTGGCTTGTGGAGTTTTTAAAAAGTGTTCCAGAGTCTAAAAAGGTGTTGTTTTGTAAAGGTGTGGTTTTAGAAGCTGCAGGAAATTTGAAAAAGGCTGCAGAGAATTACTTTAAGTTGTGGGTTAAATATGATGTTTCTGGGCTTAGAGATAAGTTGGTCAATCTTTATAAGAAGATTGGTGATATTGATAAAGCCTCAAAGATAGAAAAGAATATGTGAAAGAATATAAGATATTTAAGGTAAGAAAAGAAGTGGTAAGCGATACTTTTGAGTTTGAGGAAAGTTTGCCAGTAAGGAAGTTTTTAAATATTATAAGAAAGAGTATTTTAAAGGTAGGTGGTGACTATGGCCAAGTCTCCTAGAGCTGTTTGGAAGTTGGCATTGTTAATAATAGTGTTTGTAGGGATGTGGGCAGTCTTTTACAATATGAAAATAAGACCAAACATTGTTATGACGGAAGAGGCTCAACGCACAATTCCAGAAATTTTAAAAGCTTGCTTAAAAGGAGAGAAGGTAGAGGCAAAGGAGGAGCAGGTATCATTCATAAACGGTCTTGGAACTGGCTTAGTAATAGGTCTGGCAGTTGCTTTATACTATTCGCTTTTTGAGTAAGGGTTTTGTTTAGGTGAGATTTGTGAATATGGGAGTGAAATGGAAGTGCGTAGTTTGAATTTTGCAAATTTGCTTGAAAAATATGAGTTGCCACGTCGAGTTTATCTGTTGAACAGCATAATTATTCCTATTCCAGATAATGATGTGGAAGCTAGATTTTTTTTGAGAAGAATAGGAATGGAGACTTACTTTGAAATTTTAGAGGGCATTGAGGCAGAAAACGTTGAGATTTTGAGTGCGTTGGGGCATGAAAGTACAGTGGAGGTTTTAAAAAAACTAGCCCCGCCTCATTTGGAGAAACATTTCTTTTTCAACAGAGTAGAGATAGTGTTTAACAAGGGAGAGTGGGCTTTGGCTTTAAAGACTAAAAAGAGGCTTGAAGTGCGCGAATATGAGTACAATGAAATAAAAGAAATGTTGGAAAATAATATGATAGAGTTTTTTGTTCTTATAAGAGAAGAGTAATTGAATGAAAATGAAATGTAATTTGAAATAATCTGTTTTTTCCAACTTCTATACCTATTATTTATCGAATGAGGTTAGTTATTACGGCCTCCTAGCTAGAGCCGGCACCACTCTTTTCCTTTTCCTACTCTTCTTTTGAAAAAGAAAGTACTTTTACCCTTCCCATTCCGCGTGAGCCACCTCTACCGAGATAATCGGTGTTTAGCATTTCTAGTGACTCTTTGAGTATAGCCACGTAGCTTTTTAATTCTTCATCGTTCTTATAGAGTATTTCAATTACCCCTTCGAAGGGGGTGTTTCTGGGAACGCACGCAAATTGAAGAAGTGAGCCATCATTGGCTTTTAGGGAAAAACGGTCGATAGATACAGAGGTTTTATTTTCAAAAGGAGCTTCTTTATTTATCTCCTTGGTGCTGACTAAATCGTTAAAAAATACTCTAGCAGGGATCTTGAGTTTGGATTTTACAGCTTCAAGTTTCCCTTTCTTACTCAAATTCATCATCAAATCCGCTCCACAACCGAACACATTTACCCAGTTGAAGAAAACATCTGTTAATGTAGCTGGAAGTTCTTCTAAGTCTTTTAAAGATGTACCGCCGAAGCCATGTTTTATAGCAAATAGGTATTTTAGTTTTCCTTTAAGAGAGGTTGCTGGAATGATGTATTTAGAGTCCTTTTGTATTGCTATTAAATCATATGAGTGGAGGAGTGACTTTGTATAGCTTGTGTCTGGAATCAGAAGAGGTGAAGTTGTTTCTAAACCCAATTTAAACTTTGCTATTTTAAACATATTTTTCACCCCTTATTAATTGTCTATTTCTTGATCTATCGTAAAGAAAGCTAACATTGATAAGTTTCTGTAAATTGAATGAGGATTTTCTGAGATATGTTCTTTCCAAAAAACTGGCAGTATGAATATGCCGAGATCTTTCAAAAATTCCACTTCTGAGGGAGCACTTTTAATTCTGGCAATGTGGAATTTTTCTGGTATAGAGTTGAGTTTCCATACACAGCCTTCACGGTATACGGGAAGTGGAATTTTTCTATATGCAAAAGATGTTTTCTCCTCGTCAAATAACCCTTTAGTCCAACCGGTTGATATGTCTACCTCAAGTTTTGTAGGAGTAATTTTCTTGTTTTGAGTTAATGTGTTTATATTCTCTAGCATGGTTCGCGATATAAGAAAAAGATTTGTGGGTTTTGTAAGATTATTTTCAATTTTACATTCAAGTTGATAGATATTTTCTTCATTAAATTCAAACTTACCAAAGCCTAAAGATGTATCGCTTCCTAGACCAACTTTCGAAGAAAATTCCAATACCTTAATTAGAGTGTCGACTAATTTAGAGACTTCCACATCTGATGATGAGGGATCGAGAATTATAAGAGACCAATAACCAGAATTTTTTGAGAACTCCACCCAACTAAAGTGGAAAGGAGAAGCGACAAACTCCGAAGTTTCTCCAAGATACGGCAATTTAGCATTGGTTTCAGTTTTTACAGAGTAAAATTCTTTCTCTGTCATTTCACTTATGTATGCCCACTCTTCTTCAATCCATTTTTTAACTTTCTGAGAGCTTGCTTTTGGATCGAGGTTTATATATTCTTTGAATTTATTCAAGGGAAACCAACGAAGTTTTTTAATATCCTTTGGAGCAAGAAGTTCCTTAGTTATTGCAAACTTTATAAGTTTCTCATTTGGAAAGTGTGGGATAAATAGTGTGTCTTCATTATATAAAAAAGCAGTGGATATATACATGGAGTTGATCAATTCATTTGCTAGTTTTTCATCTAGAGTGAGAAAAGAGTTGTAAATGATATTTCCCCATAAGCGGTCTGATGGAATTACTTCACTGTATATTTTGTAAGGTTCGTCTTCAACGTATCCGAATCTTACTTTCTTGAACGGTAACTTAACTACTAATGCTATCATATCAGACTTCATACTTAGCCCTCCTGAACTTCAGATGAATTTTCTTCAGCTGTTTTATTGATGATTTTTTTAGTTTCATATGCTAATTTACAAGCAAGAAATATGGAAGCCCAACGTTTGTAGTTAGAATAAGATAAAAATTCGTCTTTACTAATTGTAAATGTATTTTTAATTTTTGAATAAGTTTCAACGAGAGCTGAGTCTGCCTTTTCTTTTCTGATTATGTAGTATTCGAGACGCATATATTCTTTGAAAAGTTCAAGTAGACTTATGTCTTTTTCTGGATAGTTAATAAGCTTTTGAATTTTAGCTATGCGTTTAATAAAACCACTTTCTAATTCTATGAAGCGTGAAAATGTAATTGGAAGTTGAGATAAAATGTCCTGTTTAAATAAACAGATTGAGCCTTTTTCAAATAGAGAAACTGTATCTATTGCAATTGCGTCTTTTAGAATAGGTTTAGAAGATGTGTTAATGGAAAGCGCATGCTGTTTAGCAAGGTATTTAATTATATTTTTAGCAGTCTCTTCTAATTTTGAAGATCTTTTATTCAGAAGATAGAAAGGGAAGGTTGCTTTATCAATGGAAACTCCAGTTGAAAATCCTAGAGTGTTGTGAGTATATAACTTAAATAATAGCCATATAAGCATCACAGCAAGTATTACATCTAAAAATCTACCAACCAGCGTTATATCATCTCCACCTGCATATAAGATATGAACGTGAAGAGAATATTCATTGTTTGGAAACTCTTGTATGACATTAAAAATATCTTTGAGCTGCTTTATCAAATTAGTGAATTCTTCAGATGAAGATGTGATTTTTATAAGGTGATCTAGAAAGACAGAGGGGTCTTCAATAACTTGAGAGGTTAAAATTTTCACAAAATATTCAATGTAATATGATAGAGAAAAAGCTATCTTGAAGTATTCTCTTGTTGAGGAGTTAATTTGAGATTTGAAAGCGTTTTTTAATGAAAATGCGAAAATTTTACCGAAAGAATCTATATCGCTTTTAGCAAAAGCTATATAAGAGTTTTTCTTGTTCAGGCTTTTCAAAGTAGTGTTAACCAAATCTTGAAGAGATACATAGTGGTATTTCTTTGTATTTGGAATTTTTGCGTAGATTGAGCCATCATTATACATCATCCAGTGGATATTATCTAGATTGGTTTTGTTTAGAGAATCCAGACTTTCAATGTTTCTAGAAGTAACCCAGCAAATTGCAAAGCGAGTTGTTCTGGAAAAAGTTGAATGGATAGACAAATTTTCCGGTAGTTGAATAGTAATCCCTGACCCTAAAATGAACTCTGTAACCTTTTGGAGTAAGCGATTTTCGCTTTGGTTATCAAAAGGTTTGATAGTAAGTGAGTTATTATTAAACTCGATCATAATAGTTGAGGTTCGAGCTAAAGTTGGGTCTATGTTTTGACTTGCTTTCTTGAAACTGTCGATTAGATTACATCCTATACATAACTCTTTGTCTTTGTTTTCTGGAAGTTCATTGATTGAGAAAAATTTTTTACATCTTTTACAGCAACTGATAGTCTCGTATGTGTATTCGCAAATTGTTGAATTGGATGTTGAATTGTTAAACTCTGAGTAAGTTTTTTCAAAACCAACTAGATTCCACTTAACATTTTTCTTACTTTCTAAGATTTTAAAGGAATCTAACAGCTTTTCTTCATTTGAAGAAAGTTTGGAAGAAAGATCGATTGGAGTTTTACTAAGTGCAAATATGAAAATTGGGCACCTTACTCCGAAAAAGCTGTATAATCTGGAGTTTATTGAGAGAATTAAATTTTCTGCGATAAGGTTTGTAATCTCTGCTTTGAGTGATATGTCTTCATCACTGACTTTGATGAATATGTCGCCTTTTCCAGCCCCTACAGCCATTACCTTTGCAGTGCCTTTACCAAATATAAGATTTATGCTTTCTGCCAGGGAGTAGAGAAAAAGACTTTCCAAAAATTCCAAGAGTTCGCTTCGAATTTTCATTGTGGACATAGCTTTTGAGACTAGGACCTCACTTAAGAAACGTTGTATTCCAGATACATCTAGTTTTCCAATAATGATTTTTTCAGCTCCGTCAAGCCATAAAATACGTTCAAACCATAACCTTTCTATATTTTCAAAAACGTGTGGAAAAATGGAGTCTAAATTTTCCATATTATAGGTGATTACAGGGAGTTTTAGGGCTTGAAAAATGTCAGTAGTTTCTTTTATAGTTGTTGATTCTAGAAGTTTTAGAGCCTGGGTTACCAAGTTTTTAAGTGACACCTTTACTCTCCTCCCATTTTTAATTTATAACTGTAACATCCGAGTACACCGATGACATCTTACCAGAACCGAACACTTTGGCGCAGATTAAAAATTTTGCAACTTCGTTGTTGAATTCTGAAAAAGATATTTCACAATTTAAAACTGGATAGGTTATGAAGTTCTGGTTTCTGTGAGAAAAAACTTGAAGTGTGGATATTGAGAAGTTCATTGTTTCTACGTAGTTGGTAAAGTCTTTAAGGTTAAAAGAATGTTCTTTAAAGTCCTCCCAAATACCCATGAATAGCAGAATTATTCTAGTTTTATTATAAGTAAGGCTGGAAAGCAATTCTTTTATAGAATTTATATCCTGTGAAGTGCTTTTAGGAAGGCATATATTTGAGATTTTAAAAGAAAATGGATTCGAAAGTTTGATTTTTAGAAGTTTCGTAGCAAACTCTATAAGTTGAGAGTGGTGATCTAAGAGAATTTCTGGAGAGAATGAAAAAACTTTTCTCATAGAAACCACTTTAAAATCTTCGCTTTCAAATGTTTTGAGAGCTTCAAATGTTAATTTTGCAGTGCCGGGTTCGTATTCAAAAAGGTACAATGAGTTGTTTGAGTTGGGGGTTGTAGAGAACCTTAAAGGAAGCGGTGGTATTTTTCCACTTATCCAATTTCTAAAAAATATTTGAGCGACTGGGCAAAAAATTTTTCTAAAGCAATTCCTACACTCCTTAGGACTTGCTTTTTTGATTTGACAAAATGTAGATTTTAAAGCAATTCCTAAGCGTGAGTGTAAATTCCACCGCCAATTTTCAAATTTGTTGAAAATTTTTTCAAATTTTATCCTGTAAATGCTAATGGTTTGATTTGCCAAATTAATTACCTCCGTTGGGGTGGTTTGTTATAATATTAGCACACTATACAAATAATCTGAAAGTTAAATTACAATCAAAGTGTTAATGCAAGTGAGGTGGTAAGAGTGAGTGAGGAGTGGAAGAGGGTTAGAGATGAGGCAGAGGAGTTGTCAAAGTTTTTTGAAAGTGAAGAAGTTGGTAATAGGCAGTTGAGAAAGCTTTATAATATCTTTTTGGCAAAGTTGTATGAAGTAGAAAAGGAAAAGAAAGTGGGAGAGAAACTTAACGATTGGAAAAAAGAGCTTGTTATAGGGCTGTATAGAGTGAGATATAACATGGTTAGAAAAGACAAAAAAGGAGAAAATGGAGAAATAGACAAGTTATTGAAAAAGTTTGAAATGTGGGAAAAGGATTTATTGACTTTGGGAAGTTTGGCAGAGTTTGAAAACTGGTTGAGAAACAAGGTAGATGTTTTAGAGGTAAGTTATGTCCTACTTTCTGAAAAGGAAAGAGATGGAAAGAGAAAAAGATCTTCGTAAAAGACTTGCGATAAAACAATAAGATAAAACTAGTGAAAGAGGAGGCGAAAGGTTGTGGGTAAGAAATTAAAGAAAGTTTTAGAGTTGATATATGATGTTGAAATTTTAACGGGTTTGCATATAGGAGCGGGTGGAACTGAAGAGAGAATAGGAGGAATAGATAATCCGGTCGTAAAAAATCCGCTGGATGGAGAACCTTACATTCCCGGTTCAAGTTTGAAAGGAAAGATGAGATCTTTATTAGAACTAAAGTATGGTTGGAGCAAGGATGGGAAACCGGCTGATTTAAGTGTATTAAAAGATGGAAGTGATGAAAAATTAAAAAGTTTTCTGAAATTATTTGGAGTTTCTGCAGGAGATAAGGATGGTAAAAATATGAAAGAAATTGCGCCTACTCGCATAATTGTTGAAGACTTCATGCCTGTAAACTATAAATTGGAAGAAAAGACGGAGGTTTCCATAGATAGAATTACTGGGACAGTTTCTGGTGCTGGACCTAGGATAATGGAGAGAGTTGCTGCTGGTAGCGTGTTTAGAGGAAAGATTCTCGTCAAGGTATTTGAAGGAGATGATGAAAAGAGTCTGCTTTCTCTGGTGGATGAGGGGTTGAAGTTGGTAGAAAGTGACTACCTTGGTGGAAGTGGTAGTAGAGGTTATGGAAGAGTTAGGTTTAGTAAAGTGAATGAAAGTGTGGTTGTAGAGTAGTGGATTATAGCTACTGGGAGGAGTTTATATGGTTAAGTGGTTGCGAGCAGAGTTTAATGTAACGACAGCTACTCCTTTCTGTTTTAAGAGTAAAGGAAAGGAAGGGATATTTGCGGATTGGCTATCGGCTGTGGTGGAAAAGATTGAGAAAAGCGATAATTTTGACATAGAGTTTATTAAGAAAGTTTTGAGTGCAACAGATCCTAAAAGATATGCTTACATGAAGTATATACCGGCTACAGAGATAAAAGGGGCGTTTATAACTACCATATTTGCTGCAGCAAAATTTGCGGGGATGTTCAACAAAATTGATTTTAGTAAGTTTAGGGGTAGAAGGCTTAATAAATTGTTTGAGAAAGTAGGAAAGGTGTTTTACGATAAGGTTTTAGAATTTGCTGAGATGAGTGGAAGGAATGAGGATGTAGTGAGGCTAGAGCGGTTGGGAAAAGACAATTTAAACAAAATAGGGAAGTTTGTAAAAGTAAGTATTGAAGAAAATCCTGCAAAGTATATAAACTTTAGTGCTGAGGCAACTAGAAAAAAAAGGATAAGGCAAAATTATTACTTTATTGCTACTAGAAGTCCTGTTAAGTTGATCGTTGAGATGGATGAAATTTTATTTTTATTTATAAAAGAAAAGATCCTGGGTTCTTCAGAAATGAAAAAACAGATTAAGGATTTAAAAGAAAATTATCCTAAAAAAGTGGCGGCTTTAGATCTGTCGAGTTTAGAAGGGGTATTGAAATTACTGGCACTTTGGTATTTTGATGTTTTTGGATTGAGGTTGGATGAAAGTATGGGAGAGAGTGTTGGATGGTTATTTGAACAACCTATAGGCTACTATTTGATTAGTGGATTTGGGACGGGAGTGGCAGCCAAAAGCGTATTTTTAGAGGAGATAAGAGATGAAAAGATAGATGCGAGAAGGGAGTACCCTTATTACAGGAAAAATCGTAGGATAAGTATGGAAAAATTGCCCAAGACGATATGGAAATATAGCTTAGGAAAAAAGACTTACGGCTTTGGGGTGTTGGATTTAACGGGAAAAGTGAAATTTACTCCACCAGAGCCAAGGATTACGTGGATAGCTTCGCTTATCGAAATAAAAATGGATGATAGATTTGATGTGGCGTCATTTTACGAGGATTGGCGGAATATGAATTTGCAGAAGTTAAGAAATAGAATTATGTCCTTAAATGTTGGAAAAAAGATGGAGGACACAGCTAAAAGTTTGATTAAGATGTTGATAACTGTTCATGATAGAGTGTATAAGCTTAATTGGACAAAGGAGGATAAGGAAAGATTTTCTGTCTTAGTGGTAGATCACTTTTTAAAGAAGATTATGGAAAATAGAGGAGCAAATGTATTATCTAAAATAGTTTCCTTAGCGGAAAAAAGAGAAGTAAAGGACTTTCTTAATATGCTGGAGTTTGTAACTGCATTGGTTGAGGAAAAAAGAAGATTGGAGGAAAGAGAGTACAAGAATAATCAAAATGCAAGAATTGGGAATAGGAATAGTTTTAGACGGCATGAACGGCATAATGATAGAAAAAGGGGCAAGAGGAGGTAAAAGGTTGATTGGCAATGGCAATTTTACCTCTCTAACACCTGTTCGGCACAGCGTTTACCGTCAGCGACTGCCTCGATAACAGTGGCAGCGCCTCTTATTATATCTCCTGCTGCGAAGATTCGTGACTGGGTTGTTTTGGTTGAAAAATCTTTTATCCAGTCCCTTGTTCCCTCTATGAAGTTGCGGCGTGAACCAATTGCAAGTACCATAAGTGAGGCATAAAGAGTCTCAGTTTTCTCAAGAGTAATAACTTTCTTCCCCTCAACTTTGGTTTTAGCAAGTGTTATCTTGAGAGGGTGTATCGGATCATTAGTTGATGATACTTTTACAGGAACTACGTACTCTTTAAATTTGACTCCTTCTTCCATGGCATGGGTTATCTCAGCGTAACGTGCACGAGACTCTGAAATGCTGCGCCTATAAGCGACAATGACCTTGTAGCCAAGTCGTCTTAAGACTCTTGCAGCATCCATGGCAGTGTTGCCTGCGCCAACTACAACTGCATGCACCTTATCTCGTAATTCTGAAGCAGGCCTTTTGACAGGGGTGAGCTTTTCGGGGAACTTGTAAGCCTCCATGTAGTTTACTCGGAATAGGAGTTCATTGGCAGTTATAACACGCGGCGAGTTTATCCCGGGAATATCAATAAGGCGTGGTAAGCCAGCTCCGGTTGCCATTATAATGTAATCAAATTCTTCAACAAGTTTTTCAAGGTCTTCTTTTTCAATCCTGCAGGATGTGAAAAATTGCACACCTAACTCTTCTAAGAAAGAAATTTGTAAGTCAAGGATCATTTTTGGGAGTCTGAATTCTGGGATACCGTATCTTAAAACGCCTCCTACTTTATCCAAGGCTTCAAATACTGCTACTTCCGCTCCATTCAAGGTTAGAAAAAATGCCGAAGATAATCCGGCTGGACCTGAGCCAATTATAGCAACCGAAATTTTTTTAGAGCTTAATTCCTTCGGCTTTAACTCTTCAGGAGAAATAGTGCTTTCTAAGAGAAGTTTATCTCCTAAAAAACGCTCAATTGCTCCGAATGAGATGCTGTTTTTGGCTAAAACACAGTTTCCTTCGCAGTATCTTTCTTGAGGACATACACGTCCAGTTATAGCAGGAAGAGGATTATCTTTAAGAAGAAGTAAAGTTGCCTCTTTCAAAGAGTTGTTCTTAATTAAACGGATTATCTCTGGAATTTTAGTGTGGATGGGGCAATTTGTGGAACATGGTTTGCTCTTACACGAAAGGCATCTTGCAGCTTCTTGTTGTACTTGTGAAAGAGTAACGGATCGAGTAACTTCTGCAAAATTTTCGATTCGCTCGTTTGGATCTAGTTCAGCAAGGTATAGCTTATCAGGGAATCTCATCTGCTCCCCTCCAACGTTAGTTCTCAAGTATTAACTGCCTCTTAGCTTCTTCTTCCTCGGATGTGTAGAATTTCTGTCTCTCTATCAGATTGTCCCAGTTTATATCTTCTGCTAAGAAATCTGGACCATCTTTACAGGCAAACTTCACTTCACCTGCCACTTCTACTCGGCATGCACCACACATACCAGTTCCATCAAGCATTATCGGATTTAATGAGGCAACGAATTTTGAGTTTGGAAATACGGTTTTCAATGTTTCAAATGAAAAGCGCATCATACTAGGACTTCCTGCCAGCATAACAATATCAGGAGAAAAGCTTATGGTATCTTTTAACTCACCCAAAGTTTTAGAAAGATTCCTATCTTGATCACAGTGAAAGAATGATTTGTTTTCAGAAATGAAATTAGTCAAATAGGAGTAAATGGATCTGTACTTCTCACTTCTTGATGCAACAACAAGGTAATAGTCTTTAATGTCACTATTTTGTATTGCATAAGATGCGACCCCTACAGCAATTGGAGAAACTATAAAAAGGATTTTTCCGTGAAGATTATTTGGTTTACCAGCCTTCATCAGGGAAGTTATAGAAAGTCCATTCTTTAAATCTTCTATGAATTGATAAGTTGATGCCCCTACCACTTCCACAATGAAATGAATTTTTCCTTCCGCTTCTTCTAGCCAGAGTGGTGTGACGGGGATGCGCTCTGTGTTTTGAGTAGCTACAATTAAAAACTGCCCCACCCTTGGCTTTGCAAACCTACAGGGCAGGGCAGCCTTTACAACATAGGTTGTATCAGTGAGTTTGGAGGTCTCGCAATATTTTATAGATTGCATTGGATTTTAGAGCTTCATCTCCTTCCCGGGCTTATTCTAGGCCCATGTTCTACCTTATCAACTCCATCTTCACACTTGAATTTACGCTCTGCTCCACAGTAGCATCTGCATTCTTGTCAAAATACTTTACGTGAGCTTTGCTACGCACAACTGATTTGGTGATGATTCCGTCGTCAATGTCAAAGTAGAGAGTGCCTGTTGCGGTAGCTTTAAGATGCATGCCCGGCACTTTCTTTGAATAAGTTTTGACTTTTATAACGGCGATTTTGTGGCCCCTCTTATTTTTATAAACTTTGACGAGTTTAAAGAGGCCGATTGTAGGAACAGGATTATTTTTACCACTTAACTCTGCTTTCCAGCTATCTCCCACCTTAACGGGCTTTTCTGGGAGACTCAAACTGCTGCTTCCAATGTTGGAAAATTGAGGAGAATTGCTCAAAGTCCCCAAGACACGCCCCTTGTTATCCATGGTTACATAAACTTTGACATCACCATAAGTTAATGGTTGGGGAACGCCGTTATTTACAACTTGTTGTCCCTTAAGAATAGAGTAGAGAATTTCAAATTTACGTCCTCTATTCATAACTTTAGTTACTTCCCCTTTAAGCAGCATGTTAATTCTGAAAGAACCTTTATCTTCCTTAGCTTCACCACTTTTGGGAGCAACTTTGGTTGCGACTTTTCCACTCATGACCATTGCGTACTTTATAACCTGTCCAGGTTTGAATTTGAACTTTAAATTGTAGCTGTCTGTTGCCATAACACTGAATGAAAAAAGTGTAAGAATAATCAGAATGTTTAGAATTTTTCTCATGATGATATCCCTCCCTTTTAAGCTTCGATTAAATTAGTACTTATAAGAAACTTATTGGAACCTGCATGATGTGGTAGCTTTAGATTGTCCGGATAAACTATTCCTACATTATCTAAAGTACCACGTTCAGCCCAGCCTGTTAAAATTGATCCGCTTATTATAAGATGATCCCCTGTTTTAAAGAAATTTTGTGTTTTACTTTCTACTGCTACGTTTATTGGAAAATCGCTTATAATCGGGAACTTAGCATTATCAGAGGCTGTTTTGACCTCTACACGTTCCAGACTTAATAATTTACTTTTGTCGAATACTTTCCCGCTTTTTGAACCCAACTTCATGACGAGCTCAAGATGATCCGGTGCAGGAACATTTATTACCCATCTAGCAACTCCGCGTTTTTTTAGTTGAGAGTTGAAAATTTCAAAAAAGAATCTTTCAGGAGCTACGGCTACTGCAACCATTGGAGGATCAAAAGAGCAGGGCATCATCCACGCTACAGGGGTAGCCGTGAACTTATCCTCTTCTTCAATGGTTAATACACAAATTGGCCCTGCACCCAGCACTCTATACAACTTTTCTGCGACAACTCTTACCTTGGGCATTTGCTTTATCGTCTTCATGCCACACCAAACCTCTTGCTGTTAGCATGTGCATTATAGATTTGATTGTTTCAGGAATCCTCTTCTGCTTGGAATAGAAGTAATTAATTGCTTTGTAAACTACTTCGAATCCATACGTTTTTAGAATCCAGCGCATAACAAATACTTCGTAAATAGTACGACTTGTCATCATTGCTGTGTACCACACAGGCTTTCCATCTTGGATGTCAAACCATAAATTTACTACGCATCCTGCTGTCCATGGACGCGAAGCCGTGATTTTAAGAACTCTCCCCATAAAACTACCTCCACTGCCCTCTTCACACTGGAGTATTAGTATTGTAAAAAACTACACCTAAACTATTCTAACAAAAAATCGATAATTTCTCTAATGTCATCTGTGACTTTTGTTGGATCTGTAACAACGGCGTTTTTGTTCAGCAGATGACAAACGCACTCGGGATTGTCATCAAAATGCTTTACTATGTAAGGAATAAGCTTTTGAGCTTTGCTGATGTTTGCAGCCATAACTTTCAATACTTCTTGAGCATCAACTTTGTGCTCTTTCCAGACGTCGTAATCGGTGACCATGGATATGGATAGATAACAGAGACCTGCTTCTCTTGCTAATCTAAACTCAGTTGCGTTTGTCATACCAACGATGGATGCTCCCCACTGTTGGTGCATTTTACTTTCTGCCATGGTGGAAAACTGAGGTCCTTCTATACACACATATACACCGCCTTCTTTGAGATCAACTCCTGCTTCCTTAGCTGCTTTTTTGACAATCTCCTTTAGCGTTGGACATGCAGCAGGTGCAAGAGGTGTGTGTGCCACTACTCCTAAATCTTTGAAAAAGGTATTTTCGCGAGCAAACGTTTTATCTATGAAGTCATCTATTATCACAAAATCACCAGGGGCAAATTCTTCTTTGAGTGATCCGACAGCACTTACAGAAAGAATTGCTGTGACTCCAACTTTCTTGAGAGCCCATATGTTTGCCCTGTAGGGGACCTCTGTTGGGGTAAATGTATGGCCTGGGCCATGCCTTGTGATGAATGCAATTTTTTTGCCACCAATTTCCCCAAGTTTTACAGGAGATGATGGTTGCCCAAAAGGAGTTGATATATCTATTTCCCCTTCCCAATTTATACCTTCAAGATTTTGAACGCCACTTCCTCCAATAATACCAAGCATCTCAATCCCTCCTTTAAAGTTTCATAAACCTGCAAACTTAGGTATTTTACTCTGTAAGTTACATTTTGCTTTCTGCTATAAAGTTTATTGCTTTTAGTCTTATTTTATCCCATAGGCTGCTGCCTTTGTTGTTCAAAAATTGCTTTGCTTTTACTATTACCTCTTCTAGTTTTTCTTTTTCTAGCTGGACAAGCTCTGTGTTGCAGAAAGGACATGTAGTTGGATCAACAGAAATTGCCTCTTGATCATGAGAAAATTTCTCTACGCACGTAAGACATTTTGGACAAATCAAAAGATTTTGAGATAATGTGTCTGCCGCTGTGTAACTGTTGTTTTTAGAAAAGCACACGCACGCCACCTCTTTGGCAAATTTTTGTTTTGTTGTCAACAACTAATACTTAAAGCAACTTCCACCTATGAATTCGCGCAATATGGAGTTTAGTGGAATTGCTCCCTCTTCCTCCATTGGAAGAAAGTATCCAAGGAAACGCAATAGTCTGCTTGCTTCTACAAATTCAGGTTGATCACGTGTTATTTCTGATAATAGAGGAACAGCGTATTTTCTTAGAATTCCAAGTTCATAGACAAGTGCGGAGTTGAAGTAGGCATCAGCTTGCTCTTGGAATGGGAAAATCCATCTTTCTTCCCCGCGCCTTACCATGCTCCACATCTGAATAGTTTGTTTTGGAGAATGACCCCTGAATTTGTGATCACGGACGATTCTTCTAATTAGGCGTGTGTCGGTAGTTGGAATTCTGTTTGTGTCGTCGATATGAAGCTGGGTCAAGGCTGATATGTATATCTTAAACTTCAGCTCTGGATCTACGTGTGGGGTGAGTTTGTCGTTTAGAGCGTGTATTCCTTCCAAAATTAGCACTGCATCTTTATCGAGTTTGATAATTTCTCCGCTTGGCCGGCTTTTGCCGGTTCTGAAGTCATAGTAAGGCAGTTCTACTTCTTTACCGTCAAATAGTTTATTGAGGTGTTCGTTTAGTAATTCTATGTTTAAAGCGTAAATTGATTCCCAGTCTGGCTTTCCATTTTCATCTTTTGGAGTCTTATCGCGATCTAAGAAGTAATTGTCTAACGAAATGGGGATTGGTTTTACTCCGTTAACGCGCAGTTGGATAGCAAGGCGTTTTGAAAAGGTAGTTTTTCCTGAAGAAGATGGACCTGCTATGAGAATTACTCTTACTTTGTCTATTTTCTCGCTGATTTTATCTGCAATTTGTGCTATCTTCTTTTCCTGGAGTGCTTCCGATAGAAGGATCAAATCTTTTATCTTACCATCGAGGATCATCTTATTTATGTCGCTTATCTTTTCCATGCCGAGAACCTTAAGCCAATTGGAATACTCTTCGTAAACGGTTGATAGGTTTTTCATTTCTTTGAACTCTGCTATATCCCAGTAATGTTGCCATCTCGGGTATAGCAAAATGAAGCCATCCTTGTAAGGCTTCACATCAAATTTGTCGAGATAGCCAGTTGATGGAACTAAATGTCCGTAAAAGTAATTGACGTATTCGCCTAGGTAATATATTGAAATTGTCTGCCTTGGAATGAGAGAAAATAACTCGTACTTGTCCATGAGATCCGCTTGCTTGAACACTTTTAAAGCGCGTTCTTTTGGCATCTTCACTTTTATAAAAGGCATATCCTTTGCTATGATCTCAGCCATCTTCTCTTTCAATTGAAGCTGCCAACCTTCTGGGAGTGGTTTTTCTACTCCAGAAAGAGGTTTGAGTGTGCAGTAGAGACCACCATGCAAAGAGGCGTAAATGTAAAGTTTGTGTGAAAATAGAGAGCGTGCAGCTACATCTGCTACGAAAGATAGGCTTCTTGAGTATATACGTTCTCCATCTAGAGAAGCTAATGTTACGAATTTTAACTTGCAGTCAAACTTTACAGTTTTAAAAAGTTCTTTTAATTTGTTATTTACCACCACTGCTAAGATTTTTGCGTCGAATTTATCCTGGTACTTTTGAGCTATTGATTCGTAAGAGGTGTTTTCTTCGACTTCTATTGTTTCGTTAAGATCAAGAAGTTCAACTTTAAAAGTGGCCATAGCTATCACTCTCCTTATAATTTTGATAACCTAAAAATGAGGTAAATTGTCAGGTAGCAATGGCATTGTAGAATTTTTTGCAGAGCCGCAATTTATATTTTACGAGAAGTTATGAGGTTTTGCTAATGTTTAAAGGTAAATTTGGGAGGTAAGAGTGGTTTATGATTGAGTATATGCATGGAGGAGCTAAAAGTTATGATCGGATTGTGAATAAATTGCTGTTGTTTGTTGTTGTAAGCTTTACGCTGATTTTCTTCTCTGGATGTTTTAAAAGAATTGTTGTGAGTAGTTGTGAACAAGAGAGAAAAATTGTAAGCAATTTATATGTGGGAAAAATCAATGTTGAGAATGTAGATTTAAGCAGTATATTGGTTATGGCTAAGTGTTTAGAATTGGATGAGCAACTGAAGTTGTCTGGTTGGATTAGAGCAAATGTTGATGCTGATATTTTAAGGCAAGTGGTTGATCATATAAAAAAGTTGGGGGAGGAGAGTTTACTCATTGAACTTTTAGAGTTTAATCTGGCAACTGACGAGTCAGAGTTTTTCAAGAGGGCAAGAGATATAGTTGATAAATTTGTCAGCTTGGAATCTGGAAAAGTGGAAGCTGGGAAAAATAATAGTATGGAAGGAGTAGTTGAGTATTTATTTTTTGCACTAAAAAGAAAAAATTTGAAGAAATCTTTAGAGTGGCTTGAGGGCTTGAGAGATGTTATTCCTGCTTTTGAGTATGCCTATCTTAGAGGAATGGGATTGTATTCTCTGGATACGGATCAAGCTATCCAAATGTTAAGATTTGCGGCTCAAGCTGGGAAAATTTCTGCAGCTGTTGTAGCATCCCGGCTCTTATACAGCAAGAAGAGATATGCAGAAGCTTTCTATATACTAAAAAAGATAGAAAATCTTTTAGGAGTTGATGAGATTAAGTTTGAAGTTGAGCTTGCAAAGAGAGCTGGCTTTGATGATGAAGTAAAAAGATTGAGAAAAAAGTTTGCGGTTATTTTGAGGGAGTGGTTAAGATGATGGGGGCGATACTATGCGAGGATGGCTGATGTTTACTGTAATGATAGGAGTTTTGTTAGGCTTCTGGATTTATAAAGGTTTTTACACTCAGGTTACTGCAGGATCTGTTGAGAAGAAGGTGTTGAATTTAAAACAGGTGGTGTGCACCCGTTCTGTAGCTTCGAAGGTTGGTACGACGGAGCAAAGTAAGAAGATGAATGTAGCTTTTGTGATTGCTCCTAAAAATTTCAGAGATGAAGAATTTTATATTCCTTTCAAATATTTTAAAGAGCATGGTTGGTGCTGCAATGTTTTCTCTATATCTAGAGAGTGCCGAGGGATGTTAGGGTTATTGGTTAAAGGAGTACTGCCTTTAGAGACTTTGAAGGAGCGTATTGATGAATTTGATTTAGTCTATTTTGCGGGAGGAAGCGGCATTTTAAAAATTTATAATGACAAGGCGTATGTTAATATAGCTAAATTAGCTTACCAAAAGGGAAAAAATATTGCTGCTATATGTTTGGCTCCAATGATATTGGCGGAAGCTGGAGTGATAGTTGGGAAAAAGGCCACTGTGTTTGCGTGTAAGGATTCACTTTCGTTGCTAGAAGATAAACAAGTTGAGTATGTGGGGGAAAAGATAGTATTTTTTACTACTCAGAAGGGTGCTAAAGTGTTTACTGCACCGGGACCAAAATATGCTAAAGAATTTGCTCAGTTTATTTTGAGAGAATTGCAGCGCTAAGTAGTCACGATCACAAAACGTCCAGGTAAAGTTGGGGGGTAAAAATAATGGATAGTGTACTCTTTGTTAAGAGCAGTGATTCTGTTGGCAATGTTCAAGAAGAAGTTAAAGATTTACTATCCGGAATTTTGAATGATGTTGAATTAGCAAATTTAATGGCAAATGTTGATAAGAGGGTAGCGGCTTTAAATTTGCGTGTAATTAGCAAGGATTTGATAAGAGAGCTTGTACGGGCTTCAATGGAAGAATTGGGATATGATTCTAACATTCTTAAAAAAGAGGGATTTTACATAAAAGAGTTGTCAGAAATAATAGAGAAACCAAAGCGATACTATGAACGAGTTAAGAAAGAGCGAAGTTATAAGTTTATCTCTACGCCTGCTGGTATGTCTGATTTAATAGGTAGAAAATTGAAAGAAAGCTATGCTTTAGAGGTTGTTTATCCACAAAAATTGTCATCTTTGCATTTAGAAGGAGATATTCACATACATGATGTTGACGAGGTTGATAAGCTTTATTGGTTGAGCTATTCTTTGGACAACTTGAAGAAAACGGGAATTAGTTCCAGTATATTTTACAATGCTTCAGGTCCTGCAAGGCATCCTGAGGTTTTAGTTGATCACGTGGTGAAATTCAGTTCTGCTGTTAAGCAGTATTTTACCGCTCCTATATACTGGTATGCTTTCAATGTGTTGTTTGCTCCATTTGTTAAGGGATTGTCTTATGAAGAGGTAAGGCAAATAATTCAAATGCTTGTATTCGGTTCTGCTAATACTTTTGCAGTTGGAGAAGTGCTTGAGGTTATATTTGGGCTTTACTGGGGTGTTCCATCTCGTCTTAGGGAGATTGAGGCTATAGGATTTGGTGGCTCCGAAGTTGGAAAGTATGCTGACTTTTCTGAAGAGGCAAAGCTCATTTTTAAAGCTTTTATGGATGTCATAGGGGAAGGAGATAAAACCGGAGTTCCGTTCTTCTTCCCACGCGTTCTGTTTATTGTAACTGAGGATACGTTTAGTTCCTCTGGTTGGGAAGAGGCGTTGGAGATGGCTTCAAAAGTGGCCTTTGAAAAAGGTGGAGTTGACATAATTTTTGACAGAGAGTTTAAGCGTCTGAGTCCGTTTTATAAGGAGAAGGGGGGCGTTTTAGATAGAAAGGATGTGTTGAAGACTCGTCTATCTCTTTTAAATGTTTCGTTGAATTTGCCACGTTTAGCTTATAAGACCCCTACGGAAGAAAAAGCTTTTGATATGTTGGGTAATTTGCTTGAAAAAGCTGCTGAGATTTGCCTTGCAAAAAGGGAGTTTATAGAAAGATTAAATCTCACGGGAGAGAGTGGGAGTTATGCAGCATTTAGAGGTTTGATACCCTTTGATCTTTCAAATGATAAAGTTGTTTGTTCTTTGAGCTTTGTGGGGCTCTCTGAGTTTGTGAAGTTTATTAGAGGGGAGGAGTATTTTGAGAGTACTTCAAGTTTGAAATTTGCACTAAAAGTTGTTGCAGCTTTGAAACTTAAATGCGAAGAGTTGAGTAGCAGGTATGGGATTGAGTTTGTGCTTGAACAGTCTCCCCAGGAAGAAGCAGTGTTTAGGTTGGCGTATAAGGATTTAAAGCAATTTGCAGGAGCTTTGAAGGTAGTGAGAGGGAATAAGGATTTGGGGATGGTTTACTATACGTCTTCTTCCCACCTGCCTGTTGATGCTGATCTTGATTTAACAAGCAGAGCTAAACTTGAGGGAAAGTTTCATCTTTTAATGGATGGGGTTACAAATTTTTACGTGTACTTGGCGGAAAATTCACGTTTAAAAGACAGAGTGGCAAGTTTTGTAAGAAGTATCTGGAGTACAACAAGTGTTGAGGAGATGGTATTTGTTCCTGAATTTACAGTTTGTTATAGCTGTGGAAATTCTTCTCGTGGGTTGAAAAGTTCGTGTCCGGTTTGCGGAAGTCTGAATGTTGATGGAGTTTCGAAAGCTGCGATGAGTTTTTCAAAAGTGAGCTGGTGGAATTCTGGAAAAGTCGCAGAGATTTCGGATAGAAAAAAGTTTTAGTTTGTGAGTATGACAGGAATTAAATGGAGGGGTTTAAATGTTTGAGGTGTTGTTGTTTAGACGACCAGATTGTGTCAAGTGTGATATTTTGGCTAAAGATATGGAGAATTCGGGGATTTACTTTGAGGAAGTTGATGTATCAACTCCTGATGGATTGGCGGAGGCGGTGTATTACGAGAAGGTGGATGTACCATTTGTAGTGATAAGAAAGATGAGTCGTGATGTTGTTATTGTGGATCCGGAGGTTGAAGATATTGAAGCAGAGCTTGGTTCAATATAGGGGGGAAAGTAGTGGGTAAAAAATTGCGTCTTGCGTTTTTTCAGTTTTTTCCTCGAATAGGGGATAGAAAGTATAATGAGGAGTTTGTTGTGAACTATATGCTGGAGAACTCTATTGAAACAGATGGTTTAGAGATTGTTGTTTTTCCAGAGTTGGCTTTAACAGGTTACGATTTGAGTCGTGAAAAGTTTAAAGCTTTAGCAAAGGAATTTTCAACTGACAACTATTCTGAATTTATAAAGGCTATAGCGCATGTAGAAAAAAAACGCGGTGGTAGGAGACTTTGGGTTGTAGGGGATGCAAGAAAAGGTGCATGTGATTCAGATGAAAGTAGTTGTGTTTACAACTCTGTTGTCCTCCTAAGTTCTGATGGAGTTGTAGGATACTACGATAAGCTGCATCTATTTTTTAAAGAAAAGGAGAGATTTATAAGAGGAGATAAATTAGGAGTATTTGAGTTTGATGGGGTTAAATTTGGAACATTAATATGTTTTGACTGGATATTTCCAGAGTTGTCGCGGCTTTTAGTTTTGAATGGAGCTAAAATTTTGTTATTTTCTGCCAATCTTGTTCTTCCGTATGCTCAAAACGCGGTTTGGACAAGGGCTGTGGAGAACAGAAGTTTTGTTGTTTTGGCAAATAGGATAGGAAGAGAAAATAATTACACTTTTACGGGAAGGAGCAGAATAGTATCACCGCGAGGGTTGGTGTTGGCTGAGGTAGATGCAGATTCTACTTCTTACATTTCTGTTGAGGTAGATTTAGGAGAGACTAGTTCATGGATTACAGAGAAAAATAATGTTTTTGAAGATAGGCATTCGTTGTTGAAGTTCAAAGAGGAGTTGTAAATTTGCTATCTTAAATATTGTTTAAGTGAGATTTAGGAGGGGATAATTGTGGGAGGAGTTAGAGTGAAAATCGATGGTCTTATAAAAGGTATTCAGGGAATGGAGCTGTTGCCCAGAAACTGGTATCAGAACTTTTACGATTTTGACGGTGTGGCATTGTTTTTTGTATTAGGCTTATTAACACTATTTTTATTGGTGAAGAACAAGCCACGCTCTGGATTGAGTGTTTCTGCTGTTATAAGCTTTGTTGTTGCAGTTTTGTTAGCACTTGTCAGCTTCACCTCTGTGTATTTTGGTGATTGGTTGCTTGCGGCTTATAATTTTCTATCCATAGCTTTGATAACTCAGCTCCTTTACTCTTTCCCAAGGTTGAGACCAGTATTTGTGGCGTTGTTGGGATTGAGTTTTGCTTATTTGCTTTTGGCTCAGTTTTTAAATTGGGGGGTTGAGAAATGGCTTCTTATAGATGTGGCTCTTTTGTTGGTGACGGTTTCAGAGAATGTTTATGCTAAGGTAGCAGGTTTTATAATTGCGGTTGTGGTGGCACCAGATTTTGTTAAGTTATTCATAGCATTGTTAGGTTTCTACTATGCATTTTCCTCTCTTGATAAAAAAGTTGCGATTGGGGTGGCTTTAGCCATAGGTTTGGGGTTTGCGTTTACCTTTTCACTTCCCAACTTTACCTATGAGGTTTACTGGATAAGTAATTTTTATGCTAAATTGAAGCAAATTCCATTCGGAGCTCAACATGAAAGATTTTACGATGAAAGCTGGTTTGTAAAAAATGTGCGCAATACTGCTGCGAATTCTGTCTACAAAGATTTTGTGCGATTTCTGGGAGAGGATTATGCTAAGAAAATAGGGAAACAGGTAAGAGATACTTCAGAGGTGGTGCCGTCATTTGTAAAATTAGGGTGGATGTTTGGATATCTTTCAATTTTGGTTGTTGGAGCCTATCTTTTCTTTAGTAGAGGATTTTTTGAGGGAGTTGTTGTGTTTTTGTTCCTTGTGGCAGCTCCTATGACTCCTGCTGTATCATCACTTCTATTCGCCTACATTTTAAGTGTGGCTTCTGTAGATTTGCCTGTTGAGAAGAAAAAGGTGAAGGTGTTTTTGGGGGTTGTTGCCACAGTTGTACTACTTGCTACTTTTCCAATTTACCTCTCTTACAATTCACTGAGAGATTCTAGATACTTCTCTAACCCAGATTTTGCCCAGAATGTTTGGAAACAATGGCATTACTCCGTGGCTAAAAAACAGTATTTGCGACTACTTGCTTTGAAGATTCCGGAGAAGATAATGAATCTTGAAGATAAGGATCTTAACGAAAAAGAAGCTAAGTGTATTGCTTTGATGTTGAACAATGAATGGGCTTCTGCAGAGGTTGTTGCTAAGGAACTTTTAAAAGTTGATCAATTCAACCCTTACGCTAATGTAGCAATAGGAGTGGCAAAGTTAAACAGAAAGGACAAAAGTGGATTTGTAAATGTTCAGAATGCCTACCTTACTTATCCATACAATAGGGAGACTATGTACTGGATGGCTAAAATACTAGCAACTCAACCTGATGCTGCTTCTAAAAGGAAAGCTTTGAGAATGTTCAAGGAATTTTTAAACTGGCACTGCTGGGCATGGGATTCTGCAAATTACTACAATGCATTGTTGATTGAAAAGTGGAAGGGGTTACTAAATAAAAATGATCATAAACCCCAGAAGGCTTTGAATGGTTCTACTGCCTCAAAGAAGTAGGTGATTCTGGTTTGAGATTATTGATGATAAAAACTTGTGTCACTTTAGTGATAGTGTTTCTTACTACTGCTTTAGCAGTTGATATAAAGCTTCAAAAGCTTAGTTCTATACTCTCAAAAATTAGGGTGGATCTTAGCGTTGCTCCAACTTATGAGGTAACCTTGGAAGCTTTAAAATGGGATCTACTTAAATACAGGTACAAGGAGGCTTTTTTTATTTCAACTGAGCTGTTGAATAAAGGTGGGATGGCTTTAAAAGCTAAAGAATTTGTAGTACTTGCCCTTGCTAGAAGTTGGGGGACGTGTAGGTTTTTTGAAGGTCGCGCGTGGAATAAGCGAGCAGAATTTGTGCGAAATCAACTTGAAGAGCTTGGTAAGGAGTGGGGGTATTTGTTTAAAGCTTACAAAGAAGCTTTGGAGGCTTATGAATCTTCGGGATTTAAAAGGGTAAGAAATGCTCTGTCATCGTGGTGGAATTTGAAATTGGCTTTCAGAAGTTTAAAAGAAGTTGGGCGAGATAACTACTACGCCTTATTTTTGAAAGCATGCTTTATATCAGCTAGTCGATTTTTTGGTTCAAGAGAAGAGTTGAAGAGTATAAGAGAAAAATTCAAAAGCCATAAAAACAAAGTCGAGCAGCAATTTTTTGAAGCTGCCCGACTTATTATGAAAATTTTAGATGAAATTTAATATTGCATTATATTTATTGCTCATTACTCTGCTACCGCTAGCATTTTCGATATTAGTTTTATAAGGTCTTCAGCTTCAAACGGTTTTTCAACTATTTCAAACCCATCAAATTTTTCCGGATCGTCTGTTAAGATAATTACTTTTTTGTTGTTGTCCTTCAGGAACTGTGGTATTCTACCTTTAATGACTTCATCATTGATAATTACTACGTTGTATTCATTCATGACATCTTCTGCTTCTTCTATTGAAGTTGCAATGTTCAAAACATAACCTTCTGTTCTGACAGGAGTTGCTACTAGTGCTTCCATGATGTGATCTTCTGTTGTAACAAATAAAATCTTTTCTTGTTTTGGTTTGCGAGAGAGAATATTTTCAACAGCTGCTACAAGTTCCTCAACAGGGGTGTCTTTCGGTAGGTGCATGTTTACACCTGCCTCAAAGGCTTTCTTCACAGTTTCTGGATCTTTATGAGAGGTCAGTAATAGTATTGGAACATTTCGGGTTCTAACATGAGCTCTTATGAAGCTTGAAGATGTAATACCATCCATTACAGGCATATCAACATCCATTGTTATCAAGTCGGGTACAAGCTTTATAGCTTTTTCAAAAGCTTCGCGCCCGTTTTCGGCTTCCTCAACATTGTATTTCTTAGATAACTTGTTTACGATGGCTTTTCTGAGCATTGTGGAGTCATCAACGACCAATATGAGTTTTTCTTCCCTATTTTTAATTTCATTTATCTCTTTTTCAAAGTTTTCTAATTCACTTATAATCTTTTTTGCAGTTAGTCCTACTTTACTGATAAAAACATCCACGTAAGGATGAAGTTCAAAAACTGTGACGTCTTCATCTGCAATCAACATAATAACAGGGATATCTTTCTTCTTTTTCACTTCTGCAGCTAAGTCGAAACCGCTTCCGTCTGGGAGAGTACGTGCTGTTACTAAAGCATCAACTTCCTCTTTTTTTAAGATCTCTTGGGCTTCTTGAAAGGAGTATGCCTTTAACACATTAAACTCTTCCGAAAGTTCTGTAGATAGAGCATTGATGATTACCCTACTTCCATCAACAAACAGAATTCTGGAAATCATTTTGACTCACTCCTTGAATATATCATTAAATGTTGCTATTACTAACCACCAAATTTACAAAACTCTGGTATTCCAGCTATAAAAGCATAAGCTCTTGCTGTTACTCCATACAGATAGAAGTCACCGTTAATGTGCTTAGAAATTTCCCACAAGGTTTTATTAGTAACAGTGCTTCCGGTTGCTAAGACAACGTCAGAAGTTGATAGGAGATTGTACTTGTCTGGTCCAAAAACCTCACATCCTTCAAATCCTTTTTTAATATTTCCTTCATCAAGATCAAATATTAGAACTCTATTTTTACCAAATGCGCTTAATAACTCAGATGCAAAAGCAGGTTGTAGACCTACCAAAGATACGGTTGAGTATCCTTTGGATTTTAAAAAGTGAATTAATTCCCTCGCGCATTTTGAAGGAGTCTCATCTTTGCAATGAATAGTTTTATCAACGTAACCGAGGTAGCGTAAAACGGCATTTGCAACTGCTACCTTTATTGAGGTTGCAAAAGGAGTATCGGGAAGATTCAAAGCTTCTTCAATGGTTCCTTTAAATGGAGCTGGATATGCAGTGAAAGCTTGGCCGCGTACTGATTCAATTTTAGCTTCAATAAGGAACTCTTTTCCTTTTAATAGGGGAAAGTCATCTCTTAATGGTGATCCAATTGCCTCTTCAGGAGTGAGCTTCCCTACTTCAACTTCTAAATTTTTATTCATGATCCCACTTTTTCGAGCTAACAACTTGACTTTTTCTATGAAGTTGTCGAAGGAAATAAAAGTTTTCATTTTGAACGCTCCTTTTTGTAAATTTTGCTATATTCCTTATCAAGATATATTTTAACAGATATATTTTAACTAAACGACAATAAATGATGGTATTGATGGTGGAGGTGCTGGTGGAGTTATGTCTTCAAAAAGAGTAATAGTTACGGGAGGAGCGGGATATATAGGAAGTCATATTGTAAAAGAATTAAAAGGAAAAGGTTATGAAGTTGGAGTTTTAGATAACCTTTCGCGTGGGAAATTGGAGTGGGCTGAGAAAGCCGGAATGGATGAATTTTTTGAAGTTGATATTTTGAATTTTGATGAATTAAAGGATGTTTTTGAAAAGTACAGACCGTTTTGCGTTATGCATCTTGCAGCTAAAGTCTCGGTGGAAGAGGGAGAGAAAAAGAAAGCAGAATACTGGAATGTCAATTTTTTGGGCAGCAAAAATGTATTTGAGGTGGCAAAATTGGTGGAAGCTAAAGTTGTTTTCTCCTCTAGTGCTTCAGTTTACGGAGATTGGAAAAGTGGGGCTTTTAAAGAAGAAGATTTTACCAAACCTGTTAGTTGTTATGCAAAAACCAAGATGGCTGGAGAGTATGTATTGTTTGATTTTCATAGTGATGCTGTAGCTTTGAGATATTTTAACGTAATAGGGTTTGATAAGAGTTTGGGAATGCATCTTGATGAAGGGGGATTACCTGCAAATATAGTTTTATCTTTAAAAACTGGCAAGAAGTTCAAAATTTACGGAAATGATTGGGATACAAAGGATGGTACCCCAGTTAGAGATTTTGTGGATGTAAGAGATGTTGCAAGAGCCCATATTTTTGTTTTGGAAAGGATTTTAATGAAGAAAGGTGAGGGGATGATTTTGAACTGTGGCACAGGTAGAGGGGTTAGTGTTTTAGAAGTTTGTGAAAAGATAAGAGAGGAATTTAATGAGTTTGAGTGGGAATTTGCAGGGAGAAGAAAAGCTGATCTTGGATATGTGATTGCTGATGTAAGCAAGATAAATGCTCTTGGTTGGAGAGCCACTTATTCGCCTGTGGATGAATTTGTAAGAGTTGTCAAGGAGTTATTAGGGGAGTAATTGGGAATATTGATATTTAGATTGGCAGGTGGCAATTGCATTAAGTTTTAAAAGGCAACTGGTAATGTTGAAGAAATAAAAAATATCGATAAATTCTAGAAAAATAGTGATTTTGTTTCCCCTATTGACAATGTAAGAGAGGAAGATATAAAATGAGAATTGCTGAGGGCGATTAAGGAGGAAGAGATGAAGGGAGAGGTAGGATAGAAGGCGGTGCCATTAGTGCCCCTTGGAAGGAAGAGAATTGGGGTGTGAAGCGGCCGTAAGGCTAGCGTTTGTTGTGAAGAGCCGAGAGGAATTCGGAGAGGAAGAATAAGGTTTAGGGATATTAATCTCTGAGGGTTTGATCGTGGCTCAGGACGAACGCTGGCAGCGTGCCTAACACATGCAAGTTGAGCGAGGGACATGCTCCTAGTGGGCAGGTCTCGAGCGGCGGACGGGTGAGTAACGCGTGGCTAACCTATCCGGCAGTCTGGGATAACCCTGGGAAACTGGGGCTAACACTGGATATACCTATCTAGTGATGGCTAGGTAGGGGAAAGGGGGGTGACCTGAAAGGGTCACCTACGCTGCTGGAGGGGGCTGCGTCCTATCAGGTAGTTGGTGGGGTAAAGGCCTACCAAGCCTAGGACGGGTAGCCGGCCTGAGAGGGTGAGCGGCCACACGGGGACTGAGACACGGCCCCGACTCCTACGGGAGGCAGCAGTGGGGAATATTGGGCAATGGGCGGAAGCCTGACCCAGCGACGCTGCGTGGAGGAAGAAGCCCTGAGGGGTGTAAACTCCTGTTGAGTGGGACGAAAGGAGCGGAGGGTAACTCCTCTGTTCTGTGACGGTACCACTCGAGGAAGCCCTGGCTAATTGCGTGCCAGCAGCCGCGGTAATACGCGAAGGGCGAGCGTTGTCCGGAATGACTGGGCGTAAAGGGTCTGTAGGCGGCCTGGCGAGTCGAGGGTCAAATAGGCTGGCTTAACTGGTCGAAGGCTCTCGATACTGCTGGGCTTGAGGGCGGTAGAGGCTGGGGGAACGGGAGGTGTAGCGGTGAAATGTGTAGATATCTCCCGGAACGCCAGTGGCGAAGGCGCCTGGCTGGGCCGCCCCTGACGCTGAGGGACGAAGGCCAGGGGAGCGAACCGGATTAGATACCCGGGTAGTCCTGGCTGTAAACGATGGGCGCTAGGTGTGGGGGGAAGTAGGATCCCTCTGTGCCGAAGCTAACGCGATAAGCGCCCCGCCTGGGGAGTACGGCCGCAAGGTTGAAACTCAAACGAATTGACGGGGGCCCGCACAAGCGGTGGAGCGCGTGGTTTAATTCGATGCTACGCGAAGAACCTTACCTGGGCTTGACATGCAGGGGTCAGCACCCTGAAAGGGGTGTTCCCCTTCGGGGGGCCCTGCACAGGTGGTGCACGGCTGTCGTCAGCTCGTGCCGTGAGGTGTTGGGTTAAGTCCCGCAACGAGCGCAACCCCTGCCCCTAGTTGCCAGCGGGTGAAGCCGGGGACTCTAGGGGGACTGCCGGCGATGAGCCGGAGGAAGGGGGGGATGACGTCAAGTCATTGTGCCCCTTATGCCCAGGGCTACACACGCGCTACAATGGTGGGTACAGAGGGGACCGAGGCCGTGAGGCGGAGGGAATCCCAGAAAGCCCACCGCAGTACGGATTGCAGGCTGCAACTCGCCTGCATGAAGCCGGAATCGCTAGTAATGGCGGATCAGCATGCCGCCGTGAATACGTTCCCGGGCCTTGTACACACCGCCCGTCACACCACCCGAGCTGGGTTTGCCTGAAGTCCGTGAGCCAACCCGATAGGGAGGCAGCGGCCGAGGGCAGGCCTGGTGAGGGGGGTGAAGTCGTAACAAGGTAGCCCTAGCGGAAGCTGGGGCTGGATCACCTCCTTTCGAGGATTGAGGGGTGCTAATGGTGCCGCCTTATTAATAGCTAAGATGAGCGAAGGTGTGTGGGTGGAGAAGATATTAAGGGCCAGCGGTGGATGCCTTGGCGCCGGGAGGCGAAGAAGGGCGTGGTAAGCTGCGAAAAGCCCCGGGGAGCCGCAAGCGGGCTGAGAACCGGGGATGCCCGAATGGGGGAACCCACCTAGCTGGAGGCTAGGTATCCTATCCGGTAAGATGGATAGGAGGCGAACGGGGGGAAGTGAAACATCTGAGTACCCCCAGGAGGAGAGACCGAAAGGGATTCCCTGAGTAGCGGCGAGCGAAAGGGGACGAGCCTAAACCGTATAGGTGTAGATGGCTGCGGCTGTAGCCTATACGGGGTAGAGGGGCCATACTGGAGGGGTCCGCAGGCCTCTCGGGGAGTTACAAACCGAGCCACTAGCCGAAGAGGACTGGGAAGTCCTGCCGGAGAGGGTGACAGCCCCGTAGGCGAAAGTGGAGAGGCTCCCTGAGTATGGTACCCGAGTACCCGCGGACACGAGGAATCTGCGGGGAATCGGCCCGGACCATCGGGTAAGGCTAAATACTCCCCGGCGACCGATAGAGGAATAGTACCGTGAGGGAAAGGTGAAAAGAACCCCGGGAGGGGAGTGAAAGAGAACCTGAAACCGCTGGCTTACAAGCTATCGGAGGGCTAGTAGTAGTCTGAAGGCTACTACAGCCTGACGGTGTGCCTCTTGGAGTATGAGCCCGGGAGTTGTCGGCTGCAGCGAGGCTAAGGACCGGTAACGGTCTGGAGCCGGAGGGAAACCGAGTCTGAAAGGGCGATGAGTTGCGGTCGGCAGACCCGAAACGGGACGAGCTACCCCTGTCCAGGGTGAAGGCTGGGTAAAACCGGCTGGAGGCCCGAACCCGTCGGTGTTGCAAAACCGTGGGATGAGGTGGGGGTAGGAGTGAAAAGCTAATCGAGTCCCGAGATAGCTGGTTCTCCCCGAAATAGCTTTAGGGCTAGCCTCAGGTTAAGGTACTGGAGGTAGAGCCACTGTTAGGTGTAGGGGGGCGACCTCCGAAACCTGGCAAACTCCGAATGCCGGTACCTGATGCCTGGGAGTCAGTCTTAGGGGGACAACCTCCTAGGACGAGAGGGGAACAACCCAGACCGCCAGCTAAGGCCCCGAAATGATGGCTTAGTGGCGAAGGAGGTCTCAGTGCGAAGACACCCAGGAGGTTGGCTTAGAAGCAGCCATCCTTTAAACAGTGCGTAACAGCTGACTGGGCGAGCGCTGGGGCGCCGAAGATGTAGCGGGGCTAAGCCATCTGCCGAAGCTGCGGGCTAGGGAGTTGAGGCTCTCTAGCGGTAGGGGAGCATTCCCTGTGGGGAGAAGGGATACCTGAGAGGGGTTCTGGACTGCAGGGAAGAGAGAATCCGGGCGTGAGTAGCGATAAGGCAGGTGAGAATCCTGCCCGCCGGAAGCCCAAGGTTTCCACCGGAAGGTTCGTCCGCGGTGGGATAGGCGGGACCTAAGGTGAGGCCGAAAGGCGTAGCCGAAGGGAAGCAGGTTAATAATCCTGCCCCTCTCCTAGCTGAGCCGGAGCGGTGACGCAGGAGGCTAAGCTGGGTACCCGGATGGAGGGGTACAGGGGAAGCGAGGCTGAGGGTGTACGAGGAAAAGGCACCCTCTTATAGGCTGAGCGACTCCGAGTTCTGACCTAAAGGTCAGGATGCTGGCTGACGTCACGCTGCCGAGAAAAGCCGCGGTCCGGGATTGAGGCTAGGAGAGCCCGTACCGTAGACCGACACAGGTGGGTGAGGAGAATATCCACAGGCGCGCGGGGGAAGCGTCCCCAAGGAACTCGGCAAGTTGGCCCCGTAACTTCGGGAGAAGGGGTGCTCTGTTAGCCTGAAGGGTAGTTGAGAGGCTACCTGGAGGGTGAGAGAGCCGCAGTGAAGAGGCGGTGGCGACTGTTTAACAAAAACACAACTCTCTGCGAAGGGGTGGAAACCCAACGTATAGGGGGTGACGCCTGCCCAGTGCCGGAAGGTTAAGGGGAAGGGTTAGCCTGTTAAGGGCGAAGCCTGGAACCTAAGCCCCGGTAAACGGCGGCCGTAACTATAACGGTCCTAAGGTAGCGAAATTCCTTGTCGGGTAAGTTCCGACCTGCATGAAAGGCGTAACGACTGCCGCACTGTCTCGGGGACGCGCCCGGTGAAATCGCAATGTCCGTGAAGATACGGACTACCTGCGGTGGGACGGAAAGACCCCGTGGAGCTTTACTGCAGCCTGGCATTGACACTTGGCAAGGTATGCACAGGATAGGTGGGAGGCAGGGAAGCCTGGGCTCAGGCCTGGGTGGAGCCGTCGGTGGGATACCACCCTTACCTTGCTGGGTGTCTAACCGCGACTGGGAAGCGCAGCGCGGGACAGTGCTTGGTGGGCAGTTTCACTGGGGCGGTGGCCTCCTAAAGGGTAACGGAGGCGTCCAAAGGTCACCTCAGCGGGGATGGAAATCCCGCGAAGAGTGTAAGGGTATAAGGTGGCTTGACTGCGAGGCTGACGAGCCGAGCAGGGGCGAAAGCCGGGCCTAGTGATCCGGTGATGCCGGATGGAAGGGTCATCGCTCAACGGATAAAAGCTACCCCGGGGATAACAGGCTGATCTCTCCCGAGAGTCCACATCGACGGGGGGGTTTGGCACCTCGATGTCGGCTCATCGCATCCTGGGGCTGGAGCCGGTCCCAAGGGTTGGGCTGTTCGCCCATTAAAGCGGTACGTGAGCTGGGTTCAGAGCGTCGTGAGACAGCTCGGTCCCTATCTACCGCAGGCGCAGGAGGCTTGAAGGGGGGCTGCCCCTAGTACGAGAGGACCGGGGTGGACTGGCCACTGGTGTACCGGCTGTCTTGCCGAGGGCAGCGCCGGGTAGCCAAGCCGGGAAGGGATAACCGCTGAAAGCATCTAAGCGGGAAGCCTGCCCCGAGATTAGGCCTCCTTCCTCGGAAGAGGGTAAGGGCCCTTGAAGACTACGAGGTGGATAGGCACGGCCTGGGAGCTCCGTGAGGGGTGAAGGGGACGTGTCCTAATAGCCCGAGGGCTTCTCCACCCGCACACCTTCGCTCATCTAGGGCTGGTGGAGTAGTGAGGGGGGAAACACCCGGAGCCATGCCGAACCCGGAAGTTAAGCCCCCTACAGCCGACGATACTGCCCCGCCGGGAAGGGGTGGAAAAATAGGTGTCCGCCAGCCCTTTTTTATTTTTTTTTCATTTTTTTATTTTTG
>Ga0256838_1000165_pt1 | contig 45696 bp, 51 predicted proteins | sample 4571419metaG_FD_185978 | JGI IMG/M metagenome (GOLD analysis project Ga0256838, IMG submission 185978) | Hydrothermal vent microbial communities from Guaymas Basin, Mexico - 4571-419 | ecosystem: Environmental > Aquatic > Marine > Hydrothermal vents | place: Mexico: Guaymas Basin | collected... | reverse complement strand
AAAAACACCAACAAATCCCTATATATCCTCATAGATGAGTACGACCACTTTGCAAACAGACTTCTAATCCAAGAGAATAATAACTATGAAGAACTTATAACAGATAAAACAGCCTTTTATAAAGAGTTTTTTACTATGCTAAAGAGTGCAACAGCAGAGGAAAATTCCCCATTAAAGAGAATCTTTATAACAGGTGTAACACCTATGACTATGTATGATGTTACAAGTGGGTTTAATATAGGCTCAAATATATCTGTAAAAAAAGCTTTTAATGATATGGCAGGTATAACCCAAGATGAAGCATCTAAACTCTTAAAGTATTATGATATAAAAGATGAGTATTTAGATACTATAAAACATTGGTATAATAACTATATATTTAATGAAGATACAACACATACTATCTACAATACTGATATGCTTCTATACTTCATAAAAAACTACCTTGAAAACAACAAACCACCAACAGAGATGATAGATATAAATGTAAGAAGTGATTATAGTAAGTTAAGACACCTAATCTACACAAATAAAAAACTAAATGGTAATTTTGATACCCTAAGAGATTTACTATCTAACAATGAAACTAGCATCTCTAACTTAGTACAAGACTTTAGTGCATTAAATCTCTCAGATGAATTAAACTTTAAATCACTACTTTTTTATCTAGGGCTTGTAACCATAAAAGATGCCACACTAAAACTAAACCTACAAATTCCAAATGAGACTATAAAAAGGATAGATTCAGAGTTTGTAGCTACTTCACTTCTAAGTGAAAATATACTAAAAGTAGATACAGCAGACCTAGAAAGGGAGTTTGAAAAGTTTGCACTAAATGGAGATATAGAAGTATTTAGCTTTTTAGCTAAAAAGATAGAAGACTCATCAAGTATGAGAGATTACATAGAGAAAGAATCACATATAAAAGCTATGTATATAACATACTTCTCACTTATACCTTACTTTATAACAAGAAGTGAAGCAGAGTTAAACAAAGGGTTTGCAGATTTTTTTATAACACCATTTAACCCTTATGTAAAATACTTTGCAATAGTAGAGTTAAAGTATATAAAAAGAGATACCAAACTTACAAAACAACTTATACAAGAAAAACTCCAAGATGCAAAAAAACAACTAGATAAGTATGAAGATGATGAACTTGTAACTAACTACACAAACAAAGGCATCTTACTTAAAAAAGTGGCTCTTGTTTTTTATGGCTGGGAGTTGGTTGAGATAAAGAGTATAAAAATCAATCAAACTTCAAGCATAATCTAAACTAACTTTAGATATAATCTCGCGATTTTTACTCAGTAACTTCTGTGTAAAATATTAACAGATTATGTCAAAAGCTAGTGCAACTCCCTTTTTTAAGAGAAATTTGTCCGACATTTTCAAAGCCCAACTAGCAAAACTCTGGCTGAAAAAATGCCTTTAAGGATTACCCAAATGGTAACTATGAAAGACCTATTAGAATGTGGTGTACACTTCGGACACCAAACTCGTCGTTGGAACCCAAAAATGAAAAAATACATCTTTGGTGTTCGTAAAAATATCTATATTATAGATTTACAAAAAACTCTTCGTTATTTCCGTAACACTTACCAAATCGTAGTAGATGCTGCTGCAAAAGGTGATACAGTTTTATTTGTTGGTACTAAAAAACAAGCTCGTAACTCTGTAAGAGAAGCAGCTATCGCTTGTGGTATGCCGTATGTAGATAACAGATGGTTAGGTGGTATGCTTACTAACTTCCCAACTATTCAAAAATCTATCCGTAAACTTGATATCATTGAAGATATGCAAGAAAATGGTCAAATGGATCTTTTAACTAAAAAAGAAGCTCTAATGCTTACTCGTCAAAAAGCTAAACTAGAGTCATACTTCGGTGGTATCCGTGATATGAAAAAACTTCCAGATATGCTTTTTGTTGTAGATGCAGTAAAAGAACATATCGCAGTTAATGAAGCAAGATGTTTAAACATTCCTATCGTTGCTCCACTAGATACTAACTGTGACCCAGACCTTATCACTTACCCAATCCCTGGTAATGATGATGCTATCCGTTCTATCCAACTTTTCTGTCGTGAGATGACTGCAGCTATCAACGAAGGTAAAGCACTTGCAGCTGGTGGAAATGAAGATGAGCAAACTGAAGAAGCAGAAGCTACTGAAGCATCAGTAGAAGAAACTGAAACTACAACAGAGGAAGCATAATTATGGCAGCAGTAACAGCAGCAATGGTAAAAGAGTTGCGTCAAGCAACTGATGCACCAATGATGGATTGTAAAAAAGTTCTTGTTGAAGCTGATGGCGATATGGCAAAAGCTACTGAGCTTTTAAAAGAAAGAGGTATCGCAAAAGCAGCTAAAAAAGCTGATAGAGTTGCAGCTGAGGGTCTATGTGGTATCAAAATCGCTGATGACTTTTCAAAAGCAACTGTTGTTGAGATAAACTCTGAGACTGACTTTGTTGCTCAAAATGAAGGTTTTCAAAATCTTGTAAAAGATACTGTTGAAGCTATTTATAACGACCAACCAGCAGATGTTAAAGCTCTTATGGCTAGTGATTTTGGTAAAACTTTTACTGAAACTGTAATCAAAATCGGTGAAAAAATCGAAGTTAGAAGATTTAAAACTCTAACTGCGGATGCTACAACTGCACTAAATGGTTATATTCACTCAAACAACAGAATAGCAGTTATCGTTACAGCTAAATGTGATAGTGAAAAAACAGCTGAGGGTATGAGAGATGTTATGAAGCAAGTTGCTATGCATGCATCTGCTATGAAACCTACTACACTTTCTTATAAAGATTTTGATGCTGAGTATGTTGAGAGTGAAACAAAAGGTAGAATTGAAGCTATCAAAAAAGAGAATGAAGAGTTAGCAAGACTTGGAAAAACTCTTAAAAATGTTCCTCAATATGTATCTATGATACAACTTACTGATGAGGTTTTAGCTCAAGCTGAAGAAAATATCAAAGCTGAGTTAAAAGCTCAAGGTAAACCTGAAAAAATCTGGGATAAAATCATCCCTGGTTCTTTAGCTCGTTTTATCTCTGATAATACAACTTTAGATAAAGAACAAGCACTACTAGATCAAAACTATGTTTTAGATGACAAATTAACTGTTGCACAAGCAGTTGAAAAAGCAGCTAAAGCACTTGGTGGTACTGCTGAAATTATTGAATTTGTTCGCCTTGAAGTTGGTGAAGGGATTGAGAAAAAAGAAGATGATTTCGCAGCTGAAGTTGCTGCACAAATGGGTTAATCCCATTTTCGGTAGAGATTTTTTTCTCTACCACCCCTTAAAGTAAAATATTATGACATTGCTAGAAGCACAAAATATCTCTCATAGTTTTGATTATAAGCTATTTTCAGATATATCATTAAACTTGGATTCTAAAGAATCTATCGCTATCATAGGTTCAAGTGGTAGTGGAAAATCTACACTTTTACATATACTTTCAACACTTTTAACTCCAGAAAATGGTAATGTAAATCTTTTTGGAGATGATACTTCAAAACTTACACATAAACAATTAGCACAGATAAAAAGAGATAAACTTGGTCTTGTTTTTCAATCACACTATCTTTTTAAAGGTTTTTCAGGGTTTGAGAACTTAGAAGTTGCATCTATACTTTCAAAACAAGAGATACAAGAGGAACTTTTAAAGAGATTAAATATATCTGATGTTATACATCAAAAAGTTACAGAACTCTCAGGTGGACAACAACAAAGGGTTTCCATAGCTAGAGTTTTAACCAAAAAACCTCGTATAATCTTTGCAGATGAGCCAACTGGTAATCTTGATAATAAAACTGCAAACGAGGTTATGAATCTTTTTTTTGAGTATATTGAAAAAAATGATGCTGGTATGGTTTTAGTAACACATGATGAAACATTAGCTTATAAATGTTGTAAAGTTTATATGTTGGAGAATAAAAAACTAAAAAAAGTAAAATAGATGCAATGGGCTGAAATATTTACAGATGCTTATATGGTCGGCTTTATATTGTTGTTTTTTCGTTTTGCTGCTTTGTTTATAGCTATACCAATATTTTCACATGAAAGTATCCCTATGAATGTAAAAGGGGCGATAGCTTTTTTCTTTGCTATTGTGCTTTATCCATCTATGCCTCCACTTCAAATATCTATAGATGTTCCAACAATAGTTCTAGCAGTTTTGAGTGAGTTGTTGTTTGGTTTAGCTATAGGTATTATATTGCAAATCGCATATAATGTTATAACATTTGCAGGTGGTATTATATCTTATATGATGGGATTTTCCATGGCAAGTGCAATAGACCCTCAAAGTGGTATATCTATGCCGATTATATCTCAATTTTTATCTTTAATGGGTCTTTTAGTCCTTTTTTCTATGGATTTACATCATTGGATGTTGCTATTTATAGATGCTTCCTTACAAAAGATACCATTAGGTGGTTTTTTGATGCAAGAAAATCTTTTTAATTATATAATAACAGCAAGTGCAAATATGTTTGTAGTTGGTTTTTCTATGGCTTTTCCTCTTGTAGCCTTATCATTTCTTCAAGATATAATTTTTGGGATGCTGATGAAGACTATGCCACAGTTTAATATACTTGTTATCGGATTTCCTATAAAAATAACAGTTGGTTTTGCAGTGTTGATATCTATATTTAGTGCGATTATGTTACTACTTAAAACACAGGTACAAGATGCGTTTAATATTTTAGAGATGTTTTTTTAGATACAATAGTGCCAAATAGTTTTATTTAAGGAAATTCTAGTGAAAATTTTACTTTTAAATGATAATCCAGTTGTAAATAAGTTAGTTACTTTAAGTGCTCAAAAAACATCTGATGAACTTGAATCAGTTAGTTCTATAGATGAGATAAGTGGTAGTAAATATGATCTTTTAGTTATTGATGATACTTTATATAGTGATGAACTTATAGAAGAGTTAAAACAGAAGATAAAATTTGAACGTTCTCTTTATATCTGTTCAAGAGATGCTCAAGAGATAGAATGGTTTACTGCAAGATTACAAAAACCTTTTTTACCAACTGAATTAGTAGATATGTTTGCAACTCTAGGTAAAAATACAGATGAAGTTACTTTAAATAATACTGATGATGAACTTGATATAACACTTGATGATGATTTAGATAATTTAGATAGTTTTGATCTTGATTTTTCAGATGATATTGAAGATGAGGATAGCATCTTAGATAAAGGCGATGTTCAAGAAGTTCAAGATTTGCTAGATGATGAAGATGCTGAAGAAGAGTTGGAATTTGATTTAGATGAAGAAGATGAAGAACTTGATTTTCATGATCCTGATGATTCACTTGAAGATATAGAAAATAGTTTAGATTTAGAACTAAATGATGATGAAGATAAAGAGGAAGATTCTTCAGATGAGTTAAGTTTAGATGATGACATTGGTTTAGAATTAGAAGAAGATGATAAAGAAGAAGACGATAGCTCAGAAGAAGATGAGTTTACTTTAGAGTTGGATGAAGATGATGATAAAGATGATGATGAAGAAGATTTAGGATTAGACTTAGAAGAAGATATAAGTTCAGATGAAGATGAAGAAGATAATAGTTTAGATTTAGAACTAAATGATGATGAAGATAAAGAGGAAGATTCTTCAGATGAGTTAAGTTTAGATGATGACATTGGTTTAGAATTAGAAGAAGATGATAAAGAAGAAGACGATAGCTCAGAAGAAGATGATGATGAAGAAGATTTAAGTTTAGATATAGAAGATGAAAAAGAAGAATCTTTAGAAAGTTCAGATGAACTAGAAGATGAAAAAGATATAGAAGATGAGCTAGATGCATTGAATGATGAATTGTCATTAGATGAAGATAGTGATGACGAAGATAATCATATAGAAGAAGATTTGAGTTTAGACATACAAGAGGATGAACAAGAAGAAAGCTTGGAAGATTCTGATGATATGGAAGATGATTTTAGCTTAGATATGGATAATGAATTAGAATCTAATGATAAAGAAATTTCTGATGAATCAGAAGATGAAGATAATCTAGAGATTGAAGAAGGTACTTTAGAGTTAGAAGATGAATTAGGGTTAGAAGCAGAAGAAGATTTAGAAGAAGATGATTTAGAAAGTAAGATAGAAAATGCTGTTTCTCAACTTAGTGAAGATGAATTATCAAAAGAGGTAACTGAAGCTGGTATAAATCTAAGTGATTTGGACTCTTTAACAAGTAAAGATATAAAACTTGCAGTTGGTGAAGAGGTTGAAGAGGAAGAAGAGGAAGAAGAAAAAGTAGAAGCTGAACCAGAATCAGAAGCTGAAGAGGAAGAGAAAGAGGAAAAATCTGTAGATGAGATAGATAATTCTCAAGATGAAGAAACAGAAGTTCAAGAGACTACAAACAATAAAGGTGTAGAAGCTTTAAAAACTCTTTTAACAGCACTTAGTGATAAAGATGTTGTAGCTTCATTAGATGGTATGAAGATAAGTATAAATATAACTTTAGGCGATAACTAATGTATAAAAACAATGGTGTAGTTTTAGTTCTTTCAGGTCCTAGTGGTGCAGGTAAAAGTTCTCTTATAAAAGAGATAGCAGATGATATAGGGGAGTATTATTTTTCTATATCTACAACTACTAGAAAGCCTAGAGATGGTGAAGTTGATGGTGTTGATTACTACTTTGTAAGTGAAGAAGAGTTTAAAAAAGATATAAAAGATGAGTATTTCTTAGAGTATGCTTTAGTTCATGGAAATTATTATGGAACATCAATCAAACCTGTAAAAGAGGCTTTAAGCAAGGGTAAACTAGTTATCTTTGATATTGATGTTCAGGGAAATACTGCTATAACCAATAGACTTGGAGATATAACAACTTCTGTATTTATAACACCTCCTACACTATCTGAGTTAAGAAAAAGATTACAAAATCGTTCTACTGATACTAAAGAAGTTATAGAAAGAAGGCTAGTTATGGCAAAAATGGAGATTCAAAGAATTTCTGAATATGATTTTATCGTAGTAAATGATGACTTAAAAGTAGCTGCTGAAGTTTTAAAACAAATTGCAAAAACAGCGAGACTTAAAGTTCCTATAAACAAGATAAATGATTTTGTGCATAAGTGGGAAGATAAAGAATAAAAACTTGTATTAAAATATCTTAATAAGAGTATTTACAGCATTTTATAGATATACTCACACAATAATTTAATTTTAAAGGAAATAATATGGGAATGCCTAGTGGACAAGAATTACTGATAATTTTAGCAATAGTTGTACTTTTATTTGGTGCTAAAAAGATACCTGAACTTGCAAAAGGTCTTGGAAAAGGGATTAAAAACTTTAAAGCTGAGATGAAAGATACTGAAACAGAAGTAGCATCTTCTGACGCACCTAAAAAAGTAGAAGGTAGTGAAGAGAGTATTACAACTACTAAAACTACAACACAAGCTTAAGCCTTGAAACAACGAGTATCGACGCTATTATGCGAAAAACTTGGTCGTGAAGTTGTTTTAGAGAAGCCACGAGATCGCTCTTTTGGTCACTTTGCTACTCCTATAGCTTTCTCTTTGGCTAAAGAGCTTAGAAAATCTCCTATGATTATAGCTGAAGAGTTAGCATCATCGTTCAATGAATCAGATATATTTTCTAGTGTTGAATCTGTAAAGGGTTATCTAAACTTTCGTTTAAGTGAGAGCTTTTTAAGTGAGTATGCTGATTGGGCTTTACAAAATCAAGATAAATTTGCAAAACAGGAAAAAAATGAGAAAATCCTTTTAGAGTTTGTTAGTGCAAATCCAACAGGACCACTACATATTGGTCATGCTAGGGGTGCTGTTTATGGAGATACACTTTATAAACTAGCAAAGCATCTAGGTTACGATATAACAGCTGAATACTATGTAAATGATGCTGGTAATCAGATAGACTTACTTGGTCTTTCTATTCAACTTTATGGACAAGAAAACATCTTAAAACAAGATGTTGAGTATCCTGAGAGTTACTACCGTGGTGAGTATCTTGAAGAGTTAGCTAATGATGCAGTTGAGAAGTTTGGTAAAGAGATATTAACAGATACAACTCGTCAAAAAGAGTTAGCAATGTGGGCTAAAGATAAAGTGATGCAAATCATAGTAAAATCTTTAGCAGATATGAATATCAACTTTGACAGTTTTGTAAATGAGTCTTCACTCTATGCTGAATGGGATAGAGTTATGGCTAAAATGGGTGATGGTGTTTATGAAAAAGATGGCAAAATCTGGATAGCTTCTGAGAAAAAAGGTGATGAAAAAGATAGAGTGGTTGTTCGTGAAGATGGAAGACCAACTTATCTCGCTGGTGATATAGTTTACCATAACCAAAAGTTTGAAAGAGGGTATGATCACTACATAAACATCTGGGGTGCTGACCATCATGGTTATATACCTCGTGTAAAAGCAGCTGTTGAATTTTTAGGATATGATAGTTCTAAACTAGAAACACTTTTAGCTCAAATGGTATCTTTACTAAAAGATGGTGAACCATACAAGATGAGTAAAAGAGCTGGTAATGTTATACTGATGAGTGATATAGTAGAAGAGATAGGCTCAGATGCACTAAGGTTTATATTTGCTTCTAAAAAGAGTGATACAGCTTTAGAGTTTGATTTAGCAGAGTTTAAAAAACAAGATAGCTCAAACCCTATATTTTATATACAATATGCTCATGCTAGAATACATACACTTCTTAAGAAAAGTGAGTTATCTCAAGATGAGATAATGTCAAGTTCTTTAAAAGGGTTAAATGAAAGTGCAGATTCATTACTTTTTGATGCACTTTTATTGCCAGAAGTTGTAGAGGATGCTTTTAACTCTCGTCAAGTTCAAAAGCTACCTGATTATCTAAAAGCACTTTCAGCATCTTTACATAAGTTCTATTATGATTATAAAATCATAGGAACAGAAGATGAAGCTAAACTTTTAAAACTTTTTACACTTGTTGCATTAAGTATAAAAGTTGGTCTTTCACTTATGGGCATAGAAGCAAAAGAGTATATGTCAAAAGAGGAAGATTAAGAAGCTGTTTAATAACCATTTATAATTAAGATTTATACTTTTGATAATCAAGAGGATATAGATAGTTTTATATCCTCTTAGTTTTAATTTAAAAGGATATCTTATGAGAACAAAACTTACACTTTCTCTTATCACTACTGCATTATTATTTGGAACAACTACACTTTTAGCAAATACTTCAGATAAAAACATAACTTCAAACGAAACATATATGAAAGATGTTAAGGATGGAAAATTTAAAAAAGAGGTTTCTAAAAAAGAGACTTTAAGATTGAATGATGTTGTAAAAAATACAGTTAAAGAGCATAATGATTTACTTAAGAAACCATCAAAAGAGTTTATAAGTGGTCTTAACAATACTGTTAAGGTTTTAGGTTTAATCAAGTCAAATAAAATTGAAGAAGCTAAAAAAGTTATAGCACAGGCTGAAAAAGATTTTACTACAGCTTTTAAGAAAGAACCAAAACTAGGTCTTATTCCTATTCGTGAAAATACAGATGTAATCTCATTTAATGGTTCTGCAAAACTTATAGAAGATATAAAAGAATCAGCTGAAGATTTATTAAAACATAACGATACTCAGTTAGCTATAGATATGTTAGCTCCATTACAAGATGAAGTTATTATAAATATTCAGTATGTTCCAGCTTATTTGTATCCAAAAGCTATAAAAGATGCTTCAAAGGCATTAGAAGATGGTAAAAAAGAGTTGGCTTTTGCTACTATAGTAACGGTATTAGAAGCTACTCAGTTAGATACTATTATCGTTCCAATACCTCTTTTAACAGCACAAAGTATGGTACTTGAAGCTTCAAAACTTGAAAAATCTCACAAAAAAGAGGCTTTAAAACTTTTGCAAACAGCACAAGAGGAGTTACAAAAAGCTGTATTACTTGGTTATACAAAAGAGTATAAATCTGATTATAAAAGTATAGATAAAGCTATAGATGAACTAGAAACAGAGATAAAAGGTAAAAATGTAGTTGTAAAACTTTATGAAGACCTTTTAAAAAAGTTTAAAGATTTAACTGATAAGCAAAAATAAAGTATAAAAGATGATGAATTTATCATCATCTTTTATTTATTCTCAATAAAATTATAATTTATTTATTCAATTTAAGAAACTTATTAGTCTAATTTATGTTAATATTACTCAGTGATGAAATTTAATTATGGAAAAATTTATGAATATTAAAATAAGAAAAGCAGAAGCTAAAGATGCACCTTTTTTAGCAGAGATGATTTTACAGAGTACGAGAGCTGGTAAAAAAGGTGGTATTTTTGATATGATTTTTGAAACAAATGATGATGCTGAGATTTTAAAAAAATTGGAAGCTTTAACTTGCACAGAGGCAAAGAATCATTGTCATTTTAACAATTTTTTGATAGCTGAATTAGATGAACAAAGTGTTGGTACTCTTTGTAGTTATGAACCTAGAATAGCTACACATAAAACTTTTAGAGATGCTCTTTATGAGATAGGTTGTTCAGAGAGTGTTAATGAAAGTTTAAAAATTATATATGATTGTGATTTTGAACTAAATAACAGAACATTAATGTTTGATTTTATGGAAGAGAAAAAAGGTTTTATAGATGTTGGTGTATTAAAAGCTTTGATGCAAAAGTCTCTTTTAACAGCAAGATTAAAAGGGTATAGAATAGCTCAAACTATAGTAGAGATAGGTTCTATGGATAATATACTATTTTATAAGAAATTAGGATTTCATAAAGTAAAAGAGATGGAATGTGAATCTTATAAAGAGCATTTTGGAAGGGCTGGTTTGGTTCTGTTAGCAACTGAATTTTAATGAAACATATAGTATTTAATTATCAAGATAAATTAAAAATATCTGAGGCTTTAAAAGAGTATAGAAGTGGTTCTTATAAATCTTGTTTACTTCAGTATAATGTCTTTATAAAAACAAACCACTTAATTTAATATTCTTATTTTCAAAAATAGAATAGAATAAAAAATTCTCCTATTTTGGTATGGTAGCATTCTAAAACTTTAGTCCCTCTTACTTAAAAAGCTTTAGAAAAAGCTTTTTAGTATATTTCCAACATCTCCACCTAGTTTATCGCCAAATTTTTTCTCTATCTCTTTTGCTATAGCTTTTTTTGCTTTTGCTTTTACAAGCTCGCTAGCATCTACTTTTACTTTTGGTTTTGTGGTATCTCCTGATAACTTAACTATAATCTCATTGCCATTAGCATCTATGTTTATAGTAGATTTTATCTGGTTTGTTTTTGTATTTAGTTTTGTATTTTGTGTTTTTATAGATGATGTTCTACTTTGTAAATCTAAAGAAGCAATTATATGTTCTTTGTTTATATCTGCTTTTACATCACCTTTAAAACCTTCTCTATACATATTGATTTTAGCATACTCTTTTGCTAGATCAAATGCTATATTTTGAGTAAATTTACCATTGTTTAATTTACCATTCATATGACCTTTATTTTTAGCTAAATCATAATTAACTTTTGCATCTAATGAAGCTGAAAAAATTTCAGGATATATAAGTTTATGTAAAAGCTCTATAGTTTTAATATCTTTTAAGTCTATGTTTATATTGTCATTATGTAGTTTTGCTTCAAGTTTACCACCAACAATATCACTATATGCAATAAAATCCAAATCTTTTGCTTTTTTTAGTTCCCCATCTATCTTTATACCACCTAGTATATGTTTTTCAGTTACAAAAAACAGTTTTTCAAGTTTAGCAATATTTAGAGAATAATCACTTTTTAAAGATATGTCATCTAGGTTGAAGTGTGCTTTTTTTACATATAAATCAGCTAAAGTTGAGTTAAATGTGATTTTTGAATTTATCATATTTTTATCTAGTTTAGTTGATATTTTTGCTTTGAAAAGTGTTTTTGGCATCTTATGTTTAAACTTATACTCTTTAGTTATAAACTTGGTATCAACTTTACCTTGTTTTATATTTGTTAGTATATTTCCAGCTAGTTGTCCCATTTTTGCATCTGATATATCTATATTTACATCAACCAAAGCATCTGCATAATGGGGTTGTTTTACCATATATAAAAGTTTTTGTACTTTTAAGTTTTGTATTTTTGCTGTTATACTTTTTGATTGAAACTCTTTTAAAATAGTTTTAAATGATGTTTTTGATGAAGCTATGTCTGTATATCCTAAGATAACCATATTTTCTTTTGTACCTTTAACTGTACCATTTAGTTTTAATGCACCACGGATATCTGCACTAGTTATAGGTTTAAGAACTGCTAACTCTTTTACATCAAGATTATATTTTATATCTGTTTGTAATGGTTGAGGTATAACTCTACCTAAAGAGTTGAAATTTGCAAGGTTTGATTTTAGTTTGTACTTATAATCTATATTTTTACCTGATAATTTTGCATAAAGATTCATGGCAAAAGCTGTTTTTGGTATAGTTATATTGAAGTCATCTTTCATCACTTGTGTATTTAATCTACCATCTTTAGTTATAACTTTTATATCTCCATCCAATTTATTTGGGTCTATATTTTTAAAGTTTATATCTACATTTAATTTAGCTTGAGCATACTTTTTTTGTCCACTTATATATAGTAGTTGTGCTAAATCTGCTTTTTTTACTTTAGCTATGATTGAGGTTGGATTAAAATCAGTTAGTTCTATATGATAAGATGTATTACTAGAAGCTACATTACTAATACCATCAACTGTTATAAATTTAGTATCTCCATTTATACGACCAGTTGTATGAAAAACACCCCTTATATCTTTAGAATTTGTAAGTGGTTGTAGATTTTCTAGTTTATCTAGTCTAAGTTTATAAGCAACATTAAACTTTTTACTAAATATAGAGTAATTACCACTTATATATATAGTATTTCTACTATCTAAATCTAGTATGATGTTAAAATTATCACTGCTTAATGAAAATTCACTTAATTTAGCATCTAGTTTTGTTACTTTTTGTAACTCATTTTCTACTATTGGTTTTACCAATGAATTACCAAACCCTGTAAAGGCTAAAACATATATACTTATAACCAAAGTGAGTATTAACCCACTTATCCACCCTAAAAACTTCATATATCGCTCCTAAATATTTAATATAGATTATACAAAAATTATTATTTACATAAAGTTGATACAAATAGACTAAAGTTAATTAAGCAAAAATATTTAATTACTACTTGACATTGTTACACTCAATCTGTATAATAACGGTAACTTTTTAAAAAAAGGAGTGATTTTAACTATTATGAATGAAAACAAAATAGATAAAGATATAAATGAAGAACAACAAAATGAGGAAAATAACTCTGAAGTAACAGCAGAAGATGCAAAAGCAGATGCTGAAGCTGTTGAAAATGAGTTTGATTTGCTTCAAAATGAACTATCTGAACTAAAAGATAAGTATGCTCGTGTTCATGCTGATTTTGATAATATCAAAAAAAGATTAGAAAGAGAAAAATATACAGCAGTTGAGTATGCAAATGAAAAGTTTGCTAAAGATATGATTCCTGTGTTAGATGCACTTGATGGTGCTATGAAGTCTATTCAAGAGGGAGCTGATAAAGCAGAACTTTTCGATAAACTAAAAGAGGGGATTGAATTAACACATAAGCAATTTTTAACTCAACTTGAAAAGCATGGTGTAACAAAAGTTTCACATGAAGAACCATATGATCCAAATATCCATAATGCTGTTCAAAGTGTAGATAGTGAAGATGTTGAAAGTGGACAAATTGTTCAAACTTTCCAAACAGGATACAAATACAAAAGTCGCCCACTTCGTGAAGCGATGGTAGTTGTAGCTAATTAGTCTTAACGATAATTTAAACAGGTGCTACTTAGGTGGCAGAACTTATTTTTAAAATGGTGTATAATTTCTCCGTTTTAAAAATTAATAAATATAAAAAATATCTAATGCGAAAGCATCAAGCTTTAGTGCCTTAGTGGCCAGCGAAGTAAAAGGGACTTATTCCTTTTATAGATAAATGAAGGATTTCCTTCATTTCATTTTTTATGAAATAAAATAAAATTAAGGATATAATATGAGCAAAGTAATAGGTATAGATTTAGGAACAACAAATTCATGTGTAGCAGTTTATGAAGGTGGTGAAGCGAAAATCATCCCAAATGCAGAGGGTAAAAATACAACTCCATCAGTTGTAGCATTTACAGATAAAGGTGAAACTTTAGTTGGTGATCCAGCAAAAAGACAAGCTATAACAAACCCTGAAAAAACAATCTCTTCTATCAAAAGAATTATGGGTCTTATGATGAATGAGGAAAATGCTAAAGCAGCACACGATAAAGTAACTTACAAAATCGTAGATAAAGATGGTGCAGCTTGTGTTGATGTAGCTGGTACAATTTACACTCCACAAGAGATTTCAGCTAAAATTCTTAGCAAACTAAAAGAAGATGCTGAAGCTTACTTAGGTGAAAAAGTAACTGATGCTGTTATTACAGTTCCAGCATACTTTAACGATAGTCAAAGAAAAGCAACAAAAGATGCTGGTACTATTGCAGGTCTTAATGTACTAAGAATTATCAATGAGCCAACAGCATCTGCACTAGCTTATGGTCTTGATAGTAAAAGTGAAGAGAATGTACTTGTTTATGACCTTGGTGGTGGTACATTTGATGTTACAACTCTTGAAATTTCTGATGGAACATTTGAAGTTCTTTCAACTGATGGTAATGCATTTTTAGGTGGTGATGACTTTGATAACAAAATCGTAGATATGTTAAATGATGAGTTTAAAGCATCTCACGGTGTTGAGCTTAAAAACGATAAAATGGCTCTTCAAAGATTAAAAGATGCAGCTGAAAATGCTAAAAAAGAGTTAAGTTCAGCTCAAGAAACTGAGATTAACTTACCATTTATAACTATGACAGAAGCAGGGCCACAACACTTAGTTGTAAAACTTACTCGTGCTAAATTTGAGGGTATGATTTCTGGTCTTATTGATGAGACTATTGACCATATCAAAACAGCTATGAATGAAGCTGATTTAGATAATAATGATATCAAAGAGATTATTATGGTTGGTGGTTCTACTCGTGTTCCAGCAGCTGGGGAAGCAGTTTCTAAATTCTTTGGTGGAAAAGATTTAAATAAAGGTGTAAACCCTGATGAAGTTGTTGCAGCTGGTGCAGCTATTCAAGGTGGTGTTTTAAGAGGAGATGTTAAAGATGTTCTTTTACTTGATGTTACTCCACTTTCATTAGGTATTGAGACTTTAGGTGGTGTTGCTACTAAAATCATTGAAAAAGGTACAACTATACCAGTTAAAAAATCTCAAATTTTCTCAACAGCAGAAGATAACCAACCAGCTGTTAGTATCTCAGTTGTTCAAGGTGAGAGAGAGTTTGCTAAAGATAATAAATCTTTAGGTCTATTTGAGTTAAGTGATATCCCACCAGCTCCAAGAGGTGTACCTCAAATTGAAGTAACTTTTGATATCGATGCAAATGGTATCTTAACTGTTAGTGCTATGGATAAAGGTACAGGTAAAGAGCAAAAAATCACTATCTCTGGTTCATCAGGACTAAGTGAAGAAGAGATTAATAAAATGGTTCAAGATGCAGAGGAAAACAAAGCAAAAGATGCTGAAAGAAAAGCTCTTGTTGATTTAAGAAATCAAGCAGATGCACTTGTTATTCAAGTTGAAAAAACTGTATCTGATATGGGTGATAAAATCGATGCAGAAGAAAAAGCTAAAATTGAAACAGCTATAAATGATTTAAAAGATACTCTAAAAGATGAAAACTCTACAAAAGAGCAAATCGAAGAGAAAGTAAAAACTCTTACAGAAGCTTCTCATAAAGTAACTGAAGAGATGTATAAGCAACAAGCTGGTGGTGAGCAACCACAAGGTCAAGCTGATACTAAAAAGAAAAAAGATGACGATGATGTTATCGACGCTGAGATAGAGTAAGTTTTACTCTATCTTTTTAAAAACCTCACATACATTTGTTTGTATGTGAGGTTTTTTTTGCTTTTTTTTAGTTACTTAGTTAGATTTGTATCAACCATATTTGAATAAACTTTCATTGTGAAAGATGAACTGATAAGGTCATCTTCTTTTTTAAATCTTATTGGAAAATTTACACTTATAATCCATTCTGTTTTATTTATAGCATCTAAAAAATTATAAAAAGTTTTAGGAGAGTTTATTTTTGATGTAGCTTTTACAGAATAAACACTAAATCCATCTTGCTCACCCTCTTTAGGTTCTTTTAAAATTTCTAGTTCAGAAAAATAACCATCGTGCAATTTTTTAAATCTTTTTGGATCAAAACTGTTTGCAAAAGCTGATATAATGTTTTTGTTTTCACTTCTTAGTGATTTTAATGTTGTTTTTGTCTTATCGTTGTATTTTTGTTCCTCTTTTAACTCTTTTTCTTCCTTTTTTATCTGTACTCTTTCTTTTCTATACTGCTTTCCGTGTGGAATAAGAACAAAAAAAGAAAAAATAAGAACAAACAACAGAAGCAGAAAAGATAATATTAAAAGATATAAATTCTGTCTTGAAATTTCCATTTTCATAATTAATCATCCTCTTTTAGAGTTGTTTCATCTTCATCTATATAGTTTTTTGATACGAAGTATAACCAACCATTTTCTGCAGGATAAAAACTACTATAAGTATTGTGAAATATAGATCTTAGAGGTGCTTGAAGCATAAAGTTATATACATCTTTATTTGGAGTTATTCCATAAAGTATAAGTCCATTTTCTAGTAGTTTTGCTTCTGATAGTGTTATTCTTTCTGGAACTAAATCAAACATATTTGCTATAGAATCTTTTAACACTGTATTTTGTGTAAAAATCTTTTTTGATACAGAGATTTGTTTTTCTATAAATTTTATATCCTCATTCATTTTATGTAAACTAATATTCAAATCACGTTTTGTATTTTGTATCTCTAGATGTTCCTGTTTGAAAGAGTAACTTTTAAAAACTAGAAACATATAAGTTAGTAAAAGCATAATTATAGTTATAAAGAAAAATATAAAAAGTAGTTTTAATTCACTTGTAACAAAGCTCTTTTTTCTTGGTTTTATATAACTATATGTCATTTTAACTCCGATTGTGCTAGTTCAGATATCTCTACACCTAGATTTATTTGTCTTACATATACATTTAAAAACATCTCTTCTTCTAGGTAGTTTTTCAAATCACCATTTATACCTATGCTATCTGCGATATATATATTTTCTACAAATTTACTGTTGTATTTTTCATCTTCATAAAATGTTTTTATTGAAGCTTGTATTAGGCTAAACATCTGAAAATCTTCATCAAATAATTCCCCACTTTCAGACATTGTATTTTTATGAGATGATTGATTTAGAGATGTGCTTTCCTCTTCTAAATCCTCTTCGATATCAGTAAATTCATCTATCTCTTCTATAGAATCTAAATCTTCAATATCTCCAAAAACATCTAAATCATCATCAATATCTATACTATCTAAATCAATACTATCTTCAGGTACATCTTCCAAAGTTATCTCATCAGAATCATCTGAGTCTATACTAAATTCATCTGTTGTTTCAAATTCATCTTTTAGACATATGTATTGTGCATACAATAATTCTGAAGTATCAAATATGCTAAGTGATATAGAATCTTTTTGTATCAATACAAATATAGCTAAATGTGATTCTATCTTATCTTTAAAAAAATTAGCAAGAATTATAAATGGTGAAAAAACAAAGTCTAGACCAAGGTCACTAAAATCATTTTCTATCTCATCTAAGTCAAATTTAGATGTATAATATGACCATTTGTTATTGTAGCAACCATATTTACATAATGCTTTATCGTAGAATTTACTTATCTCGATATGTTCACATGTTGGTGCTGCACCTTGAGATGTTGAAGAGTCTAAAAACGATATATAAAAGTAAGGTGTATCTTTTGTGAAAAAGTTTATATACTTTTTCATCTCATCGTTTATAGTATCGGTATCAAATACTTTTTCTTCAGATTCAACTAAACCTTTTGTGTTTTTTCTTTCTATATATACAATAAGCTCTTTATCTCCTGCATGTATATTTATAAATATAGTATGATATAAAAATTTACCTATTTTTTCTAACATTTTTATTTTACTCCACAAAGTGGATGTGCTTTATTATAGTTTTGTTGTTTCAATGCACTACCTAATTTTGTATATATTTGTGTTGTTGCCATTGATGAATGACCCAACAGTTCACTAACATCAGCAATAGGAGCAGATTCATTTAATAATGAAGTTGCATAAGAGTGTCTAAGCTGATGAGGTGTAACTTTTATACCTATACGTTTAAATACTTTAGTTACTTTGTATCTTAAGATATTTTCGCTTAATTTTTCATCATTCTTTTCAAAAAGGTATTTTTTTACATTGTGAGTGGATAAATATTCATCCAATAACTTTTTTGTTGATTCTATAAGTGGTATATCCCTTTGTTTATTACCTTTTCCTATAACTCTAATCCATTCGTTTGATATATCTTCAATTTTTAAATTTAACAGTTCTGAAATCCTTAGCCCAAGAGTATAAAATAAAATTACAATAAGTCTTTCATCACTATCTGCATACTTTAATGCTTCTATAATATTTTTATGAGATATTGGTTTTGGTAATGTTTTTGCTACTTTTATAGTATCATCAGCTTTTAAAATATTTTTAAAACCATTATCATTTAGATAACTACAAAACCCTCTAATGGCACTTAGTTTTTTACTTATAGTTTTTGGATTTAGATTTTTGATTTTTAATCGATAGGGCATAATATTAAAGATATTTATCCCTTTATCTTCATATATCTCAATCTCTGTTAAAGCCTCTATTAAAGTTTCATTATAACTCTTTAGTGTCAAATCAGAGTAACCTCTAACATCTTTTAGATAGTCTAGGAATTCTATCCGTTTTTTATTTAGTAACTTTTTCAAAAAGACCCTTAAATTGTTTATTGTATAATGTAGCTTTATCTATAAGTTTTTTATCAGTTATTACACTTGGAGACAATTTTTTATATGTACCTATCATAATTTCACATATAGTTTTTATCTTTGCTTTATCTGCTGTTGTTATAAAATCATGTGTTGCTATCTCATTTATAGTTTTCATGTATTTATTTGCCATATCTATATAATCTACATATTTTAGTGATACTTTTGATTGTGCCATTATTGTTGAAGCCATACGGTTATATATATCTAGTTCAAAAGCTTCTTTTGCTAGTTTGTAAGCTTCTTTATAATCACTTGTTTCATAGTAATACTTGGCTTCTAAGGAGAGTTTATAAGATGGATTTGCTAAAAAAAATAGGCTCATAACTATTAGAAGTATTCCAGCAATAGATGGAAACATTATTTTATAACTCATTTTTTAACAATCCATTTTTTATAGTATCTTTAGCATCTTCTAAACTCATATCAGATACATCGATAAAATCACTTATATAGTAGTGAATTTCACCAAATGGTTTGGGTATGATAAACTTATCCCAAGATGGTATCTGCCAATATAAAGTTGGTTTTATCTCAACCAATACAATTCTTACTTTTGCTTTTTGAGCCATAACAACGATGCCATCGTGAACTATATGTCTAGGGCCTTTTGGACCATCAGGAGTGATGCCCAAATCATAGCCATCTTTTAAAGATTTTATAGATTCTATAAGAGCTTTTACCCCTCCACGAGTGCTTGAGCCTCTTATTGTCTCAAAACCAAACTTGTTTAGCGTTTTTGTGATAAGATTTCCATCAAAATGTTCAGATATAACAAGTTTTACTTTTGGAGTTTTTTTGTAGTGGGTATAAGCATAAGGTATCATCAAAAGCTCACCATGCCAACAAGCCATGATAAAGTTTTCATCCCCTAGAGTATCTGGAGCATGAAAAACTTTTTTATTTGTTAGATATAAAAGTCGAATAAGCAGTGAGCCTAAAGATGGCACTATGATTAAAGCTAAAAACCGTGAAGTTTTTTTTAAAAGCTTTTTCAACTCTTTACTCTACAATCTCACCAGTTAAGATAGTTCTACCTATAGCTGTTATCTTAACATCTCTAAATTGACCTAAAAGCTCATCTGAGCCTTTTACTTTTACTACAAAGTTGTTATCAGTTCTACCACTTACATACATATCTTGGTTTAAATCTTCAAAGTAAACTTTGTAAATTTTTCCCATTTGAGATGCATTTATCTCATCTAGTATCTCAGTATGAAGGCTTTGAAGAGTAGTTAGTCTTTGTGAAGCTACATCAGCATCTACTACATTTGTATAGTGTTGAGCTTCTGTTTCTGGGCGAGGGGAGTATTTAAAAGAGAAGATTTGTTCAAACCTTACTTTTCTCATCACATCCAAAGTTTCTTCAAAATCCTCATCACTTTCCCCTGGAAATGCAACAATTATATCTGTAGATATACTAACCTCTGGACACATTGATTTTAGTTTTTCAACACGATTTAAGAACCACTCTTTTGAGTAACCTCTTTTCATATCTCTTAAAACTTTACTTGAGCCACTTTGAAGTGGCATATGCATAGATTTACATATCTTAGGGTTGTTTGCAAACTCTTCTATAAACTCATCATCCATATGAAAAGGGTGAGGTGATGTAAAACGGATACGCTCAAGATTATCTATCTTACTTAACTCTCTTAAAAGATAAGTAAAGTTTACTTTTTTATGGTCATCATTTGAAAATCTTCTTCCGTAGTTATTTACATTTTGACCAAGTAAAAATATCTCTTTTGCACCATTATCTACACTTCTTTGAGCTTCATTTACTATAAGATTTAGTGGGATTGATACCTCTTCCCCACGAGTTTTTGGAACGATGCAGTAAGTACAAGATTTATCGCATCCCATAGAGATATTTATGTAAGCTTTAAAAGGTGATGATCGAAAATCTTTAAAAGCAAATTCACTCTCATCATAGTTTATATCTATCTCAACAGCTTTATCTTTATGTAAAACTTCACTTATCTTAGATACATTTCTAGCACCTAGTACAAAGTTTACATAAGGAGCTCTTTTGATTATCTCTTTTCCAAGATGTGATGCAGTACAACCACAAACACCTATCTTTGCATCTTCTTTTTTCTTTTTGTTAAAAACACCCAACTCTGAGAAAAGTTTAGATACTGGTTTTTCCCTAACTGAGCAGGTATTTATCAAGATAAGGTCGGCTTCTTCAAGTTTTGTAGTAGTCTCATAATCATCTTTTTCACGAAGTTCAGCTATCATATGTTCGCTGTCTCGTGAGTTCATAGCACAACCTAGTGTCTCGATAAATAACTTTTTCATTTTATATTTCTTTTTAGTTCATTATATGTACTTGGTACATATACTCGTTGTCTGAAAGACCGAATTTTACTTCACTCATATAAAAACTTTTACCTTTTGCTTCAAAATAGTCTTGAAGTTCTAGTAAATCTTTGTGAGAATTTTCTCTATCAAAGTAAAATATAACACTATCTTCTTTCTCAACACTAGCTTCTATCTTAGAAAGCTCTGCTTTTTTAGGCTTTTTATCAATATCTGTTCTTGCAAATAATAATTCCATCTCTTAATGCTCCTAGTTTTTTATAAAGTTTTGCATTATAGTTAATTTCTACTAAAGAACTGATTAAAAAGAATTTTGGTATAATTTCATACTTCATAAGAAATCCCCCAATTATTACATTATTATTTTTTGTGAAACAGATTAAGATTAGGATATTGCTATGGAAAAAATTTTAGATATTGTTGATGCTATCGCACATGAAAAGGGTCTTGCACCCCAAAAAGTAAAAGAAGCACTAAAAATTGCTTTTATTCAAACTGCAAAAAGAGTTATAGGAAATAACCTTGCTTTTGAAGCTGTTATAAACGAAGAAACAAAAACTATCGACATCATTCAGACTATAACAGTTGTAGCTGATGATGATGAAAAACTACAAGATGAAGAGATAGCACCTGCTTACATCTCTATAACTGAAGCTAGAGAGTATGATGATCAAGTTGAGTTAGGTGATCAACTTCAAATTGATCATGATTTAGAAGAGTATGGAAGAACTGGAGCTTCTCAACTTCATCGTGAGATAGAGTACCATATACAAAGACTTATAGAGGATGAAGTTTTTAATAAGTATAAAAGTAAGATAGGAACTTTAGCATCTGGTCAGGTTATAAGAGTTGATTCTAAAAACAACACTTATATAGAAGTTGATGAGATTCGTGCTATATTACCTATGAAAAGTCGTATAAAAGGTGAAATTTTTAAAGTTGGGGATCATATAAAAGCAGTAGTTCGCCGTGTAAATATGGATAAGATAAATGGTATCCAGATAGAGTTATCTCGTACAAGTCCTAAGTTTTTAGAAACACTTTTAGAACTTCAAGTTCCAGAGATTGCAGATGGTTCAGTTATCATAGAAAAATCGGCTCGTATCCCTGGGCAAAGAGCAAAAGTAGCACTTATATCAACTCATCCACAAGTTGATGCAGTTGGTTCAACAGTTGGTGTAAAAGGTGTTCGTATAAATGCAGTAAGTAAAGAGCTAAATGGTGAAAATATAGACTGTATAGAGTACACAAATATACCTGAACTTTTTGTATCTCGTATAATGAGTCCAGCTATTATATCTCATGTAGAGATAGTTAAAAATGAAGAGGGTGAAGATGAAAAAATCATCATCACACTTCCAGCTGATCAAAAATCAAAAGCTATTGGTAAAAGTGGTATCAATATCCGTTTGGCTTCTATGCTAACAGGAGTAGATATAGAACTTGTTGAAAATGACCAAGTTACATCAGAAAGTGGAGAGATAGAAGAAGCCAAAGATGGTGTTGATGCACTTGAAGCACTGTTTAACTAATCTAAATTATTAAAGATTGAGAAAGATTTTTTCTCTATCTTTATAGACTACACACTTTTTATAACCTATCTCTTTTGCAAGTGATACAATCTCATCTGAAAAAAGTCCAACTTGTTCTGGTGAGTGAGCATCTGAGCCAAAAGTTATAGGGATATTTAGTTTAAAAGCCTCTTTTAAAAGTGCTTTTGATGGGTATGCTTCTTTTATAGGCTTTCTATATCCTGCCATATTTATCTCTAGTGTCATATCTGCATTTTTTATAGCCAAAAGAGCCTCTTTTGCAATTTCAACTATATCTTTGTTTGGCATAAATTTAAAAACTTTTATAAGGTCTAAATGTCCAACTATATCAAAAAGATTAGTTTGTGCCATCTCTTTTATGCTATCAAAATATTTTTGCCATATCTCATCTATATTTTGAGTTTCATATTTGCCTATAAATTCAGGGTTATCAAAACCCCAACCATCTATAAAATGGACACTTCCTATAAGATAATCAACTTTTGCATTTAAAACTCTATCGTCCATATATCCTAAAAGGTAATCAACTTCATAACCTAGTAAAATCTCTATATCTTCTTTATATATTTTTTTAGCTTCTAAGATATCTTTTTCATATCCTTTCATCTGTTCAAAGCTCATACGGTATTTTTTATCAAAATTCATTGGTGCATGGTCTGAGAAACCAAAATATTTTGTACCGTTTTTTATAGCATTTTCTATATATTGAGATATTTTACCTTCAGCGTGGTTACATAGTGTGGTATGATTATGTAAATCAACTATCATATTTTCTCTTTTTTCTTTATTTGTAGTAATTTTATGATATTATAGTGTCAAAAAATTAATTTTACCAATTAATAATGGAGATATTTATGACTCAAGATGAACTTGATGCTTTGATGGGTGGTGATGTAGATACTATCGATGAAGAGATGGCTGAAGTTGAAGAAAAAGAGGATAAAAAAGAACCTGTAGAAGATAAAAAAATTATAGAAAACCATGTACAGGAGGGTCAATTGCCATTTCCAGCAACAAATGAAAACAAGATGGTACATCAACTAGATGATGTAACAAGAGAGAGCGAAGAGAAAGCTGGTGAGATTTTTGATATTATTGAAAATATTTCTAACGAGCTTATGGAAAAAGAGGATAATCTTAATACTATTTTAGAGATTGTTGAATCAAATATTACACTTTTTACAACTTTAAGTACTAAATTTCCAGAGGTTGAAGCTTTTAAAACTCAACTAGAAAAAAATGAGACAGCAAAAGAGGAAGTAAATACTGTTTTAGAGATGTTGCAAAATAGTGGTGATGATATAATGAATGTTATGGATATAATGCAATTTCAAGATATTCATCGTCAAAAGATAGAGAGAGTTATAAATGCTATGAGAGCATTGTCTAAATATATGTCAACACTATTTGAAGGTCAGATTGATGATGATAAAAGGGTTGCTTCAGCTCAACACTTACACGGTGATGACAATGATGACTTGGCTTCTGAAGATGAGATGGAAGCATTACTAGCTCAGTTTGCGAAAAAATAGTTTATGAAAAAAGTAGAATTATTATCTCCTGCGGGGACACTTGAAAAATTAAAAATTGCATTTGACTTTGGTGCAGATGCTGTTTATGGTGGGGTTAGCCATTTCTCTCTTCGCATCCGAAGTGGGAAAGAGTTTAGTATGGAAGAGTTTAAAGAGGGTATAGAGTATGCTCATGAAAGGGGTAAAAAGGTTTATGCTACTATAAATGGTTTTCCTTTTAACTCACAATTAAACTTACTAAAAAAACATATACTTGCTATGGCAGAGTTAAAACCAGATGCATTTATCGTTGCAACTCCTGGTGTTTTAAAACTTTGTAAAGATTTAGTACCAGATATGCCACTTCATCTCTCAACACAAGCAAATGTTATGAATGTTTTAGATGCTAAAATATACTATGATATGGGTGCAACTAGGATTATAACTGCTCGTGAAATCTCTTTAAAAGATTTAAAAGAGATAAAAAAAGAGTTACCAGAGCTTGAACTTGAAGTTTTTGTCCATGGTAGTATGTGTTTTGCATATAGTGGAAGATGCCTTATCTCAACACTTCAAAGTGGTAGAGTTCCAAACCGTGGAAGTTGTGCTAATGATTGCCGTTTCTCTTATGAGATATATGCAGCTAATCCAGATACAGGAACTCTTTTTAAGCTTGAAGAGGAAGAGGGTGTTGGAACTTATATAATGAATGCAAAAGATTTAAATCTTGCTTCACATATACAAGAGATACTAGATAGTGGTGTAGTAGATAGTATCAAGATAGAGGGTCGTACAAAAACAGCTTACTATGCAGCTGTTACTGCAAAAGCTTATAGAATGGCTATAGATGATTATTATGCAGGTAAATTAGATAGTGATAAATATCAGTATGAGTTAAACTCTTTACAAAATCGTGGATATACAGATGCTTACTTAGTTTCAAGACCATTTGAAAAGCACGATACTCAAAGTTTGGATTTTACTATGCAACTAGGAACTCATCAAGTAAGTGGACAAGTAACTAAAAATGGTGAGTACTTTTTATGTAAGTATAAAACTCTACCAAATGATGAACTTGAGATTGTAGCACCTCTTGGAAGTGATATAGCGATAGTCGATAATGAGATAGGCTCAACTTATGAAAGAGATGGTAAACTTTATATGAAGTTGAAAAAACTTGTAGCTGAAAATAAAAAAGTATGGGATGAGGTACATAGTGGAAATATAAATCCTATAACTCTTCCAACTAAATTACCAGCATATACATTTTTAAGAATACCTGCTCATCTTGATATGGGGACATATCCAAAAAATTAATGTTATAATTGCAAAAAAATAAAAGGCAATAGATGAAATTTGTATCAATCGTTATGGGTTCAAAAAGTGATTATGAGGTTATGAAGTCGTGTTCAGATACACTAGAGGCATTTGGTGTTAACTATGAGATGATTATATCTTCTGCTCACCGTTCACCTGAAAGAACTGCTGAGTATATAAAACAAGCTGAAGAAAAAGGGGCTCAAGTATTTATTGCGGCTGCTGGTATGGCTGCACACTTAGCTGGTGTACTTTCTTCAAAAACTGTTAAACCTATCATTGGTGTTCCTATGTCTGCATCTGCACTTAGTGGTATAGATGCACTACTTTCAACTGTTCAGATGCCAGCTGGTATGCCAGTTGCAACTGTTGCTATTGGAAAAGCTGGAGCTATAAACTCTGCATTTTTAGCTATGCAAATGTTAGCACTTGAAAATGAAGAATTATCAGTAAAACTAAAAGAAGATAGAATCGCAAAAGCTAAAAAAGTTGAGATGGATTCTTTAGAGATAGAAACTATTATAGACTAAAACAAACGGTACACTTCTTGCTTAAATATTTAATAAGTCTAATTAAGGAAGTATAATGAAGTGGATGAGTGATTCAGAGTATAGTGAGCTAACAGGTTTAGAACTATCAGCAATAGAAGATTTGATAGAACGGGGGAAGCTTACTACTAAAAATGAAAATGGAACACGGCTTATAGACCCATCTAAGGGTGCAGGTTCTGTTGTTCCAGCTCAACTAAAAGAGTTATCTTCACGCAATACAAAAGAGATGGTGGTTCAGCCTGAATTTGTTGAAAAAACAATAGGCACTATCATCAATCTTCATGAAAAAGTTCTTGATTCTAAAGATGAAACGATAGAATCTATAAAAAGTGAAAATACACTTCTAAAAGAGGCTTTACACTCTTTACAAGAGCTTTATGAAGAAGATAGAAAGACAATACACACTTTACAAGAACAGTTAAAACTTTCACAACAAGAGGTTGAGTTTATGAGAAGAAAATATAAACTTATGTGGAATAAAACTATAGAAGAGCATACAAGTTAATGAATATAGAATTAGCTTGTGTTGAATGCATAATCAATCAAAGTACAAAAGTAGCAAAAGCTATAGAAGCATCTGATTGTTTAGAAGATAAACTTGCATCAACTGTAAAAGATATGAGTAAAGATTTTTCATTTTCAAACAATCCACCTGAAGTAGCTTCTGATGTTTATGAAAAGATGGCAGAGATAGCTAATAAAGAAGATTTGTATGATGAGGTAAAAGAACTATCAACAAAAAAAGCACAAAGTTTTATACCAGTGTTAGAAAAAAAATTAAAATCAACTTCTAATAAGCTTTTAACAGCTACAAAAATAGCTGTTGCTGGAAATGTGATAGATTTAGCTGCTGAGGTTGAGTTTGATTTGGATGAAGAGTTAGAAAAAATTTTCGAGACAGATTTTTCATATAACGATTTTGATAAATTTCAAGATGAGTTAAACAAATCTAAAAAAGTTGTTTATTTGGGTGATAATGTTGGGGAGCATATATTTGATTATATGTTTATAGAAGTTTTAAAAGAGTTGTATCCTAATTTAGAGATATATTATTTTGTAAGAGGTAATCCAATCATAAATGATGTAACTATAAAAGAAGCTAAAGAGGCTGGATTTGATAAACTTTGTTATCTTATAGATAGTGGGGTAAATACACCTGGTTTTGCCTATAATAGAGCAAATGGTGATGCTAAAAAGCTTTTTGATAATGCTGATTTGGTTATATCAAAGGGGATGGGAAATTATGAGTGTTTAAGTCCAACTCATAGAGATAATATATGTTTTTTACTAAAAGTAAAGTGTGGAGTTGTTGCTAATTCTTTAGGTAGAGATATTGGAGATATAGTTTGTAAAATGATTTAGAACTTAAAGTTCTAAATCATTTTTTTGGCATTTTTATAACAAAATAATCACCATCTATACTGTGTGTTATTTTTGTTTCATCTACATTTTTTGGTATAGTATATTGTTCAAAAAAAGATTTTGAGCTATAAAAGTACTCACCATTTTCATCTCTTGTTGTTTTTATATTCATATCTATGCTAACCATATGATGCTTTATCATAAAGTTTATATTTTTGGCTTCTGCACCATTTAATTTTATGCGGTATATGTAAGCATCTTTAGTTTCTTCATAAAGTGGTTTTTCTTCATATAGCTTAGGATTTTTTGCTTTTAAACTTTTTAGATAATCATTTCTTTTTTGTAGTTGAGAAATCCTTTTTTGATACTCTTTTATGATGCTGTCATTATGTTTTAATTCATAATTTAAACTCGGTACAAAATTACTAAAAGAAAATAAACTACTACTAACTAATACTGAACTTAGAACTATATTTTTAAACATTGTTTATCCTTTATATTTTATTTATATTAAAAAAATTTTATAACAAAAAAATAAATAATTTATAAATAAAATGCTATGATTTGGTATGAAATTTTTTTATAACATCTTTATTTTATTGAGTTTAATTGTTAGTCTTGCTTGTGCTTCAAATAAGCTTTGTAATGAAACATCACCATATTTGCTACAACATAAAAATAATCCTGTTAATTGGTATCCATGGGGAGAGGAAGCTTTAATTAAAGCCAAAAAAGAGAATAAACTTATATTTTTATCTATAGGTTATAGCACTTGTCATTGGTGTCATGTTATGGCCGAAGAGAGTTTTGAAGATAAAAAGGTAGCAAAACTTTTAAATGATAATTTTATATCTATAAAAGTAGATAGAGAACAGTACCCATACATAGATAAGTATTATCAAAAAGTTTATAAGATTTTAAATAATAAAAGTGGAGGTTGGCCATTAACTATACTTTTAACATCAGATATGGAACCATTTTTTGCAGGTACTTATGTCCCTAAACATTCTGGTTATGGTTCAATCGGTCTTATAAATCTTATAAATTCAACAAAACTAGTTTCTTATAAAAGATTAAAAAGTATAGGTAAAGATGTTTTGCAAAAAATAAAAAATTATGATGAATTTATAGCACCAAAGACTAAGATAGATTTAACTCTTATGGATAAAACAGTAAAAGAGTTTAGTTCATATTATGATTTTAAAAATAATGGTTTTACAAAAAGACCAAAGTTTCCACAAGCTTCAAGTATAGATTTGTTACTAAAAATCTATAAAATAACAAAAAATAAAAAAGCATATATAATGGCAATAAATGCATTGGATACTATGGCAAAAGGTGGTATATACGATCAGATAGAGGGTGCTTTTTATAGATATACAGTAGATGAAAAGTATGAAATTCCACATTTTGAAAAGATGTTATATACAAATGCAGAGCTTATACAGACCTATACTCTAGCATATAGTATCACAAAAAAACCATTATATAAAAAAATCATAAAAGAGAGTATATCTCAAATAGACAAAAGATTTAAAACAGATAATCTTTATATGAGTGCAAGTAATGCAGACAGTGAAAACTTTGTTGGTGATAAAGAAGAGGGGTTTTATTTTTTATATGATTATGACGACACTGTTGAGTATCTTCAAAATCATGGTGTAGATAAAAATATTATAGATAAAATACTTGCCTATATAGGTATAACACAAGATGGTAATTTTGATTCTGATTTTAGTAATCCTCATATTGCTGATTTTAAGACACCAAAAGGATATAAAAAAGTAAAAAAATTGCTAATAGATATGAGAAAAAATAAAATTTACCCTTTTATGGACAATAAGATAAATACAGCTTGGAATGCTCTTTATATAAGAGCAAAATTCAAAGCTAGTATTGTAAATAAAGATTATATAAAAGAAGCAGAAGATTCTTTAAATACCTTATTGGAGAATTTATATATTGATGGTAAATTATACCATCAAACTATAAGCAATCATAAGCCAACTCAAAAAGCTTTACTTGAGGATTATGCTTTTTTGTCTAGTTGTTTATTTGAAGCTTATCAAGTAACATTAAATGATAATTACTTGAAGCTATATGAAGAGTTGATAAAAAATAGTATGAAACTTTTTTATAAAAATGGAAAATGGCGAGATTCAACTGATAGTTTTGTAACTTATGCAGATATCTCTGAGAGTGCATATGAAAATCCACTTGCTCAAAATATTATCAATATGTTGCAATACTCTACTATTTCATCTGATTTTAAAACTTATACGATAGCAAAAAAAACACTTTCAAATTTAGCTTATCCTATAATGAAGCATCCATCTTATTATCCAACAGCCACTTTAGCATCTATCATGTTAAAAATAGAACCAGTCTTTATAAAGTCAAATTTAAAAAATCTAAAAAGTATAGATATATCTACTATAAACTATCCTTTTGTATATAGGTACAAGCTAGACTCAACAAAGTATCTAGCTTGTAAGATAGGAAGTTGTTTTGCTTATGATTTAGATTTTTCTGTTGTTCGTGATGTTATTGAAAATTTTTAATTTAACCCCATTTTAGCAGGATTTAGTATGTTATTAGGGTCAAATGCCATCTTTATAGATTTAAAAAGATTCATCTCCTCTTCTGTAAATGCCATTCTCATATATGGAGCTTTTGCAAGTCCGATGCCGTGTTCACCACTTAGAGTTCCACCCAAATCAACAGTAGCTTGAAAAACTTCCTCTATCGCTTTATATGCAATTTTAACTTGTTCCTCATCGCTACCATCTACCATAACATTTGTATGAACATTACCATCTCCAGTATGTCCAAAACATGGGATATTTACATTGTATTTATTTGCTATTGCATAGAATTTTTCTAAAAGTTCAGGTAAAACTGCACGAGGTACTGTTACATCTTCATTTAGTTTTTTACTACCATAAACACTTAAAGCAGGAGATGCATTTCTTCTAGCAAACCATATATCACTTGCTTCTTTTTCATCTTTTGCGATTTTAAACTCACTACAACCATTTTCAAAGAAAACTTTTTCTATTTGTGATAGTTGGTAAGCCAAATCATCATCTAAGTTTCCATCAACATCAGTTACAAGCAATGCTCCAGCATCTACTGGTAAGCCTTTGTTAAAAGTTTGCTCAACTGCTCTTATAGTTAAGTTATCTAAAAATTCCATAGCAACTGGTACTATACCACTTGCCATTGTTTTATAAACTGCATTCATAGCATCGTTTACTGTTGGAAAAATCCCCATAGCTGTACGAGTTAGCTTAGGTTTTGGGATAAGTCTTAGAGTTATCTCAGTTAAAACGGCTAATGTTCCCTCAGATGCTACTAAGATGCCACTTATGTTATAACCAGCAACATCTTTTATAGTTCTTTTACCAGCTTTTATAATGTCGCCATTTGGTAAAACTGCTCTTGTTGCCATCACATAATCTTTTGTGATGCCGTACTTTGCAGCTCTCATACCACCTGCATTTTCACTAACATTTCCGCCTAAAGTTGAGTACTCTTGACTTGCTGGGTCTGGTGGATAAAAAAGACCTATCTCTTCTACGGCTCTTTGTAAGTCCATATTTATCACACCAGGTTGTACTACTGCTACCATATTTTTAACATCAATCTCTAAGATTTTATTCATATGTTTTTCCATAGCTAGTATGATGCCACCACTACTTGGTAATGCCCCACCAGTAAAACCACTACCAGCTCCACGAGGAACTATAACTATTTTATGCTCATTACAGTACTTTAAGATAGCACTTATATCATCTTCATTTCTTGGAAATATAACGGCATCTGGTTCAAACTTATTTCTTGTAGCATCATAAGAATATGCTAAAAGATGTGCTTTGTCACTATAAATATTTTCTTCACCTACTATTGAAGTAAAGTGTTTTATATGTTGTTTATCTATCATTTTCCATCTCACTTCTTAATTGTTTATTATTTGGATTGTATTTTAAAAGTAAAGAGTAATAGTAAAGATTGTAATCTTTAACTTCATCAGTACCTTCTCCAAAGTCCCACCAACTATTTGTCATCTCTTTTACTCTTGTATAAAAAGGTAATTTAACAGAGTTTTGTTTAAGTGGAGCTTTTGAAATAGCTAGTATTTTTAAACTTTTAGCATCAACTGTATATAGTTTTTCTTTTATAAAAAAGTATATTAGACCAACAGAAGTATCATTACTCATATCTAAAAAATCATCTTTTATTGGTGCTAAGTGACCTTTTAAAGATAATAATGTTGTAAATATATCAGAATGTATCCATTGAACTTTTATAGCCTTTGTGATGCGATGATAGATCTCTTCATTAGGTGCTATAAGTAAAGCTCTTGAATAACCAAAAGCAAGTACAACTTTATCTCCATTTTTAACATGATAATTTATAGAAGGTAATGCATTGTTTACAAGAGCATCAAAATCATTCATTTTAAGGATTGCTGTATGTGTAGCATTATCAAATGAATTTACAGTTATGTTTTTTAAAATAATACTGTGGGACTCATCAATTTTATGTATGATAAAACCACTTATTCCAACATCTATTCTGTCTATTTTTATTGTTGCTATATTGTTTGGTTCATCTACAGTTTCTATTGTAGATGTAACAACAGATGCAAATATTTGTGAAATTAATAATAAAAATAATATTATTTGTTTCATATTTCTCTCTTTGTTTTAAATTTTACCCGTTATTATAACAAACAAATCTCATACTAAGCAAAATTTAGTTAGAGTTTGCCAATTATTTATTTTCGGAACTATTCAATGATACAAATTTTTCTAATTTTACTGTTACCACTTAGCATTTTTGCATCTAAAGTTGATACTTATCGTGTTGAAAAAGGGCAGACATATCTTACTTTTTTGCAAAAACAAAAACTACCTATTAAAAAACTTTATTATGATCTAGATAATGAAGATCAAATCTTGACTCAAGAGATAAAAGCAGGTGTTCATTATCAAATACTTCATGGTAAGAACAATAAAATAGAACAGGTTTTACTTCCTATAAATGAAGAACTACAAATTCATATTTATAGAGATGATAAAGGTGCTTACAAATTTGAAATTATACCAATCATATATGAGACTAAAAAGAAAGTTTTAACACTTAAGATAAGTAGATCTCCACATTATGATATATATAAAATGACAGGTTCTACTAAACTTGCTTCTGTTTTTGTGTCTGCTTTTAATAGGTCTTTAAATTTTAAAAGAGATTTAAGAGTTGGTGATGATTTGGTAATGATTTATGAGCAAAAATATCGCCTTGGAAAACCATTTTCTATGCCTATACTAAAAGCAGCTATGATAGAAATGAGAAATAAAAAACATTATATTTATCTAAATAAAGATGATAAATACTATAATGAAAAAGGTCATAGAGTTGAAAGATTTTTACTTATAAGACCTATAAGAGGTGGGAGAATATCTTCTTATTTTTCAAAAAGAAGGTTCCATCCTATCTTAAAAAAATGGAAAGCTCATTTTGGAATTGATTATGCAGCTAGAAGAGGAACTCCTATAAGGGCAGCTGGTAGTGGTAGAATCTCTTGGGCTGCTAGAATGGGTTCTTATGGTAATTTAGTAAAAATTCAGCATGAGAATGGATATGAAACAAGATATGCACATATGAAAGGGTTTAGAAAGGGGATAAGAAGAGGTAAAAGGGTTAAAAAAGGTGATATCATTGGTTATGTTGGAACAACAGGTCGTTCAACTGGACCACATTTACACTTTGAACTTAGAAAAAAAGGGCGACCTATTAACCCTCTTCGAGTTGTTCAAGTAACAACTAAGAAATTAAAAGGTAAAAAAAGAAAAGAGTTTTTAAGCTTAAAAAAGATGTATGATAAAGAGATATCTTCAGCACTTACAAATTATAAACCTTTTATAAGATTACCAAAAATGATAGATGAATGTTACTTTTGTAAAATTAAGAAGTTATAAAAAGTGCTATTTCATCAGATAGAAGATAATTAGGATTGTAAAATCTTTTATCTTCTTTGTAGAGTTTATTTTCTTTTACGAGTATATCTACTCTTTTTAATTCATCTTTAGTTAGTATGTTTTCTTCTATGCCAACAGATGAACGAAGACCTAAGAAAATTTGTTCTATTTTTTTATCCTCTTTTGTTAAGTTTTCAATATCTATATCCAATGGATTTTTTATATAGTTTTCAACAGATGTGGCTGTATAAAATCTTTGTAACTCAAGTTTTCCAATAGCTCCACTTCCTAATCCTATGTAATCTTTATATTTCCAATAACCAAGATTATGTAAACTTTTATAAGTTCCAAAGTTACTTATCTCGTATTGTTTGAAACCATACTCTTTAATACTATCAAATATAAAGTTTGTTAATTCTAGCTTTTCATCAGACATTTGTGGTTTATGTTCAAATGGTGTATTTTCTTCTATCGTAAGAGCATAGGCACTTATATGATTGATAGGTAAAGTAAAAGCTGTTTTTATATCATTTTTTAGAAGTTTTTTTGTATCTCCAAGTGTTGCATAAATGATATCTAAAGATATATTTTTAAATCCAATTTCGTAAGCATTTGTTACAGCTTTTATAGCTTGTTTTGAATTATGAGAACGATTTAGTAGTTTTAATTTTTTATCATCAAAACTTTGCACACCAAAACTTATGCGGTTTATTCCAAGTTCTTTCATACCTTTTAGCCATTCTTTAGTAGCACTGTTTGGATTTGCTTCTGATGTTATTTCTATATCTTTTTTTAAATATGGTTTTAACATTTTAAATAATGGTTTATAAAGTTCAGGAGATACAGTTGATGGAGTTCCTCCACCTATAAAAACAGTTTCTATAGATTGGTTAGTTACTTTAAATCTTATTAATTCATATTTTAGTTGAACAAGTAGTGATTGCATATATGTTTCTTTTAGATGAAACTTATCAACATAGGAGTTAAAAGCACAATATGAGCATTTTGAATCACAAAACGGTATATGTATATATAGTAACATAGTGGTTAATTTTCTTTATCTATTTTGTGTTGTGTTTTTTGCATTTTTTAAGCTCCATATTTTTATACCTAATTATAGTATATTATTTAATTTTAATCACTATTTTTGTATAATCACGATAATTAAATATAGGTATCTAGTATGAATAAAGAAAAATTATATCGACCTAATGTAGCGGCTATAATTGTCTCAAGTAACTATCCTAAAGTAAAAGAGATTTTTATAGCACAAAGAAATGACTTAGAGGGTGTTTGGCAGTTTCCTCAAGGTGGTATAGATGAGGGTGAAGAGGTAAGAGAAGCACTTTTTCGCGAATTAGAAGAGGAGATAGGAACTAACTCTGTTGAAATTATTTCTGAATATCCTCAATGGTTGAGTTATGATTTTCCATCAAAGATAGCTAAAAATATGCAACCGTGGATAGGTCAAAGACAAAAATATTTTCTTGTAAAACTTAAAAAAGATGCTAAAATAGATATAAATACTAAGCATCCTGAATTTAACGATTATAAATTTGTAAAAGTTGATGATGTTTTAGAACTTAGTGCTTCATTTAAGCAGGATGTATATGAAAAAGTTATTGATTATTTTAAAAAAGAGGATTTTTTATAAATGTTAGTTGTTCAAAAATTTGGCGGAACAAGTGTTGGTGATTTGGAGAGAATCCAAAATGTAGCAAATCGTGTAAGTGAAACAAAAAAAGCTGGTCATGATGTAGTGGTTGTAGTTTCGGCTATGAGTGGAGAAACTAACAAACTTGTTGGTTATGCTGAACATTTTTCATCTAACCCTGCAAGAGCTGAGATGGATATGCTTTTAAGTTCTGGTGAGAGAGTTACAGCATCACTTCTTTCTATAGCCCTACAAGAGATGGGTTATAGTGCAGTTGCTATGACTGGTAGAAAAGCAGGTATCGTTACAGATATGCATCATACAAAAGCAAGGATTGAAGAGATAAATCCAAAAGCTATGAAAGATGCCATAAAAGAGGGTAAAATCGTAGTTGTAGCTGGTTTTCAAGGGGTAAATGAAGATGGAGATATTACAACTCTTGGTCGTGGTGGAAGTGATTTGAGTGCTGTTGCTATCGCTGGAGCTATAAAAGCAGACCTTTGTGAAATATATACAGATGTTAGTGGTATCTACACAACAGACCCTCGCATCGAACCTAAAGCTAGAAAGTTAGATAAAATCTCTTATGAAGAGATGCTAGAACTTGCAAGTTTAGGTGCAAAAGTTTTACAAAACCGTTCAGTAGAGTTAGCAAAAAAACTAAATGTAAACCTAGTAACAAGAACAAGCTTCTCAAACGAAGAGGGGACATTAATAACTAAGGAAGAAAATATTATGGAAAAACCATTAGTAAGTGGAATTGCATTAGATAGAGGTCAAGCTCGTATATCTTTAATAGGTGTTAGCGATAGACCGGGAGTTGCATCTGAGATATTTAACAAACTAGCAGAAGCTGAAGTAAATGTTGATATGATTATACAAAATCGTGCTCATGCTGGTATGACAAATATAGACTTTACAGTTCCTAAGGGTGATTTGATAGATGCTAAAAGTGTTGTAGCAGACTTCTTAAAAGATGGTGATTTGGAAGATGATGTTTATAATGAAAACATTTGTAAAGTTTCAGTTGTTGGTGTAGGTATGAAATCTCATGCTGGTGTAGCTGCAAAAGCTTTTTCAACTATGGCTGAAAACAATATAAACATAAATATGATATCAACTTCAGAGATAAAAGTTTCTATGGTTATAGATGAAAGATATGCAGAGTTAGCAGTTCGTTCTCTTCATGAAGCTTATGAGTTAGATAAGTAAATACCTTATGTCTGCTGAATTTGCTCAATGGAGTTTAGATGCTATAAGAGATGAGGGAGCTATATTAAGTTGGTTAGAAGAGCAACGCTTTGACTGGACTACAACTCTCTCTTTAGCTCTTGAACAGATCTTAAATGGTAAAACAATCATCCTTATAACAGATGAGAAGAGAAAGTGGTTTGAGAAGTATATATTAACCTCTTTAAATGCAGAACTTGCAGATAGACCACTTTTACCTATAGTAAGTATTGATGCAATTTATAGTCATTTCAATAATGTAAGTGGTGGTGAGATGATAGATATCGTTGAAGATATGATTTCACTCTCTTATAAAGATGATTATTTCTTTTGGTATATTGGTATTGGTGATGATAGACGAGCAGATATAGCTAAAAGAAGATCAAATAGTTATTTTTGGGTTTTTGATGAGGATTTGCAGAATGCATTTTCATTAAAATCTTATGATAAACGCTTAGATATAAAACTTATACAACTTTATCAACTTTTTAACTCATCTTTAAATGCAGCTATGTTTGGTGAGGTTGATGTTAGTAGCTAAAAAGTCTCAGATTATCCTTTCTACAGAATTTGAATCTGAGTTAAAGATACTACAAGATGAGTTAAAACCACATAGAGTTGTAGGTTTTTTAGAAGATAGTTTTAAACTAGAACATGCAAAAGCTGTGGTTTCTGAAGCATATATAAGTGAGAGTGAAGTTAAGTATATAGTTTTAGCTGGTAACTCTTTTACTATAGAAGCTCAAAACTCTCTTTTGAAAGTTTTAGAAGAACCACCTAAAAATATAGAGTTTATAATCATATCTCCAACAAAATCAAATCTATTACCTACTATTCGTTCTAGATTGCCGATAACAAAAGGGCAAAGAGTTTCACAAAGAGTAATTTGTGAGTTAGATATATCAAAACTAGACTATAATGATGTGTTTTTATTTTTAAAAGAAAATGCAAGAATAAAAAAAGATGATGCAAAAAGATTACTTGAAGCGTTGTATTTTAGAGCTATAACTGTAGATAAGTTGATATTAAATGAGGAACAATTAGATAATTTTGATAAAGCATATAGATTGTTAGATCTAAACTCAAGACCTCAAAGTGTACTTGCTATGGTGCTTATGGGATTTGTTATAAAGTAAAAGGGTATTAAACTATAACTTCTATAATAACATCTGCTACTTCAATAGTATCACCTGCTATTATCTTTGCTCTTTTTCTAGTTTCTATCTCTGAGTTTCTTTTTACATATCCCTCAGCTATAATCATTTTTGCTTGAGCTCCACTATCTACCAAATCTAAAACTTTTAAAAGTTTAAAAAGTTCTATATAATCATCTTTTAATTCATATTTCATATTATGCCTCTACATTTAGTACAGAAAAACCTTGTTCTGCCATATATTTATCTACTGTTTCTAATGCTTTTTTCATAGTCTCTTGAGATATCTCTGGTAACTCTGAACCCCAAGCTTCTTTTGCATCTTCATAACCTTTAAGCATACCTTCTCTACCTGCTTTAAGCATATCTTCATCACCATTTGCTCCATTTATAACAAAATCAGATATTCTTTTAGCTGTTTGATCAACTCCAAAGAATCCATTATCACTAACTAACTCTTTTGCTTCATCTTGAGAAAGTTCAGCTATTGGCTTACCATCATAACCTATATCTTTTAAAAAGTTTTGAAACTCTTCATAATCTTGCTGAAACTTATCTTTATCTTCACCAATAATGATAGATAAATCAGATTGTAAAGATATAGATTGAAGTAAAACCTCTTTAGATTGTTCCTCCATCTGATTTTTTATATCTTTTACTTCATCTGCTGATATTTTATCTGTAAAATTACTTTTTATCTCTTTTTTTGTGTTTACATTTGTATTCATACTAATTATATTTGATGAAATTTCCATTTTAACTCCTTAAAAGTTACATTTTAATGCATATTATGCACATATTATCGACAAATTTCAATATTTCTTAATAAAAGGTTGCAATTAAGAAATATTAGGCTATACTTGTGTCTATGAAAAGATGAGGCTCGAGTTCATCTTTAGCGTTATAGTATGTTTTATCCATCCAATACCCCTAAAGACTCTCCACACTTTCAAAATTTTAATACAAGGTATTTGCAATGGCAGAATTACTAGATGGTACAGTTAAATGGTTCAATGATGAAAAAGGTTATGGTTTTATCCAACAAGACAATGGTGGGAAAGATGTATTCGTACATTTCCGTCAGGTTAACAACAACACGGGTGGTCGTGTTTCTTTAGCTGAAAACCAAAAAGTTACTTTTGAAATCGGTGAAGGTCAAAAAGGACCTCAAGCTGAGAATGTAACTCCACTTTAATCAGTGTTTATTAGATATAGGTTTTAGCCTATATCTAAACTTCTCCATCCCTATAAGCTTCAACAGCTTCAGATAAATCTTTAAACCCACTTACTCTTCCAACAAGATAATTTTCATCCAATATATAACAAGATATAAAACCACCCATCTCTAACAAAAATAATGCAGTTTCATTTGGAGACTCTTCTATTTTTGAGATAACTCTCATCCCATCTATTGTATCACTAAGCTCCACAACAACATCATACTCAACATCGAGTAATTTTTTACCATCACTTATATAATCAGCCATTTTATCCTCCTAGTTATTCTTAAGCATTTTTAATACCTACTTTCTTTAGGAATAGTTTTTGCTAAAGATGCCAATGAAACAATAGATTATACCAAACCCTATTAAAAACTAAACATTTAAATAAAAGATAAGCTATTAGCTATGAGGCAAACTATTGCAGGAGCTATCAGTAGCTTCAAGAGTTACTTATTACTTTGATGAGAGTGGATTTAATCTAAACCTTTTAATGAAGTTATTTATGCCCTTTTACTTATCTTTTCTTACTTTAGATATACTTATCATTTAAATTAAAGTAAAAAGGCTTTTTTATGTTTAAAGTTACAAAAGAGTTTGCTTATCTTGCATTGACATTTTTAACATTGGTTGCAGGGTATGCTTATCTAAGATATGCATATAAGGTTACGGATTCTACTCCGTTTACTCAAGAGATAGTTCTTATTATACTAGGCACTATAGCTACGGTATTTATAACTGCTTTGCTATTAAATAAACAATCATCCGTTGAGATAGAAAAAGAACAAAGTATAAAATTTTTGGACTTAAAAGCTCAAACTTACGAAAAACTTCTTGACCTTATGGAAGATATGGTTAGTCAAAATAGTATTTCAGAATTAGATATTACAAAGTTACAGTTTATAACACATAGATTAGCTATCTTTGCATCTCCTGATGTTTTAAATGAATATACAGGTTTTTTAGATTTTATAAAAACTGTATCAAAAGATGGAAACCTTTCTAAGGATGCTGATGTTATCTCTCAAGCACTTGGAAAACTGACTATACAAATTCGTTTTGATCTACTTGGTGAAAATAAAGAACAAAAAGTTTATTCTATAGAACAGGTTAAAAAGATGATTCGTAAAAATTCAGATAACTCGTTACATCTAAATATAGAACATCGCTAAGTTATAATAATCAATACAAATATAATCTAAAATATGTTATTCTTTCATAATTTTACAATTTATGGATAAAAAAATGGTTGCATCAGATATTCAAGATTTTTCGGAAAGTCGTACTAAGGCTAGGGCGTATTTTTGTTACTTATTTTCAAAAAATATCCCAAATAGACTACCATCTATAACACAAGAGATGATTATACCTCGTCTAGTTAAGATTAAAGCAGACTTGGCCTCTTGTGAAGGTGTTTACCTTTTAGATGAAAAGGGTGTGCAGATATCACCTACTTATACTCAAATTGAAAAGATTGAGGATGATATAGGTAAGATAAGAGCTCACCGTGCTTATTATTATCGTGCTGTAAGAGAAGGCAGATGTACTATAACAGACCCTTATCCATCACTTATAACTGGTGGGGATTTAACAGTAACTGCATCTCAACCTATTTTTTGTGAGAGTGGTGAATTAAAATATGTAGCTTGTGTAGATATGCCACTGAGTGAAGTTTTGCAGATAGGTCATCTAAACACTTTCGATACTTTTTTCTCAAAACTTTTTAAATACTCTTATGGTGTTTTTGCATTTGCACTTATAGCTATAGCACTTTTACTTTTTATACAAGGTGGTATGAGCTTTTTTACACATAAGATTTCTATATCAAACTTTGATATAAAGTATGTTTTTGAAGCTACTATCTTGCTTACTCTCTCCTTGGCTATTTTTGATTTGGCAAAAACACTCATAGAAGAAGAGATTATGGGTCGGCATAAAGAACATAATATCTCCGAACCACATAAAACAATGGTAAAGTTTATAGGTTCTATCATCATTGCATTATCTATCGAAGCATTAATGCTTGTGTTTAAGTTTGCTATAACTGATCCAGATAAACTTATGTATGCGATATATATAATAGGTGGAGTGTCTGTACTACTGCTTAGTTTAGCAATTTATATAAAATTTACAAAAGTGAGCATTAGCGAATGATAGCGATAGTTGATTACAATATGGGAAATTTAGCAAGTGTTAAAAATGCTTTTGCTAAGTTAGGAAAAGATACAGTAGTTGAGAGTGACCCAGATAAGTTTAAAAACTACGATAAGATAATATTACCAGGGGTTGGTGCTTATGCAGATGCTATGGAACATCTAAAAGAGAGAGATATGGTTGAGGCTTTGCAAGAGTATGCAAAGAGTGGAAACTATATGTTTGGTATCTGTTTAGGGATGCAACTTCTTTTTGAAAGTAGTGAAGAGTTTGGCAAAAATGATGGACTTGGACTTATAAAGGGTAGAGTAAAAGCTTTTGATACATCAAAATTTAGCGAGAGTTTAAAAGTTCCACATATGGGTTGGAATAGGATGTTTACAAAAGAACATCCACTTTTTGATGGTTTGGATGAAAATCATTACTTATACTTTGTTCACTCTTTTCATGCGGTTTGTGAAGATGAAAAAGATAGCATTGGTAAAACAAACTATGGCTATGAGTTTGATTCTTGTGTAGCTTGTGATAATGTGTTTGGGATACAGCCACACCCTGAAAAAAGCCATAAAAATGGTTTAAAAATATTAGAAAACTTTATAAATTTATAGGAGAGATAGTAGATGACTTTATACCCAGCGATAGACTTAAAAGATGGAAAAGCGGTAAGACTTACAAAAGGGCTTATGGATAGTGCAAAGATATACTCAAATGAACCGTATGAACTTGTAAAAAAGTTTGAAGATATGGGTGCTAAGTGGGTGCATCTTGTTGATTTAAACGGTGCATTTGCAGGTGAGCCTAAAAATCTTGAGCAGATTATAAAAATTAGACAAAACTGTAATGTTAAGCTTGAACTTGGTGGTGGTATCAGAGATGAAGATACTATCAAAAAGATGCTTGAAATTGGGATAGATAGAATTATACTTGGCTCTATCGCTGTTAAAGACCCACAGTTTGTAAAAGATATGGCTTCAAAATATCCCATAGCAGTTGGTATAGATGCCATAGATGGTTATGTTGCAGTTGAGGGTTGGGGTGAAGTTAGTTCTATGAAAGCGACCGATTTAGCTCGTGAATTTGCAAATGCTGGAGTTGAAGCTATAATCTGTACAGATGTTGGAAGAGATGGAACTCTTAGTGGTGTAAATGTTGATTTTACTGTTGATATAGCACAGGCAAGTGGTGTTAGTACCATAGCTAGTGGTGGTGTAAAAGATGAAGAAGATATAAAAGCACTTATAAAAACCAATAAAGTTGATGGTGTAATTATAGGTAAAGCATACTATGAGGGAACACTAGATTTAGAAAAAATGTTCAAATTAGTATAATTAATAGAAAAAAAAACAAAATTTAGATAAAATAACCAATAAATTTTACAAATTATAGTAAAAAAAAGGATTTCAATTGAAACTACTTGTTGTTGATGATAGCTCTACAATGCGTCGTATTATAAAAAACACTTTGGCTCGTTTAGGATACAAGGATGTACTTGAAGGTGCCGATGGTGTTGAGGGTTGGGCTCAAATGGATGCAAATCCAGATATCGATATGTTAATTACTGACTGGAATATGCCAGAGATGAATGGTCTTGAACTTGTTAAAAAAGTTCGTGCTGATGAGAGATTTAAAGATACTCCTATTATTATGGTTACAACAGAGGGTGGTAAAGCAGAGGTTATTACTGCACTTAAAGCTGGTGTAAATAACTATATTGTAAAACCGTTTACTCCTGCTGTACTAAAAGAGAAACTTGGTGCTGTAATGGGTGTTGCTGAGTAATGCAAGAGTACTACTATGAATTAGTAGTTAAAGTTTCATCTCATCATGAGTTATTTGCTGATTTTTTAGCAGATACTGTACCTGTTGGTTTTGAAGAGGTAGATGATGGTTTTATCATCAGAAGTGAAGATGAACTCGATACTATTGCTTGGGCTCTTGAACAGTTTAATGAAGCTCTTCAAAAAGCTTTAAAAGAAAATATTGAATTAGAAACTAAACAAAGTAAATTAAAGAATGATGATTGGGTTAAATCTTATCAAGATAGTGTAAAACCACTTCAAATAGATAAGTTTTATATCCATCCAACATGGGATAAACCAAATCCAGATCTCTTAAATATTGCTATTGATCCAGCATTAGCATTTGGTACTGGACATCATCCAACGACATCCTCTTCACTCCGTGCAATTAGTAAGTATGTTAAGAGTGGGGATGATGTTTTAGATGTTGGTTGTGGTAGTGGTATATTAGGTATAGGGGCTATGAAGCTCGGTGCTATCGTTGATGCCTGTGATACTGATCCTGTTTCTGTTGAAAATTCTATTCATAATGCAGAATTAAATGGTTTAAAATTTAACAGTATTTGGGAAGGTTCATGTACAAATATAGATAAAAAGTATAATATAGTGGTAGCAAATATTGTTGCTGATGTTTTAACATTTATATCTAAAGATTTGAAAAATGCTTTAAAAGATGATGGTATATTGATACTTTCTGGAATACTAGATAAGTATGAGAAAAAAGTTCTAAATTTTTATAAAGATTGTGACTTAATTCAAAGAATAGCCCAAGATGAATGGGTAACATTAATTTTAAAAAAAGCTGATTAAGAGAGAATATGCAAAATCAAGATAATAACAATAATTTTTTCAACCAAAATCCACTTATAACTTTTGCTATTTTTTCAGTTGTAGTAATTTTGCTTTTTAAAGTTTTAGTTGGTGAAGATAGCAATAATATTGTATCAAACACACAAATGAAACACACTCAAAAAGTAAGTTACTCTGAACTGAAACATTTAGTTGAAACAAAAAATGTTTCAAAGGTAGATATTGGTCAAAGTTATATAAGAGCAGTTTCTGCAGATGGTACAACTATCTATACAACTAGAATTGTAAGAGGTGATACTAAACTTATAGAAGAGTTAGATAAGCAAGGTATTGAGTATTCTGGTTTTAGTGAGACTAATTGGTTTACAGAGATGTTTGGCTGGATGCTTCCTTTTCTGATTATTATGTCACTTTGGATGTTTTTTGCAGGTAGGATGCAAAAAAGTATGGGAAGTGGTCTTTTAGGGGTGGGTAGTTCTAAAAAGATGGTAAGTTCAGAAAAACCAAAAACAAAGTTTGATGATGTTGCTGGTGTAGAAGAAGCAAAAGAGGAAGTTCAAGAGATAGTTGACTTTTTAAAATTCCCAGAGAGATATGTTGAGATTGGTGCTAAAATACCAAAAGGTGTACTTCTTGTTGGTAGTCCAGGTACTGGTAAAACACTTTTAGCTAAAGCAGTTGCAGGGGAAGCTGATGTTCCATTTTACTCTGTAAGTGGTTCTAGTTTTATAGAGATGTTTGTTGGTGTTGGAGCTGCAAGAGTTAGAGACCTTTTTGAACAAGCTAAAAAAGATGCTCCTAGTATAATCTTTATAGATGAGATAGATGCTATAGGAAAAAGTCGTAATGCTGGTGCAAATATGGGTGGAAATGATGAAAGAGAACAAACTCTAAATCAACTTTTAGCAGAGATGGATGGATTTGGTACAGACACTCCAGTTATTATATTAGCAGCAACAAATAGACCTGAGATATTAGATAGTGCATTAATGAGACCTGGTCGTTTTGATAGACAGGTTTTAGTAGATAAGCCAGATTTTGAGGGTCGTATAAAAATCTTAAAAGTTCATGTTAAAGATGTTAAAATCGATGATGATGTAGAGCTTGAAGAGGTCGCAAGACTAACAGCTGGATTAGCTGGTGCAGATTTAGCAAATGTTGTAAATGAAGCGGCACTTTTAGCTGGTAGAAAAAGTCAAAAAACTGTAAAACAAAAAGATCTATTTGAAGCTGTTGAGAGAGCTTTAGCTGGACTTGCTAAAAAATCTCGTAGAATAAACCCTAAAGAGAAAAAGATAGTTGCTTACCATGAAAGTGGTCATGCACTTTTAGCTGAGATAACAAAAGGTGCTAAAAAAGTTTCAAAAGTATCTATCGTTCCTCGTGGATTAGCAGCACTTGGATATACTCTAAATAAACCAGAAGAAGATAAGTTTATGATGCAGCAGCACGAATTATGGGCAGAAGTTGATGTGCTTCTAGGTGGTCGTGCAGCTGAAGAGGTATTTATAAAAGAGATATCTACAGGTGCAGGAAATGACCTTGAACGTGCAACTGATATCATAAAATCAATGGTGCAAACTTATGGTATGAGTGATGTAGCTGGGCTTATGGTACTAGAAAAAAGCAGACAGTCATTTTTAGGTGGCGGTATGGGTAGTGCAAGAGAATATAGTGACAAGATAGCTCAAGATATGGATGAGTTTATTAAAAAATCACTTGATGAAAGATATAAGGCTGTTATCGCTTCTTTACAAGAGTATAACGGTGCTATTGAAGAAATGGTTAAACTTCTTTATAAGAAAGAAAATATCACAGGTAATGAAGTAAGAGATATCATTATGGAGTTTGAAAAAGCCAATGGTATGGAATCAAGAGTAGAAGACCATTCTCATGATATAGAAGAAGAGTTAAAAGCTGATGCTAAAATGTCAGATGAGACTAAAGAGTAAGATATAAAATCTTACTCTAATCTTAGTTCTTTATGTTCCTTTTCAAATAACAATTTTCCCAAGTTTATATCAAAGT
>Ga0256838_1000164_pt1 | contig 45704 bp, 35 predicted proteins | sample 4571419metaG_FD_185978 | JGI IMG/M metagenome (GOLD analysis project Ga0256838, IMG submission 185978) | Hydrothermal vent microbial communities from Guaymas Basin, Mexico - 4571-419 | ecosystem: Environmental > Aquatic > Marine > Hydrothermal vents | place: Mexico: Guaymas Basin | collected... | reverse complement strand
ACCCCAGCCACCCCGGTCTACGGGGAGGACGAACCTCCCCCGACCGAGGTGACCGCCGGCTCCAGGGGGACCCTTAGGTCCCCCTATAGAGCCGGCCACCCGGGGAGCCGAGAGGGGAGATTTTTTTTATCTCCCCTCTCTTGCTCATCTTAGTGATATATAAGTGAAGGTATATAGAAATAAAAATAAATACATGAACTTCTAGGGTATAAAATTATACCCTAGAAGTTAGAAAATTCTTCTTCGTAAAATTCCCTAATACCTTTTATATATTCTTTAACATCATCCTTCCTATGTATTTGCTGTAACATAATTTTAAAAGTCTTTTTACTATTAACAACTGATGTTAAAGCTTGGTAGTATAGAGATACTTGGGTAGGTTTATGTTCTAGATACGCGACAGCCATCTCGTTACTATTGAAAGAAATATAACCTCTAGATAACTTCTGAACCAAAGCTTCTAAATTAAGCGATCTAGCTCTTCCTGACGGAAGTACAGCACCTACATTATTTAATAAATCACCAGCTAGTTTACTAGGAAGTATAAGTTCTTCTTTTTGGTATGCTTCTGTTAGTTCTTTATATAACAGTTTTAAATCCCCGTCTTTTAATCTTTGTAACGTAGGATAAGTCAAGTATTCTAAAGCTTCGTCTAAAGGCATGCTATCTTTATCCAGATCCATAGTTGTATAATGTAATTCTCCTAAAACTTCTACCCAAGATATCTTATCTACTTCATACGTTAACTCTTTTATATACCTAGCTATAAGTAATTTAAAAGATTTTATTAAAAAATCCTTAAACGTGGATAAAAAAGTATAATCGCTATCGCACATCTTTTTATTAAAAATAAATCTCATAAGTTGTAACTCACCGTTATAAGTATCTCTTAACATGTTCCTTACGTCACTATACTCGTCTACATTGCTTTTTACAAATGGTCTTAAATCTACAGCTATCGTTCTTTCTCCTAACGTTGAGTTAAAAATAATAGGATGGGAGAAATATGGTACTAAATTTTCTTCTTGATAATAGTTTGTTAAAATTACTACTTTAGTACCATTTTCTATAACGTTGTGCGATAAAGAACCGTTAACGGTCGCTATTAAATCTCTAAGAGTTTTAATTAAGTATTCTCTCCCCTTTTCATCTTTTCTATGGTTAAAAACTATACCCAATGTCCCGTCGTAAACATTTAGCATTTAGACTCCTTTTTACTACGTGTTTTGCTGTCAGTAAAACTCTTCTCTTTACAACACCTTTTAACTTTTTAAAATAAAAAAAAGAATTAATATTGTGCAACCTAGGGAGTTTAAACTCCCTAGGAAGCTTGTATAGTTTATTAGTATATAAATCCAGGCATAACATTAATGCCCGCGCTAGCTGATTGTTGATACATAGGCGTTTGAATGCCTAGACCGCCTAGTTGTAGTATAAACATATTAGGATCAAATGTTCCTTGTGTTGTAACGAATGTTCTATTATATTCTAGTTGTAATGGTCTACCTTGTCTAGTTGAAGCAGCTTGTGTTACTAGATTATCGTAAACTGCAAACACTCTATTAACTACCTCAGGGTTGATAAATACTCTAGTTAATTTACCTGTTACTCTCATTTCGGTAACGTTAAAACTAGCGGCAATATTAGCTTGTTCGTATAATCTATATAAATATGCTGGAACACCTGCTATTTCAGGTCTTAGGATTAGGCTTTCCATAAACCCACTATGCATAAATTTAGCTAGTCTAAATAAGTCTTGTGTAATTTTAGCTAGTTGTAAAATATCTAATTTTCTAATATCGTTAACATTACCGTTCATGTCTGAATAAATACCATATGGTAAAACTATAGGCGGTAACACTTGATTATTAAGTCTAAGCATTAATGGTAGATTAGTACCGCCTTTAAACTCGTCTAGAGACATTCCCAATGAGTTAGCAATATATGTTAGAATTCTATCTTCATATTTACTAAACTCTGGTGTAGCTAGTTTAATAAAGTCTTTCATATACGGATTAGAGATATCTGCGTTTCTAACCTCAATAGCTAGAAGTGGCGCATCAGATACTTTTTCTTCTACAAATTTTTCATAATCTGGGTCAGACATAGTTAACGCTCTACCTTGAACTAATGGACTATTAGGATTACTAGGATCGCTAGGTTCTTGCAACATAACATTTAGAGAACCAATGTCTAGAGATGATTTAAATACGTTTTTGAAATAATAAGCACTTGTTTTATCAGTAAGTGCTTTTAGTGTTAGCATAACTAGTGTTGTTGTTCTAGGTGTGTATGGTACTAGGTCATTAATATCAACTACTATAATTGGTTTAATTTTTTCAACAACAGGTAGTTGTTGTCCCGGGATTATAAATCCGTTTACTGGTGCAACTTGCTCTTTTTCCACTATAAAATCAAAGTAGACACCTAAACTTCCGATATTGTTAGTTTTAATACTAGGGCTAGATTTATCTTTTTTAGTATATTTAACATCTATCCTGACAGTGCCTCTATATGGTTCAGCTGTGACTAGTTCATACATCTCGTCTTGAGGTATTTTACCTTCTAATTTTAATGTATGTTTTTCTACACTAGTTGTGAAGTTTAGTGCTTTTAAGTCTAGGTCTGATAGTTTTTTACTTTCTCTAGCAGCTGTGAAATCTATATTAAACATTAGTCTAAGTACTAATGCTTTAATAAATTGTTCTATTTTGTTTTCATCTGTTGTAACGATGTCTTCGCTTCTAGGAATATAAACAGCTCCTAACGTTTTAACTGGTTTACCTGTTTTGTTAGCTAGGTCGCTAGCTATACTATTAACTGTTGTTAGTGATATAAAATCTGTTGGCACTCTGGTAAATCTTTCTAGCTCTTTTTGATGTTTAGTAGCTGCTTCTAGTAAATTTCCACCAGCGATGTTGTCTATAATATCTCTCAACTGTAAAGCGTCTGGTATTTCGCTAGTTAATGTTTCTCCGATAGGTAGAAGAATTTGATATGTCTTATCGCTAGATGTACCGAAAATAGTAACGACCGCTATATCGGTCATTAATTCTTGACTAGTATAAGACTTAACTCCAAATGTTACATTTTTAAAACTAGCTTTAAAGTTATTAATTATCTCCTCTAGAAAATTTTCATATTCTTTTATAACCTCTACTTCATTAATGCTATTTAGCGGGTTAAAATCGAATATGTTATAATTTGTATCTCCCATGTCTCCTCCTAGGTTGATATTGTTTATTTCACTATTGTTATTTTCTACTTCCTCTAGATTATCTTTAAATAGTTTCTCTGCAGCTTTTGCTACAGTTTCTTTATCTTTACCCATACCTTTGATTTTTAATTCCATCACGTCTCCTTTTTTTGTTTTATTTTTTTACGAACTGCGGCCCGGTATAAAGGCTACAGCTCACCTAAGGAATATCGTCCTATAAAAATTTAGAAATAAAAAATGGATATTTCTTAAGTCAACTGTAACGAAACTAAAAACAACCCATATAAGGCTCCACCTCCTGAAGGAGGCTTCAACGCCTTATAATTATCAATATATGTGAAAAGTAAATAAAAAAGTTTTTTGACCTAATGCTGGTAAAACTAAATAAGGAGAAGTCGAATGTATAATTTACCAAGGTTAATTAACTTAGAAGAACCTAATAAAATTATTACATATCCAAAGTTCCACAAATTACAGTATTTAATATATGCGTATACTGATATGTTTAAAAACTATTATTTCACGTCCGGTCTAAGAGTTGACAATTCAAATCTTTTAGTAAAGCTTGTTAAAAAAATAGTTGACATTATTATAACTTATAAAACTAAAAAAGATATTATAGAATTTATAAGTTATTACAAGCCATATTTAGCTAAGGAATTTAAAATAACTAATTTCTTAAAAGGTTATAAAAAGGGGGTAACTGATACTATACTAACAGATATAACAGAATTTTTCTTATGTTTAGATTTAAAAAACGGTCTTTCTATAGAAGCGTTTGAAAGTTATGATTATCTAGACATACACAGTATCAGAGTTTTATCACATCCATATACAGATTATCTCCTTTATCATCCTTTAAATTACATTAATAGTTACGACCCTATAAACTATATGGTCTATGGTATAGACTTAGAATTATTAACGATACAAGTTTACAACTGGTATTTAGAGAACAAAGGAAAAGATTTAAACTATAGTAAGTTTGTAGCAGAAGTACTATTAACTAATTTAGTAGAAGATTTCATAGACTTAACTTTGCTTAACAGACTTTATACTTATTTTAGAGATAAAAATTTTGACGGCATCTTAGACTTTTTAAACACTAATCCGTTTTATGTTCCTGAATTTAACAAAGATATTAACGATTATATAAAATGGATAAAAAAAGAGATTACACAACATAGGAATTTTTCTATAACTGATAAATTAAATATTGTAAAACCTTTTATAAAAGAAAACATACGACACGTTATTAAAATAAATATAAAAAACGTTAACGTCAATAACGCTTGGTTAATTTTGTTAAGTAGGTTAGATTATTTCTTGTTCGTGACTGAGCATCTTTATAATAATAGAGAAGATAGGGATAAGATAATAGATTTGAAAAACTTTATTAAGAGTATTAAAACCAATAAACTCTTAGAAGATTTAGATTTAATAGTTAAATCTTCTGTAGAAGAAAAGATAGATAAAATACTTAAAAGGAGTTGATAATGTCAGTTGTTAATTATGCGTTAGATTATGTTAAACGATTTATACCTAAAGAGGTTCTCTACTTCGCGTATATAAGAAAACCTAATAATTATGGTATAAAGATAAGTTTAGATAAACAGATTAAAGACTTAGTTATAAATAAAGTAATGGAAGACCTTAAATTTATGGAAGGTAAAGAGATCAAGTTACAACTAGAAGGTAATGTAAGATATAAGGTTTTTAACGTTAACGATTATGAACGACACACTATTTTAGTTCTAACCTCCCCGATAGTTATTAATAGACCTGTACTAGACGTAGAAGCTATAACAGTCTTCGACAGTCTGAATTCTGGTGAACCTAGTGGTTCTATGGTTAATACTTTTATTAATAGAGGATTAGATTTGGACATAGCTAGTAAAAATTACGAAGTGATAACAGATATTGAACGTATTACTAATTCCACATTCTTAATAAAAACAGACATTAGTTATTTTGTATCAGGTTTTATAAAGCTAAGAATTGGTTATGAGAAACCAGACGAGTTTGTAAAACCTAAATACTACAAAGATTTTGCAGAACTTATATTAAGCTATTGCAAATGGGATATCTATAATAGAACTATAGTAGATATAAACGAAGGGATTGTTTATTCAGGTCACGAGATGGGGAAAATCAAGGAGCTGATAGAGAGTTATATGGATGAGAAAGATAAATACTTAGAACTTCTAGATAAATGGTACAAACTTATGAAGTATACACAGAGAGATGAAATAGCTAAATTTATAAACGATTATATAGGTACAAGATTTTAACCGTAATAACAATAAAAAAGGATAATGGACATGGAAAGATTTAAAGATATAAACTGGAGATATAGTTATAGAACAAGAAGATATTACTTAGAATTCGAGGGAGCTAAAAGATTAGTATCTAAAATAAGTTCTATTATAGGAAGAACTGCCACTAGGTACATGATAGTTAAATTAACCAACTATAGCTTCGAAATATTTGAATTTTTCTTACTGGAGTTAGACTACGCTCTAACAAAAATGAAAAAAGAATACCCGGATTATCTATTAGAATTTAAAATAGGTTTAATAGATGATCTATTAGAGTTTTTAAGAACCTTTACTTGGTTAAAAGACAGATATAATCCTAAACCTATTAAGTTCGATTTTAAAAGATTAGAAAAATTAATGAAATTTAAACCTCTTAAACACCAACTTAAAGCTTATGAAAAGTATGAAGAAATTAAGAGATTATCTAATTTAAGAGGTTTTTTATTAGATATGGGCGTGGGCGCTGGTAAAACTTTTACATCCTTATCACTAGGTGAACTGTTAGGATATAATTACTTCTTAATTATCGCTCCTAAAAATACCGTAAATAGAGTCTGGGAAGATAGTATTAACGGAGGATTATATAAAAAACCACAGCCTTATATCCTATTAGGAAGTAGAGATAAAAAAATTAAACGTGTGAAGTTTATTATAACGCATTATGAATATGTAGAAAAACTACTTAAAGATGAAAATAAAGAATTACTTAAAAAGTTAAGACCTTTTTTAATTATAGACGAATGGCATAATTTTAACGAGATAAAAAGTAAAAGAACCCAAGCATTGATAGAACTAGTTGATTATGTAGATTTTAAAGATATAGCTCTTTTAACTGGTACACCATTAAAATGGGACCTTCCTGAATTAGTTCCCATGCTCTACGTTTTAGATAAAAAATTTCCTCCTATAGCTGATAGGTTTATACCTTTTTACAACACAGTGAAATTTACAGACATAGATTTATTAAAATATAGATTTGGTCTTTATAGAGAACGTATAGAGAACACATCTGGTAATTTACCTAATCTTTATCTTAAAGAAGTAAGAGTTAGATTACCCGATAGTGATAAATACCTTTTAGAGACTATTAAAAGAGAAGTGAGCGAGTATATACAGAAAAGAGTGGTAGAATTAGAAGAACATTATGAAGAGTATAAGCAAGAATGGCTGAAACTTTTGGATAAAATTATACGTGTTGTTAAAAAAGATAAGACCTTATTAAAGAAACTTGGGTTAAAATCAGTAGATGACTTAAAGCATATTATAGACGAATACATTAAAACATGTTATGCTCTTAAAGAAGCATCAGATAGAAAAGATAGATTTAAAATATTAGCTTTATCTCCTAAAGCTAAAGAAATAGAACAAAAATATATTTTTAAAATCCTTAAGGACAAAGATTTAAAAAGATTTAAGGAAATAGCTAGTATTATTAAATATCCATATATGAAAGCTATGGGTGAAGCACTGGGCAAAATAGTGCTAGGCAGGCGTATAGAATGTTATAGCAGGATAGCTTCTAAATTAGAATATAAACCTTTACTTTCAGTTACTAAAAAGAAAGGTATAGTTTTTAGCAATTACATAGCCGTATGTGAGAAAGCTAAGATAAAGCTTAAGAAAGAAGGATATAGACCTATATCTGTATACGGAGATGATACTAAGATACTGAGCGAGATAGTTAAAAAATTTAACGACCCTAGATCTCCATATAATCCCATAGTTACGACTTATAAAAGTTTATCAACTGGTGTACCTTTAACAGTAGCTAATAGTGTTATTTGTATAGATTTACCATTTAGAAATTATATTTTTAGACAAGCCATAGGTAGAGCTTGGAGGATAGGTAACAATGAAGATGTTTATATATGGATAGTTAGATTAGATACCGGCGATAAACCGAATATCACTGATAGAGATTTATTCATTATTTCGTTTTCGCAAAAGAATACGGAGATGATTACTGACATTAAAGAAAATTACGATTTACCAACGCCTGAAAATCTAACAAAAGAAAGAAATACAGAAGAAACAGATGATGGAGATATTATAGAAGAAGAAGTAGAAGAGATAGCTGAAGATACACTCGAGAAACTTATAAAAAATATTACCAGAACAAAAAATAAAAGTATAATAGATTATTATAGACTTATGATAAAAATATCGGGTTAGTTACTTAATAATCTAATAAACCGTAAAAAAAAGAAAAGAAAATAATAGAGACACATAGATTTCAAAATCTATGTGTCTTATAAATCGTAACTAATAAACGCCTCTAGTTTTTGTTTTTCCGATCTACAAATATCGCATTGTAGATCTGGGTCTTTTAATTTCCATTCGTCTAGTAAGAACTTTATAAATTCTTCTTTAGTTTTACCCAAACCATATTTACTATAGTCTACCTCTAGGTCGTAACTTAATCTAACGTAATTGGTTCCATGGAGCTCGCATTCAATTTTTATTACAAGCTCGTCTAGTAATTTTGCCTCTTCTCTAGCAGTGCCTGCGTATCTAAACCCCCATGTTGTTCTCACCATGGGGGTGTGAATTTTCTTATAAGCCTCGCGTAATTTTCTGTTCTTCTCTCTCATTTTTTCAAAAATTACGCTGGCTACATCACTGGAGTATCTTCTCCAGACTATGTCACCGTAGCAGGCTACGGTAATTTCTTTACTCAACTCTAGAAAATTTTCATACCCATTATCAACGAGATCAACTTCTTTTAGCCAAACATCCTTACTAGTTACTATAGTGTTAGGATGTATGCCTTCTAAATAGCTGTCTAGCCAAGGTGTGCCCCCTAAAAAAAGAGGGTCCACTAGTTTATTAGGAAATACCCACATACCGTATTTAGTGGGTGCTCTAAAACTCCACTTAGTTTGTCTAACTGGGCCTGGGCTGCCCCATCTGACAAATTTATTATATATTACCCCTCTTCTATCTATTACGATATCGGCCATTTATACCTCCTTTAATTTTAATTTTCTTTCTTTAAACTCTTCCCAGTAACCGTATTCTGGGTAGTCTATGAATACGTCCTCAATAGTTACTGAGAAGTCGTCTAGAGTGTATTTTCTAACTACAAAGAGATCGTTTTCATACACGATCTCTCCTGTATTTTCTAGATATTTTAATGCTTCTTCTCTAGTATAGTCAGGTAGAAAAGTTTTGAGATTTTCTACCTCTAGATCTAAATTACTGTCAAGTCTAGTCGTTGTTTCTCTTCCTCTAAAAACTAGCTCCGTCTGGACGTTACCACCCTCTAGATATCCTAATTCTATCAACTCACTAGCCCAATTGCTATACTCTTTGAATTTTACCATGTATATGGAGCTAGTATTATTTACAAACACGTCCTCTAGTATTCTCTTGTTTTTTACCCACAAATAAGAAATAATTTTTTCTATTAAGATCGCTAGCTTACCGGGTATTTCTCCATAATTAACGTAATCGCTGGTTATGAATTTTCTTTTATTTGTTGTGAGAAGAAGGTCTGGATAAGAAGGGATGTAAGGAATTATTACATCCCTTCTGTTATTTGTGCCTAGGTATTCTTCTCCTAGGAATTCCAAAAGGAATTCCATAGCTTTTTTAAGTTGGTCTCTCTCTTCCTCGTTTTTTTCTCTATCTAATTTATCTCTAACATATTCTAGAAACTCGTTATAGAAATAAAATACCTCTAGGTTTTCACCATGGTAAAATATTTTACCATGATTTGTTTTTATAACTCTAGCGATTACGTTTTCTTCTTTCAGTCTAGTTATTATTTCATCCTCTATATCTTTAAATTTTTTCGTACCTTTGGCTTTAAACAAACTATTAACTAGTCTAGAAAAAATTTCTATCACAGGATTAGTTTTTAATCCCGGTGTGAAAGTTCTTATTTTTGAGTCAAAAATAACGTCTAGAAACGCTAACATTCTAGATTTTTTAATATCGTCTAGATTATCTTTTATAAACTTCCAATCTATCGGTTTATTGCTGGTCATTCCTTCTATAATTTCTACCAAAACTTTAATGTTTCTATTGCTTAACATACTTCCCATCGTGTCTCCTTTAATTTTTTTATTTAATAACAAAATAACAACTAATTGACAATTAAACCTCTATTTTCCCCATCGCACCACAGAGAACCAATAGTTCTCCAATTTTTCCATAATCGTATGTGTGGTGGTATATGTCTATTAAGTCTACCAGTCGGTACTCGTCTAGAAACTCAACTACCTTTTTATTTTCCTCTTTGGAGAATTTAACATATTCTCCTCTTAAAGCCTCTAAAATTTTTCTAGCTAATTCTAGATCTTTCGGCTTTATTTTTTCTTCCTCTAGTAAACGTCTAATTTTTACAATTAAGTCTAGGTTGGTTCTACTAGGTAGTGTTAAACTACCCGCTACCGGTCTTTCTGTTACTTTCCCTAAAATTTTATCACCGGTAGTGTCCCAGGCTAGACTTCTTCTTTTATTTAAAATATCAAATAGTGACTTGTTAACGTCACTATTATTAATTTTAAATTCAGACTGAGGGTTCAGTAACCACCCCCAGTGTTTTCTCAATCTCGCCCATGTCCTAGACAATTTATTCTCTAAGCGTCTAGGCACTATCTCGTATCCACTATCTTGTATTTCGTTAATTATGTCAATTATGTGCCCCAACCCTTTAGCTAGTTTAGCTGGGATTTTAAAATAACTTCTAGATAACGCTAGAGCCTCTTGCTGTCTAGTTAACATAATTTCTACACCGTCTACTTTGACACCTGCACCTAGGAGACCAAAAATCTCGCTAACGCCGTCGTCGGTGTCGACAGCGTTTTTAATTAATTCCTCTCTAGAATTTTTATATATCTCTTCAGGGCTAGTTCCTTGTCCTGTTAAAACTTTTAGGGAACTAGTCAATTCTAATTCCTCTAGCAGTATGACTTCATCGTCCCCTATATAGTACGGCATGGTTTTTATTAACCCTGTACTTAACATAGTTATCCAGTTAGGGAGATGTCTGAAGCTAGTATAGGATCTTATCTCCCTATTAACTGTCTTTTCGTATCTAAAGCTAGGTTTATAATCGAGTGCTGGGTTATCTAGATCCCAGCATTCGTTATTTAGAATTCTATAAATTCTTATTGTATTTTTTGTATTTTTTCCCATTCTATCTCCTTTTATTTTTTTGTTTTTAATTTTAACCAATGTTTTGTCTAGTCCATTTATGACCTAGTAAATTGGTTATAGGATATCCATCTTCGTCTAGGTCGCTATAGCCTTCTAGTATTAGGCCATCTTTCTCTAGTTTAACATAATCTCTCCCTTTGTTTAGTTCTTTTATAAACTCTAGGGAGAGCTCTTTTATCGTATTTTTTAAGTCTAGACAAGTTTCATACGGGAGTGTGATTTCTTTTTTAATCCACTCCTCTCTGAAACTAGACTTAGGCAACCCTATTTCAAGTATCTCACCTATCGGGTTACCTACTGCTCTAGTGCTAGGTTTTAAACTAACTCCTAACTCCCTAGGATAATATACCTCTAGTTCCTCTAAGGAGATTTTTCTAATTTTATTAAATGCATTTTTGTCTAGAGGTTCCGTGTTTATATAAACTTCTAGATTTCTAGGAACCTCTAATTCTAAAATTTGGATGGGTTCATCTTTGTAAATTCCCCATCCTTTATCTGGATCGCTTTCTAGCATCGCGATCCATATAGGCAGCTCTTCTCCTCTAGATGTTGAAATAACTGCCTCAGGGAGGCGGTTGTATTTACCTCCCTTAAGGCCTCTATTATTTATTCTGTAGATTTTTTCTTTTTTATTCATTTTTACAGCCATTCCTGACTCCTTTTATATCCCACACCTCCCTGTTCCACATCCTGGAGGGTCGGGAGGGGTTCGAGGTCTCATAATTACCAACTGAGACCCACCCCTCCCCTTCACCATCCCTCCAGGCAGTACTTAGGGAGGTGTGGGGAGAAATTTTAATTCCTCTAACTGGGGTAAATAATTACCCCAGTTAGACCAAGGAGATAATATATAAGTATTATTAGTGCGAACTAATTATTTAATTTAATAGTTTAATCAACAACTATCTTGTCTTACATTTTGTAAAATCTGTTTCATACATTTTATGTTTTTTATCTTTTACAAACTTACCATCTATCAGCATACCTTTCCTACTATTAATATGTTTAGATACTTCCTTTAAAACACAATTAGGCTCGTATTTCAACTTTAACATCGCTCCTATAGAAAATACATTTATATCCGCAAAAGCATCTACTATTTCTTTCTCCTCTATGTCTTCTTTTAAATTATTTTTAAAATACTTCTCATAAATTTCACTAGCTAATTCTCTAGGTTCGGCTATGTTAGTTAATTCTAACAGCTCTTCTAAAATATTTATAACCTCTACCTTTATATTAAAACTATTGCTCTCTAATAACCCATTAACTTCGTTAAATACTTTAATTTCGTCTATATAATCTATTTTTTCATATTCCCTTAATAAGACTTGTTTATAAAACTCGAACTCTTTTAATAAGTTCTCAAATCTTGTTGTATGTGGATGAAACTTTTCGGGGTTATTAAAATAATCACCAACATCTAACTCAGTCTCCGGGTTAATGTTAATACCGTTACTACTTAGTAACAAGCTCTTAAACAAATTATAACTATTAATGTTTGTTAGTTTAACCATAACATAAAAATCATACACGTGTGATTCAACAATGCTAGTGTTTACAAGATTTTTAATTTCACTAGCTCTGGTCATATACCCAATGATATAGTTCTCGTCATCTTTATATAACATATTTTCAAAACTTGGCATAACTGGAAAATTTTTAAGAATATTCTCAGGACTGCTAAAAGTTGTTTCGTTAGGTTTAAAAATTAACTCAGCAGGTTTATCATAACCTTGTTTAAAGAAACTTATAACTAGATTATCGTTAACTCTTCCTGTGCTTTTCTCTACTGGTAAGATAAGTAACATCGTGACTCCTTTTATCGTTCTTTCATTTTCTGCTCGTAGAAAAAAGAAAAAATAAAAAAAAATATATTAACCGCTCCCCGGGTGGAGGCGATGGGCCTGAGGGCCCATCACCCCAGCCACCCCGGTCTACGGGGAGGCCGAACCTCCCCCCGACCGAGGTGACCGCCGGCTCCAGTGGGACCCTCAGGTCCCCCTATAGAGCCGGCCACCCGGGGAGCCGAGAGGGGGAGATTTTTTTTATCTCCCCCTCTCTTACTCATCTTAGTGATATATAAGTAAAGGTATATGGAAATAAAAATAAAAAAATAAAGATAAACTAAGTAAGAAGGTTGAATAACCTTCTTACTCACATCACTTTGCTTTTTTAATATATTTACATTTCGGGAAGTTACTACAGCCTATAAAGCTTCCGAACCTAGAATTCCTAACTACTAGTCTACTACCACATAAAGGACACTCTTCATCTAGTTCTTTAACCTGTTTTTGACTAGGCATCTTTTTATAAGCATTATCTAATTTGTCCTTAAAATGGATGTAAAAATCTTTCAATAATTCTTGCCAGTCTCTCTCTCCTTTAGCTACGTTATCTAAATCATCCTCCATATTAGCTGTAAATTTTGTATCTACTATTTCTTTAAAATAGTCTTCTAACGCTTTTATAAGTTTTTCAGCTATCTCTGTAGCTTTAATCTGTTTTTTATTAACTTCTATATATTTTCTGTTTTTAAGAAGCGATATAGTAGCTGCGTATGTAGACGGTCTACCTATACCGAGTTGTTCCATCTTTTTTATTATAGAAGCTTCTGTATACCTTTCAGGTGGTTTAGTCTGGTATTTTTCCTTATAGATTTTATTAGCTTTTAACTTTTCGTTTAAATTAAAAGTATCAGGTATTATATCTTCAGCAGGTTTACCATAAACTTTTAAATAACCATCAAATATTAATTCCTTGCCTTTTCTATAAAAAAGACTTTTACTATCCGTAGTTGAGATAAAAATCTCCTTTACATTATAAATAGCTGGTTTCATCTGGGTTGCTAAGAACCTGTAAAAAATTAATTTATATAATTTAAACTCATCTTTTTCTAAGTAATCTTCCATAATTTCTGGAGTTAAAAATATATCAGTAGGTCTAATAGACTCGTGCGCCTCTTGGGCTGTTTTATTTTTAGTAGAATAAGTTTTAGGTTCTAAATAGTTTTCTCCTATATTTTCCTTTATAAACTTTATAGCTGCTTCTTGTGCTTCTTTAGCTATATTAAGACTATCTGTTCTCATATATGTTATAATACCTTTTACTCCTTTCGGCGTGTCAACCCCTTCGTATAATTTTTGAGCTAACCTCATAGTTTTATTAGGGCTATAACCTAAAAATGTGCTAGCCATTTGCTGTAAAGTGGATGTTGTTAAAGGTTTAGGTGGGTTAGATTTAGTTTCCTTTTCTTTTATGTCTTTAACTATATAATCTTTTTTACTAAGTTCTTCTACTATTTTATTAGCTTCTTTTTCATCTTTTATAGATAATTTATTTAATTTCTTATTGTTATATTTTATAAGTTCTGTTTTAGTGTTAGTTTTAAACACTCCAAATATTTTATAGAAGATTTCTGGTTTAAACTTTTTTATTTCTCTTTCTCTATCTACTATTAATTTAAGAGTAGCCGACTGGACTCTTCCTGCAGATAAACCCTTTAATATCTTTTTAGATAAAAGAGGCGATAGTTTATAACCTACTATCCTATCTAATAACCTTCTGGATTGTTGGGCGTTAAATAAATTTTCGTCTAGCTTCCTTGGAGTTTTTAAAGCATTTAAGATAGCCGTCTTAGTAATTTCATGGAAAGTTATTCTAGGTAAATCTTTAGGGTTCTTTTTCATAACTTTAGCTAAATGAAAACCTATAGCCTCACCTTCCCTATCTTCATCCGTTGCTATATAAACCTCGTCTGCTTTTTTAGCGAGCTCTCTTATCTTTTTAACTATCTCTTTATGGCCCGGAGTTATAGTGTAACTCGGTTTAAATTTATAATCATCAGTTATCTTAATAGCAAATGACTTAACAGGTAAATCTCTTATATGTCCCTTACTAGCAACAACAACATAATCTTTACCTAAGAACTTAGATATAGTTCTTGCTTTAGCTGGTGATTCTACTATAACAAGTTTCATAACTACTCCTTATAGACATAATCATTAATCATAACTCTTATAAAATAAAAAATAAAGACAGTTAAAGAGTAGTAGGTGTTTTTAACCTACTACTCTTTTAGTAACAAAACTAGATGTTAAAATTAAATTATTTTCTAGATCTTTCCTAACGTTCAATAACGTATTTTCGGACTCTATATAAAATAGGTATCTCTTAAAATCCATATCGTTAAATACGGCGTCGTTTATAACATTTAAAGAGTTACCGAAAAGTTCTCTAAGTCTGTTAACGTCTGCACTTATATATACTGGCAGCTGTCTAAAAATATACGGGTTATCGTTTACACCTTCTAGATTTTCTACTTTAACTATTTTATAGCTGTGGTAAGAAAATAAATGTAATTTTGTATTATCTTCTAATACATTTTTTGGATATAATTCTTTAGCTCCTTTTATTATTTCATCATTTTCCAACTCATATGCTGGATCTTTTAAAACTTCATCTAGCTCTCTAGAAAAAGGAGTTAAACCCTTTATATACTCACTCCAATTTTTAATCTCTTTATGCATGATGTCTACATAGGCACCGCATACTATAATAGGCGCTTCCACTAGATAAAATCTTGATTCTAGATTAAACAATCTGACCATGTAATCATTCATATATTCATACACGCCTATCGGGATATCTTTAACGAAATTATATTTACCAGTTTTTTTATCTAGTTCTAAAGTATCTCTTAGAGTAATATACTTAATATTATTGTTACTTAAACCAGACTTTTTAAAACTAGCTTTAGACATGTAAATGATTTCATCACCTGTGTTTAAATTGTCTATATCGGATAATACTGTTTCTAAACTTCCTCTTATAAAGATTCTTTTATTATTCATCGTTTTAACTCCTTAGTTATTTTTTATGTTTATTAATTTTTCTCTATAAACCAAAAACCTGTCATAGTTTTTTTATCAATCTTTAATTTATAAGTTTCATCACCTTTGGTATAAGGTGGTATTTTGAAATCTATTTTTAATTCCGAGAGTAGTTTTGGGTCCGCGGATAAACACTCGAACTCTATGCCCTCTGTTACTTCTAGTTCATCGGGTTCTATAACTGTAGTTACGTCCTGTCTAATATTTCGGTTTTGTTGGGTATTGATTGCTTTATACTCGTCTACTATTTCGTCATCGTCAGCTATAGTGTTTAATCCAAGATTAGAAGTATTAACTTGGGTAGAAGTATTTACTCCTGTCATCCCTCCTAATCCTAGATTCCCAGCTGTGTTAGTCCCAATACCTCCCAAATTATTCACACCTAATCCTGGGTTTTGTTGTTGTATAGTCATATTGCCTTGTATAGGTATAGGGACAGGTATTTGTTTACTAGTAACTAAATTATTAAAATCATTTCTAGGTATAACCTCTAGTATCGCATTACCTTGGTGGTCAACTTGTTTAACTATAGCTGCATATTGATCTCCTAAATAGCCTAAAAACACTCTACCTCCATTAGCGCTATTAACTATGAACGGAGTGAGTGTAGTTATAGCTCCATTTAAATTAATACTTAATGGTTCATTCCCACCCATCACAACGCTAGCTACATTGTGATTTAACGTTCCTAGCACATTATAATTGCTACCTACCCCCATATTATTAAGATTTAACATATTTCCTCCTTTAGTTTACTTTAGTTTAAATATTTTCTTCTTCGTGTATAGCTTTTATATACAAATATACTATATTAGTTGTTCTAGATATGTTGTACTTCTCACCATCCTCACCAGCCAATCTAGTAATATTAAAATAAAACGTGTTATTATTTCTATCGGTTAGCTCTAGACACATATTACTAGGTAACTTGTCTAGCTTCTCTTTATTCTCTTTAATAAAGTCTAAAACCAGATATCTACTGTACATTTCTAGGTATGTCGTTTTATCTAGTATATCCTTATATTCTTCTAATTTTTTTGCACATTTTTCCATTGTGGTTTTATTTACCGTATGTTTTAGTGGGACTACTACCATGCTTGCTCCTTTTTTATTAATTTTTATTACCTAGAACCTTACACTTATAAATACTTATAAAGGCTCTAGGCTAACTAAATAATATTTACCCAATATTATTTTAAACTAAAAAAGGAAAAAGATATTATAGAAGAAGAGGAGAAATTATCTCCTCTTCTTCCTTTTTGTAGTCGCTTTTTTTACTGTTTTCTTTTTAGTAGTCTTAGATTTAGCGGTAGCTCTTCTAACGCTTTTTTTTCTAGACGTCGCTTTTTTTACCGCTTTTTTCTTAGTAGTTTTGCGCGCCATATATGCTCCTTCTTCTATTTTATACTATAAGGTTATGAAATAGTTAAAAAATAATCAAGTTAAACAAAATAAAAAATTAAAGTTAAATTAAGAGATAGATATTAAAGTTTACTCAAGTCTTCGAATTCTTTATCTAAATCATCATTGCCGGCGTCTGTGTTATTTTTAGTTTCTTCATTATTTTCCTCTTCGTTGGTACTCATCTCGGTATCTTTATTACTATTTTCGTCATTTTCTATTTCATCTTCGTTAATACTTTCGTTAACGTTATTATTGTCAGTATCATCTTCTTTATGCTCGTCTACAGCTTTTTCTATCCTTTTATCTAACTTAGACTTCATGTCCGTTGTGTTTCTTAAAAACGGAACCATTAAATCTCCAAATATTTTAACCAAGTTATCATAATCTTCTAACGGATTGTACATAGGAACTCCATCATCACCTACTGTTAACATATCGTTAAGTTGTGGTAATAATTTTTTATCTAAAACAAATCTCAATTTTAACATAGACTTAATTACGTTAATAATCGTACCTGCTTTGTCTCCTAACTGTCCTACTAATTCACTAGGTAAGAAATCAGTTGTTAAAACATCGTTAAATATATTTTCTATTAAGTTGTTATACTTGTCGTATAGGTTTTCTAAGTTATTATCCTCTGTAACTTCAGGTTGTGGCAAATATACGTCGAGATGTAACAGTATCTTGTTGAACAACCATTCTATAAAAAGATCATCACTCATACGTTCTATACCTATCTTTTCAATTTCACTAACTCTCCTCTTAACATAATTTCTTGTAGATTTAACGTTCCTTTTTAATAAATTAATAACTCTACTTTTAAATCTACCATCTACTCTTAACTTCTTAACTACCGATTCAGTTAGTTTTTCGCTAAATTTTTTTTGTTGTTTAGAAATACGTTTAGCTAACAAATTAGCGTTGGCTATTATAGTAGTAGCGAAGTCAGGACTCATGCTGTTGTCTACTATTTCAGGTGTCAATAACATAGATGTTATTATGGCTTTATCTATCTTCTCTTTAAGCTCATCGGGTATAGGTTGGAAATCACTTCTTTCTTCGCTAAAATTAATTTCAACTCCGGGTGTGTATTTACCCTTAACCCTAAAACTATACCCTAACTCGTTTAAAATATCTAAAATATCATTTATTTTTATAACGCCTACAGGAAGTTTATATTTAGCATTTTTATATATGCGTTTCTTAACTTCATTAATTATATTGTCATAATCTTTTATATCATCATCGTTAATCTCTATGTCTACTACAGTGGTAGACATAGATGCTTTTATAGCGCCTATCAGTTCTGTGTAAAATATAATAGCTTTTAAAGATAATAGGATAATAAGTTTTTCTAATATAGATTTACCAGTACCGTTTCTTCTGTAATCTATAGCATAGTAACTTACTAATTCTTTAGGAACAAAAACAGCATTAACTGGAATATTGTTATATAAATATTCTGCTATAAGTTCTACTAAATTATTATCCATCTCCAAAAGAACACCATCAACATTTTCAAAAAGAGTTGATTTTAAATATTTATCTATCATATTTTTTAATAAATAATTTTTCAGATCTTTAAGGTTGTTAATTTCAGGAGCATCTCCCACAACTAAACCTAACGTTTCCGTGACTTTTCTAAATATCTTTTCCTTTCTGTCCTTTTCTTTTTCTTTTTTAGTTAAAAAAACATTAATGTTTTGTGTGTATGCAAAAGGGTTATCTTTACTTTTACTTTTAAGAACATTACCTTTATTATCCAAGAAAATAAAATAACCGTAATGTGTGCTAGGGTCATTCTCATCCCTAACTGGCACTACTTTATCAGTATCTATTTTTTTAACTATAGGTGCTTCTAAACTATTATCGTTATCCATAAACATAAACAATAACTCTTCGTTAATCTCTTTAACGCCCTCTAATCCTAAATCCAACAACCCGCTAAACTTGACTTTTGATTCTAAATCCACTACCCTCTTTCTAAGTTCCATTATGGATAAAGACAACGGATTACTAGTAATATTAAATAATGGTCCAACTTCTTTAACGTCCTCTTTAGATATATAACTATTGTCTTTATTAGGCGACAAAATATCATTTTCTATGGAATATAATAACAATGTTTCTTCTATAGTGTTACTAAAACCACTGTTACAACTTTTTACACTTTCAGTAGTTATGTCTTTGTTTTTATTAACAGGTGAGTTCTTTTTATTTAAACCTAACGATATTTCAAATTTAGATTTTGGTTTCTTGTTAGTAAGTTTTTTATACATTTTTATAAATTCTTTAAATGTTTCAGGAGGTATTATTAATTCTACATAGGAACCTCTTGTGAACATAGTTTCTTTAATTATATCGCTAATCTTTTCTCGTTCTTTGTAGTGTAATTCTGTGTATTCTCTTACTATATCCAAAATAGCGTTAGATATATTTTTAGGTAGCGAAAAATCTCTAAACCTATAGTTAAAATAAGTTTCTTGCATAGTGTTAGGATTCTCTATAAGCGACGTGATTATTTCTATAGCTAAGTTTACATCAGGAAACATAACTAAAAGATCATCTATAGTTTTATATAATTTTTTATTATAAAGGGTAATATTTTCAATACTTGTTATATCTGGATTGAAATCAGCATCTTTTATTATCCCTAAAGCTTCCTTTAAAACTTCTTTATATGTTTCAGTATCGACATTAAGTGCCTCTCTTTTATTGTTTTTTTTAATTTTATTACGTGGGATATTAACATCAGTTTTCTTCATTACCTACTCCTTAATCTTTTTTTACTAAAGTGAGTTATTTCTAAAATCTATAGATGAGTTATTCACAGGTGATAAAACTGTTCAAATTTATCTATAAAAATAAAAAGGAAAGAAAATGGATTACACTCTTGAAAATTATAGAAACGAAATACTTAAATTTGTAAAATCGCTAACGATTAAAATAGACGAAATAAGAAAACAACAAAACTTCCAAATTTATATTAAAAATGGATTAAAAGAGCCTAATATAGAAAAAAGCAAATATTATCTTAACTTAGTTAGCGAATATTCAGAGTTAGATAATAAAATTTTCGTAACTATAAATGAAACTACTCTAGAACTTAATAAAAAAAACGCTATAACATATAAAACTATAATAAATAATATCTCTAAGTTCGACAGTTTTTACGACAAACTAATAATTAAAAATCCATTTATGACAGATTTTATAAAATCTTTTAGTTATTTAAACAAATATAAACTAGAAGATGTAATAGATGCTCCTAACTACACCATACTTAACTATAAAAAAGGTTTTCTTAAAGATAATGAAATTAGTTTTATAACAGACTTACAAAATTTTATAGAAACCTTTATGTTTAAATACCATAATCCCGGCTATATGCTTGATGAGTTATACCTTCCGGTTACATTAAATAATCTTTACAATGGCCTGTTCTTATACACTTACGTTTATAAACTTAAATATTTATTAACTAGTGAAGTAGATGAATACAATTTAGTATGGTTTTTAAATTCTTATAAAAATTTAGGAAAATACATAGACCTGTTTGATAAAGAAACCAGTTATTGGTTGTATGGGAAAATAAGAAAACTTGTAAAAAACATAGGTAACAATTCAACGTTATACGATATTTTAGTTAACGTTTATAAAAAGAATCTATACACTATTAATAAAACTAAAGTTATATTAGATAAACCTCTACTTCTAGAAGAAAATATTTACGACAGTAGAAAAGATTATGTGGAAAAACCATATAAATTAATAGAAGAGTCTGCTTTTAAAAATAATGAAGTAAAAATAGACGAAGTTAAAAATATAATATATAAAAACAACCTCTTATACGATTATGATAAATTCGATATAGAGAAATTAGATTTAACTATTAAAGAAAAACTTAACAAAACAGATAAGACGAATATTTTTAAACTAGAAGACCCTACTAAAATAAAACCATATGAAAAGAATAAAGCTATCTTTTTATTAAACAATATAACCCATATTTTATACAACTATGATTTAAACTTCGAGTTCGATTTAACTAACCCTTTAACCGGCGATACGATAAGGCTTTTTATAAAAGATATTTTATACTTAGGTATTTATCTCCTAATAAAATATTTTAACATACCTGTAGGTAAAAATCTCACTATAGATATGGACTATATTTTAAATACCGACAAACTAAATAAGTTAGCTCTTTTAAGTAAAACTTATTACAAAACATATTTAGAGAACATTTATGATTGGTTAATGGGCGAATTAGTTTTTGTAGAAAACATCATAAACTACGACCAATTTAAACATTATCTTATAGAAGTTAACAAACTACAAATTAAAGCCTGGTACCTTATCAGTAACAGCAATGATGAATTTTTAATAAATGATATAAGAATATTATTTAACGAAATTTTTACACAGGAAAAAATTACTTTTAACTTTACGGAAATAGAAAAATACATTAAAAACAAAAACTTGTATTCTCTAATTCCGGAAGAAGTTACAGATAGCTATATACTAAAATTATTAAGTAATATAACTGGCATAGAATTAAATACAGTAAATTCGCTTTTGAGCAAGAATAAGCGTTTAATAGAATTTTATAATAAAGTTAGTTCTTACAAAACTGATTTAGTTATAAACCTAAGTATAGAAAATGATTATATAAATAACCACACGACTAGTAACATAACGCCTAACATAAAACCCGTTGTAAAGATAAAAGATGGTTTTTGGGAGAGATACGAAGATTTAGGTTATCCTTTAATTTTAGATACCAAAGATTTGGTAAAAAACGAGAAAATAATCCCTATAAGTAACAATACATACATAATAGCGGATTATAACGAAATAAAAACCTTTTTTAATAGCGAATTACGAACCGTAAGTTATCTATATAGAGATAGTTATTATTTAACACAAGTAGATGACTTAATAAAAACTATTAAACCTGAACTTATTAAAGATAAAATATTTAACTATAAAAACCCTATTAATAGCGTAAATGATGTTGATGAAATATTATCTTATAAAAGTAAAGAGTTATTAGATGTAAACTTTTATAAAACTAATCTAAATTATCCACGTGAACTACCGACGCATGAACCTAATATGGAAAATTATTTTAATTATATTAGCATAAACAATCTAAATACAGGTGAACCAGTTGTCCTTAATACTAAAGAAACTAACAATTCAGTTGTTTATAACAATGAAGCAGTAGATGAATTAAATTTATCATCTCTTAATATAGAATACTTAACTCCGGATGAAACTAGTAAAACATCAACGACTTTAATAGAAAACGAAGGTTTAATAAGTAATAATAGTTATGGAACTGTAAACGATGACATAGATAACAACTATGTTCCATACGGCGTGGACGATAATGGTGTAATAGACATAGTGGAAATTAATCTTTCTAACCTTAAAAAAAGTAAATAACGCACAGGGCTTTTTAGTAAAGCCCTGTGTCGTTATCTGATGTTTTGTTAGCGGGTTTATTGTCCGTAGCTAGAGTAGTATTGGAAGATTGTGGTTTAAAGTTTTTGTTCTTTTCCAAAACATTAATTTTAATGTGCATGCTATTGAAATATACTTTTAAAGTTCTATTAGATAAAGCACCTTGAGCGTATTTAGAAACGAGTTCTTCACTTACCTCACCGAACTTCATTAATGCGTTTTTAAGAACCTTAGCCGCAGCTAAATCACCTCCTCTATCCCTAGTTAATTCTATAACTGTATCCTTTAACCCCATACCTAATAAAATTTGTAATTCCGGATAAGACAACCTACTACTCCTACTTTCATCAACTACTTGTCCTGTTGCTAAATCTATTTTCCTATCATGTTCAGCTACACTAACTCCCTTATCTATTGTCTGTTTCATCCTTCTAAACGGTAGTAAAAGATGGTACAATTTATGAGGTGTTTTAACTTTAGGTATATTTTCATTTATCGGTCCTATAAATAGATGTTGAAAAAAGTCATAACCTAATTCTTTAGCAAGTTTAAAATTGTCTTCTAATCTGATTTTTTTACTATATTCCTCATCATGCGGTACTATAACCTGTAAATAATAATCCCCTTTTTCTATCTTACTCATAAGCTCTTCAAATTCTTTATCGCTCAACCTTTTGAAAAGGTCCTTGTAGAGTTTAACATTTTCCTCATTTTTAGTAAATTTTTTTATATACTTTAGAATAAATTCTTCTGCTTTCTTTCTATTACCCACATGTTCTCCTTTCTTTTTAAGTTTATTTAGACAAATCAAACAACAACTAACGTGTTAGGTGCTAACTACAACACCTAACACGTAGTTATACAATACTCCTATTTCACACTACACTAATGGAAAATAGATATATTCTGGTTTAACGTCTCTAACATATACGATATTTAATTTACCACTGGTTGAATATAACAGATGATACACAATTAAATCTTTTTCTGTTAACCCTAAATCACTAACTTTAACTTTTACTAGCTTAATTAAACTAGCTTCTTTATATAAATCGTAATTCTCATACTTAATTTTTAACTTACTAGGTAAAGAGTAAATATTTCTTAGTTTCACAGTTAGTAGTGTAAATGTGTTCGGTCTAATGGGCTCAGACACCTCCTTAGTTCTAATTCCTGAATTTAGTTTTGTTAGCCCCGAAATGTTGTCAACGATATTATTAGATGCTTGATAAGAGTCTTGATGTGTTAAAAGGTTATAAATATTAATATCGTTTGGTAATTCCAGCAAGTTTCTACTTACAGTTTTACCGTTATATATGGTCGGGTCTACTAAGTCTTTAGAAAAATCTGTAAATAGAGCTTTATTAGTTTTATCGTAAAAAAGAGTAGCTACTAAACTATCCGTCTTTACTTCTAATATATTTTTATACCCATTATCATCTGTATCTTCTAATTCTGGATTATAAATTTTGTTACCTGTTTCGCGGTTAATTACATTCTGACTATCAACAGCTAATAGATTTTCTACCTCAGGAGTCATAGTTAAAATTTTACTATTTAAAGCTTTACATTCATAATCGTTAAAATTTACTTTAACATAAGGGTCATTTTCAATATCTTTGCTATTTTTATAAATATTGTATCTAATATTAAAAAAATCTAAATTTTTAAGCATCATTCAGTCCTTTTATTCTTTCTTTAAATTCAGGATAGTTTAATAAAACGAACGTTGCGTTTTTACTACTATTATTAATAAATGTTTTAGGACTATAAATAAACATATTTATCCTCGTCGCATTACTAAAAACGGGTTCTTGCATCAAATCTAAATCTTTCTTATAAGTAAAAAGTTTATTTAAAACCTCTATAGTCCTATCTTTTAAATAGCTATAGAGGCAAAACATTTGAACGAAATCGTTTTGCTTATAGATATCTACACCGTTATCGAAACAATATAGCGCAATATCTTTTTCCAGTAATCTTATATCATTTTCGTTTATACTTTTATATTTTCTAGACTTAATAATTAAGTCAGCTATAAATTGTTTTAAAAAATTTCCTTCAAGTCCGTCTGTAGTAGATAAAAGCTTTCTAAATGACTCAACGTTAGCATTTATACCATTTTGAAACTCTTCCCATCTTCTTTTAAAAGCTATACCATGGTTAAAGCTTTTACCAGTTAAATTAATATTAGGTTTCATAAAGTCCTTTATATCTATAATTTTAGTCTTCTTTTTATCACTCATATTCTTCTCCTCCTTTATTATAATTATTTTTTAGCTTCTTTACTCCACCAAGGAGTATATTCACCCTTAGCCATTTTTAATAAATCAACTATAGATAAAAATTTAGGTAAGTCTTCTCTGTAATTATCTAATGTCCACCAACTTCTTGTATTAGATAGAATATAATCCCAATTATATCCTTTTTCTTTTATTTTAGCATATAACTCATCTGGTTCCATATATAAATCTTGATAAGATTTTTTATAAATTTTAAATTGGTGTAGCTCTGCCAGTATATTTATAGCCCTTCTTAATTTTGGATCACTGTCTATAAGTTTCCTAACTGTCGTTCTTGATAACTTAACATCTGGATATAATACCGTGTTATAAAATCTTAAGTTACCCTCTAAACCAAATTTATTTTCCTTAATGTAATGGAATTCTGTTAGGGTAGGTAACAAACCTTCGCTCTGTGATAGAACTAAAGTTATAGTTATACCACTAGCTCCTGATTTACTACGAAGTAAAGTTAATTCAACTGTATTTAAATCTGTACTAACATCTTCCTCTCTTAATGGGTATTCTGGTTGTTTAGTATTTTGATTTATTAAAGGTTTATTCATATGTCCTAACCAGAGTTGATTAGTTAAGAAAAGAAAACTATCACTAACGCCTTTTATCTTTTGTCCTTGTTTCATATACTGTAAGATTTTCTTAGGTTGTGAAAATGGTCCTTGGGATATAGCTATCTCATCCCCTATATGACTAGTTGTAATAAAATCAGTACCCGATCTAGTTGATAAGTTTGGTATCATTTTACCAAATTTTTTCTTAAATAAGCCCTGCTGCATAAAAACTGTTTGAGAATTATCTATATCCTTAGTTATAGACTCCATGGTAGATTCCGCTTCAAACTCTGTGTAGCTATCCAACATTATAAAACTAGGTAATAAAACAGTAGCTGGATTACCTGTAAACTTATTATCCAGCCATTCTAATTTATAAATAAATGATTTATCGTTAGCTTTTTCTTTTAAAGTTTTCATAATTTTTTCTGCCCATTCGTCCCCTGAAATAACAGACTTAGTAACCATACTCCATATATACGAGGCGATTAAATCACTTGGTAAATATTCAAATCTACTAGCTATCCTATTTAACCTTTCTGTCCCGTAAACGGAACTATCTTCTGTGTCGTATAAATGTAGTCTTATTTTATTGTATTTGTCCTCGTCTTTATTATAAAAACTAGCTAGCATATGGTTAGCAGCCGATAACATAAGATAAAGACCTATAGTAGATTTAAACGTATTCGGCATACCGGCTATACCAACCCATCCAGGTAATCCTCCCGCTACTATAGTTTCACCTCTTTTTCCTTCTAAAAACGTTGAGGTAGGTATATCGAATAGTGAACCTACGTTTTTCATTATTCTAATAGGCGCTTCCTCCATTTTCTTTTTAAAATCGTCAAACATTCTATCTCCTTATTATATTAGATGTTTTTTGACTTACAGTCTACTTAATAGTAAAAAAATAAAATAGTCTATAAAGGAGTTGATTATGGGTGTTTTAAATATACCTTTGTATCCAGATAACGAAGATAGAAAACATATTTCCACTAGTTGGAAAATAACATCAGACGTAGATGGCGTAAATATAATAGAAAGTGTGATTGAATCTGAAGAGAATAAAAACGCATGGATATATAAAACCATAGTACCTAATGGTAAAGTTTATTATGGTTGGGCTAGAAGACACTTCTTAGACTCTAAAGGTAATAAAATAGACGGACCTTGGTTAACACCTATACCATTAACAACAGAGGATGAAATAAGAGACTATCTAAAACCTAAAACCTTTATTAAAAAACCAGTAATTAAAAACATAAATTACGATTTAAACGATGGTTTAAACGTTGAGCTAGCACCTATTAAAACTAACGTGGGATATAAAGATACAGCACTTGTAATAAAAGATAATAACTTTAAAACACTCTTTAGAACTACTAAAACGCTAACTCAAAACGACACAACCTTTAAAATATCTAACGATGATGTAAATTTTAAAACATTGAATAACATATATATTTACTTAACACATAGAGGTGAATTAGAGGATTCCGCAGTAACAGAAGTTATGTTTAAAATACCTGGCAGCTTTTATACTGTAATAGGCAACAGATACAACCTAGACCCTGTTAAAACGAACATTATAAAAATAGAAAATCTCACTAACTATAATTTAGAAATAAAAGACGCTTATGTGGCTAATTTAGAAAACTTAAAAATAACTGACTGTCAAATCGCTGATAATAAATATATAATTATACCTAATAATCTACAATTTGGAAGAAGTTATAATGTTTATTTTACTTTAACATTTAAAGACGGCGATACTATTGTTAATAAGTTCACAGATAAAGTTTCTATAAGTTTTATAAAATTTGAAGAAAAAGAAGTAATAGATAAAAATTTCAAATACGAAAATATTTTAGATATTATTTATAAAATTAATCAAGATGAGGATAAAAGTAATTTAAACTTTAATACAAGTCTAGTAACTGAAGAGTTTATAACACATCTTATACCTTTTAGAAATTTAGATAATAAATCTGTTTTAACTGTATTCAGCAGTAAGCTAAATAAAATGTCTATTTACAAAACGTTAAAAGATAACATTATACAAGATAACTCTTTTTTCAATTTACTTAGTGATAGACTAGCTCTAAATATCTATAAAAATGATGACGGGGATGTAACTCTTGATTTATTAGAATATAACAGTGTTAAAGATAACTTTGCGTTCTTAAAATCTCTAGACGTAGATTTAAACATAACATCTTTAATATCTAATAGAGTAGTTGTTATAGGGGATAAATGTTATATAGCAGGAAAAGATAAAAACGATGATAATATAGTTAAAATTTATAATTTAGACTTAAAAACCAAAACTTTAACTTTAGAAAAAGACTTAAAAGTTGAGAATGGGTATAAAGACATAGCTTTAACAAACTTTAAAAACAGAGGATTAGTCATTATTCCTATACTTTCTGATAATTCTAAAATAATTATATACGACTTAACAACTAAAGAGAGTTTTAAATTCTGGGATCTCTATAAAGGATTTTACGATAAAGAACTTTTAGTAACATCTTTACGTAATGGTAATAGTTTAATCTTTAAATATAATGCTGAGGCTGACGCTTTAGATTATTGCATCATAGATGTTTGGGAACAAATGGTCTTAAAATTTAACATAGATGATAATGGAAATACCGATGGTTTAAAAGGATTAATAAGGCTAAAAGACGGTAGCGTTTTATTATATAGAACCAACAATGACAACGGTAACAAATATAACGAAATTTGGAGATACTACTAGCAGCAACGACAATTTTTTAATATAAACATTGAAATAATCCACTTAGGAAGCATTAGTGCCTCCTAAGTGGTATTACTATGTTTTTTGATATAACGCTTTTTTAGTTTAACTACTTAAATAAAAATGTTGAATAAAAAATAAAATTTAGACCCTAACAGGTGTTTAGTACCTGTAGGTTAATTATCACAAAAAAAGGAGATGCGCATGAGCGACGTAATAATTTTAAACGCAGCGAGTAAAACTGTTTATTTAGGTGCTAATGATTTATCTATACCTAAAATACCCGCAGTACCTATACCTAACAGTTTATTCGTTCCTCTTATTTTTGGTTTTACAGCAGGAGGGCCTGAAGAGAAAACATATGTAGATGGTGCTAGATTTAAAGGCCTATACGGAACAGACACTTTAGACGCCAACAAACCTTTTAGAGATATTGGTATTAAACTAGCTGAAAGAGTATTTAAAGTAGGCGCACCTGTTATGTTTAAAAGAATTATTCCTAGCGATAATGACACAATAAGTAATGTTACGATTTATTTAGATGTTTTAAAAGACGATGTGGATGTATATAAAAGACATATAGATGGTTCTATAGCTTATGACAACGACGGCAAGCCTAAAATAGAGACTACTGTTAAAGGTTATAGAATAAAAGTAATAGCCGAGTATAATGAAGATGATATCTTAACACCATACGGTACTAAAGGAACTAAAGAAGGCTACATGACAGACGCCGATGGTAATAAATCTACTATGTATCCTATTTTCGAATGGAGAGGAAAATATAAAGGTGCTATGTATAATAATGTAGGTTTTACTATCTCTGTACCGGAAGCTAGTAAAGTTAATGAGGGCGTTAAAGAAGCTAACTTAGCTATGCCTTACGATTTACAAATAGTTAAAAGGGTAGATGAAAATTCATCAGGTGTTCCTTTGGCTAACGTAGAAGGTCTTTACACTAAACAATTTGTGTTTAAATCGACAGCTAAAGACCCTCTAACTAATCTAAACGTAGACTTTAAATCCGTATATAAAACTTGGTACGATTTAGAAGGAAGTAGTGGTTATATAGTTTATCCGCTATTAGACGATCCTTACCTGTATGAAAATAATCTTAATTATATTTTAAAAGCTATTATGGATGTAGAAAAAGATTATGTAAATGCAGACGTTGAAACAGATGAAGGTATTATTGTTAATACTAGCGAATGGTTAGATTATGTATTGGACGTAGACCCTCTATTACAATATGGTATAGTTAATCCTTTCACAGCTACATCTAGTAAAGGTGTGCCTGCGTTTACATACTATATAGACACTACAGATGTAACATTGGCAGATAATCATGATGAAGTTACATTTAGTAAATCAACACCTATCTACTTAGGTAAAGGTAAAGACGGTACTTTAAGTAGAAAAGAACTTTATAACGGTATAAAAGCTTATATGGAAAAATACTTAGACGAAAATAGTGACGTAATGGACCAGGCTATTAATATAGAAAATGTTGTAATAGACCCGGGTTATCCGGTTGATGTAACTGAGGCTTTAAGTAACGCTATAGCATATAGACACGATATGGTATTTATAGGTAGTACATTTAGCGAAGATTTAGATCCTAGTGTTATAACAGTAGTTGATGAATGGGCTATAGCTACTAATTTAGCTAACAAAGTCTCACTATTTAAAGATAGCGAAGTTTACGGGACTCCTGTAATAAGAGCTGGGTTAGCCGTAGGTTCTGGTATAGATAAAAAAGATCCTAGCGGGGAAAGAGTTTCGATAACACATGAATTAACAGAGCTTTTAGGTAGATTTATGTCTGGTCAGAAATGGAAATCTAACCTTAAACCTAAAAAAGGTGATGAAACTATTTTCAAAACCTTAACTAATATTTTACCTAAAACTATAAACAACGCTATGAAAAATAAACTATGGGAAGCCGGCGCTATTTATCCAGAACCTTATACAGTAACCAATAATTTAAAACTTTATTATTTACCAGCTTTGCAAACAGTTTACCCTACTGACGAAAGTATATTCAATAACCTTTATGTGGCTTTCGCTATAGCTATTATAGCTAGATTCCACGATATAACTAGAAGAAAATTCAGTGGCTGGGACGGCTCAACTACAGATTTAATTAGTGAGGTAGAAAGCTTCTTAAATAGAAAAATTAATGAAGCTTTAGATAACGTTTATCCTACTTTAACAAAAGTGATTATTACAGACGCTGATGCTGTAAGAGGTTATAGTTATAGTGTTAGGACAGAAATCAGGGCTGGCGTAATGAAAACAGTCCTTGTGAGTGAAATAGATGGTAAAAGATTAGAAGAGTAATTCTCTTCTAATCGTTAACGATTAAAGAAATAAACAAAAAAGGAGCACAATATGGCTGTAGTAAATTCTCAAAAACTTATTAATATTAATAACGACTTTATAGGCGATGATGATGCACTGGAACTAAATAACAGTACACCTAGCATAGACTTGAGGTACGGTGGACAATATGGTTTTCTTCCATATCTCGGCAACGATGAAGGTTCTACTAGAATACAAGATTGGGTAAATAACGCACCTGAAGTTAGCAGAGACGTTATACCTATACTTATACAACCTCCTAAAGGATTTGAATTATTTCCAGCTAGTAAAACTTTAAAAGGTATTTTAAAGGCATTAGTAGAGGTACACAGTAAAGCTATAGACGGTCTTAATAGTTCATTAACTGTAGAAACAGCTGAGGTTGAAATGGGTAAAGGTTTAGGAACCATGAAAGTTCCTACAAAAACAACTTACGAGCAAACTAGCGTTACGCATAACTTTGGTTATGAAAAGCAAGGAGGTCCTTATAGAAAATTTTTAGATTTATGGATAAGATACCTTATTAAAGACCCACAAACAGACAGTCCGTTAATTACACATATCGTAGATGAAGATAAATTACCTGTTGAATGGACACCGGAATGGTACAGCATGACTGTACTTTATATTAAACCTAATTACAACTTTAGAAAGGTAGAATTAGCGTGGTTAGTGAGTAATTTATTCCCTAATGGAAATCCAGATATTACAGGTAAAAAAGATATAACTGCCGGCGGGGAATTAAAAGAAGTTAGTGTAGAGTTTGGTGGATTCACTATACCTCCTACTAACAGAAGAGTTTTAAATTATGCACAGCAAATATTAGACTCGCTAAGCTTGTATAATAAAAATCCTGAAGATATTTTATTACCTGTTAATAATATAGATAGCGATTTAGAAGGATTAGAAGATTTAGATGTTTATTATCAAGGCGAACATGGACAGGAAGAAAATAACGGTTAAAAAACCTATAGGGGTTTTATTTAACCCCTATAGGTATATAAATGCTTTTATTTTGTTTATTAATATTCGTTATATTTAGGAGTATAGTTACTGTGTTTATTTTTCATGTAAAGTTCAGCTAAAGTCCCTACTAAAGGAACATCTTCTATAGTAGACATAACTTTACTACCTATATATTCAGGACTTGCTGTTAATTTAAGATTTTGGAAAAACCTACTAAGGTTAGTTTTAAACTTAGGATATACATGTATAGTTGTATTTAGATCTCTTGCTACTAAAGCTTGTATATATCTGTTTAAACCAGCCTCGTCATCGTACATAACACTACCTACATCTAACGGTGAATTAGGCATAGGAGTAGTAAGTAAATCTGAAAAATCTGTAACACTAAAGCTGACATCTATAGCTAAAGGTCTTCTTTGTTTGTTATAAGGTAAATTGGATGTTCCTCTTGTGATAGTAAGAGACGTTATCATACCTAGTTTAATAGTCTGCATACCTTTTACGTATAAAGAACATAGAAACGGTGATGTATATGACCTAGGACCTGTCGACAATGGCAAAACGCCTGCTAAAATAGCAGCTAACGGTATATATATATTTCTAAGTTGTGCGTATGGGTGCGCGTAAGGACTTCTTAACGACATTTTGAAATTAAGACTAGGTAATGAAACTGTTGAGTCTTCCCATCTTTTAGGAACTTGTATCTGTGCTCCAGATAAAAACGTAGCTACTACATTACTAAATCCTAACGTTATACCGTCTAAATTACCTGCGATAAAATCAGTAGTATATTTTATAACATCTGAAACTATAGGAACATCCGCCAATCCTAAATCAAATTTAAAACTTCTCCATTTCTTACCGTAGCTATTTAAGGTTTCATTCAGGTCTATATTTGTTACAGAGTTATTAAAACTTTCAGATACAGACTCTATATGGTCTACTTGAAAAATAGCGTATCTTCCTCCATTAAGAGCTTCAGCTTTCATAGTTTCCAATACTCTTTCTATAAAAGATAAATCATCTTCGGGTCTTATTTTTCTATAATATCTACCCTTTTCATCTGGTTGATAAAGTTTAGTTAATTCCTCTTTTTTACTCTCTACTTCTTTTTTTAAAGCTTCTACTTTTGCTTTTAAATCTCTGTTTTTCTCTATAGGTTTAAATCTATCATCTTTAGGTATAGTTTTTCGTAAATCTTCCCATAATTGAGATGTTTCGTCTCCAGATATTCTAAGCATTTCTAAAATATTATTATCTATATAATCTTGTATATCTTTTCGTTTTTCTAAATTCGACTCTAATTGTTTAGCATCCATAGCAGTTAATGTGTCTAATAAAAGCTTTTTAGCTTCTAAATACTTAGCATGTCTTATTTGTGCTTTAGATACCATGGCCTGAACGTTAACTATATTACCTTCCGTAACTACATTACCAAAAAGCTCTCTTAAATATTTCACAGACTCTTTATCTAAAGTTGTAGGAACGCCTAACTTATTTCTATCAGCTTCGTTATCTAGAAATATATCGTCTAAAATACCCATCTCAGTAGCTATCATAGTTACTATACTGTTAACCGCAGACCAATATGTGTTCATAGTCTCTTTAAGATAATATTGTTCAAATCTTCCCTTATAACCTGTAAATGCCATAACAGATTCTAATGCAAATTTACCTATAAGTATAAGCGGCGTTATTATAGGAAAAGCTAAAACCATAGCTCCTATTCCCATAAGTTTGCCTGCTTTAAAAAAGAACGGACTTCTACCACTATTAGCTACTACCGCTTTTTCATAATCTACTGCTGATAACAGATAACTTAAAATGTTATTAAATTCAGGAACACCAAATTGTAGGTAAACTCTTGAAGCATTATCATCTATAGCTTCTGAATAATATCTACCCATACCTATATTAGTACAAAACTCACCTACTTTTACTTTATTTCTAGATATAACTTTACCTGGGACTCTGGGATCCGCATAACGAGTAAATTGTGGTATAACATTTAAAGAGAACGAACCTCCTAAAGATGTATCTGTAAACTTCTCTATAGCGGATGATGAAAATCTTAAAAAGTTTAAATCGTCTGTTAAGTATTTGGCTTTAACCATAAACATATTAGTAACCCATTCTTCATCTATGAAATTAATAGAATCCTGTCTAAGGTTTTGTTCATTCCTTTTAGAAGTTAATATAACTTCAACTTTATCATCTTCTATCTTGGTTAGAGATTCTAAATCTATAGGCTTTAATTCATTATCTTTAAAGAGTTCTACTTTGTCGTCTGTTATTAAAGACCTAGGAGATAAATAGTCTTCTAATAAGTCTAACAGATCGTTATCTTCTTTAAGGTTTTCGACTTGCGATCTCATGCCTCACTCCTTCAAACTTATAAACTTACGACGTAGTATTTTCAATAGTTATATCAAAATTCTTATAACCTAACGTTTGTAAAGAACGTCTCAATCTTTCAACATCTGTAAAACTAAGATCATTGAACGTAACAACTACTTTTATACTACCGGTTTCTTGTATAGTATCCGATATAATCCAATCACTACCAAAAATAATTAAGTCGCCGTCTTTTGTAGAAAATACATAATAGGTATTGAGTTTAGGATCTAAAAGAGGTAGACCTGTTTCTTCTTTTAGTTTTCTAGTAACAACAACAACATCATTATTTATAGCATTAATACTTCTAACTAAATCAAAATTAACAACAGAAACTAACTTAAGGTTTTGATAATAATTCTCTAATACTCCTGAAGAGATAGTTTGGAAATCGTAACTTCTACCTAATTCTAAATTTAACATTTCTAAACCTCCTTATTTTTTCTTATTTTAAACTTAATTACTATATCACAATAACTTCGGGTATAATAACTAAAAAAATTACAAAAAAAGAGATAACCTATAGAGGATGACATATCCTCTATAGGCATTATAGAATAGTTTTTACTATTCTTTCAAATATAATAATAACACTATTAGCGTATAATTTAAATCTCGTCGTTTTAAAACTCTTGCTAGGTACAATGATTTTCTTTACGCTAATTAAATCATTAAAGGAATAAGGTTCTGCTTCCCTTATTACAATATCTTTAATAAACTCAATGTAACTATAATTCACAACTAACTCACTAAGTATATTTCTTACCATATGAGTTAAAATGTCATAAATGCTTAGATAAACATTTTCCGGTATATCACATACATTCAAATTGTCTCTTAATATCACTTCTAAAAGATCATCTATCAAGTATTCAACGGGACAAATCGGTATTAAGTCAGGTCTTTTATTTTTACTAATTCCTAAGTAATCTAGTTCTAAAATCATGCCTAACTTTAATCTACAAATATCGTTTAAACTCAATAACGTCTCTTTTTTCAGACGCGATATAAGGAATTTAGTAAAATCATCAATTACAATTTTTAATACTAATTCTTTAAAGTTTAGTTCCAGCATCCTGTAAGATAATAGTTCTCCATATTTATTTCTTAATACTACAAATGTATTTAACAACGGTTTTAAAATTTCTTCTCTCACGATTAGTATTTTGTTATCTGGTTCAAGTATTAATTTCCCGTTCATTATTTCTCCTTACATGCCTTTAAATATAAATATTTTTTATAATTAATCTTACTTAACAAAAATCTCTTTTGGACAATCTTAAAAATAAAAGATTTAACAAATTGTATCCGTAAATCCTAATCTCAAAATCAGTTCTATTTGAATTATCTTTATTACATTTAAGTTTCGTGTTGACATAATCTTTAATAGCGTCTATACTTTTACCTAACTGATACACGTTAAACTTAAATATATATTCTAGATAGTCTTTTTCATACTTGTTAAGTTCCGTTAAACTATTTATAAGATTTTCCACCAGCACAGTTAAGTATTCGTTATCTAAATATTCACTAGTTTTGTACCAAGCGGTAGTATTAAATATTTCTTCCTGTATCAGAAACTCCAATAGAAGCTCCATAAAAACTAGTTTTATTATATTAATATTATTATTAGTTACTTTTTTAAATTTTCGTATTTCCCTATCTATAATGTCGCCTATAGGAACTAAATGTATTTCTGACTTATTTAATAAAGTCTCTAAATCAAATTCGCTAGAATAATAGTCTTGTATAGTTGTAGCATTTTTACTAGTTATTGAAATAAGTTTACTCTCTAACTTTTTTAAGAAATCTTTTGTAACTAATTTATCCATAACTACTTTTTTCATTTTTTTCTCCTTTTCTACTTTTTAGCAGTCAAAACTACTTTTTATTAAATTACTAGATAAATATACATGGACAGCGTTACACGTAACCGCTAAAAAGAGGTAGCCTAACGCATCGGGGTAATTTTCAAAGATACTAGTTACTGCATCTAAGTTATCTGTGACCACCGCCGACTCATCATCGACGTAATAGCTGCCCACATCTGTAATCAATGATACAACAGATGACTCTATTAAATCTTCGTCTAAAACAGGTGAAAGTTCTATATATACGCTTTGAGACAATTTATAAAACTCCACAGCATTTACGAAATTTTTAACATATACTTTTCTTACTATATCGTTTAATTCATTTCTAGATAGTTTAGTATTATGAATTCCTACTACAGAAGGAGCTATAACGAGCTTCTTATAACTACCTTTTATATCTAAAAGCCTTCTGTCTAGATAATCAATAGTATTAACCATTTTCCTGTAGACATATTTAGGTAAATTAACTATATATTTGTTCATAAACATTTTTATTCGTACCTTTCCAAACCAAATCTAAATATTAAATTGTTATTTACTAAGTCTGATACCGAACTCCAACCGTTTATAAAATAAGGTTTTTTATTCATGTATTCACCAACTCCTGTTGTTAATAACGACAAATCACCTTCTTTAACATAACTTTTGACTTGTTGAAAATACTCGTTAGTTGCTAGGAAACCATTCTCCTTTTTTAAGAATTCGTCAAGCCTAGAATATATTTCGTTATAAATACTACCTAGATTTAAACCAAGCCAATTCTCAGAATTTAAAACCAGATTTATATCTAAGCTTGTGTTTAAGAATTTTAACAACGTTAAGAAAAACATTGTTGTTAGAACCTTTATTAAAGATTTAAGCACATTTGGATTTAAGCCAAAGTCGTTTATTAGATTTTTATAAGTATTAGAAAACCTATATAACGAACCTAAATCTAACAAAATATTTGAAAATCTCTTTAAACTTAATTTATCGTTTATACGGTAGATATAACTTTCATCCTTTATTATCTTTTCAATAATTGAAATAGTTTCTTTGTTATCAGGTTTTAAAATATACTTAGATACCGTATTTAAAAAATCTATATACCCGTTTGGTAAATTCTTTAAACCTGTCGCGAAGGATAAATATACTATTTCTCTAAAACTACCTTTGTACTTCTCACCAGTAGTTGTACGTAAATTATACACCATATTGTTACCATAAGCGTTATCAAATACATTATCCATAATATCTAATAACGACGATATAAACCTAATGGATACTAACACATCGTCATTAGGTCCTGCTCCATCTAGGATTAAACTAGTTATAATGGTTAAGTCTAGTATGTTATTTATTGTAAAATTAGTTTTATAACCTATAATATCTATAATCCCTAAACCTAACAACGAGTCAGAAATCTCTAGGAAGTAACCTAAATTTATATTAGTTGCAGTTGCTGTTAAAAGTACATGTTTCTTATCTACTATAGATTTACTAGGTAAAAAGTCTAGTCTCTCTAAGGTAACTAAATACTCTCTTAGCGCCATTAGTGCGTTTTCTAAATCCAACAATTGCGTTTCTTTCCCTAACGTTTCAATAGCGTTACTTAACATTGGGTTCATACTTTACTCCTTACTTTTATTATATAAGCTATAGGGCAAGACTATAGCTTATAAAAAATGTATCTATAAAATTTATTCAAAACCAACTTAGGTTCTGAACCAACAAAATAACAACTTCCATTTAGCGGATTATCCTTATTGGGATTTACATAGTTAACAAATTTTAAAATGTCATTAATAGTAGAATAATGCTTACGCATAACTGAATCGTCTAGTCTGTATCCGTAATAAAGTCTTAAAAGTTCATATCCTGTTAAAAAATAAACTGTTCTAGATTTACCGCAAACCTTTTTTAAAATTTCTTTAACTTCACGTCTTTTTCTCAACAACTGATTAAATATATCTTCAAATGTTTGGTATATTAAAACCTCCCCCTCTCCAAACAATTTCTTAATAAAAGCAAAAAGAAACTTTTCTATAACTAAAAATCTATCTTGCTTAAAAATATTTTTGGGAAGAAATTCAACTCTATTATTTACAAAAGTTGACGTAGTGATAACCGTTAATATAAAGTTTAAATCATAAACCATACAATCTTCATCAACTATCATCGCTTGACAATAATCATAAAGCTCACCAACGTAAGGATTCTTACTCACTGTTTCCGGGTAGAAAATTAATAAAGTTGTGAGATAAACATTCAATAACCCGGCTGGCATAAACGTATTAGATAAAGGCGTATGTTTAACATTATTTAATACCACAAACTCATCTTCCATAATTAACATATCGTTAAATAAAAACTCAACTATAGTTTCGTCTATATCGCCTTTCAACAACATTTCTCTAAACATAGTTGGACTTGGTAATGTTGGATTTTCTTTATGATAATTACTATAAATGGTTGTTAATAAATCTATTACATTTGTAAATAAATTGTAAAAATATTCTCTTAAAACCCTATCATTATTTATCTCCTCGTATGGGAATTCATTAAGTCCAAAATATTCCATAAACACTTTTAATGTGTAAATAACGAATATTTGTTTTTTAATTCCGTTACCGGCATCTGGGTATGCAAATATTCCAGGTAGACCTCTCATTACCCCATCTATATAAAATGTACTAAAGCCTAAACCATTATTTATATTACGAAATCTTTCCTTATTCTTAACTAACTTATTGTGCAGTTTTTCAACCATAAAAGCGTTATTATCCGGGGAAATATAATTTAACAAGCTATAGTTTAGATTAGATTTAAAGTTCTCTTTATTATTAAGACTTGCGAATAAATCAAAAACAGAACCGAAATCTATATCTGCTAGTATTGCTTCTTTCTCTCTTAAAAAACTATCTCTGTTCTCCGGATCAAACATATCCTCCATTTTGTAATCCAAAGCCAAATAGAGTGGATATGATAAAAATTCTAATATATAGTTATCTAATAAGTCATTGATCAACGATTCTTTATGCATCTTAGCTCCTTATGTTATATTTATTAAGCTTTCTTTATATCAGTTACATATTTATTTAATATTTGACCTTTCATATCTGCAGGATTTATGAATATATAAAGTTCTATAAAGTTATTTTCATACCTAGTTTCAATATCCACATTTAATTCTAAATCTATGGAATCATCTTTAGCCAAACCTATAAAACTTAAATCTCTTAGAATAGAGTTTAAATAATAAGAGAATTTATCATACATTCCATTAAAGAACTGAATTATATCTTTAGTGCTGTAATTTTCAAATACAACGTTATATAATTCACTATCTTTGTTGTAAATAAATTCACCCGCGCTAACAGAATACTCATAGTCGCTATCTAACTTAAATATTAAATCATTAGTTCTAGTGGTAAAAAGTTCATCGTCTAGTTGAAACTGATAAACATGTTCTATATAATACCTATTTGCATAATTCGTCTCTGTAAAAAGAAAGTAATCTGTAAAATAACTTATGACGTCATTTATTAAGTTATCTCCTACATTCTTGACTATTATATTTTCTTTTTTAATTAATGTCGGATTTATAATTATACTTCTTTTTTCTATAATGTCGTAAAATGTTATTGTGTCTCTACTCTTTAAAATTAACGATATAATATCTATAGGGTTATAAAAAATCATAGTGTAATCATTGTTTACTCTATATTTAGTATTAGTAAACAGTGACTCCTTTTTACCATCTACAGACTTAATATCTAATTTATAACCTAATTTATCTTTTAATAATGGTAAGTAATAAGTTAAACCACTATCCGGATACAATAGCAGTTTTCTAATTAGAAAATTATTTAGTTTACTGTCAAAATTCATAGTCCTCATTAACACTCCTTTCTTATTTAAGTTTCCAGTTTAAAAATCTATAGACAAATAAAGTTCCATATACAACCTATAAGGGTTAAAATAACCCTTATAGGTATTTTTATACACAATTACCATATAACCCATCCCACGCCTCGTTAAAGTATAAGGGGTCTATAATCCAATATCTACCATTTTCATCTACCATAATATTATCATCATGTATATCAAAAACTGGTAGATATATATCAAAATTATTTTTTATTAAGAATTTATAAAATTTTATTAAACACTCCATTTGTTTTAGTAAATTAGGATACTTACGTAACGCTTTTTTGTTAACTTCTATAAAATTATTAAGCTTCCTAATAAAAGTTTCATAGTTATTGAAATAAGCTCTAGACATGTAAATATGATTGTAGAATTTTTTCATTATTGACTTATCTATTCTATTGCCGGCAGGTCTTAATTTTTTAACAACCACTAAGTATAGACATAAATCAGGATCATTTCCACTCTTTTTTTCAAACTTTATTTTCTTCCATTCATAAAGCAATTCTTTATTAATTTTACTATACCACAAATACTTAGAAGGGTCTATGGATAAAATTACCGCTTTTGATTCTAATATAAACGAAATACTAAAATAACCACTACCTATTCCTTCTATCAGTTCTTTAAAACTTGCTTTCACGCTATAATACATCTGATCGGATTTATTTTTAAGAATTATGTTTATAAAATTGTAAACAGATTTATCACTTTCAGGTACTAAACTAAAAATAGTTCTTTCGTTATTCCCAGAAAGTATGTTTTTAATAATTTTCAAAAATCCTGTATTAACGTCTGTCTCCATTACTAATTCTATTTCATTATCTTGGAAAATATCAAATTTGTTAACTAATTTAACTACTTTTATTTCCGGTTCTAAAGTTTTTAACGCTTCTTTTAACTTCTCTTTATCCACTCTTAAATTAAATATAAAAATATTAGGCAGCACCATTCTTTTATCATTTTCTACTATAAATAATTCTTGTAACGTTGTCTCATTAACCTCCGCACCGTTAAAGAAAACATACTTTATACCTAGTTTTTTATCCACTTTTTTAAATAAATCTATAGTATTTTCTTTAAGATTTTTATTTTTTATAGCTATGTTTAATACCTTAAAAAAATCTGCCTTATTGTAATTATAATTAGTAGGCGAAATCTTAGTGTTGAAATAACTCTCCTTAAATCCAACAGATTTTATATTCTCGCTTCTTAATAAAAATAATTCATAATTCGGATCTGTGAAAATCTCAATATCTTTATCTATAAATCTCTTTATTATAAAAACTAAAGTTTTATCTAGCGTAAGTAGTTCGAAGTAGTCTTTATTATAAAACATTAAGCCAGTTTCTGTTGTTTCTATAACTGCATCGTCTTCTTTATATTTAAACCCAAACTCACCACTTTTAAATTTTATAAAACCTACTAGCTGAGACTTTTTTAAGACGGAGTGGATTAGTTCTTGATTTTCTTCTAAAAAAGTATAATTAAGAAGAGAAATATTTGTAAAATCATTCCTTCTAGTTATTAAGAAAACTTTAATCATGACTTTACCTTTACTTACTATTTAATAATTCTAACTTGGTTTTATTAATATAAAACTCGTTATTTATAAGTTTATTAATTACTACAGTTAATCTTTCCTCAATATTCATGTTGGGACCTCTCGTGTGATCTACTAAAACCATAACTATCTTACTATAAGAAGACTTTTTAACTTTTTCTAACTCTTTATCTATAGTATTAAGACTTTCTATTATATTTTTCTTTTCTTCCGTGGTTAATGTTTTATTCTGGACTCTTAAAATTCTAATAAGCTCTTTTTTAAGAGTTCTTATTCTATCCTCTAAAGAACCATGAGATCCTGTTGAACCCATCCTACTCTTTATATTTTCTATTAAATACCTAACTATATTATCTATTGTTAATAAAACAACCACAATAGTAGTTATCCTTGCGGCCAAAGCAGTATTAGGAGAAGAAAAGAATATAACTGACGCGATAAAAGATACAAACATAACTCTTAGAACAAAAATAAGAAAAAAGTCTAAAAAGATAGAACCTTTATCCGCAGCCATTAATTTATTTAAAGCAGTTACTAATTTATCCCCATACCCGAATCTAGTAACGAAGGCATCAGCTTCATATTCTACGTCATGCTTACCTGCATCTTCCACTGCTGCAAGATTCCAAGGTTTAGTTTCTTTAAAAAACTTAGTTATCAATCTCACTATGTCTGTTTTTGCACCGTTAGCTAAATCTTCATTAGCTGTTATTCCTAATGTTTTATAAACCTTATCCATATTATTTTCTAACAAAGCATCCATTAACCTTATGGTATAAAAAGTAGTTCTGTTATAAAATTCTAACTTAGTGAATATATGTCCTAGCTCATGAAGAATTATAGCAGTAAATTCATCCGGTGTTATTTTTAAATAATCCATATCTATAGATAGATAAAGCGGAAAATAAAATGTTTTAGGTAAATTTAATACTTTAGGTTCTTCCATGTCTATTTCTAACATATTATTATCTAACCAGTTAAAAAACCTTTTAGATTCATTTATTACTTTATAAAGGTCTGTTGTTCTTACCGTATCAAGAGCTTTTTCTAAATTTTTAAAAACATCTACATCGGGTCTAAACATAATAGCCACAGCAAAAAAGTTACTAAATCTAGGTCTTATGTCTAGACCGAACTCTTTTATAAAACCTTCTCTTAACTCTTCGTTGTAAACTTTCATTTTCGATACAAAGCTTCTGTATGAAATGGTCCTATTTAAATAACTAGCCACTATAGGCGTAGTATTAAGTTTATAATCTTTTAAAAACTGAACCTTATATTCTCTATTTCTATATTTAATTAAGGTTTCTGTACTTATCTCATTTTCCATAAAATCTAACATAAACAACTCCTTTTGATTTGTTTAATTAAAATAAAAAAATAGGTAATCAGTATATCGGGTTTTTAAAAACCCGATATACTATAATAGCCTTTTACTTTACAGTATAGTATTTCTTATCTAGAGGTATGATTTTTTTAATATTGAACTTAATACCTCCTTTCTCTATAAATGTATATAAGTCTGGTGTGAAAATAACTAAGCTAGGTCTAGGACTGTTAAAAGTATCACTTAACCACTTTTTAAAATCTTCCATTTCTTCAGTATCTCTTAAAACTGTAAAACTTCCTGGATATTTTACTATTTCACCTTTCCTGTTGACAAAATTTAATATAAATGTTAAATTCAACGTCTTTTTATTTGCTTCTTTAATAATAACTTGTTCAACTACCCCGATCATAAAAAACACGGGTTCCTCAAAACCCACACCGTACGGCCTTGAATTTAAAACTGAATAAAAGACTCTCCTAAGTTCATTTATAGAAAAAATAAACTTATCTATATCAACCTCTTTAGTCATTTCACGCGGTAGAGAGTCAGACAACTGTTTTTCAATAATGTTTTCATCTTCTGTTTTTTTATTTTTCATTCGTTTTCTATTTTTTCTAACCTTTTTCACGCTTACAGTCTTAACCTGTGAATTATTTATTTTATTCTTATTAGGTAAAAATTCACTAATTCTCTCATCTAGTTGTTTTATAAAATCTTTCACATCGTTTAACGTTACGTCTTTATTCTTTATCTTAAAAGAAAATGCTTCTCTATGACCACCTAATTTAACTTCATAATTCTTTTCTCTGGATAAATCAGATATTATAGATATGAGATTAACTTTAGATGCAATATCCGTATCAACTCTGCATGTAAGATAAATATAAGAATTGCGATCCGATTTAAACATTGAAAAAGATATAGGTTTTACTTTAGAAAAGAGGGTAGTTATAACAGCGTTATATGCATTATTATAATCTGGTATATTATCCCTAAATAAAATTAGAACAATATTCTCGTATTCTATTGTTTTTACGCTTTCTAATAGACTGTTTATAATTTTCTTATTATCTTTTCTAATATCTGCCAACTCCGAAAAGATTTTTTTTATTTCGTCATAATCTTCGGACTTAAAAAGTCTGTATAACATCTCGCAGTCACCTTTTGTTTTTATTTCGCTGTTTAAAACAGGCATGATTTCATATCTGAGTAAATAATCGTTAAATGTTCTTTCTTTTAAATTTTCATTTACTAACCATTCTAGAAATTTAAATTCGTTACCAACTTTTGGGTTATAAATCCTTATCAAACTGTAGTCCAAAATACTTCTGTTAAGACATTTATTTAATTTCATATTGTCCGAGAAAATAGTTAAAAAAATATATGGAGTTAAACCTTTAATAAGCTTTACCATAAATTCAGGAACAACATCGTTGCCGTACATATTTTTATAATAAACATAAATAAAATTAAGCATAACAAAAAAGATTATTCCGGTTCCGGAAAGTGTAGCAAAATTTTCGTCTATATAATTGTTATTTTTTATCATAACAGGATTGAGGTATAAATAATCTATTTTATTCTCGTCTAATGTTTTTATCGTGTTTTCAAATGTTTCGTTAGGTAAAAAATGGTGATCTGTCACTAATAACGATACCTTACTTTCCTTTAACGCATTTATAAAATTATCTTCTAAATTATAAAGAGAAAAATCTACAGTCAAAACTAAACCTATATTTTTATCTGTTTTTAATTTCTTAATTATTGTATCTCTTATAGTAGAATTATTACCGCCACCGTTTATCTTTTTACTAAAAAGTTTAACTACTTTATCTTCTAAATTAAGTTTATCTAATATCTTCTCTACCACTACTAAACCAGCAACACCATCGATATCACCATCTACCACTACCAATACTTTCTTGTTTTTCTCTATTAACACTTTAAACAACATCTCTGCGGCTGTATAAAAAAGTCCCTGAAGTACTTTATTTTTGTAAAAATCTATTAAATTATACTTTTTATCCTTAATTAAAAACTCATCTATAAATTTCATTTTTAAACACTCAAAGACTTCATTTTCATTTTCAAACCTAGTTTCTAAAAGTCGTAATAAAATAGTATCTTCTATTTCATAATCTCTGATAAGTTTTTTAACAAAGCCTTCTTTAACATCGTTAGACAACCTTATACCTAAACTTTCTAGATAACTTTGGTCTCTTAATATTTCTCTTAACTTTATTATAAAGGTTTTGTCTTCAAAATTGAATTCCAAAAATTCATCTCTAGGGTTTGAATCTTGCTTATAATTTTCTAATGTTATAGAATTTTTATAATTTTCATACCTCTTTTCAACAATCCCATTTTTTTCTTTGTCGTTAAGCCTACTTATCGGTCTTTTAATAAAATACATAATATCTCCTTTTATATTTTTTGTTTTCCTATATAGGTTCTAAATACGCGTATTTAGAACCATCTAAATAATAAGTTAGTATATAAACTTTTAACTAAATAAAGCTTAAGCTATTATGACTAAAATAAAGAATAAGAATATATACTACAAGGAGACTCTATGCATAAATATAAAGATATAAAAGATTTCTTTAAAAAAAACGCACCGCATTTAAAACCTACAGAAGAACTTATAAAAAGAATGAAAACATTTAGAGAAGGTTGGATAACTAAAGATATAAGTTATAACGAATTTTTAACATCCCCTTACACAGGGGTTTATGAAATTAAGTTTAGTTTATTAGACGATGAGAAGCTTATGGTAGAAGTTTTTGAACTATACGATTGGAAAGAACTACAAGAAGAAGTTTATAAGGTTCCGGGTATCGAAAGGTATTTTAAAGTTGCTAGTAATATAGTTTATTTAACATTAGTATATACAGCGCATCTTTACATAACTGCTAAAAACATAAATAAAGAAAAACGTAGAGAAGGTGTTAGAGAAGCTTGTCTAATATTACAGTTAAAAATGTTTGCCAGTACATACAATCATTTTTTCAAACATTTAACAGACGAGGCCACGGCTATAACCGTTTATAAAATGCTAAGTTATAAATTCCTTATAAAACAATATAAAAGCTGGTTAGATGTTTTCGAATATAGAGTAAAAACTTGCCTAGGTGAAACTAAAGATGAAGATGGTAAAGTATCTCCTAATTACTATAGACTTATAAGATTTACAACTAAAGATGCTGTAGATTTACTAGCCAATATACAAACTAAACT